>Ga0302311_10008526_pt1 | contig 10296 bp, 9 predicted proteins | sample III_Palsa_N1_3_FD_200449 | JGI IMG/M metagenome (GOLD analysis project Ga0302311, IMG submission 200449) | Peat permafrost microbial communities from Stordalen Mire near Abisko, Sweden - III_Palsa_N1_3 | ecosystem: Environmental > Terrestrial > Soil > Palsa > Peat permafrost | place: Sweden...
GAATACGACGCGTCAGGGTCTCCCAAACCCCGCAGCCCACCCCCCAACCAAAAGTAGTGGGGGTCCAGGGGCCCCTCGGCTCCTGGTGGGGTCGAGGGGCAAAGCCCCCGCCTTCCCCTTCCTCGCCTGGTCTTCCCCATGAGCGGCGGGCTCAACCGCGGACGCAACGCTCCGCCGAGGGTGGCCGTGCGGGCGCAGCTTTCGCTGCTGGACCGGTTGATCGATGAGGCGCCGGAGCGGCTTAGCGATTATCCGATGAGCCCGGGGGAGCATATGTCGGCGCTTCGGCGCTCGGTGGCGCGCGATCTGGAGATGTTGCTTAACTCCCGTCGGCGCTGGCGAACCTGGCCCGGCGATATGCGCGAGCTTACGCTGTCGCCATTGTCGTACGGCATTCCCGATTGCACGGCCGGCAGCTTTAACGACAAACGGGCGCGCGAGACTTTGCGCATGCAGATTGAGGATACTCTGCGGCGCTTCGAACCGCGGTTCGCCACCGTCAGTGTGGCGTTGGTGGAAAGCAGCAACAGTTTAGACGCGACGCTGCGGCTGCATATCGACGCCCTGCTGCACGCCGATCCGGCGCCCGAGCCGATCTCGTTCGATACCGTCGTCGACGCAGCCACCGCCTCCGTAATCGTGCGGTCGCCCGATGTCTGATGCCCTGCTTCCGTACTATAATCGCGAGCTGAACGCGATCCGCGCGCTTGGCGCCGACTTTGCCCGCGCGCATCCCAAGATCGCCGGCCGGCTGCGACTTACCGAAGAGGCGGTCGACGATCCCCACGTCGCGCGCTTGCTGGAGGGCGTCGCGTTCCTCGCGGCTCGGGTGCATCACCGCCTGGATGACGAATTTCCGGAACTCACCGACGCGCTGCTGGGCGTGCTCTATCCGCACTACCTGGCGCCGGTGCCCTCGTGCGCGATCGTTCAATTCACCTGTCAGTCGGCGCTGAAGGCGTCGGTCGCCGTGCCGCGCGGGCGAATGCTGGAGGCGGAGCCGCTGCGGGGGGAGAATTGCCGGTTTCGCACCGCGTTCCCGCTGACGCTTTGGCCGATCGAGATCGACGGCGTTCGCCTTTCCGGGCTGCCGCTGGCGGCGCCGGCCAATCCGCAGGCCTCCGGCGCGCTTTCGGTGCTGCGCATTTCGCTGCGCTGCGCCGATCCGGATATGACATTCGGGATGCTCGGCGTTGAGCGGCTGCGGTTTTTTCTGCGCGCGGCGCCGAACGTCGCGCTGCCATTGTATGAGCTGATCTGCGGCCATACGTTGTCGGTGGCCTATGCCGACGGCCCCACCGATCCGAACCCGGTGATCATGCCGGCGCATGCCGTGGTGCCCGCCGGGTTTGGTCCGGATGAGGCGCTGCTGCCCTGGCCGGCGCGGAGTTTTTCGGGGTTCCGGCTGCTCACTGAGTATTTCACCTTGCCAGAGAAATTTCTGTTCGTGGATTTCGAACGGATCGAGAGCAAGACGCTATCCGCGGCCGCCGGCGGCAAGATGGACATCTTCGTCTATCTGGATCGTTCGGTGCCGGAACTGGAGCGGGCGATCGGCAATGACGTGCTGGCGCTGGGGTGCACGCCGGTGATCAACCTGTTCCCGCATCGCTGCGAACCGGTGCCGCTCGCCCAGACCACGACCGAATATCGGCTGGAGCCGGATGTCCGCCGGCCTGGCGCGCTTGAGGTTTGGAGCGTGGAACAGGTGCGGGAAACCCGCGGCGATGGGACGTTTCGGCCATGGTACCCGTTCTATCGGATTGGTCATGGGGATAGCGGCCAAGGTCCGGCTTCGGGATTTTACACGGTCTCGCGCAGGTCTTCGTCTTCGTTGCGAGGCACCGATGTGTCTCTCCAGCCGTTCGACCCGGTATTTTCCGCCGACGCGCCGAGCGACGCCGTGCTGTCGGTCGATACGCTGTGCCTCAACCGCGATCTGCCGGCGGAATTGCCGTTCGGCGGAGGCCATCCGCGGCTGCATCTGGTCGAGACCATGGCCCCGGTCACCCGCGTCAGTTGCCTTACGGCGCCCACCAGCACGCTGCGGGCGCCGATCCGGTCGGCGGGGTTTTGGCCGCTGGTGTCGCATTTGTCGCTCGGCCATTTGTCTGTGGTGGGCGGCGAGGATGCGGCGGCGACCATCCGCGAGGTGCTGCGGCTGTACGATCTGCGGGGCAATGATGAGACCCGCGCCGCGATCGAGGGGCTGCTCGGAGTATCGTCGCGACCTGGCGCGTCACGGGTGCAGGGGGCGAGGGTTGGTGCGTTCTGCCGCGGGCTGGATGTGACTTTGGAGTGGGACGCGCGCGCCTGGGGCGCCGGCGGATTATATTTGTTGGCGTCAGTGCTCGACCGGTTTCTGGCGCTGCATTCGACGGTGAACAGCTTCGTTCGCACCAGTTGCGCGCTGCGCGGCCGACCCGGAACCGTCGCCCGCTGGCCGGCCCGAGCGGGGGCACGCGTGCTGTTATGAAAAGGAAGAAAGTGTTCTTTTTTGAAAAAAAGAACCAAAAAACTTTTGATCGTTTGGCGCTTTCCCAATGATAGCAGCGGTCCCTTATCTTGACCGCTGCTATCGCGCGCAGATTTGGCGGGTGGCGCGGGCAAAACAAAGACTCATACCAGCCGCCCATACGTTCATCACGATCCGAGACTATGGGCGGCTGGTATGAGCTCGCCTCTCGACAAACTGCACCGCGAGCCGTCGCGGTTTACCTTCGACGCCGCGGTCCGGCTGCTGCAGCACGCGGCACATACCGCCGATCCGGCTGCGGCAACCCATTTCGCCTCGCCACCTAACCTCGCATATCCCAGCGCCGAAGTGACGGCTGTGACAACCGACGAACGCGACGGCGAAACCGAAATGACCACCACCGTGATGGGGCTGGTCGGACCCTCGGGCGTGCTGCCGCGCGGCTATACTGAAGCCGTCACCGTCGCCGAACGGGATCGCTCGCCTAGCCTGCACGCCTTTTTCGACCTGCTCGCGGACCGCTTTGTGGCCCACTTCGCCGGAGCCGGAGGGAAATACCGGCCGCACCGGGCGGCCGAAACAGCGATGCTCGGCGGCAATCCCGACCCGGTGCGGGGAGCACTGCTCGCACTGGTCGGCTACTCGGCACCGGACCTGGCGGGTCGGCTTGCCTGCGGCGAGGCGCTGCTGCTGCACTACGGCGGCTTCTTCGCCAGCCGGCCGCGATCGGCTGATCGGCTCGCCGCACTCGCTTCGGATTGGCTGGATTCGCCTGTTGCGGTGGAACAGTTTGTGGGCGCCTGGCTCGATCTGCCGCCGGATCAACGCTCGGCACTGCCGCGTGGGCGCGACGAAGGCAACTTCTGCCGGCTCGGCGTTGACGCTGCGATTGGCGTTCGCGCGTGGGATATGCAGGCCAAGGTGGTGCTGCGCGTTGGTCCGCTGACATTGCCGGAATTCGAGGCGTTGCTGCCCGGTGGGTTGTCGCTGACGCAGTTTGTTGCGTTGGTAAGGGCTTTTCTGGGGGTCGAAACCGGGTTTGCGGTTAATCTGGTGCTGGGGCGCGAGGCGGTGCCGCCGTTGAGGCTGCAGCATGAGGCGGCCGAACGGCGCCAGGGGCCACGGTTGGGATGGAATAGCTGGCTGCCGGCGCCCGTGGGGGCGCGCATGCGCGACGCCGATGAGGCGGTCTTCGACGCCGAAGTGGTCGAGGCTGAAACGGCGCGGTTGAAGGCCGCATGACGGGGAGGCGCCCCCCGTGGCTTCACTTGCCCGGCGGCGGCGATCCGGATGCCACTTTCGTAATTCGTCGCCCACCCCGCCGGCGCGTGCCGCAGAGCGCGATCCTGGGCGGTATCGTCTTGGCCGTGCTGTTCGCCGTGCTGGTGGTGTTTCTGCGCCCGCCGGCTTCGGCGCCGGTTGGGGATATGACGAGCCTGGAGGCGCCGCTCGCCGGTGAAAGTGCGCTGCTCGGGGTCGACACCAGCCGGGTCAGCTTGTGGCGGTTCGCCGACGATCCCGCCATTCTGGTGATGATTTTCCCGTCGCTGCATGAACAGGCGATGACGCTCGATCGGATCGCGGAATTCGTCGAGCGTGCCGGAGGGCCACGCGACCGGGTGCTCGACGATGCATCGCTGCGGGCCGCGATCGCGGCGACGGGCGACAGTTTCGACACTGTGTACTATGGCCATGATTATCGCGCGGCCGACCTTCAGCGGTTCTTTTCGATCGCCAGCGCCGATCAGGTTGCGCTTGATCCGGAGGAGCTGTTGTTGAAGGACGAGATGCAGCAGCTAGGTTTACTGACACCTGGGGATGTGGGTGCGCTGATCACTATGCCGCCGAAGGGCGGCGGCCTGATGGATGCCAGTGCACGCGCGACCATACTGCGGCACGAATTGTCGCATGGGCTGTATTTCACTGATATGGCCTATAACTCTTACGTGCGGCAGTTCTGGCAAAATTCCATGACCGAAGGCCAGCGGGCCGGCATGCGGAACTTTCTGGTAAGCGAAGGATATGACGGAACCAACAAAGATCTGATGCGGAACGAGGGCATCGCGTATCTGGTTCATACGGCGGACCGAAGGTTCTTTACGGCGCAGGTGGCGGGGATGGATGACGCGACCGCGCGGGAATTGCGCGATAGCTTTATCGCGGGGATGCCGGCGGGGTGGCTGCGGGCGCGGACGGCGCCGTGAGGGAGGGGATGTGGCGGGACCGTATCTGATCCGCAACGTGGGTTTGCTCGAAACGCTGGTCGGACGGGCGGCGGTGATACCGCCATCGGACCAAGCGTTTGGCGTGCAATGCGTTGGGTTGGTAAAGCTCTATTCGGATTGCGGAGCAACCTCGGGATGGCGGAAGGGGGCGAATGTGCACGGGCTTACGACGCTGGCGCCGGGAACCGTGATCGCGACATTCAATGCGAGTGGGCTCTACGCCAGCCTTCGCACCGGCAACCACGCATGCTTTTTCGTGAAGTTCTTGCCTGGCGGCGATGGAATTCTGGTTCTGGAACAGCATGTGCCGCCGAACCCTAATATAATCCGCACCCGCGCGATCTACTTTCGGGGCCCGAACGCCGCGGTCTCGCCGCCGAACAATGGTGACGCTTTTTCGGTGGTGATGTGATGGCGGCTGGCGCTTCGGTGTGGCGAGACCTTGTGTGCAGCTTGCGTTGTTTGGTTCCCGTTGCGTTGTTCATCCATGCGCCCGCCGGGGCGCGCGATCTGTCGTGCCCTGAGACGATTGAAACTCAGCAGAGTATTGCGGGCAACGCGCCGGCGAGCTGGCGTGCTGCGATCGACAAGGCAGCGGGCGCACCCGTATCGCACTGGGACGGCGTGGCGTTCTCCGATGGGCCGCCGGAGAATCTGGCGTCTCTTGCGCCCGACGACAGCGAGGCGAGGGGCGGGAATCGGGTGGATATCTATAAATTCCCGGCGAGTGTGTTCAAGCAAATCTGGCTGAGCTGCTCCTACGCGCAGACCGCGGTTATTCTGACCAGAAATCCAGGGTTGATTGGTTCGGTTTGCCGAGTGACTTTTGACGGCACCGGCGACGATGCCGGGCCGATCAGGATCGTTTGTTCGCCGTGACGGACAAGGAGAAGCATCTTTTTTGGAAAAAAGAAGCAAAAAACTTTTGATCAATTGGATCGGAGCACAGAATCTCTCGACCTGTGCATCTCAATTCCTAATTGACAAAGTTTTTTTGCTTCTTTTTGTTCACAAAAAGAAGATTCTTCCTTCATCTCAACTTATTGGTTTCACTTTTCCGTCGTCAGCACCACCACGCCGCCCGCGAGTTGAGCGCCGTCCCCCTTTGCTTTCGCGATCGCGGCTTGGAGCGCTGCCGCGTAGGTCGCGATGCTTTCGCCTTCGGGGCGAGGCGTTGGAAATAATTTCTCCGAGGACGCAATCGCGATGATCATGTCGGTGCCGTAGGGCGTGCTCGGTTCCAGCGCGAAATGGGGGCTCTGGCCAAGCCGGAGATCAGACCCCGCCGGCAGCAGTCTAGCCGGATCGGCCGTCATCGGCAGGACGTGGAATACCGTGCCGTCACCGGAGAGATAATCCACCTGTAACCAGGCCCCGAACGGCAATCCCGTGATCGTCGGGTGAAGCATTTCGGTCGAGTTCACCGGGCCCGACGCCTCCGGAACCGCGAAGTTGAGTTTGGTCACCTGCATGACGGGCCGCAACACGTCGACCGCCGTGCAATATGTGCTGGGGAAGCCCTTTACCGATAGCGACACGGGAAGCGCGGCGCCGGCCGCCGCCTTGGTGACCGCCTCGAGCGGATCGCCGTTGCCGGCAATTCCGGCGAGCGAAACGCCACTCGCCGACACTCCGGCGTCGACGTAACTGCACGAAATGCCCGCGGTCACGGCGGCGAGCGCATCACGCACGGACTGCGGGGTGGGCGTGGCCGGAACTGGGGCCGGTGGTGCCGTGGGGGTGGGAACCGTGGCGGTTTTGGGCGCGGCGGGGGGCGGCGCCACCGGCGTTGGGCTCGGACTGCGCAGGAAAAACCACGCGGCCCCACCGATGACTACTACGACAGCTCCGATGCCGCCGGCGATCAGGCCGATCGGTGGTCCGGAAGCTTTGGGCGCGCGCGGCGTTTCCGCCACGGGGGGTGGGGACGGCGGCCGCTGGGGCGGCGGTTTCACCGCGACCGTGCGGGTCGCGGTGCTCACCACCATGGTCGCGTCTTCGTCCTCTGGCATCGCCGGACCCAACACCACCGGTGCCAATGGGGCGCTATGCAACGCTTGGCGGATTGCCTCGGCGAAGGCGGCGGCGGTCTCGAACCGATCCTCGGGCCGCCGGGCCATCGCACGGTCGATCACGGAATCCCAGGCCGTCGATAGCCCGATCACCCGGTCCGACGGATGGGGTGGGCCTGGCGCGTTTAACACCCGCTGCATGATGCTGGTCGGATTGCCCTCGTACGGGCGCTTGCCGGTGAGCATGTGAAACAACATCGCGCCGGCGGCGTAAATGTCGCTCCGCGATTCGGCCGGTTCGCCCAGGAACTGCTCGGGCGGCATGTAGGCGGGGGTGCCCAGAATCACGCCGACCGAGGTCATGTTGCTGCTGGCGATCTTGGCGATGCCGAAGTCGGCGAGCTTTACCTTGCCCTCGGGCGTGAGCATCACGTTGGCGGGCTTGATGTCCCGGTGCACGACGCCGCGACGGTGGCTGTAATCGAGCCCGTTCAGCACTTGCAGCATCAGTTCTGCCGCTGGCTCGGGCGGCAACGGTAGACCCGGATCGACCAGGGTTTTCAGCGACCTTCCCTCGACGAACTCCATCACGATGTAGGCGATATGCTCGGTCTCGCCGTAATCGAACACGCCGACGATGTTTTCGTGCGACAGCCGCCCGGCCGCCTGCGCCTCGCGCTTGAACCGCGCCAGACCTTCGGTCGCCTCCTCGTCGTCTTCCTCGAATTGAAGCTTCACCGTCTTGATCGCCACGCGCCGGTCGATCTGCGGGTCCCACCCGTCATAAACCGTGCCCATGGCGCCCCGGCCCAACACGCCGCGGATGACAAACTTGCCGAGGCGGTCAGTTATATTTTTGTCACTCATAGCCAGGCGCCGGAATGAACGTGGGGGAAATCAGTAGGTTGCAGCAAAGAAAGGAAGCATCTTTTTTGAAAAAAAGAAGCAAAAAACTTTTGTTCCCTATGGAGTGCACCGACTTCGGCCGGCGCGCTCCAATTGACAAAGTTTTTTTGCTTCTTTTTGTTCACAAAAAGAAGACACTTCCTATGTCTTAACCTATTGATCTCACTCACTATAATTCGGGATAGACTCATGAAATCGCATCCGCCGGCACGTCCACCACAACCGCTGTGATATTATCCCGCGCGCCGCGATCGAGTGCCGCCCGCAGCAGCTCGGTCGCGGGATTGAACATTGTCGATAGCAGGAGCGACTCGATGTAGTAATCGCCCAGCACCTTGTTCACCCCGTCGCTGCACAACAGAAACCGGTCGCCGGGAGCTATCTTCCCGATCACCTTGTCGAGTTCCACATCGTCTTCATCACCGCCAACCGCGCGGGTGATCACGTTGGCCTGCGGATGGCGCTCGGCCTGTTCGGGCGTGATGGCGCGGGCCTCGAGCAGGTCCTGCACCAGCGAATGGTCGCGCGAAACCTGGCGCAGGGCTCCGTCGCGGATCAGGTAGGCTCGGCTGTCGCCCGCCCACAAACAGGCGAAATAGGCGTCACGCACCAGTAATACCACGATTGTGGAGGCGATCATCGCGGCACCCCGCCGCGCTGCCTCGCGCCGGAGCGCGGTATGCACTGCCGAAACCCGCATCCGGATCTGCGTCATTGCCTCGTCGGGGCCCAGCGCCGCCGGAATGCTGCTGAGCGTATCGGCCAACATGTGCGAGGCGACCTCGCCGGCCGCGTGGCCGCCCGCGCCGTCCGCCACCGCCCACAATCCGTTGTCCGGCCGATCGACCAGCGCGTCCTCGTTGTGTTTTCGCACCGTCCCCACGTCGGTGGCGGCGTAACTCAGCAGCGTCGGAATCATGGCTCCACACCTCCGATCATGCGCGCGAACGCGGCCGGCCCAGGCAAAGCCGCGAATATCAACTGCTGGGGCTCCACCCGTGGCGAGCCCTGGGACCACCAAACCGAGCCACCGCGCGGATCAGGCAACCCACCGCCGCCGCTCACCGCCGGCAATCTGCCGGCGATCTCGTCAGGCGAAAGCCCAGTCTCCAGCGCCGCCCGCCCCAGGTCCTCGCCGGCATCGAGCCAAGCCTCGTCGGCCTCGACCGGCCCCGAAAATTCCGCGGCAAACGCAAGAGGAAACGCACGGCCCGCGCGGTCCACGCTCGGCATCCACAACCCCGCTACGGCCAACGCACCAAGCACATCCGGTGCCGCGACGAACCGCCAGACCGGCGCCTCCATCCAAGCCGCCGCCCATTCGCTGCCCAGAGACGTCTGACTGTCTGCCAGGGCCTGTGACATCCACTCATCCCAAGCCCGCACAAACCCGCGCGAAAGGCCAAACGCCACAAAATCCCCTCGCGCCGGTATTTTGCCCCAGAACCCCATCGCCGCCGTGGTCATGCGGGCCTCCAGGTGTTCGAGTATTCGGCGAGGAAAGCAAGGCGAGGGGCGTTGCCCCCTCGACCCCCCTTGGGGTGAAGGCACCCCAAACCCCCGTCAATTTTTGGTCGGAACGGAACGAGCGTGCAGTGCACGTACCAAAAATTGACGGGGGTCTGGGGTGCCTTCACCCCAGCGGGGTCCAGGGGCAGAGCCCTTGGCCTTGCCTTCCTTACTGAATGCTCGGGCATCTGAAGTCCTGCAGCACCCCGGGGGCGAATGGGTTCAAGACCGAGCCAGCGCGGAGTTGGAAGCTTACGTGACTGCTGCCTTGGGTGAAGGTAAGGACGTAGAGCTCGGGCGAGTCGCCTTGGGTGAGCGTGCCTTGGGCGATCAGACGGAAGAGGGCCCACGGGCCGTCGGCCTCGAACACGCCGGTGCCGCCGGAGGGGGCGGGGTTGAAGGTGAGGCGGACACTGTTCATGCCGGAGCCGGGCCAGGTGACGTCCGTGGATTGGGTCGGGCCGTGGGCGTAGGTGATGACCTGGCTGCCTAGGCTCAGGGTTACTTGTTTGGTGCCGTTGTCTAGGGTCATCGGCTCGATGGTGAAGCGGACCGAGGGGGTGGTGCCGCCGGCGGCGAAGAACAGGTCACGGATCGAGGAAGCGCGCTGGAATTGGGCGAGGTCGTACTGCGAGATCGGCGCCGCCACTCCGCCAACTGATTGCAGGGTCCATACTGTGCCGGTGTCGACGAACGGGCGTAGCTGCGAGGTGAAGAACGAGTCCATCTGCCCGCCGGGGCCGAAGAGCCGGCCGAAATCGTCGAGCGGGATTTCGGTGCTGGCCGAGGTGTTAAAGGGGAAACGGCCGTCGGCGGCCAGGTGACATAGCGTGCCGGGCCCGCCAGGGGCGTTATAGGCGTCCTCGATCGCCTTGCGGGCGTTGCCGTTGACCACTTGTGTACTGCCGCCGGTGAGGGTTTGTACCATGCCTTTTACCAGCGGCGGTTGGGTGGCGGCTTCGGCTTGGAGTAGCTGGGCCGGGTTGTTGCCGCCGCCCGCCGGCGCCGCGGTTCCACCTGCGCCGGCCGCCGCCACCGCTGCCACTTGCTGCTGCAGGTCGCCCATCAACTTGAGCGTAAGATCGATCGGGGCGCCGCTGCCGGGACCGCCGCCAACGTAGTCTCGGAAGGGTTTGTAGTAGATGTCGACGTCGGTGCCGGGCGGCAC
>Ga0302311_10008530_pt1 | contig 10295 bp, 4 predicted proteins | sample III_Palsa_N1_3_FD_200449 | JGI IMG/M metagenome (GOLD analysis project Ga0302311, IMG submission 200449) | Peat permafrost microbial communities from Stordalen Mire near Abisko, Sweden - III_Palsa_N1_3 | ecosystem: Environmental > Terrestrial > Soil > Palsa > Peat permafrost | place: Sweden...
TAAGCCTCAACTGCACCTTGACGGTCGGGGTCATTTCCATGCCGGCGACGCCGTTGAGCGGCTGGTCCTCCGCCATCACCAGGCCGAGCTGAAGGGCGAGTTCCGCGGCGATCACCGAGTGGTTGGCGCCGGTGTCGGCGACGAATCCATAGGGACCGCCGTCGTTGATCGTCACCGGGCAGGTCATCCGCCGGTAGTTGTCGAGCACGGTGCTGAGCATCGTCGGCGGCACATAGTCGCCGCCCCGGGGCAGCCGCGAAGCCCCGCCGAACGAGACATCGGCGCCCGCCAGCGCGCTCAGCGGCGGCGCGAGCCCGAGCGCCGCGAGCGCGGCGACGGCGGTTCGGCGGTCGATTCCTCTGGCGCCCATCGGCCTCAGGCTCCCGGCCCAGCTCCGAAACTGGACCGTACACCCGTCCGCGCCCAAACCCGTCAGGAAAACGCCGCCGCCATTGTGCGGCCCCGGGCGAAGCGTCGCTACAACCCGCCCGGCTTGCAGTCGGCCTTCAGGAACGCGTCAATGATGTTGAGCTGCTCCAGCATCATGTCCGGCGTCATGAACACGTACTGGTGACCCATGTCCTTGATCTCGACCAGCTTCACCGGCTTGCCGGCCGACCGCACGGCGGCGGCGAACTTGCGCGACTCCTCCGGATCGACCGTAGTGTCGTGGTCGCCGTGATAGATCAGCAGCGGAATCTTGGCGTCCTTGGCCTGCGCGAGCGCGTCCAGGCCGCCGATGGCCGGGTGCTGGTACTCGCGTTCGTAGCGATTGTCGGACGTCGCCCGCTCGAGCGCCGCGAGGTCGCCGGCGCCGGCGCCGGAAATGGCGCACTGGTAGAGGCCGTTGGGCCGAATGGCGGCCGCCAACGCCGCATAGCCGCCGTAGGAATAGCCGAACATCGCCACGCGCTTGGGATCGGCGATGTGCTGGCCGATCAGCCACTTTACCCCGTCGTCTTTGTCGTCCTGCATCTTCAGGCCCCACTGGGCGTCGCCGGCGCGCCAGAGCTTGTCGCCCCACCCTCTCGAACCGCGAAACTGCGGCTGCAGCACCGCATAGCCGCGCGAGGCGAAGTATTGCACCCAACCGGCAAGGTCCCACTCCATGTCGTCGCGCGCCCAGGGGCCGCCGTGCGGCTCGATCAGGGTCGGATAGGGGCCGGGGCCGAACTTGCCCTTCGGCGGGAGGGTGAGGAAGGCCGGGATCAGCAGGCCGTCGCGCGCCGGATACTCCACCAGCGTGGTCTCGCCGAGGGTGGCCGGGTCGATCCACGGCCTGGCCTTGCCGAGCAGCGCCAGCTTGCCGCCGGCCAGCAGGTAGAATTCCGGCGGCAGCCGCGGTCCCGACTTCTCGAACACGATGGTCTTGAAGTCGTCGGACCAGCTCAGGAATTGGACCCGGGCCCCCGCCTCGACCGCCACGGTCGATTGGAGACCCGTCCCTGGATCGGTCCACGCCACCGGCGTGGTGGTTACGCCAAGCGCCTGGTCGACTGACTTGGCCAGCGCATCGAGGCGCGGATCGAGCCAGTAGATCCTCGGCGTCTCGGCGTCGTAGCCGAACCCGAGCGGCCGCCCGTAGTCGGCGGCGGCGTGCGAGACGATCACGGCGTGGGCTGGATCCGCGAAGCCGTTGGCTTCCCCAGCGTCGAACAGCTTGTGCTGGAAAGCCGGCTCGATAACCTTCTTCTGCTTGACGTCGTATTCGTAGATGCCGGTCTTGTCCCCGCCGCCAGTGCTGCTGATCAGGACCACATTGGGGTCGGTGGTGAAACCGACGATATCGACGTTGTCGCGTTTCTTGGCGTAGGATCGGAACAGTTCGATCCACTGGCCGGTGGCGGGATCGCGGAACTGTTGGGCGATGAACATCGCCCCGTTGTCGAAATCGGCATACTGGCGCGCGCGCAACTCGCCTTTCAGGTCGACCTGGTAGCGGAAGTACTTCTCTGACCCTTTCATGATCCGCGACGCCGACATCGAGTAGACGTCCAGGCTGTAGATGTCGCCCTCGTCGCCGACGCGGCGGTCCTCCACCAGCACGCTGCGCGGGTCGCGCGGCAAGGTGGAGATCATGTCCGCCTCGCCGAGTTCATCGAAGTTCTCGTCGGTATCGCCTCGCCCGACCCGATCGGGCAGCAGTGGCTGGAACGACTTCCCTTCGATGTCGGTCACGTACGCCTTGATGATGTTGAGCGGCCGCTCGTCGAACCTCAGCGGCTGCTCTGCCTCAACGAGCAGCCGGTCGTTCTTCAGGAATTGAACCGAGACGAACCGCATGCGCGTCGCCCGCACCCTCACCGGCTTCGCGCCGAGCGCGTCGGTGCTCCACACCGTGATGTCGACGGCTTCGCCATCGGGCGAGGTCAGGGCAGCCAGATGCTTGCCGTCCGGCGAGATCGAGACGCTTTGGATGGCGGGCGCTTTGGTGAGATCTTGCGCGGACGGCGCGGTCCCTTGCGCAACCGCGAGCGGCGCGGTGAAACCCATCGCCAGCCCTAGGAAGAGCAGCAACCGCGGGAACTTCATGGGCGTGACCTCAAAGGCCGTCTGAGAGCGCTGGAAGAAAGCGTGTCGCCGGCAGCGCCGAAGCGCCGCCGGCGACGGCCTTGACGCTAGAACGTCGCGGTGATGCCCACATAGTAGGACCGGCCGATCAGGTCATATTGCGAGACGGCCGCTGTCGTGGTGCCGATGTTGTGGGCCTCGAAGCTGTCATCGTACGAGATCGCCGGCGGCGCCTCGTTGAACACGTTCTTGACGCCGAAATCGACGGTGAACTTGTCGAACTTGCGCCGCAGCGACACGTCGCTCGTGGTGTAGAATGGCGTGACGTAGTTCGTGTTCACCGTCTCGGTGGTGCCGCGGTAGTCCGGGATCGTCGTCGCCGTGAACGGGTTATCCGACGAATGGCCGATCATGAAGAGTTGCCAGTTGAACGTCCACGGGCCGTAGTCGAACCGCCAATCAAGGTTGCCGTCAAACCGCGGGTAACCGATGGTTCCGAGGTAGTTGTCCGTCGAGCCACCCAGTAGGAACGTATTCGAGTAAAGAGTCCAAGTGAGGTCGGCGGTCGTCGTCAGCTTGACACCGTACGGCAATTGCGAGCGGTACTCGAGGGTGACGTCAATCCCCTGGTCCAGTTCCTTGTTCAGGTTGACGTAGTCGTTATCGATTTGCGTGATGGCGTACTCGCTGGGACCAGGCGTCAGATTGCGTGTGAACAGCGAGCAGTACGGATTGTTCGGGAAGGTCGTCGAGCCGTAGCACTGGGTGAGAATATTGGCCGGGCCGAACTGGGCGATCTGGTTGTCGATATCGTAGCTGTAGTAGTCGACCGAGAGGTTGAGGTGACGGTCGCCGATGCTTGGCGTCAGCAAAATTCCCACCGTCTCGGTCTGGGCGGTTTCGGCTTGCAGGTGGCCGGCGCCGCCGCCGGAGAGCACCGTGATGCTCGAGGCGTTCGCGGCGCTGTAGGTCCCCGGAATGCCCTGGGCGGCGCAATTCTTCTGGATCACCGGCGAAACACCGCTCGTGGCCCAGTCGATGCAGGGGTCGGTCCCGACCTGGCCATAGTAGCCGGTCTGGTTGCCGAGGTAGAGCTCGTAGAGCGCTGGCGCGCGGAAGGCCGTGCCGTAGGTGGCGCGCGCCGCGATCCAATTGGTCAGCTTCCAGTCGACGGTGCCCTTATAGGTGCCCTGGCCGCCGAAATCGGAGTAGTTCGAGTATCGGCCGGAGAGATCCACGTTCAGCGCATAGATGAACGGGACGTCCTTCACGATTGGAACCTTCAGCTCGCCGAATCCTTCCTCGACAGTTTCAGCTCCTTCGGTGACGCCCGAGGTGCTGTAGTTGTAGACGTTGTTGTTGACGAAGTCCTGGCCGGGGTTGTCGTCGATCGCCTCGCGGCGAATGTGGAAGCCCACCGCCGCGCCGACCGGACCCGCCGGCAAGGTGAAGAGGTTGCCCGTGACGGAGCCTTCCACATACCCCTGATCGTAGGTCGTATGACCCCGCTCGTTGGTGTAGAGAAAGGCATATTCGGCTGGCGTGAAATGCCCGACCGCCGCCGCCTCGAAATAGTTGATCGGGACGCAGGCGACACCGGGCTCCGCCATGGCCATCGTCTCATTGCCTGGCCCTGGCGTGGAGCCCCCGATGGTCGCGTTGACGCTACAGGCGGCGGTCGGGTTGCTGGGGTCTATCCCGGCGGTGGCGTTCACCCGGTCGGTCTTCTGGTATTCCTGCGTGTAGGAGCCGTCCGACCGGCTGTACTGGCCATAGAGGTCATAGGTCAGATTGGTGAGGTTGGCGAAGTTCGGCAGATCGCCTTTGACCCCGAGCACGAAGCGTCCGTAGTCGACCGTCTGAGTAGCCGGCGCGGCTTGTTGGATGATCGGCACGGGGTAGCCAAAACCGGCGCTGTTGAACGAATTATAGGGATTGACCGGCTCGACGAAGAATTGGTCGTAGAGATTCTGAGCCGAGTCGCGCTGGTTCAGCATGACCGAGCCGTAAACCTGCATGTGCGGGGTGATATCGTAGCCGCCAAACATGGTGAAGGTATAGCGGCTGACCGGCGAGATGGCGTCGTTTTGCTCGAAAAGCGAATTATTCTCGGGCTCCAGACCACGCGAGGCGCGGATCTGCGCGTTCGTCAGCTGCGGGAAGCCGGGGATGCCGGCGTTGTACCAGGCATTGGTCAAGCCGACGTTCTGCCAACCGTTGAGGTCGGTGCCCAGGAGGCCGCCGCCAGCCACCGCCGACGGGCTCGCCCGATAGACCGGGGTGTACGAGTCAAGATCTTCAACCGCATTGGCGATCTCGTTCCAGCATTTGCTCTGGCCGGTCGCCGGATCGATGATGTCCGCGGATTTGCCGTTCTCGGTCGCGAGGTCGCGCGAGCAGTTCAGCCACGGGCGCTGGCTCAGCCTCAGCTCGTTCTGCCGGTAGTAGTCGAAGCCGACGCTGATGTAGCCCTTGTCGAAGGTCTTCCCGTAGCTGCCGCTGACTTGGTAGGTCTCGCCGCCGCCGCCCTCGGTCGGGTTGCCGAAGACGTGGATTTGGCCACCGTCCTGGTTAGTCTTGGTGATGATATTGACCACGCCGGCCACCGCGTCGGAGCCGTAGATCGACGAGGCGCCGTCCTTCAGGATTTCGATGTGGTCGATCATCGACTCCGGAATGACGTTCAGGTCGATCGGGCCGACGGTGCCGCCGACGCCGGCGGGACCGAGGCGCTGGCCGTTGATCAGGAACAGGGTCCGATCGGCGCCGAGGCCGCGCAGCGAGAGCGTGTTGGCGCCGGGGCCGCCGGTGGTGACGAAACCGGTGAAATAGTTGTTGATCTGCACGGCGTTGGCCGCGACCGCCGACAACTGCAAAATCTGGGCGGTATCGACGCCGCCGGTCAGTTCCGCTTGCTCAGCGGTGATGACCGTCAGCGGATCAGGGCTGTTGAAGGTGGTGGTCTTGATCCGTGAGCCGGTGACCACGACCTCGCCCACGCTTCCTTCCGACGCTCCCGAGGTCGTGTTGGACTTCTGCGTCGGCGGCGCCACGCCGGGCTGCCCCGGCTGCGAGGACTGCGTCTGCCCCGAGGGCTGGGTCTGCGCCCAAGCCGGCGCGGCGACGCTCGCCAGCAGCAAGCCCGAGCACAGGCACGACGTGACGAACAGCGCCTTGTACGCTCTCATGATGACTCCCCCAGTAAGATCAATTCACGCGGTACACGCGCCGAACAGCCTAGCCTGACCCTAGCGATTGTACGGAATGTGTCACCCGTGTGACTCCGCCGCAGGTGAGAAATCACCCAAAGTGGTTCGGTTGAGCAACAGTCTCACCACGGCGAGGCGCCGGAGCGTCCAAACCGTGCAAGCATTTCAGCGATGTGAAATGTCAGCGCGCCGAGAAAGACGGGGTGGGCGCCAGCACCGCCGCGCCGTCTTCGCGCAGCCGCGCCTCGTGCAGGCTCTCCATCACCGCGCGCGCCTGCGGATCGCTCGCCAGTTCGCCCGCGGCCGCCATCAGCCGCACGCCGTCGGCGCTGGCCCCGAACATCCGGGCGATCTCGGCGAACGGATTGGGTGCTGAGGAGAACGACTTCAGGCGCGCCTCGCCGGTGATGCCGGCGAGCGACTTGGCGCGGTCGACCGCCTGCTCGAAGCCGCCCAGTTCGTCGACCAGCCCCAGCGTCTTGGCCTGGGCGCCGGTCCAGACGTGGCCCTTGGCGATCGATTCGACCTGGGCGACCGGCAGGTGGCGCCCCTCGGCGACGCGGCCGATGAAGCCCTGGTAGATGTGGTCCATCCAGGCGCTGAACGCCGCGGTCTGCGTCGCCGTCATCGGCGCGGCGGACCCGAACGCATCGGCATAGTCGCCGCCGACCTTCAAGCCCCGAATGTCGACGCCGAACTTGGCCAGCGCCGGGCCGAGCGCGAACTTGCCGCCGAAGACGCCGATCGAGCCGGTCAACGTCGAAGGCTCGGCGACGATCGCCGAGGCCTCCGACGAGACCCAGTAGCCGCCGGACGCGCCATAGGTTCCCATGCTCACCACCACCGGCTTGCCGGCCGCCTTGGCCGCCCGCACCGCCGAGAGGATCTCCTCGGAAGCGGTGTCGGAGCCGCCGGGCGAGGACAGGCGGAAGACGATCGCCTTGACGTCCTTGTCCTCGATCGCGTCGTAGAACGCCTTGGCGAGGTCGTCCGAATAGATGTTCTGGCTGCCGCCGAACGGGCTGGAGTGGCCGCCCGTGCCGGTGACGATGTCGCCCTCCGCCTGGATCAGCGCGATGGTCGGGGCGGTGGAGAAGTCGGCGCCCTGGCCGGCGCGGGCGCGGGTCGCATAGTCGGAGAAGTCGGTCAGCCTGGCGCCGTCGCCGGCGGCCTTGAGGATCGCGGTCTCGGCCTCCTTCTCCTCGCCGACGTTGTTGATCAGCCCCTTGGCCTTGGCGTCCTCGGCCGAATAGGGACCGGCCTCGATCAGCGCCTTCAGCGCGTCGGGCGCCATCTTGCGGTCCGTGGCCGCCGCCGCCAGTCCGGTCGCATAGACCGAACCCATCCACGACAGCTCCGCCTCGCGGTGCGCAGCGGTATAGTCGTTGTAGAGATAGCCGTTGATCGCGTTCTTGTACTGGTAGCGCTGCTGGAAGTTGGGAACGATCCCGTAGCGGTCGAAGAAGTCCTTGAAGAAGATGTCTTCCTGCGCCAGCCCCACCGCCTGGAACGAGGCCGAGGGCTGCATCCACATGTCGCCGCTGGCCGCGCCGAGCTCATAGGTCGCGGTGGCGACGCCCTCCGGATAGATGCCCTGGCTGTAGGCCAGGATCGGCTTGCCCGAGGCGCGGAACCCCTGGAAGGCCAGCCGCAGCTCGTCGGCGGCCGCGGGCGTGATCCCGGCCTCCGGCAGGCGCACGAAGAGGCCGCCGACGCGGCTGTCCTTGGCGGCGCGGCGCAGGGTGTCCTCGATCCCCATCACCGAGAACCCGCGGCCGCCGAACAGCGCCAGGCCGTCCTGCGGCTCTTGGTCGGTGAGCGGGTTGCGCAGGTCCAGCGTCAGCACGGTGCGCGCCGGCAACGGCGCCGGCTTCGACGCGGCGCCGATCGCCAGCCCGATCAACGCGATCGGAACCACGACCATGAATAGCACCAGCCCGACGAACACGCCGGCGATGGTGAGGAGGAACTGCTTCATTCAGGGCCTTGGGACGGAGCGGCGGATCAGGCGCTATAGACCGCGCGCTCGAAGTCGCCAAAGGCTTCCAGAGCGGCGTCGTCGCCGAAGGGCAGCAACTGGGCGAGGAACACGCCGGCGACGCCGCGCGCCGGGTCGGCCCAGTAGTAGCAGTTGGCCAGCCCCGCCCACGCCAGCGACCCGGCCGAGCGGCCCGCCGGACCGGGCTCGGGGTTGATCACGAAGCCGAGGCCCCAGCGCTTGGGCCGGCCCGGGAACGGATCGAAGCCGGCGCAGAGCGAGGCGATGACGGGCGGCAGCACGCCCACCTCCTCGCCTTCCCACTCGCGCCGCGCCATCGCCGCGACGCTGGCCGCGGAGAGGATCGGCGCGCCGCCCGCCAGGATCGCGCGCAGGAACTTCAGATAGTCGCCGGCGGTGGAATAGAGCCCGCCGCCGCCCATGCCCGGGTTCGGCGGTGGTGGCAGCTGGAACGGGATCGGCGCCAGGGCGCCGCCCTCGGCGCGGGCGTGCATCGAGGCGAGGCGGCGAGCCTGCGCTGGGGTGGTGGCGAAGCCGGTCTCGGTCATGCCCAGCGGGGCGAACACCTCGTCGGCCAGATAGATGTCGAGCGTGCGCCCGCTCACCGCGGCCACCAGCTCCCCGGCCCAATCGATCCCGACGCCATAGGTCCAGGCCGAGCCAGGCTCGAACATCAGCACCGGGTCCGCGCCTCCGGCCGCCGCGTGCCGCGCCTGGCCCTCGTGGCAGAAGGCGTAGGCGAGGCCGGAGGTGTGGGCGAGCAGATGGCGCGCGGTGATCGGGGCCCCGGCCGGCGACAGGATCGGCGCGCCGGCTGCGCCCCAGCCGCGCAGCACCTGGGGCGCCGCCAGACCCGGCAGCCAGCGCCCGACCGGCTCGTCCAGATCGAGCCGCCCGGCCTCGACCAGCTGCAACACGGCGACTGTCGTCAGCGCCTTGGTGAACGAGGCGATCCAGAACACGGTGTCGGGCGTCATCGCGGCGGCATTGTCCATCCCGCGCACGCCGGCCGCCGCTTCGACGGTGGTTCCGTCCGCCAGCAGCGCCGCGGCGGCCACGCCCGGCAATCCGCCCGCGACCGCCTTGGCCAGCGCCGCCTCGATCCGCGCCGATGCGTCCATGCCGGCCTTCCCCCAATTGGTCGGAGTGGCAGGATTCGAACCTGCGACCCCCGCGTCCCGAACGCGGTGCTCTACCAGACTGAGCCACACTCCGAAATTGGGAGGGCGCTATATAGAGGAGGCGTCCGGGAGCGGCAACCGTCCGTAAGCGCGTCGTAAGCGCCCTGCGCGCCGTTGCGCCCGGCAATCTCCTGAGCTATCTCCGCCACCCTGCCGGCCGCCCCTCGCGGCGCGCCCGTTCCTGCTGGGGAATGGTGTAATGGTAACACTGCGGTTTTTGGTACCGTCATTCTAGGTTCGAGTCCTAGTTCCCCAGCCAATCAGTCCCGGCATTAGGTAGCAAACGGGACGACGGTCGTCGGCTGTCAGCTCGCGGGCGGCGACGACACGTGCGGGAAGAGTTCCTTGAAGCTGCCCTGAGTGATGCGGCGCCTCACCGCTTCGGGCTGATCGTCGAAGAGGTCGTGCAGCGTTTCCTGGGTGTGGCCGAATGTGCCTTCCAAATGCGGATAATCGCTGCCGAACATGACGTTCTGGTAGCCGGACGCGGTCAGCGTCGGGATCGCCGAGGCCTCGTGCTGGAACGAGCAGTAGACCTGGCTGTAGAGGATTTCCTTCGGGCCGCGGCTCAGCTTCGGGCGCACGAAGATCTGGTGCTGGCGATAGGCCTCCTCCATCCGGTCGGCCAGGAACGGCACCCAGGCCGCGCCGCCCTCGGAAACCAGGACCTTCAATCTCGGGTGTCGGTCGAGGGCGCCGGAGGCCGTCATCACCATCGCCGCGCGCTGCCCTGAATAGGTGGAGTTGGTGTAGTTCAGCACCGCGCCGCCCGGCCCGGAATACATTGTGTGCTCCGAAGCATCGCCGCCGATGTGGAAGGCGGCGACGAGGCCGGTGTCCTCGAGCACCTGCCAGAGCGGCTCCCAGTACACCATGTTCAGCGCCGGGACCGAGGTGTCGTAGGTGCGGGAATTCGGCAACGCCGGCGATGGCATCGAGACGGCGTACATGCCGATCTCGGCCGCGTGTTTCACCTCAGCGACCGTGTCGTCGATGTCGCGCATCGGCAGGGAGGCGACCGCGATCAGCCGGTCCTTGGCGACGCCCTGCACCTCGCGCACCTTCCACGCGTTCTCGGCGGCGGCGGCGCGGCGGATCAGCTCGCGATCCTGGATCATGCCTTCCCAGAGCCCGGCTGAGGAATAGACCACCTCGCCCCAGATGCCCTCCTGGTCGAGGTCGGCGATGCGGGCGCCGAGGTTGCGCGCGCCTTCGGCGGCATGGCTGAGTTCAGCCATCGACTTCTTCCCGTCGGTCCGCTTCTGGGCGACCTTCGGGATCGGGAAGTGGAAGACCTGTCCGTCGACCTGGATGCGCTCCATCGGCCGCCCATCCATTTCGACCTCCTCGATCTGCGGCATGCGGTCGGCCAGCGCCTTGGGCAGGATGTCGTTC
>Ga0302311_10008541_pt1 | contig 10289 bp, 10 predicted proteins | sample III_Palsa_N1_3_FD_200449 | JGI IMG/M metagenome (GOLD analysis project Ga0302311, IMG submission 200449) | Peat permafrost microbial communities from Stordalen Mire near Abisko, Sweden - III_Palsa_N1_3 | ecosystem: Environmental > Terrestrial > Soil > Palsa > Peat permafrost | place: Sweden...
CGACTTGGGTCTGGGGGGGCGGCACGCCCCCCCAGGACTTGCTTTCTGTTGTGTGGTATTACTTTACCACACCCGAAAACCCTTGACGGATCACCAGCATCCAGCCATACGCCCGCCTCTGATCCGTTCTGGAAGATGGTCATGCTGAAAACAACCCTCTCGCTGAAGCCCGCGGAGGTCAAGAAGGACTGGGTGTTGATCGACGCCGAGGGCCTGATCCTTGGCCGCCTAGCCGTCATGATCGCCACGCGCCTGCGCGGCAAGCACAAGCCGCAATTCACCCCGCATGTCGATTGCGGCGACAATGTCGTCATCATCAATGCCGACAAGATCAAGCTCACCGGCAAGAAGCTGGATGACAAGAACTTCTACTACCACACCGGCTACGCCGGCGGCATCAAGAGCCGCACCGTACGCCAGCGGCTGGATGGCAAGCGCCCCGGCTCGGTGGTGGAAAAGGCCGTGGAGCGCATGATCACGCGCGGGCCCCTGCAGCGCGCCCAGATGCGTCATCTGTACGTCTATGCCGGCGCCGAACACCCCCATGCCGGGCAGCAGCCAGTCACGATCGACTTCGGCGCGCTCAACCGCAAGAATAAGGTCTGATCCTCATGTCAGAAGAACAGACGACACGGTCGCTCGCCGACCTGAAGGACATCGTCACGGCCGCGACGGGTGGCGAACACCCGGCCCTGCTTGGCGACAAGCCCAAGGTTGAACCCAAGCGCGACGCGCTGGGTCGCAGCTACGCCACCGGCCGCCGCAAGAACGCCGTCGCTCGCGTCTGGATCAAGCCAGGCCGTGGCGAAATCACCGTCAACGACAAGAAGGTCGGCGTGTATTTCGCCCGCCCCGTGCTGCGCATGCTGATCACGCAGCCCTTCCTGGTGTCCGACCGGTATAACCAGTTCGACGTCTTCTGCACCGTCGTCGGCGGCGGGCTCTCCGGCCAGGCCGGCGCGGTGCGCCACGGCATCAGCCGCGCTCTGACGTATTACGAGCCGGATCTACGGCCGATCCTGAAGGTCGCCGGCTTCCTGACACGCGATAGCCGCGTCGTTGAGCGTAAGAAATACGGCCGCGCTAAGGCTCGTCGTAGCTTCCAGTTCAGCAAGCGCTAAGTCGAAGGGAAGGCTGGGGGGACAAAGCTTGTCCCCCCAGACCCCCCGCCATTTATACGAGGCTACGACCAGGGCTGGGGGACGGGCTTCGTCCCCCAGCCTTTTTTTATTCACACCAGCGGCCTAAACACCCCCAAATCTTGGGCGGTATCCATGCCAAGCGTATTCATCGACGGTGAAGCCGGCACCACCGGCATCGAAATCCGCAATCGCCTGGCCCGTCTGCCGATAGACGTCCACGGCATCGACACCCGGCTCCGCAAGGATCCCGCCGCCCGCCGCGCCCTGATGGCCGCCGTGGACGTCGCCATCCTCTGCCTGCCGGACGACGCCGCCCGCGAGGCGGTACAACTCGCCGACACCCTCGGCTCCGACGCCCCCCGCATCCTGGACGCCAGCACCGCCTTCCGCTGCGACCCGGCCTGGGCTTACGGTTTCCCCGAACTCAACATCAGTCAGCTCGAACGCGTCTCCTACGCCGCGCGCGTCAGCAACCCCGGCTGCTACTCTCAGGGTGCCATCGCCCTGCTGCGCCCCCTGGTGGATGCCGGCCTGCTGCCCGCCGATTACCCGGTCACCATCAACGCCGTCAGCGGTTATTCCGGCGGCGGCCGCGGCCTGATCGAAGCCCATGAACGCGACGGCGGCCCCGATTTCGAGCTCTACGCCCTCGGCCTGGAGCACAAACACGTCGCCGAAATGGAGCACTACAGCGGCCTCACCCGCCGCCCGCTCTTCGTGCCCTCCGTCGGCCATTTCCGCCAGGGCATGCTGGTCTCGATCCCGCTGCATCTCGAAACCCTGCCGGGCAAACCCACCGGCACCGATCTGCACACGGCCCTGGGCCGCCGCTACCACGACAGCCGCCACGTTCGCGTCATGCCGCAAACCGAAGACACGCGGATCGAGGCCACCGCCCTGAACTACTCCGACATGATGGAGCTGTTCGTCTTCACCAATCCCGCCCGCCACCACGCCGTGCTGGTCGCGCGCCTGGATAACCTCGGCAAAGGCGCCGCCGGCGCCGCCGTGCAAAACCTGCTGCTGATGCTAGGCCTCACCGAGGAAAGCATCCCCCATGGCTGACCACATGATTTCGTCCGGCCCGTTCTACACACTCGACGGCATCGCCCCGCGCGTGCACGCCACCGCCTTCGTCGCCCCTACCGCCGCGGTGATCGGTGACGTGGAAATCGGCGAAGGCGCCAGCATCTGGTTTCATTGCGTGTTGCGCGGCGACACCAACCTCATCCGCGTCGGCGCCCGCAGCAACATCCAGGACGGCTCCGTACTGCACGTAAACCCCGGCGAAGGCATGGGATGCCTCATCGGCGAGGACGTCACGGTAGGCCACATGGCCATCGTCCACGCCGCCACATTGCACAACCGCGCCTTCGTTGCCATGAGCGCGGTAGTGCTGGACGGCGCGGTAATCGAGGAAGACGGCGTGCTCGCCGCCGGCGCCGTTCTCACCCCCGGCAAACGCATCGGCCGCCGCGAACTCTGGACCGGCACCCCCGCCAAACTCGCCCGCGTGCTCACCGAGGACGAAGCCGCCCGTTTCGCAATGACCGCCCCCGCCTATGTGCAGAACGGCATTCGTTTCAGAAACGGCCTCGGCCACTGACGCGCACAAACGGATTCGGCCAACCGATCGGCGACGCGGTTCCCGATTGGACCCCGCGGCCCCACCCACCGCGCACGCCCATGCACGGCCGCTTTTGCCACGTCGTGCCGCTTGATCCCGCCAAGCACGGCCCCAAGCTCTGGGAAGCCTTCTCCCTGGACCCCGACGCCCGCGCCTGGACCTACCTGTTTTCCGGCCCATTCGAGTCCGAAACAGCTCTCACAACCTGGCTAGCGGATGCAGCCTCCACCGCCGATCCGCTGTTCCACGCAATCATCGACCCCACCACCGGCCACCCCGTCGGCCTGGCCGCCTATCTCCGCATCGACCCCACCATGGGCGTAATCGAAGTGGGCCATCTACGTTTCTCATCACTGCTGCAGCGCCGCCCCGCCGCCACCGAAGCCATGTATCTCATGCTGCGCCGGGCCTTCGATGAACTGGGCTACCGCCGCTACGAATGGAAATGCGACGCCCTGAACGCCCCGTCACGCGAAGCGGCCGAACGGCTGGGGTTTCAATTCGAGGGGATTTTCCGCCAGGCCATTGTCGCCAAGGGCCGCAATCGCGATACCGCATGGTATTCAATTATTGATAAAGACTGGCCGGAGATTCGTGCGCGGCTGGAGCATTGGCTGCGGCCAGAAAATTTCGGGCCGGACGGCATACAGCGGGATCGGCTGAGCCGATCGTCACACTATAGGGCAACGACATGCTAAGTTTTCAAGCCGACGCCTCACGCCACAGGATCAGCATCTATTGCGACGCCGAAGGTATGGCGACGCTACTCGGCGCGCTCGCCCGGTTGGTCGGCGAACGTGCCTCGCACGTCCATCTCCGTTCATCCGGCAATGGCGGCCACGAGCTCAGCAACGGCCCAAACGAAAACGGTCCTTATGCTACCGAGGTCGTCATTGATTACGCCGAAGGCGACTAATACCAAACTTATTGAGCCCGACTCACGTAAGGTAAAGGCAAGCAGTTCTTTTTTGAAAAAAAGAACCAAAAAACTTTTGATCATTAGGTACGCGTTGCATTCAACGCGCCCCCCAATAAGCAAAAGTTTTTGCTTCTTTTTCCAAAAAGAAGCGCTTCCTTGCTTCTAATGACTCAATCTCAATGCCGATTGGCACCCCCCGGTTCACGCGCCGCGCTGGGCCGCTGGGACCTCACGGCCCTGATGATCAACGCCACGATCGGCGCCGGCATTCTTGGCCTGCCCGGCCGCGTCTACGCCCTGGTCGGCATTTGGGGCGTGCCGCTCCTCGCCGCCGGCGGCCTGCTCATGGCCCTGGTCGCCGCCTGTTTCGCCCAGGCCGGCAGCCGCTTTACCCGCAGCGGTGGCCCGTATCTGTTCGTCTATGAGGCCTTCGGCGCCGATGCGGGCTTCGCCATGGGCTGGCTGAGTGTCATATCCCGCCTGTTCGCCTTCGCCGCCATCAGCAATCTGGCGGCCGGTTACGCGAGCGCGCTCTGGCCGCCCTTGGCCGTCGGGCCCTGGCACATGCTGGGCATCACGGCACTGACCCTAGCTTTAGCCGCGCCGGTCTACCGCGGCGTGGCGCTGTCCGCCTGGGCCAGCAACCTGTTCACGCTGTGCAAGCTCACGCTGCTGCTGGGTTTCGTGGCCCTAGCCATCCCCACCTTCGCGCGCCACGGCGTCGCTCTCACGCCGGTACCGCCACCCAGCCATTGGGCGCCGGCACTCCTGATGCTGCTCTTCGCCCTCACCGGTCTGGAAGCCACCGCCATCAGCAACGGCGACATGCGCAACCCCGCGCGGGACATCCCTTTCGCGCTGGCCGTCGGAATCGTCACGGTTGTCGCGATTTACAGCGCGGTGCTTTTGGCCAGCGCCGCCTTGGTACCCAGCCTCGCCGGCTCCACACGCCCGATCTTCGATGGCGCAATTCTGGCCGTGGGCCCCGCCGGCGGTGCCGGCGCCGTTCTCGGTGGCGTCATCTGCATGGCCGGTGTGCTTTTCGTCATTCTTTTCAACACACCGCGCGAAATCCAGGCCCTGGCGGTCAACAACCAGCTACCCCGGGCACTCGCACAGTCACATTCGCGCTGGCACACCCCCACGCGCGCCATTGCGACCTTTGCTGTTCTAGCCTGGGCTCTGGCACTTTCAAGTTCGTTTCAGGGCGCCTTGGCCGCTGCAACCCTCACGCGGCTCATCATGTACGCCGCCACCGCCGCATCGCTGATCCGCTTGCGCCGCCAGGGCTTCTCCGAAACGCCGTCGCCGCTGATCCTGCGCGGAAGTACAGGCGTCCCGATCGCCGTATTGCTTATCTGTGGCGCGGTCATCGCTCAATCGACCCGCGCCGAGTTTGTGGTCCTTGCCATGGCCTTGCTGCCAGCGCTCTTGGTGCTTGCTCTCGTCCCGCGCCCCAACAGTAAGTAGAACAACATCCAGCCGCCTCGCCTCGATCCACCGGAGCTCGCTTATGAAGCCCAGCGCCTTCGCCGCCCTGCTGATCGCCAGCGCCGCTGCCGCCTTTGCCGCCCACGCCCAACTCGCCGATGGTCCGGACAACCCCAAGCTCGTCCCGCCCGCGCCGGTGAACGAGCGGCCGCTCAAGCTTTCCGGGGATCCTGACCGCCCCGTGGAACTGGTGGTGACACTCTACACCCCGCCCGGATCCGGCCCCTTCCCGCTCGCCATCGTCAACCACGCCGCCGCCAACGGCCGATCACCGGCCGACACACCCCGCCACCGCTACAGCTACCTCGCCTACTACTTCATGAGTCGCGGCTACGCGGTGGCCCTTCCCATGATGCGTGGCTACGCCGGCTCCGCTGGCCAGCAGGTCAATAACGGGTGCGACTACGGCGAACTGGCCCTGCAGAACGGCCGCGACATCGCCGGCGTGATCACCGCCCTGGGCAGCTTCGCCCAAATCGACACGTCCCGCGTGGTGGTGGCAGGCGAGGGCTTCGGCGGCTGGAACAGTCTCGGCGCCGCGGCCCTAAACCCGCCCGGTGTGCACGGCGTCGTCGATTTCTTTGGCGGCCTGAACTCCAGCGGCTGCGACGAAAGACAAGGTGGCACACAAGAGGGCCTGACGAACGGCGCCCGCCGCCTGGGCGCCGCCACATCCATCCCATCACTCTGGTTCTATGGCGATAATGACAAGCTGCTGCCGCCGGAAGCGTGGCTGCCCATGTTCAAGGCCTACACGCGCGAAGGCGGCCAGGCGGAACTGGCCGATCTCGGCCACGCCATGGATGCCTCCCAGCTGAGCCAGATCGCATCCTTCCCCGCCTGGATTCCCCGCCTCGATGGCTTCCTCGCAAAAATCGGCCTGCCATCCAGCGAAACCTACCCGGCCTACATGCCACTGCCCTGGCCCCGCCCCACCCATTTCGCGGCGCTGCAGGATGTCGCCGCGGTGCCCGAAATCAATCCCACTGGCCGGGAGCTCTATCAGAAATTCCTGGGCGAACCCTTCCCCCGCGTATTCCTGATCGGCACCGGCGGCCAAGCCGTCGCCGCCAACGGCAGTTTCGATCCTTATGCCGCGGCCCTGGAAGCCTGCCGCCACAACCACGTCGCCTGCAGCCCTTACGCCATGGATAACGACGTGGTCTGGAACCCGGCCGCGCCCACACCCGTGCCCCCCACCACGCAATTCGCGGCACTCAGCGATATCCAGGCGGTACCGTTCCTCAACGCAAAAGGCCGCCAGGCCTATGCGCGCTTCCTGGAACAACCCTTGCCGCGCGCCTTCGTGGTGGCACCCGACGGCCAAAGTGCGACCACGCAGGGCGGCAAGGACCCGCTGGGCCGCGCTTTGGCGCTGTGCCACGCCAACGGCCTGGATTGCCGCCCTTACGCAGTAGATCAGCAGGTTGTGTGGGTCGCCGGCCGCGTACCCGCCACCGCCCCGCGCCCCGCCGCCACGCATTTCGCACCGCTCACCGACACGCAGGCTGTGCCCTGGATCAGCGACAAAGGCCGCGCCACCTACGCGCATTTTCTCACGGTCCCCTCGCCCCGCGCCTTCGTCATTGCCCCCGGCGGCGAAAGCGTCGCCTCCCAAGGCGGCTACGATCCGCTCGCGCGCGCTCTGGCCGTCTGCCAAAAAGCCGGCCTGCAATGCCAACCCTATGCCGTCAACAACGACGTGGTCTGGCAAAAACCCAGTGAATAACGGGCTCTTGCCGAGGGGGTTGGAAATTAGTGCTTCGCCAGCCTGTTAAAAAATCAAACTCATTGAAATTACTAACTCATAAAATGGAGGTCTGGAGGCCCTGCCTCCAGCGGGGTCCAGGGGCAGAGCCCCTGGCCTATCTCTCGCCTTCCCGGTTGCGGCGCGTCGCTTCGTTCGGCAATCGCTCAGCATGACTAAGCTGTCCGATTCGCTGGGTCTGCGCGACCCGTTGCTGCTGCGCATGCTGGGGTTCGGCTTTCTGTCCGGGCTACCGCTATCGCTGACGATATTTACGCTGCAACAATGGTTCACCGTTTCCGGTGTCTCCATTCAATCCGTCTCCCACGTCGCCTGGCTAGGCCTGCCCTACACGCTAAAATTCGTCTGGGCGCCCGTATTCGACCGCGCACCGCCACGCTTTGCCCGTGGCCTCGGGCGCCGCCGCTTCAACCTGATGATCGTGCAAACCGCGCTCACTCTCGCCTGCGTCTGGCTGGCCCTGACCGACCCCGCGATCAATCCGGCGGTTACCGCCATGGCCGCGCTGGCGCTGGCATTCACCTCCGCCAGCCAGGACATCCTAATCGACGCCTGGCGCATCGAAACCTTCCCGCAGGCCCAGCAGGGCGAGGCCCTGGCCCGCTACATCTGGGGCTATCGCACCGCCATGCTGGTATCCAACGCCGGCGTTATCTGGCTGTCGGTGCGGCTGGGCTGGCACGCCGCCTTGCTCTGCATGGCGCTTCTGCTGGCGCTAGGCCCGGTGCTGGTGCTGTTTTCGCCCGAACCGGCGGTCAGCACCCTGCCACCGCGCGTGGCCGGCCCTTGGGCCGCCTTCCAAAGCTCGTTCCTGGCCCCGCTGCTGGAATTCCTTCGTCGCCCGGGTGCGATTGAAATCCTGGCCTTCATCGTGTTGTTCAAGCTGGGAAAAGTCTTCGCCGACAACAACGCGGCCTCGTTCTACCACCACGTGCTCGGCTTCGGCTCGGACGTTGTGGCGAAGGCCAACTTCGCCCCCCAGCTCGCCGGCGTATTTCTGGGGGCGGCCTTTGGCGGGTTCCTCGTTGCCCGCCTCGGCACCATCCGCGCCGTGTTGGTGGCGGGCACCATGCAGGCCGCCTCGCTGGGCCTCTACCTCGCCCTCATGGCGGTCGGCGGCAGCTCCATGCTGTTCATCAAGGTCGGTGGCGAGTATTTCGCCGGCGCCGCGGCCGACACCGCCTTCCTGGCCTTCGTCTCCGCCCTCTGCGCCCGCGAGTTCACCGCCACCCAATACGCCCTGCTCTCCTCGGTTGCCGCGATCACGCTGCACACGGTCAGCGGCGAGGCCGGCGACGCCGTCGTCGCCGTCGGATGGACGAATTTTTATGTCATCACGATTTTTGGCGGTCTGCCCGCTTTGGCCATCATGCTGCATTTGCGCCGCCGCTTCGCCCTGCCTGCCACCTAGGCCCCTATTGCAGCCCAGCCACAGTTTTATGACAGATCTCGCTATCGCAGGTTGAAAAGACACGCGAATGGCAAGCGCTTGAATGCGCATGTCTCACTGCCGGCCTTCACGAACATGTGGTTCCGTTCATCTGCCGGACGGAGTGCCGCAATCCGCCGCGCCTTCGGCCAAAAAATGCCACTAGTCCATTGCCGCTGCGGGATTTTTGCAGTGCGGCGCGCGGGCCCAGTCTTTGTTGAAAAAAACTGCAACATTTCCTCGATCGATCGGTAAAGCGGTTGCACAAGTGCAACCGATGCGTGTCCTGTTACCAGTACAGATTGGTCGTTACGCGTGCCTATTAAAGCACGATCGGGTCACTACTTGGCAACAGTGCCAATGCAGAGGCAATTTCGCCTAGAAAAACCTGGTCTTTCTGCCATTCGGGAACTCTTTACGTTTTTTTTGCTTGCCATATTCGGAGTTCTGTACCTGAATGCAGGCATGACATCACAGACCCGCGAGCCACGCATTCGCGCCCAGCAGGCTCCTGAAGATGGAAAGAACATGCAAGCCAACCTGGCTTTCGCACTTTCAATCATGGCCTTGACCCTGGGTTTTCACCCCCAGGCCCACGCGGCAACCCCGGCCGCCATCACGGCCCAAGCGGCACCAGCTTCCGCCGCCACGAAGGCAAGCGCGCAGCCACAAGCCCACTTCACCGCCGACACCGAGAGCGAGAAGCTGATCGAAACCGGCAAGGCCACCTGGTACGGCCTGCACCACTCCCACCGCTACACCGTCAGCGGCGAGCGCTTCGATCCCCGGCAGCTCACCGCCGCCCATCGTAACCTGCCCATCGGCACCGTGGTGCGCGTGACCGACCGCGATACCGGCCGTTCCGTCGTGGTGCGCGTAAACGACCGCGAACCCCCCCACGGCATCCGCTGCATCGACCTGTCGGAGGGTGCGGCCCAGGCGCTCGGCATCCGCCGCCAAGGGGTCGCCAACGTCACCATCACGGAAGTCCTGCCCAGTGACGCCGTGGAAGTCGCCGAAGCCCCCGAGGACGCCGCTCCCCGCAGCGCCGCGCTGTCACACGCCGCTAGCGTGCAACATGGTCTGCGACATAAGCGCCACGCCGCCCCATAGGCTTCTCCGGCGAGTCAGTAGTGTCGCGCGCCGTCTGTAGCTCCAGCTCGGCATTCAGCTCGGCACCCACCAGCACCACGAACGCACTGACGAAGAACCACATCATCACGCCCACCACGGCGCCAAGCGGCCCGTACATGGCGTCATAGCTGGCCACATGGCCCACATAGTACGAGAACAGCACGCTCGCCCCCAGCCACAACATAGTCGCCAGCGTCGACCCGGGCGTCACCCAGTGCCACCCCGGCGAGCGGCGTGACGGCCCGAAGCGATACAGCAGCGACAGCGACAGCATCACGAACACCACCAGCAGCCCCAGGCTGGCCAGCCGCGCCAGCAGCGCCGCCCCGGCCGAAATCCCCAGGAACGCCTCGGCCGCCGGCACCAGCACCAGCAGACCGATACACACCGCCACCGCCACCATGCCGCCCAGCGTGAGCGTCAGCGCCGTTAGCTGGTAGCGCAGGAAACCTCGCCGCTCGCGCTCCTCATAGGCCAGGTTCAGCGCCCCCAGGATGGATTTAACGCCGGTGGCCGACGACCACAGCGCCACCGCCAAGCTGACCACCAGGCTGAACGTCAGCGTGCCCGGCGGCTTGCTGACCAGCACATGCACACGGTCCGATATCAACGTGAACGCGCTTGGCGGCAGGAAATCGCGCAATTGCTGCAGCTGGGGCTCCACGGTCGCCGGGTTGAACACCAAGCCGTAAATGCTGATCACCATGGAAATCACCGGGAACAGCGCCAGCGTGGCATAAAACGCACAGCCGGCCGCCACCAGGGAAACCCGGTCGGTG
>Ga0302311_10008543_pt1 | contig 10288 bp, 6 predicted proteins | sample III_Palsa_N1_3_FD_200449 | JGI IMG/M metagenome (GOLD analysis project Ga0302311, IMG submission 200449) | Peat permafrost microbial communities from Stordalen Mire near Abisko, Sweden - III_Palsa_N1_3 | ecosystem: Environmental > Terrestrial > Soil > Palsa > Peat permafrost | place: Sweden...
CGGCCCTCGCTCATCAGTTCGGCGACGCTGCGGCCGTCGCGCGCGCCTTCCATGATGGTCGCGCTGATGAGCGCCACGGCCTCGGGATAGTTCAGCTTCAGGCCCCGGGCCTTGCGCCGCTCGGCCAGCAGCGAGGCGGTGAAGAGCAGGAGCTTGTCCTTTTCGCGCGGAGTCAGGTTCATCTTGCGGAGCGTATTGCACGAACAGTGCCACGCGCAAGGGCGGCACGGCACGAGTCTTGAGTGCATCACGCTCGCCCATGACCGAAGCCGCCCTCGATTCCGCCGCGACCCAGCCGCCCGCGCTCCAGCGCGTGGTGAAGGTGCGGCGCGACTACAACAGCTGGGTGGCGCAGGAATCGCTGGAGGACTACGCGCTGCGCTACACGCCGCAGTCGTTCCGCAAGTGGTCGGAGCTGCGCGTGGCCAACACGGCGTTCGGCGCGGCGTCCTTCCTGGTGCTGGAGGCGGTCGGCGCGACGCTGCTCGTGCAGGACGGCTTCGTCAACGCGTTCTGGGCCATCCTGGCGACCGGCCTGATCATCGCGCTGGCCGGCTGGCCGATCGCGGTCTACGCGGCGCGCCACGGCCTGGACATGGACCTGCTCACGCGCGGCGCCGGCTTCGGCTACCTCGGCTCGACCGTCACCTCGCTGATCTACGCGAGCTTCACGTTCATCTTCTTCGCGCTGGAGGCCGCCGTCATGGCCTATGCGCTCGATCTTGCCTTCGACATCCCGCCGGCCTGGGGCTACCTCGTCTGCGCCGTGGTCGTGCTGCCGCTGGTGACGCACGGCGTGACGGCCATCGGCCGCCTGCAGGTGTGGACGCAGCCGCTGTGGATCGCGATGCTGGTGCTGCCTTATGTCTACGTGTTCCGCACGCACCCGCATGCGCTGGCCGGGCTGTGGGACTATGCCGGCGAGGACGGCCGGGGCGGCACCTTCGACCTGCTGAAGTTCGGCAGCGCGATGACGGTGGGCATCGCGCTGATGACGCAGATGGGCGAGCAGGCCGACTACCTGCGCTTCATGCCGGCGCGCACCGCCGCCAACCGCCGGCGCTGGTGGCTGGGCGTGGCCATCGGCGGCCCCGGCTGGGTGCTGCCGGGCGTGCTCAAGATGCTGGGCGGCACGCTGCTGGCGTGGATCGCGATCGGGCAGTCGGTGCCGCTGGATCGCGCGGTCGACCCGAACCAGATGTACCTCGCGGCCTGGGACACCGTCTTCAGCCGGCCCGGCATGGCCGTGGCCGCGACCGCGCTGTTCGTGGTGCTGTCGCAGCTGAAGATCAACGTCACCAACGCCTACGCCGGCTCGCTGGCGTGGTCCAACTTCTTCGCGCGGCTGACGCACAGCCACCCGGGCCGCGTCGTGTGGGTCGCGTTCAACACGGCCATCGCGCTGATGCTGATGGAGCTCGACGTGTTCACCGTGCTGGGCAAGGTGCTCGGGCTGTACGCGAACCTGGCGATCTCGTGGCTGATGGCCGTCGTCGCCGACCTCGTCATCAACAAGCCGCTGGGGCTGTCGCCGCGCGGCATCGAGTTCCGCCGCGCCTATCTGTACGACGTCAACCCGGTCGGCGTCGGCGCGATGGGCATCGCGTCGGTGGTGAGCGTCGCCGCGCACCTGGGTGCGTTCGGGCCGCTGGCGCAGGCGTTCTCCGCATTGATCGCGCTGGTGACGGCGTTCGTCGCGTCGCCGCTCATCGCTTGGGCGACCCGGGGCCGCTACTACCTTGCGCGGCGTGCCGACGAGGCGCCCATCAAGTTCTTCGAGGCGGGCGCATCCGCACGGTACCGCGCGATGCGTTGCTCGATCTGCGAACGCGAGTACGAAGGCCCGGACATGTCGCACTGCCCGGCCTACCAAGGCCCGATCTGCTCGCTGTGCTGCTCGCTCGATGCGCGCTGCGGCGATCTCTGCAAGCCGGACGCACGCCTGGCGACGCAGGCGCGCGACGCGATGCATGCGCTGCTGCCGCGCCGCTTCTGGCCGGCGATGGACGGCGGCCTGGGCGGCTGGCTGGCGCTGATGGTGCCGGTGTCGCTGCTGCTCGCGGGCGTCTGCGCGTTGCTGTACCAGCAGGAGCTCCGCGTGCTGGGCAGCGCGGCGCCGGAGTCGTCGGCGGCGCTGCGGCAATCGGTCATCGGCGTGTTCGCGATGCTGCTGCTGGCCAGCGGCATCGTCGGCTGGTGGGCGGTGCTGACGCGCCAGAGCCGGCGCGTCGCGCAGGAGGAGAGCAACCGCCAGACGCAGGCGCTGGGCGAGCAGACGGTGCGGCTGACGCAGGAGATCGAGTCGCATCGCCGCACCGACGCCGAACTGCAGCGCGCCAAGGCCGCCGCCGACGCCGCCAACCAGGCCAAGAGCCGCTACATCTCGACGCTGAGCCACGAGCTGCGCACGCCGCTCAACAGCGTGATCGGCTACGCGCAGCTGCTCGACGACGACCCCGCGCTGCCGGCGCACCGGCGCCAGGCGGTCAGCGTGATCCGGCGCGGCGGCGAGCACCTGCTGTCGCTGATCGAGGGCACGCTGGACCTGGCGCGCATCGAGAGCGGCAAGGTGTCGCTCGCGACGACCACGATGCATTTCCGCGAGGCCGTCGACCAGCTCGCCGACCTGTTCGAGCTGCAGGCCGGCGCCAAGGGCCTGCGCTTCGTGCGCGAGTTCGACGCCGCGTTGCCGCAATACGTGCGCGCCGACGAGCGCCGCCTGCGGCAGATCCTGATCAACGTGATCGGCAACGCGGTGAAATTCACCGACCGCGGCTCGGTGCTGCTGCGCATCCGCCACGAGCGCGAGATGGCCTACTTCGAGATCGAGGACACCGGCCCGGGCATCGCCGAACGCGACCTCGAACGCATCTTCGAGCCGTTCGCGCGCGGCGCCGCGCGAGCAGGCGCGAACAGCGGAGACGGCACCGGCCTGGGCCTGACGATCGCCAAGATGCTCACCGACCTGATGGGCGGCGAGATGACCGTGCACAGCACGCCGGGTGCGGGCACGCGCTTCCGCATCGTGCTGTTCCTGGCCGAGCAGCGCGCCGGCGCCGCGGCGGTCGCGCCGGCACTGCGGCGCCGCGGCGGCTACTTCGGTGCGCGGCGCCGGGTGCTGGTGGTCGACAACGAGGAAGTGGACCGCGAGCTGCTGCGGCAGTTGCTGGAGCCGATGGGCTTCCTCGTCACGCAGGCGGCGTCCGGCGAGGACGCCCTGCAGGTGCTGCGCGCGCTCGAGGGCGACGTGCTGCCCGACGCGATCCTGATGGATCTCGCCATGCCCGGCATCGACGGCTGGGAGACGCTGCGCCGCCTGCGCGCCGAGAGGTTGTGCGACGCGCCGGTGGCCATCGTGTCGGCCAACGCGTTCGATCGCCGGCTGGACAACGACCTGGACATCGGCGCCGACGACTACGTGCTCAAGCCGGTGCGCGGCGATGAGTTGCTCGAATGGCTGGGCCGCGTGCTCGTCCTCGACTGGAGCGACGCGACCGCGACGCCGGCGCCGGCGGCCGCGCCCGCCGAGGCCGCGGCGCCGGCCGACACCTTGCCCGAGCTGACCTCGCTGCAGGCGCTCGCCGAGCAGGTGCGCGTGGGCTACCCGCGCGGCATCCATCGCTGGCTCGACCACATCGACGCCACCGAGCCGGCCTGCGCCGCGTTCACGCAGCGGCTGCGCGGCCTGGCGAGCCGCTTCCAGCTCGATGCGATGGCGGCCGACATCGCGCAGGCGCTGCGGCTGCGGGAGGTGTCGCATGGCTGAGTGGATGCAAGCGCCGCCTGGCACGGACTTGGACAGGACGGCGCCGTCCGCGCGCCGCGCGCCGGCCGCCGAAGCCGCGGGCGTGGTGCTGATCGTCGACGACATCCCGGACAACCTCGCCGTGCTGCACGACGCGCTCGACGAGTCCGGCTACACCGTGCTGGTGGCCACCGACGGCCCCGGCGCCATCGCGCGCGCCGCGCAGGCGCTGCCCGACATCGTGCTGCTGGACGCGCTGATGCCCGGCATGGACGGCTTCGAGGTGGCACGCCGGTTGAAGGCCGACGAGGCGACCGCGCCCATCCCCATCGTCTTCATGACCGCGCTGACCGACACCGAGCACGTGCTCGCCGCGTTCGCCGCCGGCGGCGTCGACTACGTCTCCAAGCCGGTGCGGCCGCGCGAGGTCGTCGCGCGCATCGCGGCGCACCTGCAGAGCGCGCGACATGCGAGCCAGGCACGCAACGCGCTGGACGCGTTCGGCCACGCGTCGATCGCGCTGCGTCCGGCCGACGGCCGCGTGCTGTGGCAGACGCCGCTGGCGCGCGACCTGATGAAGAGGCATTTCGGCGCGGGGGCGGCGGGCGCACCGATCTCCGCGGCAGCCCATGCCGTCGCCGCGCCGCTGCACGCGCCCGCGAGCCTGTGCGACTGGGTGCGCGAGCGCGTCTCGCGCGTGGACGCGCCCGCGCCCGGGAAAAATGGCGAGGCGGCCGCCGGCGCGCCCGAAGGCGACACCTGGACCTGCGTCACCGGCACCACCCGCCTGCACTGCAGCCTGCACCCGGCCAGCGCCGAGGACGAATGGCTGCTCGTGCTGACCGAGAGCAACAACGGCGCGGCCATCGAGGCGCTCTCGCTGCAGTTCCGGCTGACGGCACGCGAGGCCGAGGTGCTGTACTGGGTGGCGCACGGCAAGACCAATCGCGACATCGGCGACATCCTCGGCACCCGCCCGAAGACGATCACCAAGCACCTGGAGCACGTGTTCGAGAAGCTGGGCGTCGAGACGCGCACCGCCGCCGCGGCGCGGGTGCTGGGCACCTTGCCGGAACTGATGCGGCGCAAGTGAGCGGCGAATCGGGGGCGGGTGTTGCATGGATGCAAGACCTGGCCCGTCCGCGATGGGCGATGCGGCGGGTCGCCGCCGCGGCTCAGGCCGCGCTGCCCTGGCGGCTCGCCTGGAAATCGAGGAAGCGGATCGCCGAGTCGCGCACGCCGGCAGCCGCCTTCGGATGCGAAGTGACCGCCGTGAGCCGCTTCAGCCACTCGTTGCGCTCGTCGCGCGGCAGCTTCGAGTTGAGCAGCCGGTTGGCCATCCAGGCGGTCAGCTCGGTGGGCTGGCGCTCCAGCGACGCGGCGAGCAGGTCGCGGTAGCCGGGCTGGCTCTCCAGCGCGTGCACCAGCGGGCCGGGCGTGCCGAAGTCGGCTTCGCGGTGGCGTTCCAGCAGCGCGAGCAGCGCCGGGAGGACGCGCTCGCAGCCGGGCAGGGCGGCGAAGCCGGCGAGCAGTTCGTTGAGGCCATGGACGTTGTCCGCCGCGTCGTCGGTGGGCGCGAAGGCCTGCAGGTCGGAGAGGAGTTCGTCGACGGAACGGGTCATGGGCGTTTGAAGGCTTCCAGGATCGGAAGCCCGAGCGTAGCCGTTCGCGCGCCGCGTGCCGGGGGAAGCGCGCAAAGCACCTTGCCTCGCGTGGATAGCGCCGGCCGCGGACGCCGACGGGCGCTTTCTGCTACTGCGCGGCTCAGGCGTCGACGGCGACCGGGCTGTTCAGCGCGGCCTCGATGCCCGCCACCAGGAAGCGGGCGAGCCGGTCCTGGTCCTCGGCGACCGCGTCCACCGGCGGGCTCGCCTTCGCCAGGCGGAACAGGCGCTTGGAGCCGACCAGGAACTTCAACAGCGCCGCGCTGACGTAGATGTAGGCCGACGCCGCGGCGTGGCGCGTGGCCTGCGGATAGCACTGCTGCAGCGCGTCGATGAAGACGAGCGCGGCGTCGTCGAGCTTCTCGCGCACCACCTGGGCGGCTTCCTCGGACGGATCGTCGATCACGCGCGCCATCAGCCGCAGGAACTGCTCGCCGTCGGCCTCGGCGGCGGTCTCGAAGCCGATGCGGATCCAGACCTGCACGAGATCGCGCACGGTGAACCTGCCGGGGCGCTGCGACATCAGCGCCAGCAGCGCGCTGGCGCGCTCGTCCAGCATCGCGCGGTGCGAGTCGATCACCGCGGAAAGCAGCTGGAATTTGCTTCCGAAATGGTGATTCAGCAAAGTGAGCGATACCTCGGCGTCCCGCGCAATATCGCGCAGGCTGGCGCCACGGAATCCGTGATGGGCGAAATGGTGGTTTGCCGCGACGAGGATCGCGTTCTTGCGTTGCATGAATTTATCTTTTTGGACCTGTGCGGTGCGCGCGATTCCCATCCCCCGAATCCCGCGGCCCGTTCGACATCGGCCAGCTTTGCAGCAAGCATGTTGCACGTAGGGCTTTGAACAGCCGTTCAGGCATCCGCATCCCTCTTTTACGCCGTGCGCCGCCGCTATGCGAAGAGGGCGGGCGTGATCCGGCGAAAGCGGTCGGCGTGATCTCGCGAGGGTGGTCGAATGCCGCGACCGGGCGGCCGCGGGTACGGCATGTGTCGTATGTCGCCGCGCCGTCGCGCTGCTTATCCTTCGTCCATCGTCTCCGGCAACCAGGGGACATCATCAGAGGAGCGTTTCCCGCCATGACCACTTCACGCCGCAGCTTCAACCTGACGTTGGGTGCGCTCGCCGCGCTCGCCGCGTTGACCTCGATGACGCCGGCCATGGCCGCCGACACGATCAAGGTCGGCATCCTGCACTCGCTGTCCGGAACGATGGCGATCTCGGAGACCTCGCTGAAGGACACCGCCCTGATGACGATCGCCGAGATCAACGCCAAGGGCGGGGTGCTGGGCAAGCAGCTCGAGCCGGTGGTCGTCGACCCGGCGTCGAACTGGCCGCTGTTCGCCGAGAAGGCGCGCCAGCTGATCACGCAGGACAAGGTCGCCGTCGTCTTCGGCTGCTGGACCAGCGTGTCGCGCAAGTCGGTGCTGCCGGTGTTCGAGGAGCTGAACAGCCTGCTGTTCTACCCGGTGCAGTACGAAGGCGAGGAGCTGAGCAAGAACGTGTTCTACACGGGCGCGGCGCCGAACCAGCAGGCGATCCCCGCCGTCGAATACCTGATGTCCAAGGACGGCGGCTCGGCCAAGCGCTTCGTGCTGCTGGGCACCGACTACGTCTACCCGCGCACGACCAACAAGATCCTGCGCTCGTTCCTGCATTCCAAGGGCGTGGCCGACGCCGACATCATGGAGGAGTACACGCCGTTCGGCCACTCCGACTACCAGTCCATCATCGCCAAGATCAAGAAGTTCGCGAGCGAGGGCAAGAAGACGGCGGTGGTCTCGACGATCAACGGCGACTCCAACGTGCCGTTCTACAAGGAGCTGGGCAACCAGGGCCTGAAGGCGACCGACGTGCCCGTCGTCGCGTTCTCGGTCGGCGAGGAGGAGCTGCGCGGCGTCGACACCAAGCCGCTCGTGGGCCACCTGGCGGCGTGGAACTACTTCATGTCGATCAAGAACCCGACCAACACGGCGTTCATCCAGGAGTGGACGGACTACGCCAAGAAGAACAATATTCCCGGCGACAAGGACAAGCCGCTGACCAACGACCCGATGGAAGCCACCTACATCGGCATCCACATGTGGGCGCAGGCGGTGGAGAAGGCCAAGTCGACCGACACCGACAAGGTGATCGCGGCGATGGCCGGCCAGACCTTCAAGGCGCCGGACGGCTTCCTGATCGAGATGGACCCGAAGAACCACCACCTGCACAAGCCCGTCTTCATCGGCGAGATCAGGCCGGACGGCCAGTTCAACGTGGTGTGGAAGACGCCGGGCCCGATCAAGGCCCAGCCGTGGTCGCCGTACATCCCCGAAGACAAGGGCAAGAAGGACGAGCCGGAAAAGAAGTGAGCACGTGATGCGGCGACTTACACTTCGTAGCGCCGTCATCGCGTTGATCGCGATGATCGGTGCGGTCGCCGCTCCGGCCTGGGCGCTCGACGCGGCCCAGGCGCGCGCGATTGCCGTCGGCGACGGCGACGCGCGCATCGCGGCCCTGCAGGACGCGGTGACGCGGGCCGATCCCGGCCTGGCCACGTTCGCGCAGGCGCTGCTCGACGACTCGGTGAAGACGACCGCCACCGGCGTCTTCGTCGTCCACGACGACAAGGCCGTCGACGCCGTCACGGGCCAGCCGGCGAAACTGCCGGACGACGCCGAGGACGTCTCCAACAACAACCGCATGCGCGGCGCGCTCGAGACGGCGCTGAGCGGCCTGCGCCTGCTGTCGCCGGACGTGCCGACGCGGCGCAAGGCGATAGACGATCTCTCCGCCAGCGCCGCCGACCCCGCCCTGCTGCCGGTGGTCGAGAAGGCCTTCGCCGCCGAGACCGACGCCAAGCTCAAGCTCGAACTGGGCCGCCTGCGCGCCGCCGTGCAGATCGCCTCGCCCGATCGCGCGAAGCGCCTGCAGGCCATCGACGACCTGTCCCGCAGCGACGAGCCCACGGTGCGCGCGCTGCTGCAGTCGCGCCTCGCGCCCGACGCCGAGGCCGATCCCGAACTGCGCACGGCGCTGACGCACGCGATCGTGCAGGTCGACGGACGCCTTGCCTGGGGCGAGCGGCTGGGCGTGCTGTTCACCGGCATCAGCCTGGGCTCGATCCTGCTGCTGGTCGCGCTCGGCCTGGCGATCACCTACGGCCTGATGGGCGTCATCAACATGGCGCACGGCGAGCTGATGATGATCGGCGCCTATACCACCTGGGGTGTGCAGAACCTGTTCCGCCACTTCGCGCCGGGGCTGTTCGACGCCTACGTCGTGCTGGCGATCCCCGCGTCCTTCCTCGTCTCGGCCGCGGTGGGCGCGATCCTCGAGCGCGGCGTGATCCGCTTCCTCTACGGCCGTCCGCTGGAGACGCTGCTGGCGACCTGGGGCATCAGCCTGGTGCTGATGCAGACGGTGCGCTCGCTGTTCGGCGCGCAGAACGTCGAGGTCGAGAACCCGTCGTGGATGTCGGGCGGCATCGCCGTCACCAGCAACCTCACGCTGCCGTACAACCGGCTCGCGATCATCGCGTTCGCGGCGCTGGTGCTGCTCGCGACCTACCTGCTGATCAGCCGCACGCGCCTCGGCCTGTTCGTGCGCGGCGTCACGCAGAACCGCCGCATGGCGTCGTGCACCGGCATCAACACGGTGCGCATCGACACGCTGGCCTTCGCGCTCGGCGCGGGCATCGCTGGCATGGCGGGCTGCGCGCTGAGCCAGGTCGGCAACGTCGGTCCCGACCTCGGCCAGAGCTACATCGTCGACTCGTTCATGGTGGTGGTGCTGGGCGGCGTCGGCCAGCTCGCCGGCACCGTGCTCGCGGCGCTGGGGCTGGGCCTGATGAACAAGGTGCTCGAAGGCGTGGCCGGCGCGGTGCTGGCCAAGATCTTCGTGCTGATCTTCATCGTCGTGTTCATCCAGAAGCGTCCGCAGGGCCTGTTCGCGCTCAAGGGACGGAGTGCCGAGTCGTGACGCCAGCCGCTCCCGTTCAACTGTTGCCGCAATCGAAGCGTGGCCTGTTGCTGGGCGTGCGCGGCTGGGCCGCCGTGATCGGCGCGCTGGTCGTCGTCGCGGTGCTGGTGCCGTTGCTGAACCTGGCCGTGCCGGTCGGCAATCCGCTGCACTTCGGCGACTACGGCGTCGCGCTCGTCGCCAAGATCATGTGCTACGCGATGTGCGCGCTGGCGATGGACCTGATCTGGGGCTACACCGGCATCCTGTCGCTGGGCCACGGCCTGTACTTCGCGCTCGGCGGCTACGCGATGGGCATGTACCTGATGCGCCAGATCGGACGCGACGGCAACTACCGCAGCGACCTGCCCGACTTCATGGTGTTCCTCGACTGGAAGACGATGCCCTGGACCTGGGCCGGCAGCGCGTCGTTCGCGTTCCAGATGTTCCTGGTGGTCGCGGCCCCAGCGGTGCTCTCCGGGGTATTCGGCTGGTTCGCGTTCCGCTCGCGCATCAAGGGCGTGTACTTCTCGATCATCACGCAGGCGCTGACGTTCGCCGGCATGCTGCTGTTCTTCCGCAACGAGACGGGCTTCGGCGGCAACAACGGCTTCACCGACTTCAAGCGCATCCTCGGCATCCCGATCGAGCTGGCCTCCACGCGCATGGCCCTGTTCGTGATCACCGGCGTGACGCTGGTCGCGTTCTACCTGCTGGCGCGCGCCATCGTCAACAGCAAGTACGGCCGCGTGCTGCAGGCGATCCGCGACGCCGAGAGCCGCGTGATGTTCACCGGCTACGACCCGCTGAAGTACAAGCTGTCGATCTGGGTGCTGTCGGCCGTGATGTGCGGCATCGCCGGCGCGCTGTACGTGCCGCAGGTGGGCATCATCAACCCGAGCGAGATGTCGCCGGCGTCGTCCATCGAGATGGCGA
>Ga0302311_10008545_pt1 | contig 10287 bp, 7 predicted proteins | sample III_Palsa_N1_3_FD_200449 | JGI IMG/M metagenome (GOLD analysis project Ga0302311, IMG submission 200449) | Peat permafrost microbial communities from Stordalen Mire near Abisko, Sweden - III_Palsa_N1_3 | ecosystem: Environmental > Terrestrial > Soil > Palsa > Peat permafrost | place: Sweden...
GATCCTGCTGGCTCTGACCGTCTTCTTCAACCGCGGCCGCATTCACTTCGACTGGGCCATGTTCTGGCAGCAGCTCCGCCACATCTCCTGGCCGCACATCGCCGCTGGCATCGCTCTCATCTACTCCACCTACTGGCTCCGAGCCGCGCGTTGGTCCGTCTTCCTCTCAGCCACCAAGAAAGTCTCGCCCCTCACCCTGGTCGGCCCGCAGTTCATCGGCTTCACTGCCGTCGCCCTCTTCGGCCGCCTCGCCGACGTCATCCGCCCCGCGCTCGTCGCCAAGCGCGTCCAGCTTCACGTCGCCTCGCAGATCGCCGTCTACACCATCGAGCGCATGTTCGACCTCGGCGCCGCCGCCATCATCTTCTCCTCCGCGCTCCTCTTCGCCCCGAGCGATCTGCCACACCACGAAGTCTTCGTCCGCACCGGCCTCATCTCGCTCGCCGGAACCGCCTTCATCGCCATCTTCGCCGTCACCATCCGCGTTGCCGGAGGAGCTGTAGCCTCAGCCACACACGCCATCCTCCGCCCGCTCTCGCACTCCCTGGCCGAATCCGTCGCCGACAAAATCCGCGGCTTCCGCTTGGGTCTCAACGCCATCTCCTCCGCGCAGGACTTCCTCATCACCGCTCTCATCTCGCTCGCCATGTGGGGACTCATCGGCTTCGCCTACGTCCAGACCCTCCACGCCTTCATCACCACCCCCGAACTCGCAACCATCTCCTTCTCCAGCACCATGCTCCTCATGGGAGCCAGCATCGGCGGCTCGCTCCTCCAACTCCCCATCATCGGCTGGTTCACCCAGATCGCCGTCACCGCCGCGGCCATGCACGAGTTCTACGGCGCCCCCATTGAGGCCGCCACCGCCTGCGGAGCCCTTCTGCTCATCGTCACCTTCCTCTCCATCATCCCCGCCGGCCTAATCGCCGCCCGCCTCAACCACATCACCCTGAAATCCGCCACCACCGAAGCCGCCATAGAAACCGAAACGGGTGCTCCATGATCGGCGCGGCTTTCCGCGCCGATCGTGGGGTTAGTCTCTTTCTCCAGCCGCTGACCCTCCTCGCTTACACTTGTAACCGTTGCATTTTCTTTGAGGAGGAACCCCCGTGCCCGCCACACCTCGCCCCCTCGATCTAGTCCCCCACCGCCGCTACAACCCACTCCTCCGCCAGTGGATCCTCGTCTCCCCGCAGCGCACCCAGCGCCCCTGGCAGGGCGAAACCACCAAAGCCGTCACCACTCCCGCCGTTGCCTACGATCCCACATGCTATCTCTGCCCCGGCAACGCGCGTTCCGGAGGCCAGCACAATCCCGCCTACACCCGCGTCTTCGCCTTCAACAACGACTTCCCCGCCCTGCTCCCCGACATCCAGCCTGCTGACGACTCCCCGAATCCATCGCCACTGTTGATCGCCGAGCCCGAGCGCGGTCTCTGCCGCGTCCTCTGCTTCCATCCCAACCACTCCCTCACCCTCGCCCGCATGACCGTCCCCGATATCGCCCGCGTAGTCGACGCCTGGGCCGACGAAACCGCCTCCCTCGGCGACCTCCCCTGGATCAATCACATCCAGATCTTCGAGAACCGCGGCGCCATGATGGGCGCCTCCAACCCCCACCCCCACTGCCAGATCTGGGCCACCGAGCACATCCCCGACGAACCCCTCCGCGAGCTAGCCGCCCTTGAGAGTTACCACGACGAGCACCACTCCTGCCTGCTCTGCGACTACGTAGCCACCGAACTTGCGCAGCCGGACGCCCGCATCGTCGTCGAGAACGACCTCTTCGTCGCCATCGTCCCCTACTGGGCCACCTGGCCGTTCGAAACCCTCGTCCTCCCGCGCCGCCATCTCGGCAGTTTCACCGATCTCACCCGCCCCGAGCGCACCGCCCTCGCCGCCATCCTCAAAGCCGTCACCACCCGCTACGACAACCTCTTCGAAGTCAGCTTCCCTTACACCATGGGCTTCCACCAGCGCCCCACTCATGGTCAGGGCCACGACACTATGCATTTCCACGCGCACTTCTATCCGCCGCTGCTCCGCTCCGCCGAGATCCGGAAATTCATGGTCGGCTTCGAGATGTTCGGCTCCCCTCAACGCGACCTCACCCCCGAAACCGCCGCCGCCCGCCTCCGCGCCCTCCCCGAAAAACACTACGCGGAATAGCGTTGACTGCGTTGGCTCCTGTCTTTGCACTCTGAAGGCGCGCCCTATCCCAGGTACGCGCCGGACTTGACTCGCGCGCGCAGCCTTCCCGCTCCGCCGAAATCACTGCCTTTGGCCCCTGGCCTCCCTCATCGTCTATACTCCAACCCATCCCCTGAATCCTGTGAGGTCTTCTCGTGCCCTTCCATCTCTCCGCCCGCCGTGTCCCTCTCCTTCTCACCCTCCTGCTGGCCTGCCGCCTCACCCTCGCGCAGGAACCTGCCGCCACGTCACCCAACCCCGAGCGCCCCGCCGCCGCGCCTAACTCCCCCATCCAGCCCCGTATGATCTCAACCCCCGACTCCACCACCGAAGGCACCGTCACCGTCGGCGGCCAGGTCATCGCCTACAAGGCCATCGCCGGAACCCTCACCGTCGGCGCAACCGATCCGCAGGACGCCACCATCGGCTTCGACGGCCGCCCGCTCCCCGACTCCGGCGTCACCGCCTCCACCGGTCCAGACGCACCACCCACCGCGCGCATGTTCTACGTCGGCTATTTCAAGAAGGACGCACCCTCGCGCACCCGCCCCATCACCTTCATCTACAACGGCGGCCCAGGCTCGCCCACCATGTGGCTGCACCTCGGCACCTTCGGCCCCCGGCGCATCACCGTCCCCGACGGCCAGCACCAGGAGGGCGCCCCATACAACATCGTCAGCAATGAGGACTCCCTCCTCGACGTCAGCGATGTCGTCTTCATCGACGCCCCCGGCTGCGGCCTCAGCCGCACCTTCGGCAAAAACAAGTCCGACGCCTTCTACGGCGTCGACGCGGACGGCCACGCCTTCGAGCGCTTCATCCGCCGCTTCCTTTCCAAATACGACCGCTGGAACTCGCCCAAGTATCTCTTCGGAGAGAGCTACGGCACCCCTCGCAGCGCCGTCCTCGCTGCCGACCTCGGCTCCGTCGACCTCAACGGCATCGTCCTGCTCTCCCAGATCCTCAGCTTCGACAACTCGGTTGACGGCCCCAGCGCCAATCCCGGCGTCGACCAGGCCTACGCCCTCGCGCTCCCAACCATGGCCGCCACCGCCTGGTACCACCACAAGCTCTCGCCCCAGCCGCCGGCTCTCAAACCCTTCCTTGAAGAGGTCCAAAAATACGCCCTCGGCGAATACATGGCCGCCCTGCTCCAGGGTGCCGACCTTCCCGAAGCCCAGGAAAAGGCCGTCGCCGAAAAGCTGCATTCCTACATCGGCCTCCCCATCGACTACCTCCTGCGCGCCGACCTCCGCGTCCAGGGTGGACAGTTCTCTGAGGAACTCAAGCTCGACGAAGGCGTTACCACCGGCCGTCTCGACTCCCGCTACCAGGGGCCCGAACTCGACCCGCTCGGCGCCACCTCCGGCTACGATCCCCAGTCCGACGCCATCACCAGCGCCTGGAACACCGCCATCAACGAGTACCTGCACAACGATCTCAAGTACGCCACCCAGGACACCTACGCGATGAACGCACGCCAGGCCGACCCCACCTTCAGTTGGAATATGACCCACCGTCCGCCGGGCCGCGGCTTCGGCGGCGGCGCACAGGGCGGCGCCGGCACCGTCGAAACCGGCGCCAACGTCATGCCCGACCTCGCCTACCGCATGAAGCTCAACCCCAAAATGAAGGTGATGCTCGCCGGCGGTTACTTCGACCTCGCCACACCCTACTTCGAAGGCATGTTCGAGATGAAACATCTGCCCATGCCCAAGTCGCTGCAGTCCAACATCAGCTACCACTACTACGAGGCCGGCCACATGATCTACGTCCGCGAAGACATCCTCAAGCAGTTTCACGCGGACGTCGCCGCCTTCATCAAATCCACCGAATCAGGCCAGTAACTTCGTCGCCTTTCCGGCTTCCGCAGAGCCCATCCACCGCGCATTCGAGGCGGTGGATAGGCGTTTCCGCGCCACTATTCCGAATAACCGCTCCCCCATCAAGTCGTCATTCTGACCCTGAGCTCGCCGAAGGATCAGAATCTCCGTCGTCGGACTAACTGCATTAAATATAGGATTACAAGCAATTTACACTCACCGAAAATTGTCTTCCCAGCAAAACTCCTGCAAATCGCTATATCAACCCAGGAACCGCTCATCTACCTCATTACAAACGATATAGACTTGGCGCAAATCTACCTCCCAAACGCGTATCATTAAGATATGGGTGAAAACATCGCACGCCAATTCTGAAAGGGTACAAAGTATAGCAATGTAAAGCACCTATAATCTTATACTTAGATGTAAGCATCATGAAATCATATATTTACAGCGTATTTTGCGCAAATATAAGAAAACAGAGTTTTTAGCACCCACCCCCCCGGGGGGGTCACAGAAAGCCGACCATGCAAACACCAGCCGAACTCGCCGCCCTCCACCTCTCCACCTACAACGCCGAACCAGCCGTTTACTCCGCGCCCGGCCGCGTCAACCTCATCGGCGAGCACACTGACTACTCCGGCGGCTTCGTCATGCCCGCCGCCATCGACTTCTCCACCCTCATCGCCATCTCCCCGCGCACCGACGGCCGCTTCCTCGCCCACTCCGTCAACTTCAACGAGCATGTCGACCGCCCCATCGACGAACTCCTCGCCGCCCGCGCCAAATCGTGGACTGATTACCCCGCCGGCGTCCTCTGGGCCCTCCGCGAAAAAGGCATCGACGTCTCCAGCGGCTTCTCCCTCACCATCGTCGGCGACGTCCCCCTCGGTGCCGGCCTCAGTTCCTCCGCCTCGGTCGAAGTCTGCACCGCCTTCGCCGTCCTCGGTACCCTCGGCACCGAGATGCCCCTCAGCGAGATCGCCCTCCTCTGCCAGCGCGCCGAAAACGCCTTCGTCGGAGCCAACGTCGGCATCATGGACCAGTTCGTCATCTGCTGCGGCCAGCAGGACAACGCCGTCATGATCGACACGCGGTTCCTCACCTACACCCTCGCGCCCATCCCCTCCACCGTCCGCATCGTCATCTGCAACTCCATGGTCAAGCACACCCTCGCCGACGGCGGAGGCTACAACACCCGCCGGGCCGAGATGGAAGCCGGCCTCCACATCCTGCAGCAGCACCGCCCCGAGATCGTCGCCCTGCGCGACGCCACCATGGACGACCTCAACCGCTGGGGCTCCGAGATGAAGCCCGAATCCCTCCGCCGCTGCCGCCATGTCATCACCGAAGACGACCGCGTCCTCGCCGCCGTTGAAGCCTTTAAGGCCCACGACCTCGCCCGCTTCGGCCAGCTCATGTACGCGGCGCAACTCAGCTTCCGCGACGACTTCGAAGCCTCCTGCCCCGAAATCGACATCCTCATCGACCTCGCCAACCAGCAGTCCGGCTGCTTCGGAGCCCGCCTCACCGGCGGAGGCTTCGGCGGCTGTACCGTCAACCTCGTCGCCGCCGAAAGCGCGGCCGCCTTCGTCGAATCCATGCGCGCCGGCTACCTCGCCGCCACCGGCATCACCGCCGAAATCTACACCAGCCGCGCCTCCGCCGGAGCCCACGCCGTGCAGCTATGACTACCCCGGCAATCTCCATTACACCGCCCGAAGGCAGCATCGCAGGCTGCGGAAAAGCTCAGCCTCGAGCTAGGCCGGGACCTCAGTCTCAAGCTAGGCCGGGACTTCAACCCGGAGATAGGCCAGCACTTCAGTCTTGAGATAGGCCTGGACTTCAGTCCCGGCATCAACGGGTCACCCACCCATAGGGCTTCAGCCCCTGGGACATGCTCTTTGCGGCCCTCGGCTCGAAAACCAACTGTGCCGTCACCACATCAGCCGCGCCACAAACACGAAGGCCCGGCGCAAAGCCGGGCCTCCGCAATTCATTCAGCAGCGTCCTAGTGAGCAGCAGCCTTATGCGGAGCCGTGTGAACCGGAGGCTTCGCAGCCGCCTTCGCAAGCACAACCTCGCCGCCCGACATCGTGATCATGATCGGATTCGGCGTGAAGGAATCGTACGTCCCATCCAGCGTAACCGTCTGGCCAACCGCGGTCGCAGCAGCGATCGCGTCCTGCTTCTTCTTGTAAGCCAGCTTCTGCGCCGCAGTCGCCGTCGCCGGCAGGTCGTCAGGAGCTTTCATATTAAAGGTGAAATCCGCCGTCTTCGTCTGCACCGCACCCGGGTCCACCGCAACCTGCAACTGCGTTGGCGTGGATGCAATCACCACCGCACCCGGAATCTCGACCGACTTTCCCTTGATCGTGTCCCACACCTTCGCGGTATCCTCGGGCGAGCCGTACTGGAACACCATCTCCTTGTCCGAGATGGCCAGTGTAGCCAAGTCCGGCGTACTCGCGATAATGGTATGAATCTGCTCAGCGGGAGTCGGAGCCGGCTTCACAGTGCTCGCAAAATCCGCCGGCGGGTTCAGATTCGCAGTCGCCGCGGCCATCACTGCATCATAGCCGTCGTCGGTGCCGTGATATTGCTTGTAGCAATACTTCGCCGTCGGCGAGAACGCGGCCTTGTAGTTGTCCGGCGCGTAGGCGATCGCGCGGCTCTCGTAAAACGCGCAGTTGAGATAGTCGTGAGGCGTGGAACCGCGATAAGCCTCGCCCATATAGTAGATGTCCATCAGCACCGCACCGGGAGTCTTAGTGGCATCGGGAGAAACTACGGCGAGTTCCTTCTTGTAAGTATCAATCGCCGCCGCATAATCCTTCTTCAGCAGTGCATCGTACGCGATCGCGCTATAAAAGACCGGGAACGCGGTGCCCTGCAGCGCCTTGAAGTCGGCGTCGGCCATTCCAGCCGACTTGGGCGCGGTAAGTCCTTTCTGAGCGTAGCTGGCCACGGCGTCCTGCGCCGCCTGCTGAGCGGTAGGATCCTTGATCGATCCGACCGGCAAGCCGCGCACGTAGGTCTCCACGTACAAAGCCTTCAGATTAGTGGGGTCGAGCTGAAGAATCCGATCGGCAGGATCGATTGCCTGGGAAGCATTCACCGAAAGGTCGAGCACCATGATCGTCTCGAGTACGGTCTGCTTCACGCAGGACTGAGGAAACTGCGTGAGGTACTGCTCCAGACCCGCCGCCTTCGCCTGAGGCGTGGCCTGCGTCATTGCGTTGTTGTAAACCGCGTACTCAGGAGCAGGCATCTCTACCTTCACACCAGCCTGGCACGGAGCGGCTGCAGGCGCCGCGGCGGCAGCCGTATCCTGCGCAGACGCGTAAGGCAGGTTCATTGCGATTGCTGCACACGCCAGAAATGACGCTAAGACAACCTTCTTCATGCAAGACTCCTCAGTCATTTTTTTAGATGCCTGCCGCCGGGAGTCCCGGAGATCAAGTTGTTACCCAACTCCATGCCTTCCAACAACTCTGTCTTTGACGTATGCACAGTAGCAAGGGATATTGTGCTGATTATAGGAAGCCTGCCACGCTGTGGCAAGTTTAGCCAAAATACTACAACAAGCGGGGCTTCAGCTAGGTCGGGCACGCAACCAATCCGCCTCACGGCGTATACTAACTCCTGTTCGGGCTGCATCCGCGCGTACCTTGGCGGAGTGGCACTGGAGATCATCATGAGCGTCACCCAGCTTCGCACCCGCGGAGCCGTTTCACCCGCACCCCGCGTCACCGCCGAAACCCTCCTTCAGAAGAAACTAGCCAACCAACCTATCACCGCGATCACCGCGTATGACTATCCCACCGCGCGCCTGCTTGACGAGGCCGGAATCGACCTGGTCCTCGTGGGCGACTCGCTCGGCATGGTCGTCCTCGGCTACGAGAACACCCTTCCAGTCACTCTCGACGAGATACTGCATCACACCCGCGCAGTTGCCCGCGGTCTGCGCCATTCGTTCCTGGTCGCCGACATGCCCTATGGCTCCTACCACTCCTCCCTCGACGACGCCATGCGCAACGCCCTCCGCTTCATCAAGGAAGCCGGCGCGCAGGCCGTCAAGATCGAAGGCGGCGCGCAACGGGCCGAATTGGTCAAGCAGCTAACTGCAGCCGAGATCCCGGTCGTCGCCCACATCGGCCTCACGCCGCAGTCGGTCCACAGCATGGGAGGTTACCGCGTCCAGGGCAAGTCGCTCGCCGCCATCGACCGCCTGACCGCCGACGCCCGCGCGCTCGAAGACGCCGGCGCGGTCGCTATCGTCCTCGAAGGCATCCCGCGCGAACTCGCCACCATCATCACCTCGCAGTCCGGCATTCCCACCATCGGCATCGGCGCCGGCCCCGACTGCGACGGCCAGATCCTCGTCTTCCACGACCTCTTCAACCTCACTTTTTCGCCAGCCGCCAAGTTCACCCGCCAGTACGCCGACGGCGCAGCCTTTTTCGCGGAAGCCCTCGCGCAATACCGCGACGACGTCGCCGCCCACCGCTTCCCCTCCGACGAGGAGAGCTACCATCTTCCCCGCGAGGTCCAGACCGCCCTCGCATCGGCCCAACCCCGCGTACGCAAGGCCTAATCGACCACAATGATCCTCTGCACCACCCCAGCCCAGATGCAAACCGCCTGCCGCGACCTGCGCGCCTCCGGGCTCACGCTCGGCCTCGTCCCCACCATGGGCGCGCTCCACGCTGGCCACATCTCCCTGGTCGCCGCCGCCCGCGCTGAGTGCGACCACATCGCCGCCTCCATCTTCGTCAACCCCACCCAGTTCGGCCCCAACGAGGACTTTACCTCCTACCCACGCACCTTCGACGAAGACTGCCGCAAACTCGAGTCGGCCGGAGTCGACATCCTCTTCGCTCCCTCCGTAGCCGACATGTACCCGTCCGGCAACACCACCCTCGTCGATCCCGGCGAAATCGCCACCCGCCTCGACGGAGCGTCCCGCCCCGGCCACTTCCGCGGAGTCGCCACTATCGTTGCACGCCTCTTCCACATCGTAGCGCCCGACCGCGCCTACTTTGGCCAGAAAGACGCCGCGCAGGTCGCCGTTCTGCGCCACATCGTGAGCGACCTGAACATCGCAGTACACGTCGCCGTCTGCCCCATCGTCCGCGAGCCCGACGGCCTCGCCCTGAGCTCACGCAACCGGTACCTCACTCCCGAAGAACGCAATCGCGCCCTGATACTTTCCCGCGCCCTCGCTGCCGCGGAGTCCCTCGCCCGAAGCGGTGAAAGCCATGCAGAGACTCTCCGCGCCGCCATCCTCGCGGTCTTCGCCGAAGACCCCGAAACCATCCTCGACTACGCCGCCATCGTCGATCCCGACACCCTGCTCCCCGTCGCCGACACCGCCCACGGCGCGCTCATCGCCGTCGCCGCCTGGATCGGCACCACCCGCCTCATCGACAACCGCCTCCTGGCACGATAAATTCGGGTGCCCCCACGCTCGACTTAGCGCCCCGCGGCGACCACAGGGATACTGCGGGTCCAATCATAGGTACCTCACGGCCCAACCGTGATAGTTTGGCAGCGGAGAGCCCAATGCATCCGCGTCGAATCAAGCGTTCCACCTCGATCACGATCCTCGTCCTGCTCTGCGCCGCAGCCTCGTTCGCATCCGCCCAGAAGCCTCCCGAGGTCCGCCCGATCCAGATCGAAAACGGCAAGCTCCTGGGCGTACTCACTGCCGACCAGAAGGTTATCGCCTACAAGGGCATCCCCTACGCCCTGCCGCCCGTCGATGAGCTCCGGTGGGTTGCGCCCCAACCGGTCGGCCGCTGGAAAAATGTGCTCTACGCCCGCGACTTTGGCCCGCATTGCCCACAGTCCGGCGGCTATCCCGACATGGTCTTCCACGACCCCGGCGCCGGCGAAGACTGCCTCACCCTCAACGTCTGGGCGCCTGCCGACGCAAAGCCGCTCCGCAAGACCGGCGGAGGCCTGCCCGTCATGGTCTGGATCTACGGCGGCGGCTTCCAAACCGGAGGCACATCCGAGAATCGCCAGGACGGGGAATTCCTGGCACACCGCGGCGTCATCGTCGTCTCCATGAACTACCGCCTCGGCATCTTCGGCTTTTTCGCCCTGCCCGAACTCACCGCCGAATCGTCCAAGCACACCTCCGGCAACTACGGCCTGATGGACCAGGCCGCGGCCATCGCCTGGGTCCGCAGCAACATCGCAGCGTTCGGCGGCGACGCGGCCAACATCACCATCTTTGGCGAATCCGCCGGCTCTATCTCGGTCAGCGA
>Ga0302311_10008547_pt1 | contig 10285 bp, 8 predicted proteins | sample III_Palsa_N1_3_FD_200449 | JGI IMG/M metagenome (GOLD analysis project Ga0302311, IMG submission 200449) | Peat permafrost microbial communities from Stordalen Mire near Abisko, Sweden - III_Palsa_N1_3 | ecosystem: Environmental > Terrestrial > Soil > Palsa > Peat permafrost | place: Sweden...
GCGATCTGCGGTCCATGTTCCACAACTATCGGCACCAATGCCTATCACCGTGTCCCCAGCCTTGGCTGGAGAAGCAGTCACGACGATGCTGCCTACAAGCAAAAACAGTTGCAGAAGTAAACGCCTCTGGCCTAGCCACACAGATCACCTCTACCACGTTTTTTGGTCTCTATGCCGTCGTGGGGTCGCTATCAACGCGGGTATAGAGCGGTTGCAAATACCAAAGAACCGGAAGGCCACGCCCCTGCCCTCATTGAACAAAAGCTTCTATCTCTCCCATTCGCCGTCACGATCTCGCTGCCGATCACGGTTTATATCCTCGATGAGCTGACGCACATAGTCGTCACCCCTCAACCGGATGTTTTCAAGATGCGTGGGGGTCAGGTGGCGAATATCCGAGGCGCTCAGGCTTTCGCCCCGTTCCATGGCGTCGGCGATCCGCTCAAGCGCGGCGTGCGCGCGCCGTTGTTCCATAATCCGCTCTATCTGGTCGGAAGAAAGCGACGGCTTGGCGCTCCCGCCTGTCAAAAAGTCGAGAACGAAATCACACAGACTTTCGACAACGCCCGTGACGGCATCCAGAACGGCAAGCGCAGGCCTCGTAAGGTCAAACTCACTCCAACGTGACGGCTCAACCCTCAACAATTCGCCCCTCTCAGGGCGCGGGTTCGGGAGATCTGACGTTTTCCCGACCAAGATGTCTGCGCCAGTGCGCGCCATGAAATGCTCGCCGGCGATGCCTGCCAGCGTCACCTCAACCGGATCGCCGGGTTCCATCGTCGCGACATAGCGGTCGTTCCATGGGAACCCTTGCCGCTCCAAAAACTCAATCGCGGGTATCAACGCGGCAACCCGCTCCGGGTCGCTGATCTCGTTGAACATCCGCCGCATCATTGTATTGTCGCCCTGCTCGTTGGCCGCGATGCTGGCTTGAATCATCCTCTCACGCGAAACGACGGAAAAGTCGAGATGATGCCCGGCCTCAGTCGCAAGCTCACACATGAAAATGCGCTGCGTCCGGCCGTTCCCCTCACGGAAAGGGTGCGCGGCGTTGAGGTCGGCCATAATATCAGCGGCGCGCTCGGCAAATTCCTCGCGTGGAAGTCCTTGCAAATAGTTGGCGTCGCGCAGCCGGTCGGCTATCGCGTCGAGCGCGTCCGGTATGCGCCTCCCCACCATAAAAGGGCTGCCATCAACCTTCCTCAACAGGGGCTCACTGGCAACGGTGCCGTCGGAGAGTTGCACCTTCTCGTCGCGGGTGCGCCCCGCCCATTCATAGATATCTTGAAAAAGGTGGTGATGAATTTCTTTTAGGTGTTCGGCGTCAAACTGACCTGATGGACTATTGCTGTTTGCGATTTCAACGATGCGCGCGGCGACATACTTGGCCTCGCGTTTTTCGAGTTCGTCTTGGGTGACCGCGCCGAGCTTGTTTTTGACAGCCGAGTCCGGGTCGTCTGAATAGGTGTAATTGGCCATGCCCTAATGATGAACGAGCTGCGCCTTCAACCGAGGGACAATATCGGTTGCCTCAATGTCACCACGCACAAACGCATCAAAAATTGCGTCCGTCTCCGGTTCACGAAAGACGCCCTCAATGCGATTGTGAGCGTCCGCCTGACGCACAATCCGCCGCCGCCGCTCCACCTCTGCGGGGGTGATTCTGACCCTCGGCTTGACAACGATATCGTCCATGAAAGCTCCTCTCGACCGAAACATTATAGCACAAGACGCGGGCAGCATACAGCGCGTTGTCGTTACCTGTCTTTGGTAAGCCGACCCGCCAGCCGCCGCAACCTGGCCCAGACCCAACAGTCGTGTCACCAGGGGCCATTTGGCTAGAGATTTGTAAAATCAATACAAGACGTTCTTGTCGCAAATCTTGGGAGATTCGCGACAAAAGGTTATCCGACGGGATTCCGCCATTTTTCGTGTCGCAAAATCTGTCGTGAAAGTCGGCGTTTCCGCGACGTGTTACGCAACAGCCCTTTTCGGCTGCCGCAGGTCGAACTGGCCCCTGGTGACACGACTGTTGGGTCTGGGCCGAGTAGCGCTGCGAGGCGGCAGCTACTGACCCGGCAAAAAGGTTAGCATTTGCAACTAACATATGTTATACCCCACCGTTTCCCTCCCCGAAACCCCAGGTCCCATGCCCGCATTTCGCACACTCCGCACACCTAAAAAAAGAAAGGCCCAGTTCCAGGGCGTCCCCGCCGAGACCGGCCCCGCCGCCAGCGTCCGGCGGCGGGCGTTGGAAAGACGTCAACTCCTGATTGCAGACCTTCACTTCCCATGAGATGCTGAAGTTCAAGGAGACCCGTAATGGACGGAGCCGTAAGTCCCGCTTCAATCGCCATCTCGATCTCGATCGGAACCTCGCTTCTGGCGGGATTCTTCAGCCTGTTGGTCGCAACAAGATCGCGCAAAGGCACCCCCGCAAATCGCGACATAACCGTGTCGATCCTATTCGGTGCCGCCTTTTTGCTGATATTGCTCTACCTGGTCGCGGCCGCTCTCATCGCCGTTGGGGGGATGGCATATGTTGGACTGCTGAAAGCCGCGCTCCTGCTGACGGCGGCATTCGCGGTCGTGGGCACGGTATTCGGACTGATGCGCGGCTTCATGGGAGAAGTTCGTCATGGCTAACCCGTGCCAAGTTTACCCGATCGTGAATAGGTTCAGATACAGGGAAGAATCTTCTTTTTGTGAACAAAAAGAAGCAAAAAAACTTTGTCAATTAGGAGTTCGGCTATACTGGCCGGTTGATTTTACCCTCCGATCCAACTGAATAAAAGTTTTTGCTTCTTTTTTCAAAAAGAAGACTTTCTTCTTTCGCTTCTTCATAAAAACAACACCTCCCATCCCCTACAATTCCTCCATCGCGTCCCCCACCGCGACCCGCCCGCCGTCTACCACTTCCAAATAAACCCCCAGATGGTGGTTGCCGTAGATATTGCGCAGCTCCCAAACCGTTTTGGCGTCGCGAATGCCGGTCGCGGGGTTCACCTCCGTCGCGCCGCAGCGGGGGATGGTCCGCAGCACGCGCACCCGGGCCTGACCGAGTTGGAATTCTCGCCCGATCCAGTCCTGTTCTGCCCAAGGAAGCGCCCCGCTGACGTAGATATTGGCGCGAAACCGCAGAAATTCGCGCGCGCCGCCGACTTTGGCTTCGAAATCACGGACGCTGGCGAGGTTGATCAGGCTGATCACCGGCTGGTCGTCGTCGGCGAAATTACGCCCTGGCACGTAATGAAACCGCGGCTCGCCCCGCGCCTGATCGCCGAGAAAGCCGGTGAGGAACGCCGCGATCGCAGCGGAACCCTCGGGCGTGAGCGGGTCTTCCTCGATTTGCTCACCACTCGGCCCGTGGATACGCAGCAGCGGCGCGTGGGGATCGAACTGGGTCTTGAGCAGCGCGATCTTGGCCTGATGTGCCAGGCACATGAAGAACTTCTTCGAAACAAACCGCGGTTCGGCGGGGTCGAACGGGTTGTCGCCCTGCGCCAGCGCAAAGGCGCGGTCCCACGGAAACAGCTGACCCGGGGTCAGATCAATTTCATCCAGCGCCTCCTGGGTTAGACCTTTCACCGGATACCGGTAGAGATGCTCGATCCGCATACGCAACCCCTTGGAATTCGGCCGTAGGCGACCATCTGTGGCAAGAGCCGGGTTGCCTCGCTCTGGGACCCCGTGTCGCACCACGTCGCCTAGGTTAGAGGGACAACCCACGATATGGATATTCAAAAATTTACCGAACGCGCTCAGGGATTTTTGCAGGCCGCGCAGACCATCGCGATCCGCGAATTCCACCAACGCATCACCGCCGAACATCTGCTCAAAGCACTACTGGATGACGAGGAAGGCGCTGCCGCCGGACTGATCCGCGCCGCTGGCGGCCAGGCGCAGGTCGCCAAATCCCGCGTCGACGCCGAAATCGCCAAATACCCCAAGGTCCAAGGCAGCGGTGCCGGCCAGCCGCAGTTGGCGCCCGACCTGGTGCGGGTGCTCGACGCCGCGGAGCGCAACGCTCAGAAGGCCGGCGACGAATATGTTGCCCAGGACCGGCTGCTGATCGCGCTGGCCGAGAACGACGGTCTCAGCGGCCGGATCCTGCGCGAAGCCGGTGCTACGCCGCAGGCGCTGGAGAAAGCCGTCACCGACATCCGTAAAGGCCGCAAGGTGACTTCGGCCAACGCCGAAGCGAATTTCGACGCGCTGAAGAAATACGCCCGCGACGTCACCGCACTCGCCCGCGAGGGCAAGCTCGACCCGGTGATCGGCCGTGACGAGGAAATCCGCCGCACCATCCAGGTGCTGGCGCGCCGCACCAAGAACAACCCGGTGCTGATCGGCGAACCCGGCGTCGGCAAGACCGCGATCGTCGAAGGGCTCGCGCTCCGCATCGTCAACGGCGACGTACCGGAAGCGCTGAAGAACAAGAAGCTGCTCGCGCTCGATCTCGGCGCGATGGTCGCCGGCGCCAAATACCGCGGCGAGTTCGAGGAACGGCTGAAGGCGGTGCTGTCTGAGATCGAAGCCGCCTCGGGTGAGGTGATCCTGTTCATCGACGAAATGCACACGCTGGTCGGCGCCGGCAAGGCCGACGGGGCGATGGACGCCTCGAACCTGCTGAAGCCCGAGCTTGCCCGCGGCGCGCTCCATTGCATCGGCGCCACCACGCTCGACGAATACCGCAAGCACGTCGAAAAGGACGCGGCGCTGGCCCGTAGATTCCAGCCGATCTTCGTCGGCGAGCCCTCGGTTGCCGACACGATCTCGATCCTCCGCGGCATCAAGGAGAAGTACGAGCTGCACCACGGCGTGCGCATTCTGGATAACGCGCTGGTGGCCGCCGCGACGCTGTCAAACCGCTACATCACCGACCGCTTTCTGCCCGACAAGGCGATCGATCTGATCGACGAAGCGGCAAGCCGGCTGCGCATGCAAGTGGACAGCAAGCCCGAGGAGTTGGACGAACTCGATCGCCGGCTGCTGCAGCTCAAAATCGAACGCGAGGCGCTACGGAAAGAGGAGGACGCCGCGTCGCGCGATCGGCTGGCCAAGCTCGAGCATGAACTCGCCAATCTCCAGGAACGTTCGGATGCGATGACTGCGGCTTGGAAGGCCGAGAAGGAGCGGCTGGTCGGTACCCAGAAGCTGAAGGAAAAGCTCGACCAGGCCAAGCAGGAGGTCGAGGTGGCGCAGCGCCGCGGCGATCTCGGCCGGGCGTCGGAGCTGCTCTACGGCGTGATACCGGATCTGGAACACGCCATCGCCGACAGTCAGGGCGACGACGCAAGGCTGGTGAACGAAGCGGTTGACGAAGAACAGATCGCCGGCGTGGTGTCGCGCTGGACCGGCGTTCCAGTCGACCGGATGCTGGAAGGCGAGCGCGCCAAGTTGTTGCGGATGGAAGACGAACTGCGCAAGCGTGTGATCGGCCAGGAAGAGGCGCTGACCGCGGTGGCGCACGCGGTGCGCCGCGCCCGCGCCGGCTTGCAGGATCCACACCGGCCGATCGGCAGTTTCCTGTTCCTCGGCCCGACCGGCGTTGGCAAGACCGAACTCGCCAAGACCCTGGCAGCGTTCCTATTCGATGATGAACGGGCGATGATTCGCATCGACATGAGCGAATACATGGAAAAGCACGCGGTTTCGCGCCTGATCGGTGCGCCCCCAGGCTACGTCGGCTACGACGAAGGCGGCGTGCTGACCGAAGCGGTGCGGCGCCGACCCTACCAGGTGATCCTGTTCGACGAGGTCGAAAAAGCCCACGAGGACGTCTTCAACATCCTGCTGCAGGTGCTGGATGACGGCAGGCTGACCGACGGGCAGGGGCGGACGGTCGATTTCCGCAACACCATCATCGTGCTCACCAGCAATCTCGGCAGCGAGTATCTCGCCGCGCAGCCCGAGGGCGAAGACACCGCGATGGTCCAAGGTAAGGTGATGAACCTGGTGCGGGCGCACTTCCGGCCGGAGTTCCTCAACCGGCTCGATGAGATCGTGCTGTTCCGCCGGCTGCAGCGCTCCGACATGGCGCGGATCGTGGAGATCCAGCTCGAGCACCTGCGCACGCTGCTGGCCGACCGCAAGATCACGCTGGAACTCGATCCGCTGGCGCTGGATTGGCTCGCCAACGAAGGCTACGACCCGGTCTATGGCGCGCGGCCGCTGAAGCGAGTGATCCAGCGTTCGTTGCAGAACACGCTGGCGGGTGCGTTGCTAGACGGTTCGATCAAGGACGGCGAGACCGTCAAAGTTTCCGCCGGTCTGGACGGATTGGAGATTGGCGGACTGAAAAACGATTAAAAGTTTTTTGCTTCTTTTTTCAAAAAAGAAGGGTCTTTCTTCTTTTTGTGAACAAAAAGAAGCAAAAAAACTTTGTCAATTGGCGATCGCGGCGAGCAACGCGTCTAGCCGAATAAGGCCGGCGTCGGTGGCGCGGATCTTACCGGCGCGTTGCTCCAAATAGCCTTCGGCGATCGCGGCGCGCACCATTGCCTGATCGAGCGCGTCCTCGATCGTCATCCCGGTGCGCGCTGCGAACCGCGCTGAATCGATACCTTCGGTCAGGCGCAACCCCATCAGCAGCATCTCACGCGCCGAATCCTCGATACCGATTTCCTCGCGATGCGCGCCGCCATGACCCTGCGCTTCGACCAGCGCCGCCCAAGGCTCCGGCGCCCGATGCCGGCTCTCCGCGATCCTGCCTCGGGCCAAGGTCAAGCGCTGGTGCGCGCCAGGACCGATGCCCAAATAATCGGCGTAGCGCCAATAGGCCAGGTTATGCCGGCTCTCGGCGCCGGGCTTGGCATAATTCGAAATCTCGTAGCGCCGCAGCCCGAACCTCTCCGCCTCCTCGGCGGTGGCCTCATAAAGCCGTGCTGCCAACTCGCCCTCGGGCAGCACAATCTCGCCGCGCCGATGACGCGTTTCGAACTGTGTCCCGGGCTCGATGGTGAGCTGGTAGAGCGACAAATGATCCGCCGCCAGCGCCAGCGCCTCCCGCAGTTCCGCCCGCCAAGCCGCCTCGCTCTGATCCGGCCGCGCGTAGATCAGATCGAACGACAGTCGCGGGAACAGATTTCGCGCCAATTCCAGCGCGCGCTTGGCCTCGCCGACGTCGTGCTGCCGCCCCAGCGCCTTGAGCGCCGCCGGGTCGAGGCTCTGTACCCCGAGCGACAGCCGGTTCACTCCGGCCGCGCGAAATTCCGCAAGCTTGCCGGCCTCGACGCTAGTGGGATTGGCCTCGAGCGTAATCTCGAGGTCCGGCACGGGCGAAAAGAAGCCAGTCGCGTCCGCGATCAGATCGGCGACCAGTTGCGGCTCCATCAAGCTTGGCGTGCCGCCGCCGAAAAAGATCGATCCCAGCGGCCGAGGTCCGATCCGCGCCGCCTCGAACGCCAGCTCGGTGCGCAGTGCCACGCCGAAGCGGCGGTGATCGACGCGCTCGCGAACGTGGGAATTGAAATCGCAGTAGGGGCACTTGGCCAGGCAGAACGGCCAATGAATATAGAGCGCGAGCGGCTCGCTCATAGGCCGTGGTAGCCGCGATACCACTCGACGAAGCGCGCGATCCCGGTTTCGATGCTGGTGCTGGGCGAGAAACCCACCGCCTGCATCAGATCATCGACGTCGGCGTAGGTCGCCACCACGTCGCCCGGCTGCATCGGTGCCATCAGTCGCTGAGCGGGAAGGCCGGCCGCGGTCTCGATCGCCACGATCATCCGTTCCAGTTCGACCGGGGTGTGGTTGCCGATGTTGTAGATCCGGTGCGGCGCGCGAGCTCCGGCCGGATCGGAACGGGTGAGATCGAAATCGGGATCGGGTGCGGGCGGCCGCGGGATCAGCCGGAGGATCGCCGTCACCACGTCGTCGATGTAGGTGAAGTCGCGGCGCATCCGGCCGTGGTTGAAGAGCCGGATTGGCTCGCCGGCGAAGATTGCCTTGGTGAACAGGTAATAGGCCATGTCCGGTCGGCCCCACGGGCCGTAAACGGTGAAAAACCGCAGGCCGGTGGCCGGAATGTTGAATAAGTGGGCGTAAGAGTGCGCCATCAGCTCGTTGGCGCGCTTGGTGGCGCCGTAGAGCGAGACCGGATGGTCCGCGCCGTCGTGCTCCGAGAACGGCGTCTGCTCATTCAAACCGTAGACCGAGCTGGAGGAGGCATAGATCAGATGGCTCACCGGCTGCCGCCGGCAGGCTTCGAGCACGGCGAGAAAGCCGGAAATATTGGCGTCGATGTAGGCCGAAGGATTTTCGAGCGAGTAGCGCACCCCCGCCTGGGCCGCGAGGTGGATTACGGTTTGGGGCTGGAACGCGGCGAACAGCTCGGCCAGCGCGCCGGCTTGTTCCAGTTTGGCATGGGTGAAAGAAAAGCGTGGACTGGATCGCAGCAGTTCGAGCCGGGACTGCTTGAGCCTTACATCGTAATAGTCGTTCAGGCTATCGAATCCCGCCACCAGCGCGTCGGCGGCGAGCAGGGCCTGGCTTACATGGAATCCGACGAATCCGGCGGCGCCGGTGACCAGGATGCGGCGTCCGGTAAGGTTGGGGCCGGGGTTGGCTTGCGGATCGGACATTGGATTCCAGGTTTCGAGTATATTCCCGCAGTAACCGGATCGGCCTGGCATGACCAGTCCCGCGTCCTTATTGGTAAAAGTTTTTTTGCTTCTTTTTGTTCACAAAAAGAAGACTGTCTTTCAATCCCGCAGCGGATGGCGTGGCAAGTGCGGTCGTGCCGCATCGAGCGACGACTGCAATTGCGCGCGCAGTTCCGGCGGCACTGAGACCAGCAGCATGGCGTAGGCCTTAATGGTCGCGTCGCGCAGCGCGGTTAATCTGGCCTCGCCGGCGGGCGCGAGGCGGACGAGTTTTTGGCGGCGGTCCTCGGCGGCTTCCTGCCGGTCGACACATTGGGCCTGGACCAACTTATCCACCAGGCGGCTGGTTGCCGCGGCGCTGAGGCCGACCGCTTGGGCGACGCCCGCGATCGATAGTGGGCCCAATTGATAGAGGCTGAAGAGCGCGTGCATCTGGCTGAAGGATAGGTCGGCGCTGTGCATATCGGTGGCCATTTGACGGAAGGTTTCGTTGGCCGCGAGGCCGTGGAAGTGGTCGAAGGCGCTACCGAGGGCGTACAAATCGTCTGTCATGGAGCAAGTATGTGCATATAATCATTTAATGCAAGCACGCATGCATCTCTTCGGATTTGTTGCCCGCGGAAAAGCCATGCGCTAAGCGCATAAAAAGGCTGCGGCGTATGTTCTTCACGGAAATATGGACCGCCCGAAGTCGCAGGAACAGCAGAAAACCGCCATTGGCGGAAATTTTGCGGCGTGGCCTGTCATCGCGTTGACATGGTTCGGATCGGAGACTAGAAACCCCCTCCGACGCGGCGGGGGTCCCCCGCCGTTTCGCGTCTTGGCGAGAGCCTGCTCATTGACAATTGTATCTGGAATGGAAGGGATACGCTGACGGCGTCCTGCGGTGCTGGCTTTTGGGCTGGTGTTGGTTTGGTTTGGTGGGTGAGACTTGGGCATATGCCTAGGTTTACTTTTCTGCCTGGCCAGGTGGGGCGCCTGTTATGTGTATCTTTAGATATGCGTTGACAGTTACGCTGTCGGTTGTGGGTTTCGGCCTGTGACTGACGAAAGAGTGAGCCTAGGTTTTGTTCTGAACTGGATGAGGTCCTGGCCTGTAAAGGCTGGGTAGCCGATTTCAGCTCTGAACCTGAGAGTTTGATCCTGGCTCAGAGCGAACGCTGGCGGCATGCTTAACACATGCAAGTCGCACGGATGGTTTCGGCCATTAGTGGCGGACGGGTGAGTAACGCGTAGGTATCTATCTCTGGGTGGGGGATAACAGCGGGAAACTGTTGCTAATACCGCATGACACCTGAGGGTCAAAGGCGCTGATCTGTGATGGTTGGGGTCGCCTGGAGAGGAGCCTGCGTACGATTAGCTAGTTGGTGGGGTAAAGGCCTACCAAGGCGACGATCGTTAGCTGGTCTGAGAGGATGATCAGCCACATTGGGACTGAGACACGGCCCAAACTCCTACGGGAGGCAGCAGTGGGGAATATTGGACAATGGGCGCAAGCCTGATCCAGCAATGCCGCGTGTGTGAAGAAGGTCTTAGGATTGTAAAGCACTTTCGGCGGGGACGATGATGACGGTACCCGCAGAAGAAGCCCCGGCTAACTTCGTGCCAGCAGCCGCGGTAATACGAAGGGGGCTAGCGTTGCTCGGAATGACTGGGCGTAAAGGGCGCGTAGGCGGTTT
>Ga0302311_10008550_pt1 | contig 10284 bp, 8 predicted proteins | sample III_Palsa_N1_3_FD_200449 | JGI IMG/M metagenome (GOLD analysis project Ga0302311, IMG submission 200449) | Peat permafrost microbial communities from Stordalen Mire near Abisko, Sweden - III_Palsa_N1_3 | ecosystem: Environmental > Terrestrial > Soil > Palsa > Peat permafrost | place: Sweden...
CGCCTGCCCGCGCACGCGGCCGAGGACGCCGTTGAAATGCGACGGGCGAACGCGCTCGCCCTTGGCCAATTTGACGCCGATGGTGCGGAGGAACTCGATCAGGTCGTTGAGCTTCTCGACGCTCGGCGCGTCATGGGCGCGATAGATGAGCGGCGAATGCGCGGCTTCGAGCGTCTCGGCGGCGGCGACATTGGCGAGGATCATGAATTCCTCGATCAGCCGATGCGCTTCCAACCGCTCCGGCCATCGCACGTCCTTGAGCCGCCCCTCGCGGTCGAGAACGAGCTTGCGCTCGGGCAGGTCGAGATCGAGCGGGTCGCGCCGTTCGCGCTCGATCTTGATCGCCGAATGGGCGGCGTAAAGCGGCTCTAGCACGCTCGAGAGGAGCGGCGCCGTCGTCTCGTCCGGCCGTCCGTCGATCGCGCCTTGAGCCTGCTCGTAGGAGAGCTTGGCGGCGGATCGCATCATGATCCGGTGGAACTTGTGCGAGCGCTTGCGCCCGTCGCCGCCGATGACCATGCGCACCGCGAGCGCGGGGCGGTCCTCGAGCGGGCGCAGCGAGCAGAGATCGTTTGAGATCCGCTCCGGCAGCATCGGCACCACCCGGTCGGGGAAATAGACCGAGTTGCCGCGCTCGAGCGCCTCCCGGTCCAGGGCCGCGCCCGGGCGGACATAGGCCGCAACGTCGGCGATGGCGACGGTGACGATGAAACCGCCGGGGTTGGCGGGATCGGTATCGGCCGCCGCATGGACGGCGTCGTCGTGGTCCTTGGCGTCGGGCGGATCGATGGTCACGAGAGGCAACGCGCGCCAGTCCTGGCGTGGGGGACTGAGCCGAACGGGCCGCGCCGCCTCGGCCTCTTTAAGCGCCGCAGGAGAAAAGACATGCGGGATGTGATGCATCGCCAGCGCGATCAGACTCACCGCGCGCTCGGACTTGACCGAGCCGATGGTCTCGACGACGCGCGCATGCGGGGGCCCGATGCGTCCCTCGCGCAACGGCTCGATGGCGACGAGATCGCCGTCACGCGCCTCGCCGGCCATCGCCGCCGGCACGAAATATTCGCGCGCCGCCCCGCGCTTCTCGACCGGCAGCGCCCGGCCCGAGCCGTCGGCCGCGGCGCGATAGACGGCGAAGGCGCGCGCCTTGAGCTTGTCCAGGATCTTGATCATTCGGCCGGAATAGGCGGGCGCGGTCTCGCCGGCGGCGGCGTCGAACTCGACCCGCATCAGCACTCGCGCGCCGAGGCCCGGGGCCGGCGCGCTCTCGCGCTTGCTGCGAGAGCGGCGGACGACGATGCGCGGCGCGGGCGCTTCCCCGCTCCATTCGGCCGGCCGGGCGATCAATTCGCCGTCGCGGTCGCGCTCGACGATGTCGGCGACGACGAGCGAGGGCAGGCGGCCCTGGACGGTGAGCGCCTTGCGGCCGCGCGCCACCGCGCCTTCGGCCTGCAAATCCTTGAGGATGAGCTTCAATTCCGCCTTGGCTTCGCCCTTCACCCCGAAGGCGCGGGCGACGTCGCGCTTGGTGACCCGCGCGGGCGCGCGCTCGCCGTTGGGCGCCGGAGCTCCGCCGATGAAGGCCATCACCTCCTCGCGCGAAGGAAGCGCCGCGGCTCGCGGTTCAGCCGCGCCGCGGTCGGCCTTCGGCGCGCGCCGACGGATTTTCTGATTCTGCAAGGCTTCCACTTTTCTGGGCGGCGGAAGCGCCCCAACATCAAGGTAAGTTCGACTGCCCAAGGAAACAAGCCGGAACCGCTAGACGACGCCGCTCAGGGCGCCCTGGCTTTCTCGATCCTGAGCAGCGTGAACATCTTCATCGGCGCGAGCTCGCTCCGCTCGACGATCCGCGCGTCGGGGCGCGAACCGATCCAATCGCCGACCGTCGAATAGGGGAAGTTCGGATGCCAGCCGAGCCAGGCGGCGGCCGTTTCCATCCGGCGCTCGACGCCAGCGCGAAGTCCCCTAGGGGCGGCGAAGTGGTTCATCACGATCAGAGCGCCGCCCGGCCTTAAGACCCGCCATGCTTCGTCAAGCGCCTGCTCGGGATGGGGAACGACGCTCATCACATAGGGCGCAAGCGCGACGTCGAACGCGGCGTCGGGAAATTCGAGCGCACCCGCGTCCATCACCTGCAGGCCCCTGACCTGCGCCAGCGCCATGCGCTCGACACGGGCGCGCGCCGCGCGCAGCATCGGCGCCGAGATGTCGATGCCGGTCACCAACACATTGCCGGGGAGCAGCGGCAGTTCGAGCCCGGTGCCGACGCCGACAACCAGGATCTCGCCGCCGGGCCCCGCGGCGTCGGCCGCCGCGCGCGCCGCCGCCGCCCGGCCCGGATGGAAGGGCAGATCAAAGATGAGGTCATAAACCGGCGCCCAGCGGCTATAGGCCGCTTCCGTACGCCCCGCATAAGCTTGCGTCGCGTTGATCGGATTCATCGACGGGCCCTCCCTGCAAGCTCGCGCTTGCCCGTCCCTCGCCCGGACTGGGGCGAGCCATTATAGCACGAACCTGGCCCGCCGCGACGGGGCTCAAGCGCCATCGAATGAGTTGGTTTTGGCGGCCCGATCGAGCCCCGGCTATGCTTCGAGGCGCCGCCCTCGCCCCGGCGCCCGGTACGAAGGGACGAGGCTGCGTCAGATCGGAAGGGTTCCAACATGATCGATCACATGGGATTTGCGGTCGTTGACTTGGATCGCGCCAAGAACTTCTACGTGAATGCGCTCAAACCGCTGGGCCTTAGTGTGGTCATGGAAGTGACGCCGCAGGAGACAGGCGGCTATGCCGGCGCTGGCTTCGGCGCTGAGGGCAAGCCGTTCTTCTGGATCGGCGCGGGCTCGACGCCCAAGGGCGGCGTGCATGTCGCGTTCACCGCGCGCACACGCGACGAGGTCGACGCGTTCTACCGCGCGGCGATCGCGGCCGGCGGAAAGGACAACGGCGCGCCGGGGCCAAGGCCCCATTATCACGCGCACTATTACGGCGCCTTCGTCTTCGATCCCGATGGCAACAACATCGAGGCCGTGTGCCACCGGCCGGGATGAAGGGGCTTCGTCCTCCGCGAGTCCGCAGGCGTAGGGCCTGCGATCACCTTTGCTTGCTCGATGCCGCGGTTTTTGGTTTTGCCGCGGCGGCCTTCTTGGCCGCCGGCTTATTGGCCGAGGCTGGTTTCGCCCGTGACGCGGCGTTCTTGGCGGTCGCGGTCTTGGCCGGCGCGTTTGCCCGTTTGCGCGGCTGGGCCGCGGGCTTGCCCTCTCGCTCGGCGATGAGCTCGAGCGCCTTGGCGAGGGTGATCGTATCGGGCGCGGTTCCCTTCGGGATCGTGGCGTTGACCTTGCCCCAGTTGACATAGGCGCCGTAGCGGCCGTCGCGTGCGGTGACCGGCCCGCCGTCCGGATGCTGGCCGACGAGGCGGCCGATGACGCCGCCGCCCTCAGCCCTTGCTTTCAAGAGCGCCACCGCGTCGTCGAGGGTGAGGCCCGCCGGGTCGGTCCCCTTCGGAATCGTGGCGTTGATCTTGCCGTGATTGACATAGGCGCCGAAGCGTCCCGCCTTCACGCTGACCTTGCCGCCGTCGGGATGCTCGCCGAGTTCGCGCCCCGAGCCCCCGCCGAACCGCGAAGCCGCCGCCCCGCTCTCCTTGGCGACGATGAGGTCGATCGCGCGATTGGCGCCGATCTCGAGCACATCGTCGTCGCGGCCGAGATTCGCGTACGTTTTGCCGTGCTGGACATAGGCGCCGTAGCGCCCGATACCGGCGAGGATCGCATCGCCGGTCGCCGGATGGCGCGCGACCTCGCGCGGCAAAGCGAGCAGCGCGAGCGCCTTTTCTAGCGTCACGTCGTCCGCGGCGAGTCCTCGCGGCAGCGACGAGCGCTTGGGCTTCTCGCCCTCGCCCTGCTGCACGTAGTCGCCGAAGCGGCCGCTGCGCAGCGTGATTTCGTCGCCGGTCGCCGGGTCCTGGCCTAACACCCGCACGCCCGGCCGGTCGCCCTCGGCGCTTTCGGCGCCAGTCGGCGCCAGCACGCGGGAGAACTTGCATTCGGGATAGCGCGAACAGCCGATGAAGGCGCCGTATTTGCCGAGCTTCAGCGACAATTGCCCCTCCCCGCAGAGCGGGCAGAGGCGCGGATCGACGCCGTCGCCGCGGGCCGGGAAGATATGCGGCCCGAGAAGCTCGTTGAGGCTGTCGAGCACCTGCCGGGTGCCGAGGTCCTTGGTGCCGTCGACGGCGACGGAGAAATCGTTCCAGAAATCGCGCAACAGCGCCTTCCAGTCGATCTCGCTGTTCGAGACCTGGTCGAGCTTCTCCTCGAGATCGGCGGTGAAATCGTAGCCGACGTATTTGGCGAAGAAGGATTCGAGGAAGGCGGTCACCAGGCGCCCCTTGTCCTCGGGAAAAAGACGCTTCTTGTCGAGCCGCACATAGGCGCGATCCTTGAGCACGGCGATGGTCGAGGCGTAGGTCGAGGGACGGCCGATGCCGAGCTCCTCCATCCGCTTGACCAGCGTCGCCTCGGTGTAGCGGGGCGGCGGCTCAGTGAAGTGCTGGGCGGCGTCGATGCGCTCCTTGGCGAGCCTCTCGCCCTGGCGCATTGCCGGCAGGCGGCCCGACTCCTCGTCCTCGTCGTCATCGCGGCCCTCCTGGTAGAGGGTGAGGAAGCCCGCAAAGCGCACCACTTGGCCGGTGGCGCGGAATTCGAGCTTGCGCGCGCCCGCTTCGGCCAGAATGTCGACCGTGGTGCGCTCGAGCTCGGCGCTCTCCATCTGGCTGGCGATGGTGCGTGTCCAGATGAGCTCGTAGAGTTTGGCCTGCTCGGGCTCGAGATGGCGGGCGACGTCGCGCGGGCGCCGCGTCATGTCGGTCGGGCGGATCGCCTCGTGCGCCTCCTGCGCGTTCTTGGCCTTGGCGGTGTATTTGCGCGGGGCGGCCGGCACATAGGCGTCGCCGAAATCCTTGGCGATGACGCGCCGCGCCGCCGTGATCGCCTCGGGCGCGAGGTCGACGCCGTCGGTGCGCATGTAGGTGATGAGGCCGGCCGCGCCGTCGCCGACGTCGACGCCCTCGTAGAGCCGCTGGGCGATCTGCATCGTGCGCGCCGGCGCGAGGCCGAGCTTGCGCGAGGCCTCCTGCTGCAGGGTCGAGGTGGTGAAGGGCGGATAGGGGTGGCGCTTGACCGGCTTCGATTCGATCGCCGCGACCGAGAAGCGCGCTTGCTCCAGCGCGCTCTTGAACGCTTCGGCCTCCGCGCCCGAGCCGACATCCAGCCGGTTGATCTTCTTGCCGTCCGCGCCGACCAGCCGGGCGGTGAAGGGCGCCTTGGCCTCGGTCAGCAGATGAGCGACGATCGACCAATATTCGCGCGGAACGAAGCGCTCGATCTCGAGTTCGCGATCGCAGATGATGCGCAACGCCACCGACTGCACCCGCCCCGCGGAGCGCGCTCCCGGCAGCTTGCGCCACAACACCGGAGACAGGGTGAAGCCGACCAGATAATCGAGGGCGCGACGCGCCCGGTAGGCGTCGACCAGCGCCTCGTCGATCTCGCGTGGATGGCGCATCGCCTCCTGGACCGCGTCCTTGGTCACCGCGTTGAACACCACCCGGTCGACCCGCTTGTCCTTGAGCAACTTCTTGCCCTTGAGGATTTCGTGGATGTGCCAGGAGATCGCCTCGCCCTCGCGATCCGGGTCGGTCGCCAGGATCACCCGGTCGGCGTCCTTGACCGCCCCGCCGATGTCGCTGAGGCGCTTGGCGGCCTTGGCGTCGACCTCCCAACGCATGGCGAAATCATCGTCCGGATCGACCGAGCCGTCCTTGGCCGCCAGATCACGCACATGGCCGAACGAGGCATAGACGCCGTAGTCCTTGCCGAGATACTTGTTGATGGTCTTCGCCTTGGCGGGCGACTCGACGATCACGACTTTCATTCAGGAAACTTCCTCTGGGCGGCCGGCGGCGCGGTCCGTTTGCCCCTGGCCGTTTGGGCGCGGGATATGGAGACGCGGGAGGGCCGTGTCAAATGGGCGGCGTCGGTCAACGGCTGTTTGGGACCCGAAACAAAGTCCTAATCAGGCGGCGGACTCGGCGCCGGTCCTTGAAAGATCTTCGTCTTTGAACCCCAGCGCCACCGACGCCGATCCGGCCAGGGCGTAGGCGAAGCGTCGCCGCTTGCCGAATGCGCCGCCGGTAAGCTCAAGGCGCCGATTTGGCGACCATTGCCCTGCCGCAGGGCGGTGTGCAAAAGTTGCGCCTTCCCCACTTCCGACTACGCGAGGCCGTGATGGCGGACGCCCCTTCCAAACCCGTTTGGTTTATTACCGGCTGTTCGACCGGGTTCGGCCGCGAGCTGTCGCTTATCCTTCTCAAGCGAGGCTATCGCGTCGTCGCAACGGCGCGCGACAAGTCGAAGGTCGAGGACATTGTCGCCGGCAACCCAAAGAATGGCCTTGCGCTCGCGCTCGACGTCGACAAGCAGGGTCAGATCGACGCCGCGGTCAAAGCGGCCGAGGCTCGCTTCGGCCGTATCGATGTCCTCGTCAACAACGCTGGCTACGGCTATCTCGCCGCGGTTGAGGAAGGCGACGACGCCGACATACGCGCGATGTTCGAGACCAATTTCTTCGGCCTCGCCGCCGTGACGCGCGCGGTGCTGCCGATCATGCGCGCCCAGAAGTCAGGTGCGATCGTCAACATCTCCTCGGTCGGCGGCTTCATCGGTTTTCCCGGATCGGGTTATTACGCAGCCACGAAGTTCGCGGTCGAAGGCCTCTCCGAATCGCTGTCCAAGGAGGTTGGGCCCTTGGGGATCAAGGTGATCATCGTCGAGCCAGGCCCCTTCCGCACCGACTGGGCCGGCCGCTCCCTCAAAACGCCAAGGAAACCTGTCGACGCCTATGCCGATACGGCGATTGCGCGCCGCCGCCAGATTCAGGGCATCAGCGGCTCGCAAGCCGGCGACCCGGTTCGCGCGTCCGAAGCGATCATCGCGACGGTTGAAAAGAAGGACGCTCCCCTCAGGCTGCCTCTTGGCGGCGTCGCCTATGATGCGATCGCGGCGGAGATCGCCGCCCTCCGCAAGGAGCACGAATCCATTGAAGCGGTCGCCCGCGGCGCCGACTATCCGAAGGCGAGCTGAGCGAGCCTCGTCCAGGCTTTGGGGAGGCGCGGATGCCGGATCCGTTCAACCTCGAACGTTTCGTCGACGCGCAGACCCCGGTCTATGAGCAGGTCCGCCGGGAGCTTCGGACCGGCCGCAAAGAGAGCCACTGGATGTGGTTCGTCTTTCCGCAGATCGCCGGTCTCGGCCAAAGCCCAACCTCGGTGCGATTTGCGATCGCTTCGCTTGATGAGGCGGCCGCTTATCTGGCCCATCCGATCCTGGGTCCGCGCGTGCGGGAATGTGCGGCGCTCGCGCTCGCTGTAGAGGGGACCGCGCGCCGGATCTTCGGGCCGGTCGACGAGATGAAGTTCCGCTCGTCGATGACGCTGTTCGCCACGGCCGCCCCCGGCGAAGACCTCTTCCGGCGCTGCCTCGAGAAATATTTCGCCGGCGCGCCCGACCCCGCGACCGTTGAAATCCTCGAGCGCCAGGCAATTCGACCTTAGGCGAGAATCGTCCTATTGACGGCTCGAATGACCGCCTCCCCGCCCGTCTTCGCCCAGCGCCACCTGCTCGGCATCGAGCACTTGTCGCGCGAGGAGATCGTGGCGCTGCTCGATCTTTCGGACGAGGCGGTGACGATCTCGCGCCAGGTCGAGAAGAAGCGCGCCACTCTGCGCGGACGCACCCAGATCAACCTATTCTTCGAGGCGTCGACCCGCACCCAGTCGTCGTTCGAACTCGCGGGAAAGCGGCTCGGGGCGGACGTCATGAACATGGCGGTCGGGGCGTCGAGCGTCAAAAAGGGCGAGACGCTGATCGACACCGCCATGACCTTGAACGCGATGCGGCCCGACATCCTCGTCGTTCGCCACCATCAGGCGGGCGCGGTGCACCTTTTGGCGCGAAAGGTCGACTGTTCGGTCGTCAACGCCGGCGACGGCGCCCACGAGCATCCGACCCAGGCGCTGCTCGACGCTTTGACCATCCGGCGCAATCTCGGCCGCATCGAGGGCCTGACCGTCGCCATCTGCGGTGATATCCTCCATTCGCGGGTCGCCCGCTCGAACATCCTGCTCCTCGGCAAATTGGGAGCGTATGTGAGGGTGGTCGGCCCCTCGACGCTGATGCCGGAGGGCATCGAGCGCATGGGGGTCGAGGTCGCCCATGACATGCGCTCGGGGCTCAAGGGCGCCGACATCGTCATGATGCTGCGCCTGCAGCGCGAGCGCATGAGCGGCGCCCTGGTGCCCTCGGCGCGGGAATATTTCCGCTATTTCGGACTCGATGAGGAAAAGCTCGGCTACGCGAAGCCCGGCGCGCTGGTCATGCATCCAGGGCCGATGAACCGCGGCGTCGAGATCGATACGCTGGTCGCCGATGGCGCGCAGTCGCTCATTCGCGAGCAGGTCGAAATGGGCGTGGCCGTGCGCATGGCGGTGCTCGAGGCGCTGGCGCAGAACATTCCGAACGCCTGAGAGGACGGCCGGTTCGGCGTTCGCGTCTCAAGGGCCGGGTGCGGGATTGCGGAATACCGTAGCGCGCAGATCGGCGAAAATGATCAAAAGCCTGGTCAGGACCGAGGGTTCCGGAGCCGCGACCGAACTCATGGCGCCGAGAGAATTCCCACCAGACCCGCCGGTCTCGTTGAGCGCGAACGCATCCGGCTCGAGCGGGTCGCCCGTGTTCTCGGCTCCGTCGTTCCAGACCTTGTCGACCGTCACCCGAGCGCCGGCCGGATCGCTTTGCAGCATCGAATCATCGGAAATCGAGCAGCACCCCGGGTCGAGCGGGGAGGGGATCTCGACAGTGCCTGCAGAACTGGGCTCAACGAACGCGCCCAACACCAACGCCGCGCCGGCAAGCGCCGCTCTGCGGCTCATAACGCCTTTCCTTGTTCGAAGCTCGCCGTGGCGCCAAAACCGAGCACGTATCGCGAGAACGCCAAAGCCTGCCGGGCGGCTTCGTCCATCTGGGCTTCGTTCGCGTTGCCGCTCAGATCGCGCCAGACCCTGATGTCATTGCCGACCTGTCCGCCCATTTTGACGAAGGGCTCCATCACGACCACGCCGCCATATCCGATCTCGCGCAGCGCCGCTCCGATTTCATGCCACGGCAGCCGGCCCTTGCCGGGAACACGCCGATTGTTCTCGCCGGTATGGAAATGGCCGAGCAATGGACCAGCGGTACGGATCGCATCGCCGAAGCTATCCTCCTCAATGTTCATATGGAACGTATCGAGCATCACCTTAACGTTGGGCTTGTCGATCTCCCGGACAAACGCGACGCCCTCTTCTGCGGTGTTCAGAACGTGGTTCTCGAACCGGTTGAGCACTTCCAGGCACAGATTAACGCCGAGATTGGCAGCAAAATCGGCAAGCCTTGCGATGCCTTCCAGGCCTCGAGCCCTGTCCCCCGGCTTATCGACCGGCTTGGAATAATCGATCGGCCAATAGGAATGAAGGGCGCCGCCGATGACGCGGATATCGAGTTTGGCGAGGTTGGTCAGCGTCTCCTCGAAAAAGGCCCGCCCCGCTTTTCTGATCGCCGGGTCCGCGGAGGACAGGTTTCTCTGCGGGGACGGACCCAATCCGGCCGTGATCGTGATGCCGTTCTCTCGCGCCGAGCGGCCGACATCGGCGATATGCGCGGGGCTGTAACTGTTGAGATGATGAGCGGCGATTTCGATGACGTCGAAACCCAGCTTGGCGACTTTCTCCACGTACTTAAGGCAATCGGCGCTCCACTCCTGCTCCCAGTACGAATAATAGATGCCGAATTTCAATTGCTCCTCCGTTCTTGAGGAAAACGGCGCTCCGGGGTCCTCACTGGCGTTGCGCATCTGCCGCGCCAACAATATGGGCGACGACGGCGTTCATGCTGGTTTCGCGGGTTGCGTCATCGGCGATGACCTCTCCCTGACGGAGAACCACGATACGGTCGCAGACCGAAAAAACGTCGGTCAGGCGATGGCTGATGAGTATGACGGAAATGCCGTCCCTCTTGAGCGTGCGGATGAGGTCGAGCACGTGCTCGACTTCGCGCACCGCAAGCGCCGCGGTGGGCTCGTCCATGATGACGAGCTTCGGGTTGAATGTCAGCGCGCGGGCGATCGCCACGGATTGCTGCTGGCCGCCGGAGAGCTGGCCGGTCATCTGCGCGACGGAAGGAATGCGGG
>Ga0302311_10008552_pt1 | contig 10283 bp, 9 predicted proteins | sample III_Palsa_N1_3_FD_200449 | JGI IMG/M metagenome (GOLD analysis project Ga0302311, IMG submission 200449) | Peat permafrost microbial communities from Stordalen Mire near Abisko, Sweden - III_Palsa_N1_3 | ecosystem: Environmental > Terrestrial > Soil > Palsa > Peat permafrost | place: Sweden...
GATGTCCAGCAAACGCGTCACACCGGCCGTGTCGAGGGCCGCGAGGAAGGAGTCGGCGCTGTGTTCGTAGACGCCGATCGTCGCGACCCGCTGGGGTGCCGAGGACTGCACCCCAGCCGGGCCTTTAGTCGGGATAGCCGGCGTCGCGGACCGCGCGGGTGACCTCGAACGCGTGCTCGGGACCCCTGGTCTCCAGCACCAGCTGGACGGCTGTCTCGCGGATGTGGAGGTCGACACCCTCGCGGATGTGCTGGACGTCGAGCAGGTTCGCCCCGCAGGAGCCGAGCAACATCAGCAGCGCGGCGAGCGAGCCTGGCATGTCCGAGATCCGCGCGCGCAGGACGAGTCGCCGGCCAGCCTGGCTTTCGTGACGGCGGGCAACCTCGGCGAGCAGCCCCGCGCCGACGTTGCCGCCTGACAGGACGATCACGGTCGTGCCGTGCTCGCGGCCGCCCAGCCGTCTCGACAGGAGCGCCGCGACACCGACCGCGCCCGCGCCCTCGACGACCAGCTTGGCCCGCTCGAGCAGGAACACCATCGCCTCCGCCACTTCGTCCTCGCCGACCAGCACGACCTCGTTGACGAGCCGCCGGATCAGCGCCAGCGTCAGCTCGCCGGGGCGCTTGACGGCGATCCCGTCGGCGATCGTCAGCGCCGACTCGACCGCGATCGCGCTGCCCGCCGCGAGCGATGCGGGCAGCGAGGCGCAGGCCTGCACCTGGACGCCGATCACCTCGACCTCCGGCAGCTGCGATTTGAGCGCGACCGCAATCCCGCTGATCAGACCGCCGCCGCCGATCGGCACGACGACGCGCGAGATGTCGGGCACCTGCCGGAGCAGCTCGAGCCCGATCCCACCCTGCCCGGCGATCACGACCGGGTCGTCGAACGGGTGGATGAAGGCCATCCGGGCCTCGTCGGCGCGCTCGCGCGCGGCCGCGAGCGACTCGTCGACGGCCGCCCCCAGCAGCCTGACCTCGGCGCCGAGCGCGGCGACCGCATCGAGCTTGGCGATCGGCGCACCGACGGGCATGAACACCTCGCACGGCACCCCGAGCGAGCGGGCCGCGTAGGCGACCGCCTGGGCGTGATTGCCGGCGCTGCCGCAGACGACGCCGCGGGCGCAGGCGTCGCCGAGCGAGGCGATCTTCGCCATCGCGCCGCGGAGCTTGAAGGACCCGGTGCGCTGCAGGTTCTCGGCCTTCAGCGCGATCGTGCCCCCGCAGCGCTCTGACAGAGTCCGCGAGCTGACCACCGGCGTCTCGCGCACGAGCTCGGCAGCGACCCGGGCCGCCTGCTCGACGTCGGCCAGCTGCACCTGATCAGTCAGGGAGCGCCACCACCGCGTCGATCTCGACCTGTGCTCCCCGCGGGAGCGCCGATACGCCGACTGCGATCCGCGCCGGGAACTCGCCCCCGCCGAAGAAGGATGCATAGACCTCGTTGACCTCGGCGAACGTCGTCATGTCCGTCAAGTAGACGTTCACTTTGACCGCCGCCGTGAGTTCGGTGCCGGCCGCGTCGCAGATCGCCTGCAGGTTCTCCAGGCAGCGCCGCGCCTGCTCGCCGGCGGTGCTGCCGACGAGCTCACCGGTTGCCGGGTCGAGCGGGATCTGACCAGAGCAGAACAACAGGCCGCCGCTGCGGACCGCGTGCACGTACGGACCGACGGCAGCGGGCGCGTCTGGGGCGTTGACAGCTTCGCGTCGGCTTGGCACAGCGGCTCCTCGGCTTGGGGTCTCGATCGACGTAGCGTATTGCGGCCGGGGCCCGGCGTACGGGTACGCTCAGCAGGATGGCGAACCGGCTCGCGAACGAGACCTCGCCGTACCTGCTCCAGCACAAGGACAACCCGGTCGACTGGTATCCGTGGGGCGAGGAGGCGCTCACCCGAGCGCGCGAGCGCGACCGTCCGCTGCTCGTCTCGATCGGCTACGCGGCCTGCCACTGGTGCCATGTGATGGAGCGCGAGTGCTTCGAGAACGAGGCGATCGCAGCGCAGATGAATGGCTCGTTCGTGTGCATCAAGGTCGACCGCGAGGAGCGGCCGGATGTGGACGCGATCTGCATGGAGGCCTGCCAGGGCATGAACGGTCACGGCGGCTGGCCATTGAACGTGTTCCTGACGCCCGAGCAGCAGCCGTTCTTCGCCGGCACCTACTTCCCGCCCGAGCCGCGGACCGGGATGCCGAGCTGGCCGATGGTCCTCGAGGCGGTGGCCGAGGCGTGGACGACCAGAGCAGAGGAGATCCGCGAGCAAGGCGCGCGGGTCGCGGCGTCGCTCGGCGCGAGCGCGCGGATCGAGCCGTCGGACGAGCCGCTCCCGGGCGGCGTGATCACAGCCGCGGTCGACGCGCTCGCGCAGACGTTCGATCGGGTGCACGGCGGCTGGGGCGGGGCGCCCAAGTTTCCGCCGCACTGCACGCTCGAGTTCCTGCTCGCGGCAGGAGAGCACCGGATGTCGCTGGCGACGCTGCGGGCGATGGCGGCGGGCGGGATCTACGACCAGGTCGGTGGCGGCTTCGCGCGCTACGCCGTCGACGCCACCTGGACGGTGCCGCACTTCGAGAAGATGCTCTACGACAACGCCCTGCTCGCCCGCGCCTATCTCCACGGGTGGCAGGTGAGCGGCGAGGAGCGGATGCGCGAGGTCTGCTGCGAGACGCTCGACTGGGCGATCCGCGAGCTGCGCGGCCCTGAGGGCGGCTTCTGCTCCTCGCTGGACGCCGACTCCGAGGGCGTCGAGGGCAAGTTCTACGTCTGGGCGCTCGACGACCTGCGGCTTGCCCTCGGGGGCGGCGAGCTCGCCGAGCGGGCGGTCGCGTACTTCGGGATGACCGAGCGCGGCAACTTCGAGGGCGGGACGAGCGTGCTCGAGGCGCGCGGGCCGGCGCCCGCGCCGGATGAGCTCGGGCAGATCCGGCGGGTGCTGTTGCTGGTCCGATCGCGCCGCATCAGGCCGGGACTCGACGACAAACGGCTGACGGCTTGGAACGCGCTGATCCTGGCGGCGCTCGCCGATGCCGGCGCCGCGCTCGCACGGGAGGACTATCTCGACGCTGCCCGGGCGTGCGCGACGTTCCTGCTCGAGCAGCTACGCGACCCGCGCGGGCGGCTGCTTCGCACCTGGAAGGACGGCCGGGCGCGGCTGCCGGCGTACCTCGAGGACCACGCGTTCCTGCTGCAGGGCCTGCTCGCGCTGTACGAGGCTACGTTCGAGCAGCGCTGGTACCGCGAGGCGATCGCGATCGCGGACACGATGATCGCCCAGTTCGCCGACCCCGAACGGGGCGGCTTCTTCACGACCGGACGGGATCAGGAAGCGCTGGTGAGGCGGCGCAAGGACTTGGAGGACTCGCCGATCCCGTCGGGCAGCTCGGCGGCTGCGCTGGGTCTGTTGCGCCTCGCACACCTCTCGGGCGAGCTCGACTACGAGCGTTCCGCTGTCGGCGTGCTGCGGCTGCTGTGGCCGCTTGCGGCACGCCATCCCCTCGCGTTCGGCCACCTGTTGCAGGCTTTGGACTTCTACCTCGCGCCCGTCCGAGAGGTGGCCATCATCGGCGGAGAGGATTGCGGCGCTGGCCCGCTGGCCAGCGCCGCCAGGAAGCGCTTTCACCCGCACGAGGTGCTGGCCGGCGGTGATGGCGAGGGGGCCGGGGCGGACGCGGACGTACCGCTGCTCGAGGGGCGCGGCCTCGTCCAGGGCCGCGCGGCCGCCTACGTGTGCGAGCGCTTTACCTGCCAGGCGCCGGTCACCAGTGCCGAGGAGCTTTTGGCCGCGCTCGCCTGAGTGAGGTCGGGCAGGCTGTCACAGTCTTGGGCGCTGCGTCGTCTGAGTCGGTATGGAGAACCGTGAGATCGTGATCGTTGGTGGCGGCTTCGCCGGCGTCTGCGCGGCGATGGGCGCCGCTTCCGTGGTTCGTCGCCGGCGGGCTACCGGCCGGGTCGGGATCACCCTTGTCAGCAGCGGCGATGCGCTCGTCATCCGCCCTCGCCTGTATGAGTCGGATCTCGGCGGGGTGTGCGTTCCGCTCTCCCGCGTGCTCTCGCCGGTCGGGGTCAGGCACCGCCGTGCGAGCGTCGAGAGCGTGGATCTGGGACGCCGGCTGCTGACGCTCACGGGGGAGCGACGGGAGGAGTTGGCCTACGATCAGCTCACGCTGTGCACTGGCAGTCGGGCGCGGGCAGCGGCTGGCTGTGGGGGCGCCCACGGCGTGGACACGTTCGAGCAGGCGTCGGCTCTGCGCCGCGCGATCGCAGCGCTTACAGCCGCGCCCGGCGGGTCGTTCAGCGCCACCGTGATCGGCGCCGGGTTCACGGGGATCGAGCTGGCGGCGGAACTGGCCGGCACGCCGGAGCCGGCCGCTCGTTCAGCTGCCCCGCGGTCGGGTGGCCGGGTGAACCTGATCGAGCGGGCCGCGGCGGTCGCGCCGGAGTTTGGTCCCACGGCCAGAGCCGTGATCACGGATGCGCTGAGTCGCCTCGGCGTCCAGACTCACACGGGCGTGAGCGTGTCCCAGGTGCTGCCGGGCGGCGTGCGGCTGGATGACGGTGCGCTGCTCGAGACCGATCTGGTCATATGGACGGGCGGCCCGACGGCCAGCCCGCTCGGCGAGCAGCTGGGGGTCGAGCTCGGCCCGCTCGGCCGGATCCCGGTCGGCTCGCACATGAACACCGCGATCGAGGGTGTGTGGGCCGCCGGCGATTGTGCGCACGTCACCGTCGACGGTGAGCATTTCGCGCCCATGTCCTGCCAGCATGCGATCCCTCAGGGACGTCAGGCGGGCGAGAACGCGGCCGCCGCGCTGCTCGGCGGGCGGCCCGGCCGCTACCGACAGCACCTCTACCTCACCTGCCTGGACCTCGGCGCCGAAGGCGCGCTGCTGACGCGTGGCTTCGATCGCGACGAGATCGTCGCCACCGGCGAGCTCGGCAAGCGCTTCAAGCGCTTCATCAACCGCTCCTACATCTATCCGCCGGCCGGCGGGGAGATCGACGCCCTGCTCAAGCTGGGAAAGGGCGGACGATCCGGCCCGTTGGCGGCATCGGTTCAGGCGCGCGCCCTGAGCAACGACCGGCTGCGCGCCGCCGTGGTCTCGCGCGGCCGGGACCTGGCGGCCACATACGCCGCGGCGGCAGAACCGAGTCGTTCTGGTACGTGCTGAGAACATCCCGGCGGCGGCGTTCGAGCGCCAGCGCCGGCACCTGGTCCGCGTCGCCTACGCGATCGTCGGGTCGCTCAGCGACGCCGAAGATGTCGTCCAGGACGCGTGGCTTCGCCTCGAGCGCCTGCCAGAGGACGAGGAGATCCACGATCTCCGCGCCTGGTTGACGACCACCGTCAGCCGCCTCGCGCTGGACGTGCTCGCGAGCGCCCGCGTCCGTCGCGAGCAGTATGTGGGGCCATGGTTGCCGGAGCCGTGGGTGGAGGATCCGGCCGGTGACCCGGCCGACCAGGTGGCGATGGACGAGGCGATCGAGTTGGCGCTCCTGATCCTGCTCGAACGGCTATCGCCCGCGGAGCGGGCCTCGTTCGTTCTGCATGACGTGTTCTCGTTCACGTTCGAGGAGACGGCGGCGATCATCGGACGCTCCCCGGCAACCGCTCGCCAGCTCGCGACCCGCGCGCGCCGACGGATCGCCGATGGGCGTCCACGGCTCCCGCCCACCCGCACGCAGCAGCTCGAGATCGTGACCGCGTTCGCGCGCGCCTGCACAGCGGGCGACATCATCGGGTTGACGGAGCTGCTCGACCCCGACGTCGTCTGGCGGACCGACGGCGGTGACAAAGTGAACGCGTCGCGCAAGCCTCAACACGGAGCCGAGAAGGTCGCCCGGGGCATGCTCGCGCTGTCGCGCGACCCGCCCCGGGCCGGCCGCGTCGCCGAGATCAACGGGCTCCCCGGGCTCGTCCTGCGCGACGCCGACGGCATCCTGACTGTGATCTCGTTGACAGTCGACGCGGGCCGCATCACCGCAATCGACATCCTGCGCAATCCCGACAAGCTCCGCGCCGTCCCCGACCCCTAACTCGTCAAGCCGGACTTCACGACAGGATCTTTGCCAGCCGTGCGTCGGCCGCACGGAGCGGGTCGATGAGCGCTTCGAGGGCTGAGTCGTACTCCTGCAGTGAGAGCACGGTCCCGTCGTGCAGGACCATCAGAAAACGGTCCATCGCCCGCAGGAAGGCACGATCGTGGGACACGGCGACCACCGTGCCCTCGAAGCTCCCGAGCGCCGTCTCGAGCGCCTCGGCCGACTCGATGTCGAGATTGTCTGTTGGCTCGTCGAGCAGCAACAGGTTGTGGCCCTCGAGCTCCAGGACCAGCACTTCCAATCGTGCCTTCTGGCCGCCGCTCAGCACGTCATAAGGTCGACGCGCCGCCTCCGCAAGGCCGTACCGCGCCAACGCTCCCATCGCGGCCTGGACACCACCGCCTCCAACCCGGTCGAGTGCCGCGTCGATCACCGCCCGCCCGCCGAGGTCCGACCGCGACTGCAGCTGCGTGAAGAGACCGACCGAGACACGCGGTCCAACCACGAGCTCGCCCCGATCTGGCTCGCGCTCACCCGCCAGGACGCGGAGCAGCTCACTCTTGCCCGAGCCGTTTGGACCCAGCACGCCGACCCGCTCACCGAAATGGACCTCGTCCGTGAACGGTGCGACAAGCCCAGCGATGCCCAGCGCCCGCAGATCGAGCACGCGGCGCGCGGAGTCACCTCCACGGATCCTCATCACGATCGGCGCGCTCGCCACGGGCGGCGGTGGCGGGCCACTGTCGGCAAACCGGCGCCAGCGCGTCTCGGCTGCATCCGCCTTCTTGGCCCAGTCACTCGAGTAGCGGGCGCGCTCCTTGAAGGTCTTCACCAGCCCGAACAGCCGTCGCTCCTCGTCACGCCAGCGCTTGACAGCGTCGCCAAGCCGGCGCTGACGCTCCTCGCGAGCGCGCGGATACGAGGCATACCCACCGCCGTGCAGCCACGCGCCGTTTCCCTCGAGCGTCAAGATCGAGCGAACTGCGCCGGTGAGTACCGCCCGATCGTGGGAGATCATCAGAACGGTCTTCTTCGTTTCGGCGATCTGATGCTCGAGCGCCAACTTCGCCGGCACGTCGAGGAAGTTGTCCGGTTCGTCCAACAGCAGTACATCGGCGTCGGAAGCGAACAGCACGTCGAGCACGAGCTGCTTACGCTCACCCCCCGACAGGGTGACCGCGGGACGCTCGGCCACCTCCTCGAAAGACGAGCGGATGATCCGTCGGCACGACGCGTCCCACTGCGCCTCGAGCTCGTAGCCGCCGAGCGCCGACCAATCCGCGATCGCCACGCCAAGCGCCATCCCGGCGGCATCGTCGCCGGCCGCGAGCTCGTCCTCATGACGCATCACTCGCTCGCCTGCGAGCCTGACCGCCCGAGGTGCCAGCGACAGCAGCAACTCCCGCACGCTGCGCGAGTCCCGGTCGGCGCCGACATTCTGGGCCATGTAGCCCGTCCGGCCGCCAACCGACGCCTCCCCCTCGTCCGCCGGCAGCTCCCCAGTCAGCACCCGCAACAGAGTGCTCTTGCCCACGCCGTTAGCGCCGACAAGGCCGACGTGCGCGCCCGCCGACAGGCGAAACGAGACATCCGAGAACAGCACGTCACCGCCAGGATGGGCGTAAGCAAGACCGGACGCGACAACGTGACTCATCGATGTTCCGCAGAGCAAGCCCTACCCACGGGCGGGGACGGTCACAGCACCGGGAGGTAGCGCACGAGCTCCCAGGGGGTGACCTGCACGCGGTAGTCGTCCCACTCCTGGCGCTTGATCTCGATGTAGCGGTTGAACATGTGCTCGCCGAGCGTGCGCAGCACCAGCTCGGACTGCGCTGTCAGCTCAATCGCCTCGCCGAGCGTCTCGGGCAGCTGCTCGATCCCGAGCCGACGGCGCTCCTCGGGCGAGAGGTGGTACAGGTTCTTCTCCATCGGATCCGGGAGCTCATAGCCGTGCTCGATCCCCTCCAGGCCCGCCTGCAACAGGACCGCGAACGTCAGGTACGGGTTGCAGGCCGGATCCGGGCAGCGCAGCTCCATCCTGGTCGTCGACTCCTTGCCAGGGTGGTACATCGGCACGCGGACGAGGGCGGAGCGGTTGCGCCGCGACCAGGCGACATAGACGGGCGCCTCGTAGCCGGGGACCAGACGCTTGTAGGAGTTGACCCACTGGGCGTAGATCGAGCTGATCTCCCGCGCGTGCCGGAGCTGGCCGGCGATGAACGCCTTGGCGACGTCGGACAGGAAGTAGGGGTCATTCGGGTCGTAGAAGGCGTTGCGCTCGCCCCGGAACAGCGACTGGTGCGTGTGCATGCCCGAGCCGTTCTTGCCGAACAGCGGTTTGGGCATGAAGGTCGCGTGCAGGCCGTACTTCATCGCGTACTCGCGCACGGTGATCCTGTAGGTCATGCAGTCGTCGGCCATCTTCAGCGCGTCGGCGTAGCGCATGTCGATCTCGTGCTGGCTGGGGCCGACCTCGTGGTGGGTGTACTCGGTGTGGATTCCGAGCTTCTCCAAGGCGAGCACGGTCTCGCGCCGCAGGTCCGAGCCGGCGTCGAGCGTGGTCAGGTCGAAATAGCCGCCGTCGTCCAGCGGCTCGGTCGACTTCGAGTCGCGGAAGTAGTAGTACTCGAGCTCTGGGCCGACGTAGAAGTGGTCGAAGCCCATGGCGTTCGCCCGCTCGACGGCCCGGCGCAGCACGTGGCGCGGGTCGCCCTCGTAGGGGGTGTGCTCGGGCGTGCGGATGTCGCAGAACATCCGCGCGACGCCAGCCTCGTCCGGGCGCCACGGAAGGATCGTGAACGTCGTCGGGTCGGGCATCGCGATCATGTCTGACTCCTCGATCGCGTTGAAGCCGGTGATCGAGGAGCCGTCGAATCCCATGCCGCCCTCGAAGGCATCGGCAAGCTCGGTCGCGTTGATCGAGAACGCCTTGAGCTGGCCGAGGATGTCCGTAAACCAGAGGCGGATGAAACGGATCTCCTTCTCGGCCGCGACCGCCTTCACGTCGTCGGCGGACAGAGGCGGGTGCGAAGTCATCGAGGCGCGAACGTTACTTGCTGGCAGCGCCGGCCGGAGGGCCCGCGCGCATCAGACGTGCGCCGACGTGCGACCGAGCCAGCGCTTGGCCCAGCGCTGCAGCTCGGACAGCGCCGGCTCGAGCTCGCTGCCCATCCGCGACAGCGAGTACTCGACCCTCACGGGCGGACCCGGATACACGGTCCGCCTCACGATCCCGCGCGACTCGAGCTCCTTCATCCGCTCCGACAGCAGCCGGTCCGACAGCTCGGGGACGGCCTGGGCGATCTCGGAGAACCGCATTGGCCCATCCATCAGGACACGCAGGATCGCACCCGTCCAGCGCCGCCCGACGAGCTCAACCGCCTGGTGATAGAACGGACAGCAGGCGCGCGACGAGGAGTCACGCTCTTCGGTCTGCTCGGGAGCGTGCATCGCCGAACTCGATGCTACGCCGCTTTGAGGGAGCGCGAGGCCTCGCTCGAGCCATCGATTGGAACCTCCCCGGCGAGGTTCACCATCGCCGTGAAGCCCTCGAGTGCAACCGCCGCGATCGCCTCGAGCAGCTGCTCGTCGTCCCAGCCTGCTTCGCGCGCCTCCTCGTGCAAGTGCATCGGCGGCCGGCCGTCGATCAGCAGCGCCCGCAGGTAGGCGAGAAGTGCCGCCTCGCGCGGGTCCTTCGACGTGAACTGCCGTGCGAGCGCGACCTCGTCGAGTCCCAGGCCAGCGGCTCGCGCCGCGCGCGAGTGGATCAGGATCCCCTGCTCCGAGCCGTGGTGCTCGGCGACCGCCAGCGCGATCCGCTCGAGCGTCGCGAGCGGCAGCTTGCCGTGGCGCAACTCGCCACGGAAGCGTGCGTAGGCCCGCAGCGCCGCCGGGGAGCCGGCGAGGACACCGAGGAAGTTTGGCAGCTGACCGCCGCCGGACAGGGCCCCGCGGAGAACGGGCGCCGACCGCTCCGGGGCCGTCAACTCATCGTGAATTTGGAACCTGCTCATGGAAGCTTTCATATCGACCACCACATGGCCTGTTTCGGGGTAGCGGGACGGTCCGGGGCGAACGGCCATCCTTTAGTTTTGTGACCAGCTTACGGTTGGTAAGTCTAGCCCTCAGTGGCTCACCGTCAAGGGCCTGGGCTTCGGACTTCCCGCTCCGCGTGCGAATAAACGCAGGCCGGGCTAAAGCCCGCATCACGGTCTCGTGCGGTGCTGGTAAGAACCGCTCAGCTGCCG
>Ga0302311_10008553_pt1 | contig 10283 bp, 12 predicted proteins | sample III_Palsa_N1_3_FD_200449 | JGI IMG/M metagenome (GOLD analysis project Ga0302311, IMG submission 200449) | Peat permafrost microbial communities from Stordalen Mire near Abisko, Sweden - III_Palsa_N1_3 | ecosystem: Environmental > Terrestrial > Soil > Palsa > Peat permafrost | place: Sweden...
CGGTCATGAGCAACAACAGGACGCCCAGAGCAGCGAAGAACCTGTAATGCCACCTTCGCACTTCGAATGAGAACTTGTCTTGGACTCCCTTTACTGCCAGGATTCCACCAGCCCATGCGATCAATGTTTGAAAGGCGCCCAGGGCGAGGAAAGCCCAGAATGTCATCCAGTCATAAATGTGAAGTCCTTTAGCAAAGTGAAAGAACGTCCAGAGACAGTGGATGTGAGCGAACATGAAGACGTGCATCCGGAGATTATAGGAGGAGGTCAGCCTCGGTTGCATCAATGGGGCGAGTGGGCGGGTGGCCACCCACAATCTGGGTGACGGGTGGCCCACTCACAAATCTGGGTGTCCCATTCATGACAGTCCTATCGTCATGAGTGGGGTCAACCCCAAAACCCCACGCAGCGTAATCTAAACAAATCCCACCCACACCCCGGATCAAACTTCCAACTTCGCCTCATTCCTAAGCACGGTGATACGCTTTTCCCATGCCCGGCCCCACGCCCCAGCAACATCTAGAAATTCTCCTCGACCATCTCACCCAAGCCGAGCGCGATTATGCCGCCGGCGTTCCCTACCCGGACAAAGCCGGAGGCAACTGGCCCCACAAGATCGAGGTCATCAAGCAGCACATCGCCCAGGCCCGCGAGATCCTCGCCAACGAATAGAGCAGCGCCACCCTACTCCGACGGGTGGCCCACTCACAAATCTGGGTGCCCCATTCATGACAGCATCATCGTCATGAGTGGGGTCCGCCTCAGAACCGCCGCTTCCCGCACCCCTGTGCCAAGGAACAACCCACCCCCGACGAACAGTATCAATCGCAGCACCAGCCCCACGACGTGACCCGCAGAACGCGATTGCATGCGCACAGACTACTACAAACCTCGAAACTACGTCGCCGTCTCGCCTCCGAGAATATGCGTAGCGTGCGTCACCGCCGCCCCGGCCCGCAGCGCGGCGGCCACCATCGCCGTCTCCGCCAGCTCCTGCTGCGTGCAGCCCGCAGCTTCCGCAGCCTTGCGATGAATCTCCAGGCAGTACGGACACTGCGTCGTCAGCGCCACCGCCAGCGCAATCAGCTCCTTGTACTTCTTCGGTACCACGCCGTCGGCCATCGCCGCTTTATCGAAGGCCTTGAAGCCCTCCCACGCCGCCGGAGCGCCCTCGCCCAGCAGCTTCAGCTTCTTGATGTTTGCCATGTCATACATATGCGTCACCCTCGTCCAAGTCGATTTACGTCCTCGCCTAGAATATTCCATCCTCATTGTTGCCCGCCCAGCGGACAGCGCCGGCTCTTTATGAGTAGAATGTGCCGGTTGCAAATTCGGCATCTCACTCGGCACTCAAGAAGGAGAACAGCACAATGCTTTGGTGGATACTCGTAGGACTCATCGCAGGCGTCATTACCGGCAAGCTCATGAAGGGCAGCGGCTACGGCATCATCATGGACATCCTGGTCGGTATCGTTGGCGCGTTCATCGGCGGCTACATCATGCGCGCCGCCGGTTTCGCCGGCTCCGGAGGACTCATCTACACCATCCTCGTCGCCATCCTCGGCGCCGTCATCCTCACGTGGATCGTCCGCCTTATCACCGGCAACCGCTCCCGCAACCTATAAACCGGACCGGGCTGCCATAATCACTTTGGGCAGCCCGCGTCCATCCAGCTCTTGAACAGCGCAACCCGGTCCGCCGGCCAAGGCGCGTCCGGCGGCATCGTCCCGCCCGACACCGCCCCGTAGACCTCGCGCGCGTTCGCCGCCACGCACATCCAGGCTGGATCGTCCAGCTCCACGCCCGCCTTCTTCATGCACGCCACGTCACCCTCCCGAAACAGCGGGCGAATATCTGTCGCAAAACTGAGAGCCATGGTCAGCCTCCTCAATCGTTTTCGATGCAACGAATCTATACCAACAAATCGTCCCTCGGGAAATCGGCATCTTACCCGTCTGAGGTACGAAACACATGGATACCCGAATTCTGATTCTCATCATCATCGCCGCAGCAGCGCTCCTCATTGTTTTCGGCATCCTGATCTTCCGCCAGCGCACCAGCAAACACCTCAAGCAGCAGTTCGGCCCCGAATACGATCGCGCGGTCGCGCTGCACGGTGACGCCCGCCGCGCCGAAGCCGTCCTGATCACCCGCGAAAAACGCGTCGAAAAGTTCGCGCTCCGGCCGCTCACTCCTTCTGACCGCCAACGTTACGCCGAAGACTGGGCAGCCATCCAGCGCCGCTTCGTCGACGACCCATCCAACGCCGTCAACCAGGCCGACTCGCTGGTCAATACCGTCATGTTCGCCCGCGGATACCCGCTCGGCGAGGCCGAAGAGCGCGCCGCCGACATCTCCGTCAACTACTCGTCGCTGGTCGAAAATTACCGCGCCGCGCGTGCCGTGATGCTGCGCCACTCGCAGAGCCAGGCCTCCACCGAAGACCTCCGCCTCGCCATGGTCAACTTCCGCTCGCTCTTCGACGAACTGCTCGAGTCGCCCACGGCCCAGCGCCTCGCCTCCTGACCGCAAATCGCCTGTCGGCGCCAGCCCAAGTCGCGGGAGGGCCGCCGCCTCAGCCCCACGCGTTCCCGATTGCGTCCAGTCCGGACGCCCCAAGATCCTGCGCAGTCATCGCCGGATGCAGTTCGACCTTTGCATTGAACGTCAGAAACCACGGCTCGGCGAACCTCGGGATTTCCGAAGCCTGGTTGATGTTCACAATCAGAATCGCGGAACGCTGGCCGTGATACTCCGAAAAATAGGCAGCTTCGGGCTTCTGCTCACCGAGAATCTTCTGCATCTTGGCTCCAACCGAGCCGTCCCTCACCGCAGCGTTGAACACATCGACCGGCATGTAAACGTGCATAATCATGCGCATGGCAAAACTCCTGCCGCCGATCTCGGATCGACGGTTCCTAAGATTCGAGATTTGGATTCAAGACCCTTGGGGAGAAGTCGAAGTTACGCGGGTTCAGCAGCAAACGTCAAGCGGCCATCAGCCCGCGCGGCGATCTTCCAGAACCTCGTCCAGCATTCCCGCCAGGGTTTCCGCGCGCGATCGCATACTGCCCTCGGAGCGGTCCATGCTACCCACCAGCGCATCGTAGCGCGCCCGCAGCCCCATTAGTTCATCGGAAATATTCAGCGCAGCCAGTACCGCAACCCGCAGCGAATCCACCGTATTTCCCTGCGCCGCCACCGCGCGCATCTTCGAGTCCACCAGGGCCGCCAGGCGCTCAATGTATTCGGCATTGATCCCGCGCAGAAGGTAAACCTGGTCGTAGATGTCGACGCTCACCGCCTCCGCATCCACGGTGCTCACGCCGCCCAGCTTCCCGTCCTGTTCCGTCACGCGAGCCTCCTCATTCCGACCGCAAACCTACAGCAGTTCGTCCATCTGCTGCAGCATTTTCTCTACGCGCTGCCGCACGCCGTCGCGTTCCTGGTTCAGCGCGGCGATCTGGCTTTCCGCCGCTGCCTTCTCGCGTTGCGCGACTTGCACTTCGCTCGCCGTCGTGCCTGCCTGCGCTGCAAGCTGCTGCTTCAGGGCAGCAACTTCCGCTTCGGCCGCAGCGCGCGCCTCGCGCTCCCGCTTCACAATCTCCACTGCCCGCAGCACCTTCTGCTCGAGCGCCTGAAACTCATCCACACTCACACCGGAACTCATACTCGAAGTATAGAGCGGAATCGGCGCAGCGGCAGCTTTGCACAGCCGCCCGAACCCAGCTCGATTCGCCTAGCTCCGAATCGTTCCACCCAGCGCGGTCAGCGCCGCGATCAGCCGCGCCGACCACTCCGTCAGCTCGTCCTCGCGTAGCGTCCGTTCACGCGATTGAAATACGCACCGCACCAGCAGAGCGTAGCTTCCCGCTGACGCTTTCGCATCGCGGAACACTTCCACCGGCGCCAGCCGCGTCAGCTCCGGAATCGCCAGCGCCTCGATTGCCTGCTGGATCGTCCGCCACTGGACCGAATCGGCAAACGTGAACGAGAAGTCCCGCTCGACCGCCTGGAAACGCGAGATCTCCCGCGCCGTAGCTCGCCGCAGCGGCAGCTTGTACAGCGCCTCAAGATCAACCTCGGCGAGATAGACCGCCTGCCGCAGCTTCTTCGCCTCACGCTGGCTCGCAGCCAGTTCGCCGAAACACGCAATCGCCTTGCCGTCCAGCAGTGCAGTCGCACCACGACCCGCCTCGATCCACATAGGCACATCGACCGAGAACGTCATGCGCTCGGCCGCACTCGTGCTCAAGTCGTCCGGTGAAGCCGCAAACAGCGACAGCAGCGACTCGACCACGCCCTTCAGCTCGAAGACGCCTGCGTCCTTGGCACTGTACACGCGCGTGGCCGGCAGTTCGCCGGTCAATCCCAGCGCGAGGCTATGCGACTCAACCACCGTTTCCGCAGACCCGGTAAACACCGCGCCCTGCTCGAACAACCGTACCTCGCTCGCATCCCGGTTCAGGTTATAGGTGAGCATCGCAATCATTCCGGGCGTCAGCGATGGCCGCAGCAGCCGCGCCTCATCGGACAGGGGATTCTCGAGCGCAATCACTCCCCCGCGCTTGGTCCCAAACGCCTCGCCATCCGCCTCCGACGCGAACGAGCTCGAAATCGCCTCGGAATATCCCAGCGCCAGCAGCCGCGTCCGAACCGCAGCCTCCGCCGCCGCAAGCGGGTGCGCAATCTCCGGCTGCGCCGTCGGCAGCGTGTTGGCGAAGCGGTTGTATCCGTAGACGCGCGCGACCTCTTCCACCAGATCAATCTCGCGCTCCATATCGAGTCGCCAACTTGGCAGCTTCACCGCAAAGTTGTCCCCGCCGGTCTGCATCAATTCACAACCAAGCGCCGTCAGGTATTGCCGAACCAGCTCCACGGTCAGCGCTGATCGTCCCGGCTGGTCGTCGAGCGTCGCTCCAAGATGCCGCTGAACCTCGGCAACCGACAGCGCAATCGGCGGCCGCTGGGCAGTCTTCGCCGCAATCGCCGGCACCACAATGTCGACCAGCTCGCCCTCGGCCGCACCGCCCGACTCGAGGATCAGCTTCGCCACCAGCCCATTCGCCGTCGCGCAGGCGTTGAAGTCCGCGCCGCGCTCAAACCGGTGCGAAGCATCGGTATGCAGCCCGTGCCGCCGCGAACTGCGCCGCACGCTGGCCGGATCGAACCATGCGGCCTCGACGAGAATGTTCTTCGTCTCCGCCGTAATCATCGAATCCCACCCGCCCATCACGCCCGCCAGCCCAAGCGCCCTGGCGTGGTCCGCGACCACCAGATCGTCGGCCTCCAGCGTGCGTTCGGTGCCATCCAGCAACTTCAGCCGTTCGCCCTTGTGCGCCAGCCGGACGATGATTCCCCCGTCGATTTTGTCGAGATCGAAAGCGTGCGTCGGATGCCCCATGCCCTGCAGCACAAAGTTCGACGCATCCACCGCGTTCCAGATTGCCTTGGAGCCGATCAGCGCAAAGTACTCAGCGACCAGCCCCGTCGACGGCGCGATGGTCACGCCACGCAGCACGCGCGCCGTAAACCGCCCGCACAGTTCCGGCGCCTGGATCGCAACCGAAAACGGCATCGTCGCGTCAGTCGTGTCGGCCAGCGAGCCGTCCAACGGCGCCAGCGGCAGGTTGTAAATGGTCGCTGCCTCCCGCGCAATGCCGTAGTGATTCATCGCATCCACTCGGTTAGTGGTAATGTCCATCTCGAACAGGTGCCCATTGCCCGCGCCAAGCTCATGCACCCCCTCAACCGCGATGCCGCGGAGGGTCAGATCGTCGGCCAGTTGCCGGTCGTCGACGGAAATATTCGGGACATAAGAGCGCAGCCACTTGGTCAGGATATTCACGCAAATTGCTCCAGAAACCGCATGTCGCCCGAGTAGAACTGGCCAATCTCCGACACGCCATGCAGGATCATCGCAATGCGTTCCACCCCCATACCGAAGGCGAAGCCGCTGATCTTCGCCGGATCGTACGCAGCGTCTTTCCCCTGCGCCACGCGCTGTCCGTCAACCGCCGCGAAGACTGCCGGATCGACCATGCCGCAGCCCAGCAGCTCAATCCAGCCCGAGTGCTTGCACTTGCGGCAGCCCTTGCCCGCGCAGAAAATGCAACTGATCTGTACATCCGCGCTTGGCTCAGTGAACGGGAAGAAGCTGGGAAAGAATCGCGTCTTCACGCCCGACCCGAATAGCGCCTTCATTGCGTGGTCCAGCGTCCCTTTCAGATGGGAGAAGGTGATGTCCGTGTCGACGCACAGCCCCTCCACCTGGTGGAAGACCGGCGAATGCGTAGCGTCTGCCGCGTCGTTGCGATGCACCTTGCCCGGAACCACGATGCGGATGGGCGGAGCCTGAGCGATCATCGTCCGGATCTGCACCGGCGACGTGTGCGTGCGCATCAGCAGCCGGTCGCGCGACGGCTTCGCCTGTTGCCCGGCCAGCACCAGCGTGTCCTGCGTATCGCGCGCTGGGTGGTTCGGCGGGAAATTCAGCGCCTCGAAGTTGTAGAAATCACTCTCCACCTGCGGCCCCAGCGCAGTCGAATAGCCGAGCCGATGGAACACCGCAACCACCTCATTCATCGTCTTCAGCAGCGGGTGTTCAATCCCCGGCGCACGTACGGTGCCCGGCAGCGTAATGTCGATGCCTGGTTTCGCAGCCCGTGCCGCGGGCGCCACGGCAGCGTCTTCGAGAGCAGCTTCGATCTGTTGCTTAAGCTGGTTGAAGCGTATGCCCAGCGGCTTGCGCGCCTCGGGCGGCGCGGACTTCAGCCACGCGTCGCTGACTAGCTTCAGCCGGCCCTGCTTGCGGCCAAGCCAGCGCAGGCGGAAAGCCTCCACATCCGCGAGAGAAGCAGTCTCGCCGCGAACTTCGTCAGCCAGAGTAGCGAAAGCCGCATCCAGGGAGGGCTCGTCGTAATTGGGTAGTTGGGGGATCTCTTCGTTCATTGAATAGGTTGGGTTGAGACGACCTTCGCCATCCCGTTATTCCTGTATGCCAGTGTATCGCGGCGTCATAGCGCCGACACCACGATGGCCACCACAATCACTCCCAGCAGCAGGCTGCGCTTGTCCGTAATGGCATACACCACGGGATCCTCATGCAACTCCCCGCGCGATGCCAGCAGCCATAACCGGCTCAGCCACAGCAGCAGCACAGGAACCAGCAGCCACAGCCGCGTGGTATGCACGTACAGCTTCGCAGCGGCGTCGAGATTGCCAATATACAGCAGGAACACCAGCACTGAAGCGTAGCCGCTCGAGGTTCCGAAGCTGCGCAACTGCTCCAGATCGGAGACCCGATACCCTCGGCCTTTCACTGCCATGGTCGCCCCAGCCTCGCTCCGCTGGCGCAGGCCTTCCAACTCGGAGAAGCGCTTCACAAACGCGAGCGACAGGAAGAAGAAGATGCTGAACGCAGCCAACCATGGCGAAACCGGCACTCCCGACGCAGCCGAGCCCGCCAGAATCCGGATGGTGTACAGGCCCGACAGCACAATCACGTCCACCAGCACCATCCGCTTCAGACGCAACGAGTAGGCCGTCGTCAAGAGGGCGTACACTACGAGCCATGCCAGGAAGCTCCCCTGCCCATCCCACGCAAATCCCGGGGATAACGCGACAACGACGCGGGGCAACAGGAAAGCAATCCCCAGCGACACGGCAAAGAAGATCACCACCGTGGCCACGCCGGCAATGGGCGACAAGTCCCCCGCCGCAAATGGCCGGCGTCGCTTCCGGGGATGGTGACGATCGGCCTCAAGATCCAGCAGATCGTTCACAATGTACGTCGCCGACGCCGCCAGCCCGAAGCTGAAGAAAGCCAGGAACGCCGCGACCATCGGCCCCACCGCGCGAACATGCGCCAGCAGCACCGGCAGGAAAATGAGCACATTCTTGGCCCACTGATGCAGCCGAATCGCCCTCAGCCAAGCCTTCACCGGCGAGACCGCGTCGCTGAAAGTCCGCGCTGGCACCACCCCCGCCGAGCGCAGCCCCGCGCGCAGGCTGGCATGCGGATTCGCCACCATGGGCTGGACGCAATTCATCAGCAAGGGCACGTCCGGCCGGGCGTTGCCGATGTAGCAGAATCCGTCCGGAAACCGCTCGCGAAATGCAGCCAGCTTATTGTGCCCGGTAAGGTTGACGCTTCCGTCCGAAGCCAGTACGCCGGCAAAGATGCCCAGATGCGCGGCCACGCGTTCGGCCAGCACGGTGTCCGCCCCGGTCGCCAGGTAGATCTCGCGCCCGGCCGCATGTTCCTGTCGCAGATACTCCAGCAGCGGCTGGTTATAGGGCAGATGCACCACATCGATCGCCGCCAGCGCCGAGACCTTCTGCTTGAACGAGGCCTTGCCCTCGCTGATCCATCTGGGAAAACTCAGCAGCGAGCGCGGGCTCTGCCGCACCAGCACAATCACTGTGTCCACCAGCGTGTCCGACTTCACCAGCGTTCCATCCAGGTCCACGCACAGCGGCTCGGGCGGCCGAGCCAAAGCCACAGCCGGCTCCCCGTTGCTGTCCGGGCCGGAAGCGGAGGCCTCGGCAGCAGCGTGGCCGGATTGCGATCCCGCGGATTCCGAATCCGAAGACAACGATGAGCCCCTTCCTACAGCACCAGGACCGCGGCAATCTCGCGCGGCCCAGCTTCATTATCCCTTATCTACATCTGAACTCACAGACATATCTAACCTGGAGGCCAGCTCAAGTGCCGCCCGCCTAGTAGATGCAGATGCAGGTGGTCCACCGTCTGGCCGCCGTCCGGCCCGGTGTTGATCACCACCCGATAGCCGCGATCCAAGCCCGCACCCCGCGCCACCTCAGCAGCCTTCGCCACCAGGTGCCCCAGCAGCGCCGTATGCCCCGCTTTCGCATGCGCCTGCGACGCAATATGCTCCTTGGGAATCAGCAGCAAATGCGTCGGCGCCTGCGGATTGATGTCCGCGAAGCACAGACTCAGCTCATCCTCATAGACCTTCTTCGCCGGAATCGTCCCGGTAACAATCTTGCAGAAAAGACAGTCAACACTCATGCCGCAACAATCTCCTGTCGAGAATTCTACGGCCCAATCGTTACCGACGCTGACTTCGAGAAGTACTTCGGCTCTTCACCCGCGGCCCACGGATCGTAAGCCTCGGCAAACGCCGCCCGGAACCGCGTTGTCGGATGCGTATCGAACCACCACTCGAACAGCGGATGCGGAGTCGGGTCGTCCAGCGAATCCTCACCCAGCACCTGGAACGATTCCAGCCCAACCGCCTGGGGGTCAGCAACAATTCCATGCACTGCCTCCTGCCCATATACATCGGCGTTGTGTTCCATCCACCGGCTGATGCCGTTCTGGATCGGCGCAGACAGCGCCGAGAGCGTCAACAGCACCAGCCCCAACACCACCAGGGCACACCAGTCCTGCTGCGACCCAATCCCCCATGCCGCGCCGTATCGCGCCAGCAGCAAACGCACTCCGTGATAGCCCAGCCAGAACAGCGGAAGCATCCCCAGGCAACTCAGCCCCACGCCCAACACCACGTGCCCCAGCGCGTAGTGCCCCATCTCGTGCGCGAAGATGAACGAAATCTCGTCCGGCGACGACTTCGCCACCGTCGTATCCCACACCACCACCCGCTTCGACGCTCCAAATCCGGTTACATATGCGTTCAGTTGCGTCGACTTCGCACTGGCCCGCATCAGGAACATCCGCTCCGGAGGAATCGCGATGCCACCGCGCGCAACCACCTGCTCCAGCCGCTGCACAAGCGCCGGATCGGTCTTCGCCAGCGGCTCGAACTGGTTGAACAGCGGATCGATGACGTACGGCGTTGCAAAGACTCCAGCCACCACGCAGACCACTGCGGGCATCCAGAACCAGAACCACCAGCGCGTCGGCGACTTGCGAATCACCCAGAACATCAGCATCACCAGGAGTCCGCCGACCAGCCACTCCAGCGCGAACATCTTCGCCTTATCGCCCAGCCAACTGCCCCAGCCCTGCACGGAAAGCCCATACGCCAGCGCCGTCCGATGCCCATAGATCCCCAGCGGAAGATTCAGTACCTGCCTCGCGAGCAGCAGCAGAAACATGAAGCTGAACCCCTGCACCCAGCGGTGTTTCGACAGTCCCACCGCAACGTCCCGCATCCGCGCTGCTCCGCCCACAACCAAAATCAGCAGCAGTTGAGCCAGCGACCACACTTCGTCGGTCACGTCCAGCCGCATTCCGATGCGGTTCAGCGCGACTGCCTTCGCTAGCTTCCCCTCGGGCAGCGTGTAAGCGGTCGTGT
>Ga0302311_10008554_pt1 | contig 10283 bp, 11 predicted proteins | sample III_Palsa_N1_3_FD_200449 | JGI IMG/M metagenome (GOLD analysis project Ga0302311, IMG submission 200449) | Peat permafrost microbial communities from Stordalen Mire near Abisko, Sweden - III_Palsa_N1_3 | ecosystem: Environmental > Terrestrial > Soil > Palsa > Peat permafrost | place: Sweden...
TCATTGAGGCGCGCGTTGGATCCAACGCGCGCCTCAAGTATCAAAAGTTTTTTGGTTCTTTTTTTCAAAAAAGAACTGCTTGCCTTTGTCCGGGTCCCCCGCGAGTCGCCGATGGCTTGGGCCTAGTCGTCGCGGTGGACGCGTTCCATGCGCTCGTGCCGCTCCTGCGCTTCCAGCGACAGCGTGGCAATCGGGCGGGCTTCCAGGCGCTTCAGGCCAATCGGCTCGCCGGTTTCCTCGCAGTAGCCGTAGCTGCCATTTTCCACGCGCTGCAGCGCCTGGTCGATTTTGCTGATCAGCTTGCGGGCCCGGTCACGGGTGCGTAGTTCCAGCGCGCGATCGGTCTCCACACTGGCTCGGTCGGTGATGTCGGCTTCGTGGATGCCGCCTTCCGACAGGCTGGCGAGAGTGTCGTCGGCCTCGCGGAGCAGGTCGGCACGCCAGCGCAGCAGCTTCTGGCGGAAATAGGCGATCTGCAGCGGGTTCATGAACTCCTCGCTGTCCGAAGGCGCGTAGTCGGGCGGCAGCGTGAGCATCATCTAGGCCGTTCCCTGTCGAATGGCACCCCAGGCATGCGCTCAGCGCGCGATACCCTGGCGTCTGGCGCGGCTTATAGCGGCGACGTGGCGGCTCGCCAAGCGTTGTGCTTCAACCTTCAAGCAACTGAAACATTGGGAATTATGGGGTCCCGCCCCAATTCCACCGCGGCACGGACGCCGATTTCGCGCAAGATCAGGCGCAGAACCGGGTCGTGCGCCTGCGCGGCACGGCCTGCCAAGGCCGCGAGCGATCCCCGCGCCTCCGCCGGCGAGCCCTCCAAAACCGCCCTTTGCAGGGCCGCCAGGGCCTGCAGCATGGCCCGCCCATGCCGCCGCGCCTCGCGATCCGCCATCTCCGCCTGGTAGGCTACGGCATAGGCGCTCTGCCCCACCGCGGTTGGCGCCGTCACCCCGGAAGGCGACTCCGCCGCGGTACCATGCAAGGCATCCTCGAAGCCTGCGGCGCCAGGCGGCGCCTGCCCTGCGCCTGCTTTGCCTGCCACCCCGGAGGATAAAGACGCCGCCACCCGATCCAATTGCATGCACCGTCCCTTTTCCATCACGCCGAATGCACCATCCGGCAACCAATTCCGTGCTGTCCTCGCGTTGAAATGCGAAACCAGCCAATGACCCCTCCCCCCTCCGCCGCCCCGCCGGCCACCCATCACCGGGAGGCCACCCCGGGTGCCGCCCCCCCAGGTGCCCCGGGCGCATTGGCACCCAAACAAGCGCGCCGCGCCGGCGAGGCAGGCGGAGCATGGCGCGTAATCCTTTCCAATCTGCATAGAGGCGCCCTGCTGGCGCTGCTGCCGATACCGTTATTAGCCGCGAGCGACGGCGCGGTTCGCGTAAAGGACATCGCCGACGTGGAGGGCGTGCGTGAAAACCAGTTGGTGGGTTACGGCCTGGTAGTTGGACTCAACGGCACCGGTGACAAATTGGACAACGCGGTATTCACCCGCGAATCGCTTGTTGGCATGCTGGAACGGCTGGGCGTGAACACACGCGACCAGATCGCCAAGCTGCAAACCAAGAATGTCGCGGCGGTCATGGTCACCGCCGGGCTGCCCGCCTTCGCACGCAGCGGCTCGCGTATCGATGTGACGGTTTCGGCAATCGGCGACGCCACCAATCTTTCCGGCGGCATGCTGCTCGTCACACCGCTGCTGGCCGCCGATGGCGAGGTGTATGGCGTGGCGCAAGGGGCCGTCACCACCGGTGCGGTGGCCGCCAAAGGCGGTGCCGCGAGCGTGACGCGCAACGTGCCCACATCGGGCAAGATCGCCAATGGCGCGATGGTGGAGCGCGAAGTGAATTTCTCGCTGGGCGCGCATCCGCAGGTGAATTTGGCGCTGCGTAATCCGGATCTGACGACGGCGCGGCGAATCGAGACCGCCATCAATCAGGCCATGGGCGGCGCTGTTGCACGCGCCACCGATCCACGCACCGTCGCTTTATCCCTGGGCACCCGCGATGTGATCGATTCGCTGGTGGTGATCGAGGATTTGCGCGTGGAGCCGGATACGCAAGCCATCGTGATCATCGATGAAGCCAGCGGTACGATTGTCATGGGTGCCAATGTGCGGATCAGCACGGTGGCCATTGCACAGGGCAACCTGACCATTCGGGTATCGGAAAATCCGGAAGTGTCCCAGCCCGGGCCGTTTTCACGCGGCACTACGAAAGTCGTGCCGCGGAGCAGCATTTCCGTCGATACGCAGGACGATCACAAACTCGGTATGTTGAACGCGCAGCCGACATTGCGCGATCTGGTTGCCAGCTTGAACGCGCTAGGCGTGGGACCGCGCGATCTGATCAGCATTCTGCAAGCCATCAAAGCCGCCGGCGCTTTGCAGGCGGATCTGGAAGTTCGATGACCATACCGGCAGACTCCGCACCGAAGCTGCCGGCACTGCCGGCTGCATCGGCGCCACCCCAGCGCATCCGCAAGGCGGCGGAGGAATTCACCGCGGTGGCGTTAGGCGAAATGCTGTCGCCAATGTTTGCCACACTCGACGACACCGGCGGCCTTTTAGGTGGCGGCCCCGGCGAGGCCGCATTCCGTCCCATGCTGATTCAGCAAATGGCTGCTGGCATCGCGCGCCAGGGTGGGCTGGGACTGACCGACCAGGTAGCGCAGGCCATGCTGCGCCTACAGGAGAGCAAAGCATGACGCCGTCGTTCGACACCACAATACAAGCCTTGGCCAAACTTCTGGCCGAGGAAAATACTGCCCTCGCCAACATGGATTTCGCACGGGCCGGCGCGCTGTTGGCGCCCAAGCATGCGGCCGCGGATGCACTGGCGGCGGCATGGCGCGCCTCCGCCGCCAGCGACATGCCCCAGGTGGAATTGCTGCAATTGGGCAAACTGGCTGACGAAAACCGCCGTCTGCTCAATCGCGCCATGCGTGTTCAAAGGCGTGTGCTGGACCTGGTAGCGCGCGCAGCCCGCAGCGCCCAACCCACCGCGCGCTACAGCGCTGACGGCCAGGCCGCCGGCCACTCCACCCGCCCCAGAGCGCTAGCTACCCGCATCTAGCAAGGCCCCAACAAGCAAAAGTTTTTGCTTCTTTTTCCAAAAAGAAGCGCCGTCTTCCTAGTGCCCATATAAAAACGGCCCGGCGTTTCCACGCCGGGCCGTCATTTGCCTGATCCGCCAAACCGGCGAATCACGCCGCCGTCAACATTCCAGCCCGGCAATCGGCACCGGGCCGGAACATCTCACATCTCGCCGTGATCGCCGTCGTCTGACGGCGTTTCGACAGGCGGTGCCGACATCATCGCTGCCAGTTTTTCAGCGTTGGTGCGGCGGCCACGACGCTTCGGCGCCGGCGCTTCTGCTGCAACGGCCACGGCTTTTGTCGCGCGCGGCTTGCGCCCGACGGGAGACTTCGTGGCGATCGCCGCCTTCGGCTTACGGCCTGGCCGGCCTGCACCGTTTGACGGTGCAGCAATTACGGCCTTCGGCTTACGGCCTGGCTTGCCCTTTACCGCGGCCTTGGCGGCAATCGTGGAAGCCTTCGGCGGACGGCCTGGGCCGCGCTTGGCGGGGGCTGCTGCGACCTTCGCCTTAGGCGGACGGCCGAGACGCTTCGGCGCCGCGGCTACGGCTTTCTTTGTCGCTTTCGCGGCAACGGCCTTTTTCGGCGCGGCCTTGGCGACCTTAGTCGTTGCTGCCTTGCGGCCAGTTGCCTTGGCGGCAACCTTCTTGACGGCCACGGCCTTTCTGGCCGCAGGCGCTGCCTTCTTGGCAGAAACGGCCTTTTTCGGACCTGGCTTTTTCGCCGCGGTCTTTGCCGCTACCGCTTTACCGACGGCCTTTTTCGGACCCGGCTTTTTCGCCGCGGCCTTCTTGGCTGGTGCAGCCACGGGTTTTGCCGTGCGGCCGGTGGCGCGCTTGGCTGCCGTGGTGGTGCGGCCCTTGCTTGCGCCGCGGGTGGCGGGGCGTACTGCCATCGCCTGGCCACGCGGCGGCGTGACGGTGTTGTCTTCTGTGCTCATGGTTGGGGAAACTCCTGCCTGTCGTGAACCGATGTGTGCCGCGCTGGTTCGAACGATCCCTTTCGCGCCCGGTTCCATCTCCCCTTTGCTCCCGCCGCCATGGGCGGAAGGAGCGCAGGAAGATGATGCCGCCAGACGAGCCCGCGTCTGGGTGATTCGGTAAACATACCGCGGGGCCGAGGCGCTTTAATCGATCGTCGCTCCCAACTCGCGCTTGCCCGGGATGCGGTTTTATGATCCACCGCGAATCGCGTACAGGCGCTAATTCCCGCTATCCACCGTGTGGCGCGATCGTGTCAATCAAATTACGACAGTATATTTGGCGGCAGACAGCCGCATGCAAGCCCTCAGCGCCCTATGCAGATCGCGGCGTGAAAAGGCGATTTCGAAAAAACTGTTTTGTAATAAAGAAGATTATCGGCTGCATGGTATTTTGGGCGAACGCCGCAAGCCGTTCCAGGGGGCACCGCCCCCTGGATAATTTTTTTTCAGAATATGCCGGGCTTGCCGCTTTGAAGCCGTGACGCGGGTATCGACACGTTCAGCGCTGCCAGTTCACCGGCCGCCAGACGCGGCAAATCCTGCACCACTTCCAGGAACCGCGCGCTTTCGCGGGGCATGATGATGCCGTCGGTCAGCGTCTGGAACTTGCGGATATAATCGGCGCGCTCAAACGGATGGGCGCCCAACGGATGCGCATTGGCGATCGCCAGCTCGTCGATGATCGTCTCGCCATTTTCCAGCACAACCTCTACCCGTGCGCCGAATGCCTTCTCCGCCGGATCGGTGGCGTGGTAGCGGCGCGTCCATTCGGGATCCTCGCGCGTTTCGATCTTGTGCCACAGCGCCACGGTATCGGCACGCTGCGCGCGCTTTGGCGCGTAGCTGTCCACGTGATGCCAACTGCCATCCTGCAGGGCCACGGCGAAGATATACATGATCGAGTGATCCAGCGTTTCGCGGCTGGCGCGCGGATCCATCTTCTGCGGATCGTTCGCACCGGTGCCGATCACATAATGCGTGTGGTGGCTCGTGTGCAGGATGATCTTCCGGACGGCGTCCAGGTTGCCAATCCGGTCACGCAACCGGAACGCCAGATCGATCAGCGCCTGGCTTTGATATTCGGCACTGTGCTCCTTGGTGAAACTATCCATGATGGCGCGCTTGGCCTCGCCGGGGCCGGGCAACGGCACCTGGTAGTGATCATCCGGGCCACCGAGCATGTAGGCGATCACGCTGTCCTCGCCTTCATAGATCGGGCTTGGCGCGCCTTCGCCACGCATTGCGCGGTCGACGGCTTCCACTGCCAACTTGCCGGCATGCGCGGGCGCGAATGCCTTCCAGCTGGAAATTTCACCCTTGCGGCTTTGACGCGTGGAGAAACTGACATGCACGGCCTGCTGCACCGCTTGGTAGATCACCGCCTGCGGCAGTTTCAGCAACGTGCCGATGCCGGCCGCCTGCGCCGGGCAAAGATGCGCGATGTGATCCTTCTTGTATTCGTGCAGGCATATCGCGCGCACCAGGTCGATCTGGATTTCGTAGCCGGTCGCGATGCCGCGGATCAGATCCTTGCCGCTCTTTTCCAGCGTCTGCGCCACGGCCAGGATCGGCGGAATATTGTCACCGGGATGGCTGTAATCGGCGGCCAGGAACGTGTCGTGATAATCCAGTTCGCGCACCGCGGTGCCATTGGCCCAGGCCGCCCATTCGGGGCTGACGCGCTTGGCGGCGGACACGCCGAACACCGTGGCGCCGCCTTTGCGGCCATGACCCAATGCCATGTCGCGCGCCGATATCACCGGCTGACGGTTCACGCTGGCGATCGCCACCGATGCGTTATCGATGATGCGGTTGATGATCATGGCGGTCACGTCGCGGTCCACCGCCACACGGTCGGTTGCGACGCCGGCGATCTTCCAGGCCAATTGGTCCTCGCGGGCCAAATTCGATTTTGAAGGATGAACCTTTACGTCATGTAGCTGCATATGCCTCACCTCTGAATGCGACCGTTATGGGCGCGATCCGGAGCCGCGCCACTGCGCGGCCTTCGTAGGCAGCGCGGCACTGACAGGCAAGTAAGACGCGTGCGGGCGTGGCTGCGTGCCGCCGGCACCGGCTGCCATTGCCACCCGCAAGCCCCGCAGCTTCGCCGCCCGGGCAGCCGTCCAAGCAGGGACCAGCGTCGTCACTTTTTGAAACGATCCTATGCTCGCGGCGCGCGCCCGTGCAGGCGTCCGCCACCTTTTTTAACGGCGAAGGCGGCGTGAAAAGCCGCGGGCCATGGATGCCAGGCAAAATCCCAATGAAGGATGCGCGCAACACGGCCGCTTGCGGCCGGTGTTTCGTTTCCGGGTGCGCTACCCCAGCGCAATATTATCGAGGAGTCGTACGCTGCCCATCCGCGCCGCCGCAATGATCCTGCCGCCTTCGCTTGCCCGCGGGATTTCCACCAGCGTCGGGCCATCGACAAGTGCCAGGTATTCCACCTCGAAGGATGCGCCGCCGAGTGTGCGGCGGGCCATATGTGCGGCGTCTGCCGCAGCACTCCCTGCGGCCATCGCATCGCGCATGGCGCACAATGCCGCGAACAAACCTGGTGCCCGCGCGCGTTCCGTCACCGACAGGAAGCGATTGCGCGACGACATCGCAAGCCCATCCGGTTCGCGTACCACCGGCGCGCCAATAACCTGCACCGGCAAAGCCAGATCGGCGGTCATCCGGCGGATCACCTGCAATTGCTGCCAATCCTTCTCGCCAAATACCGCAGCACGCGGACGAACCTGCCCAAACAGCTTGGCAACGACCGTGGCCACGCCACGGAAATGTCCCGGCCGGATGGCGCCCTCCCAGCCCAAAGCGGGGCCACCGACCTCAATCATCGTCGCGTCGCCCGCGGCATACATGTCCGCGACCCTGGGCAGCCAAACCAAATCGCAGCCCGCCGCGCGCAGGTGGCTAAGATCGTCTTCCTCCTGGCGCGGGTAGCGCTCGAAATCCTCACCGGGCCCGAATTGCGTTGGATTGACGAAAATTGACGCAGCGATTGCGTGGCCCGCCTGCCTGGCCTGGTGCAGCAACGCCAAATGGCCCGCGTGCAGCGCGCCCATGGTCGGTACCAAGGCAATGCCGCCATGCGATAAATGCAGACTTTCAACCGCCGTGGCCAGATCGGCGCGGGTTCTTGCTACGAGCATGGCGCGCTTCTTGGCGCGGGCACCCGCACTATGCAACCGCATGATGCCACCAAGGCCGCGGCGCCAGTGCCGCTGCACCTGCCAATACACGCCATCGCTTGCGTTTACCCTGCCGCGCGACCAACTTCGGGCGGTGATGCTGCCATCGGCGCTGGTATCGATCGCCGACTGTTCTAAGGTTTTCCTATGCCGATTGTCGCGCCTATCCGCTGGCCCCAGCCGCACGAAGCGGTCCTTGGCGCCCCAGCGAACGCCGCCCATACCCAACTGGACCACGCCCCAATCGGCCAAATACCAGCTTGGAACCGCCCTGGTGCGGCCACAGCCATGCTCCGCGGCTTTGCCGGGCGCTGCCCGTGTTGCGGGGCCCCGCATCTATTCACTGGCTGGCTGCGGCAGACCACCGTATGCGCGGAATGCAAGGCACCACTCGGGGCCGTGCGGGCGGACGACGCGCCCCCGTATTTCGTGATTTTTCTGGTCGCCCACCTGGTGATCGCTGCCCAGGTATTGCTTGACCCTGTGCTGGCACTATCCGCAATGGCGGAAGCTGCCGTCTTCATGCCAATCGCCCTCGCGCTGTGCCTGGGCCTGTTGCGGCCGGTGAAAGGCGCCACCGTGGGGCTGATGTTGCAACTCGGCATGGTTGAACCAGCGAATGCCTGACCGGCCCACATCGGCACATCCGCGGGCTTCGGCACCTGGCCTAGGGCCCACGGACCCGGGCCAAGGCCGCTCCCCCCCCGCGGGCGAGGACCTCAGCAACACGTGCGTCAAAACCGTGCTCAACAGTTGCGGCAACAGCGCTGGCCACGGCCACGGCCAGGGCCGCGTGCCAAACCGGTCGCTTGGTTTTGTCCCGGCGCCGTCATCCAACCTGTCCGCAAGTCAGCCGGAGAGCGCTGCCCGGTCATTGCTGAATGTGGTGCTTGATGGCGAAAAGCGGGGTGCGCTGTCGCCATTGCAGGACGCCGATTTGGCCCAGGCGGTCGCCGATATTTCTGTAGCGAACCGTTTTGTTCCCAAGGATCTCATTGGGCCTTTCCTGCTGCATTTGTCTATCGTTGAAGGGCGGCTGGTTTTCGACGTGCGTGACGAGACCGATGCGCCTCTGACGGCGCTTGGGCTGGCGCTAGGTCCATTCCGGCGGCTGATCAAGGATTATCAGTTGTTGGTCGATAGCTATGCCCACGCCGTGCAAGACGGACGTGAGGCCAGTATCCAGGCGATCGATATGGGGCGCCGCGGCCTGCACAACGAAGGCGCCACTTTGATGTTGCAACGGCTTGCCGGGCGTGTGGAAATCGATTTCGAAACGGCCCGACGATTATTCACGCTGGTATGTGTGCTGCATCAGCGCATTTGACGCGCACCATTCCACTGACGATTTCTTCGGTATTGTCTCAGTGCCTCTGGATATGAAAACGCCATGAAAATCGATGGAACCCCGTATCGCAGTGTCTGGATCGACCCCGAGGATGGCTGGTCGATCCGTATCATCGACCAGACCCGCCTGCCCTGGACGTTCGATATCCTGCGCCTGACCAATGTGCGCGAGGCCGCACACGCGATTCGCAGCATGCAGGTGCGCGGCGCCCCGCTGATCGGAGCGGTGGCGGCCTTCGGCCTGGCGCTCGCCATACGCGCCGATTCCAGCAGTGAGGCGCTCGAAGCCAACGCCGCGTTGCTGGCCGCCACGCGTCCCACCGCCGTCAACCTGCGCTGGGCACTGGACCGCATGCTGGCCCGTTTGCGGCGGAGCCGCGCCGCGGATCGCATGGACGCCGCCTACCAGGAAGCGGCCAGCATCGCCGACGAGGATGCGGCGCAAAACCGTGCCATCGGCCAGCACGGCATCACCCTGATCCAGCAGGCCGCGCGGGGCGCCCACGGCCGGCCTATCAATATACTGACTCATTGCAACGCGGGATGGCTCGCCACGGTGGATTGGGGCACCGCCCTTTCCCCGATCTACGCGGCGCATGATGCCGGTATCCAAGTACATGTATGGGTGGATGAAACCCGTCCGCGGCTGCAGGGGGCGGCTTTGACTGCGTTCGAGCTTGGCAAGCATGGCGTGCCGCATACCGTCATCGCCGACAACGCCGGCGGCCATCTGATGCAGCATGGCGAGGTAGATCTATGCATTGTCGGTGCCGACCGGGTCACGCGCCAGGGCGATGCGGCCAATAAGATCGGTACGTATCTAAAGGCGCTGGCCGCACAAGACAATGGCGTTCCGTTCTGGGTGGCCATTCCCAGTTCTACAATCGACTGGCGGCTGACCGACGGCGTACGCGATATTCCGATCGAGGAAAGAGCGGCAACCGAGGTTTCAACGGTCACCGGCCGCGCCATGGATGGCAGTATCGTCACCGTGCGCGTGGCCCCTTCCGATAGCCCGGCTGCAAATCCTGCCTTCGACGTGACACCTGCACGGCTTCTGAGCGGTTTGATTACGGAACGTGGCTGTTGCGCTGCCTCGGCAGGTGGCCTGCTCAATCTCTTTCCGGAACAAGCGGTTACGTTAGCAGGCTGAAGTAAAGCGCCCGGCCGCGGCCGGGCTATATTCATCGTCCCTAATAGAAGGCGCGCGCCGCGGGCCCGTGCACAACTTTTGCGCGAATATTAAGATTGCGGAGCAATTTGCCCGCGCATCTATCTGATTTTCGATATTTTATCACTATCAAACCTTAATGGCGAATTGACTTCACGTAAGGGTGAAGGTAACAATCGCATGGCGTAGCGATGCGCCTAAAGAGATTACCTTGGGAGTGAACAATGTTCAGAACCGCAACCGCCATCGCGGTAGCAGCGCTTTTCTGCGCCCCGGCGATGGCGCAAACACTGACATCCGGTCAGTATAAAGGCAAAATACAGATTACCGGTGTACTCGATGTCGACTCGGTTTGCCAAGGGCAGGCCGGAGCATATTTCGACTTCGCAGCCGGCAACGTCAGCACCAGCACCGCGACCGTCGGCACCGCGACCGTTGCTGCTTTGGGCGCCGTCTGGACCGAATCCATCGCTGATACGAACCCAAC
>Ga0302311_10008560_pt1 | contig 10278 bp, 10 predicted proteins | sample III_Palsa_N1_3_FD_200449 | JGI IMG/M metagenome (GOLD analysis project Ga0302311, IMG submission 200449) | Peat permafrost microbial communities from Stordalen Mire near Abisko, Sweden - III_Palsa_N1_3 | ecosystem: Environmental > Terrestrial > Soil > Palsa > Peat permafrost | place: Sweden...
CAGCATGGGAAAGCTCGCCAAAAGACCGCCACGACGAACTGCTCCGCGTGTAGCGGCGGGAGGTGGGTTTCTGCCAGTTTTGCCCCCAAACTCAGGGTTCACTACAGCTAACGACCGTGCGAAAATTGAGTAGCGCCTTGGTCTGGTCACTCCCACTCGATCGTCGCCGGCGGCTTCCCCGACACATCGTAAACCACCCGCGAAATTCCCTTCACCTCGTTGACGATCCGGAGCGTGACGCGATCCAGGAATTCATAGGGCAGTCGTGCCCACCGCGCCGTCATGAAATCCACGGTCTCCACTGCGCGCAATGCGATGACGTGATCGTAGCGGCGTCCATCTCCCATGACGCCGACCGAGCGCACCGGCAGAAACACCGCGAACGCCTGGCTCACCTTGTCGTAGAGATCGTCGCGGCGCAGCTCCTCGATGAAAATCGCGTCCGCGCGGCGCAACAGGTCCGCATACGGCTTCTGGATCTCGCCCAGGATGCGCACGCCAAGACCGGGGCCGGGAAAGGGATGCCGGCGCACCATCTCGGCGGGCAAGCCGAGTGCGAGGCCGAGACTTCGAACTTCATCCTTGAACAGATCCCGCAACGGCTCGAGAAGCTTCAGGCGCATGTGTTTCGGCAGTCCGCCCACGTTGTGATGAGACTTGATGACGTGCGCCTTGCCGGTCTTGGCGCCGGCGGACTCGATGACATCCGGATAGATGGTGCCCTGCGCGAGCCAGGCTACGTCCTCGAGCTTCGCCGCTTCCTCGTCGAACACCTCGATGAACACCCGGCCGATGATCTTGCGCTTGGCTTCGGGGTCCGCCTCTCCCCGCAGGGCGTCCAGAAAGCGCTGTTCGGCGTTGACGCGCACCACGTGTACGCCCATGTGCTGTGCGAACGTCGCCATCACCTGATCGCCCTCGCCGAGCCGCAGCAATCCGTGATCGACGAATACGCACGTGAGTTGCCGGCCGATCGCGCGGTGCAGGAGCGCCGCGAGCACGGAGGAGTCGACCCCTCCGGACAGCCCCAGCAGCACTTTGTCCGAGCCGACCTGCGCGCGGATGCGTGCCACGCTGTCCTCGATGATGCTGCCTGTCGCCCAGCTGCCCGCGCATCCCGCGATCTCACGCACGAAGCGGCGCAGCATCTCCGTTCCTTGCAGCGTGTGCGTCACTTCCGGATGGAACTGCAGGCCGTACAGGCGGCGGGTCTCGTCCGCCATGGCGGCGAGCGGCGCGTTGTCGGTCGCGGCGATGGCCTTGAATCCCGGCGGCAACGCCGCAACGCGGTCGCCGTGGCTCATCCATACGTCGAGCACGCGCCGCCCCGATGCATCGCGATTGTCCTCCAGACCGTCGAACAGCCGCGAGGTGCCGACCGGGCGTACTTGAGCCGCGCCGAATTCACGGTGCGTGGATGATTCCACTTCGCCGCCGAGCTCCGCGGCCATGGTCTGCATGCCATAGCAGATTCCGAGCACCGGCACGTTCAGCTCGAAGACTCGCCGCGGAACCGCGGGACCTCGAGCCTCGTACACGGATTCCGGGCCGCCGGACAGGATGACGGCCTTCGGCGCAAAACTCGCAATCTCCTCCGCGGGAACATCCCAGGGGAGGATCTCGGAATACACTCCAAGCTCGCGCACGCGCCGCGCGATCAGCTGCGTGTATTGAGCGCCAAAATCGAGAATTAGAACGCGATCGGCATGAATGTCGGGCATCAACCGATCCGATAGTTCGGTGCTTCTTTGGTGATCGTGACGTCGTGCACGTGGCTCTCGCGCACGCCTGCGCTGGTGATGCGCACGAAATGCGGGCGCGTACGCATCTCCGCGACGCTCTTGCTGCCGGTGTAGCCCATCGCGGCGCGCAAGCCGCCCGCGAGCTGCTGCAGGATCGAGACCAGGCTCCCCTTGTAAGGCACCCTGCCCTCGATGCCCTCGGGCACGAGTTTCTCGAGCTCCGTGGTGGTGTCCTGGAAATACCGGTCGCTCGAGCCGTGCGCTTGCGCCATCGCGCCCAGGGATCCCATGCCGCGATAGGCTTTGTACGAGCCGCCCTGATAGAGCTCGACATCGCCGGGAGACTCTTCCGTGCCCGCGAACATGCCGCCGATCATCACGCAATGCGCGCCCGCCGCGATGGCCTTGGCGATGTCGCCCGAGTAGCGAATGCCGCCGTCGCCGATGAGCGGCACGCCCGTTCCCTCGAGCGCCTTGGAGACGCGGGAGATCGCGCTGATCTGCGGTACGCCCACGCCCGCAACGATGCGTGTCGTGCAAATCGACCCGGGACCGATGCCCACCTTCACCGCGTCGGCCCCATACTTGACCAGGTCGAGCGCGGCCTCGGCGGTCACGATGTTGCCGCCGATGACTTGCAGATCGGGATATTTCTTCTTGATCCGGGCAACCGTCTCGAGCACGCCGCGCGAGTGGCCGTGCGAGGTATCGACGACCACCACGTCCACGCCCGCCTCGCGCAGCGCCGCGACGCGATCCAGCGTGTCGGGTGTCGTGCCCACCGCAGCGCCGACCCGCAGACTCCCGACGTTGTCTTTGCAGGCGTTCGGAAATTCCGTGGCCTTCTGGAAATCCTTGACGGTGATCATGCCCTTGAGCTCATGGTCGCCGGTGACCACGAGAACTTTCTCGATCCGGTGCTTGTGCAGGAGTGCGAGCACCTCTTCCTTGGGCGCGTTCTCGCGGACCGTGACGAGGCGCTCTTTGGGCGTCATCACCGAGGACACCGGCGCATCGAGCTTTAACTCGAAGCGCAGGTCGCGATGCGTGACGATTCCCACGACCTGCCTACCTGCTACGACCGGCACGCCGGAGATGTTCTTGGCACGAGTCAGGTTGATGACGTCGCGGATGGACATGTCCGGCGTCACGCAGATGGGGTCGGAGATCACGCCGCTCTCGAACTTCTTCACCCGATCGACTTCTCGAGCCTGGCTCTCGATCGACATATTCTTGTGAATGATGCCGATGCCGCCCTCCTGCGCGATGGTAATGGCGAGGCGCGCCTCGGTGACGGTGTCCATGGCGGCGGAGACCACCGGCAAATTGACTCGAATGTCGCGGGTCAGCTGGCTGGACAGGGAAACTTCGCGCGGCAGAACTTCCGAGTATGCCGGTACCAGCAGCACGTCATCGAAGGTGAGTGCCTCTTCCAGAATACGCATGAGCGTCCACTAGGTTCGTCTAAGAGGCGGCGCATTGTACCTTGCGAGAGCCCAAACCGCTATTATTTCGCCATGGAGGCAGCACCAGAGTCGGCCACGCGCGTCGGACGCGACATTTACAGTGTTTCGCGGCTCAACCGTGAAGTGCGGATGCTGCTCGAGCGCGGCTTCGGCACCTTGTGGGTCGAGGCCGAGATCTCCAATTTCTCGCGGCCGAGCTCGGGACACTGGTATTTTTCGTTGAAGGACGCGAACGCCCAGGTGCGCTGCGCGATGTTCCGGCAGCGGAACATGCTGTGTACGTTCACCGCTCGCGACGGCCAGAAAGTGATGGTGCGGGCCCGCATCGGGCTCTATGAGCCGCGGGGCGAGTTCCAGCTCATCGTCGAACACATGGAGGATGCGGGTCTCGGCGCTTTGAAGCGCCAGTTCGAGGAGCTCGCCGCGAGGCTCAAGGCCGAGGGCCTGTTCGAGGCCGAACGCAAACGTCCGTTGCCCGCGCTGCCCCGGCGCATCGGCGTCATCACCTCGCCGTCCGGCGCCGCGATCCGCGACATACTGCACGTGCTTGCGCGGCGCTTCCCCGCCGTTGCGGTGATGATCTATCCGGTGGCCGTGCAAGGTGCGCAAGCGCCCGCGGAGATCATTGCGGCGCTCGCGCTCGCCTGCCGCCGGGGCGAGTGCGACGTCCTCATCCTCGCCCGCGGGGGCGGCTCGCTGGAGGATCTGTGGGCATTCAACGATGAGCGTCTCGCGCGGGCCATCGTTGCATCCTCGATTCCCATCGTGAGCGGCGTCGGGCACGAAATAGACTTCACCATTGCCGATTTCGCCGCCGACGTGCGTGCGCCGACGCCCTCGGCCGCCGCCGAGATGGTCGTCCCCGACGCCGCCGAGTGGCTGGCGGCGCTTGCGAGTCTCGGCGCGCGGCTCGGGCGCTGCGCGCGCCGGCGGCTCGGTACAGAGCGCGAGCGGTTGCGATGGCTCGAGCGGCGCACGTCCCTCGTCAGCCCCATCGCGCGCTGCGCCCAGCAGACGCAGCGTCTCGACGAGCTCGAGCAGCGTCTGCACCGCGCCTTGTACCGGGGGTTCGAGAGCCGCCTTCAGCGGCTGCGTTGGCTGCAAGGGCGTGCCGCCGTGGCGAGCCCCGCGGCGCGTGTGCGCCGGCAGCTCATGGCGCTCGCGGACATGGAGCAGCGGCTGTGCCGGTGCCTACGGCACGCCCAGAACGTGCGTGTCGCGCAGTTTCGCGAATGCCAGAGCCGGTTCTGGCAGGCGAGCCCCCTCGCGCGGGTGCGCGATGCCGCCGCGCGGCACGCGGCGCTCGAGGGTCGGCTGCAGGCGGCGGGTCTCGAATGCGTCGGCCGCGGCCGCGAGCGGCTGCTTCCACTCGTGCGCACCTTGCACGCCGTGAGTCCGCTGGCGACGCTCGCGCGCGGCTACGCCATCGTCAAAGACGAGCGCGGCCATATCTTGCGCAACGCCGCAGATGCACCGGCGGGCACCGTGATCGAGGCGCGGCTCGCGCACGGACACATCCGCGCCAAGGTTCAGGACCCGTGACGGCGGCACGCGCGCTGGTCGCGCTGGCTTGTTTGCTGGCCGCGACGGGCGCGGCGCGAGGACTGGAACTGCCGCGCGAGAGCGCAGTGCCGGGCGGCGTGAAGCTGCTGCGGCTCGAGGCCGCCGGCGACACTGCTCCTCGAGTCGAGGCCGATGGGCATCGGGCCCTGGTCGTTCGCGACGGCGATGCCTGGATCGCCGTGGTCGGGATCCCCTTGTCCGCGCCGGTCGGCGACATGCAGGTCGAAGTTCACGATGCCACCGGCGCGCATCCGGTTGCCTTCAGCGTCGTCGACAAGCGCTATCTCACTCAGTCGCTCAAAGTCGCGCCGGGTCAGGTCAATCTGTCGGCCAAGGATCTCGCGCGAGTGAATCGCGAGCACACGATTCTGAATGCCGCGCTCGAGCATTGGAGCGCTGCCCCGCCCGCCGGCCTGCGATGGTCGCCGCCCGTGCCGGGCGTGCGCTCGAGCTCGTTCGGCATGCGGCGGGTGTTCAACGGCGAAGCGCGCAACCCGCATACCGGCATGGACATCGCCGCCGCGACCGGAACGCCGGTGTCGGTCCCCGCGGACGGTACGGTGCTCGATACCGGGAATTACTTTTTCACGGGCAATACGGTATTGATCGACCACGGCGAGGGTCTGATCAGCATGTACTGTCACTTGAGCGCGATCGATGTGCGGCCTGGTCAACGCGTCGAGGCGGGCGCTCGCGTCGGTGCGGTGGGCATGACCGGCCGCGCGACCGGACCTCACCTGCACTGGGCCTTGAGCCTCAATCGCACCTGGGTCGACCCGGAACTGTTCCTGCGTTGAGTCAGGACGGCGTCCCGCCGGCGTGCGCGCGCCGGCGAGACGCACAGTTGATCGGACCTTGGCGGCCGGCTCTCAGCCGGCGCTGCTCAGCATTTTGTCGACAGCGGGGGCTTCCAGCGACGGTGCCCCGAGCGCGGCCTGCCGCAGCCGAGCGCTATGCTCCTGCACGGCGGCGCCGGACGGCTGCATCTCGATCTGGCCCTGGAAGAATGCGCCTTCGACGATGCCGACCCGCGGCGCGAAGACGTTTCCTTTGACCTTCGCCGTCGCGCGGATGCTGACCGATTCGGTGGCATACAGGTCACCGTCGACCTTGCCGTCGACCACGATCACGCGCGCGCGGATATCGCCTTTCATCGTGCCGTCCGTTCCCACGGTGAGGCTCTGGGTGTGCGTGATCGATCCTTCCACGCTGCCCTGGATGATCAGGTCTTCCTGCGCCGAAAGCTCGCCGCGGAACTTCAAGGTCGGGCCGAGCACCGAGGCCCGCGGCGCACTCTCGACCGCGCGCGTCTCGCTCGGCCGCACTTCCGGCGCGCGTGGTTCCGTCGCGCGGGGCGCTACGGGAGCTCGCGGCTCCACGCGCGTCTCGCGGGGCTCCATCCGCGGTTCGCGCGGTTCGGGTCGGGTAGGTTCATGCGCAGCCGGGCGGCTGCCTGAGGCTGAGTTCATCATGTCGTTGTCTCCATCGTCGGATTTCTTGAACCAGGCCATTTCACGCCGCGCCCCCGGACGTTCTCAGCGCACGCGCATGCGCGTCCGGCTTGGCGGCAGCCTGGCCGCTCTTGCCGTCCATGTCGATGCTGCCGCTGAAGCTCGCACCTTCCTGGATGCTCACCGTGGGCGCAAAGATGTTGCCGTGAACCTTGGCCGTGTCCTTCACGAACACGGACTTGTCGGCGTGCAGGTCTCCTTCGACGGTACCTTCCACGATGATGAGCTGCGCCGTGATGTTCGCCTTCACCGTACCCTGCGCCCCGACGGTGAGTCGCTGGGTATGGGTGACCGAGCCTTCGACCCGGCCCTGGATCAACAAGTCTTCTTCGGCGCTGAGATCGCCCTTGAAATAGAGCGTGGGACCCAAGATCGATGCGCGCTCGGCAGCGCTGTTGTACGGGTTGCTCATGACAGATTCTCCGGCTCGCGACAGTGCGCGGAAAGACTAACCGGCATAATCGCCAATGAAGTGCGACCCTCGTCACGAAAAAACGAGATCACTGCGCCGCGCGGCGGCGACTGTCGCCATTTGCGGACTCCCGGCCGGCCCCAGGGCACGGCCGGTCAAGGCACGGCTGGCCTAGCCCTGGTCGGTATCCGCCTTGCGGGCGGCCTGGCGCGACAACTGCTCGCTCAAATTGTGGGCGAGCGAGACGAAGTCGGAGGGAATCATGATCACGGTGGTGCTGTTGTTCTCGGCGCCCACCTCCGAGATCATCTGCATGCGCCGCAGCTCGAGCGCCGCGGGGTTCGCCGTGATCTGCGCGGCCGCGGCCGACAGCTTGACCGATGCCTCGAGTTCCGCCTCGGCCTTGATGATGCGGGCGCGCTTCTCGCGAATCGCCTCGGCTTGCATCGCCATTACCTGTTGCATGGCAACCGGGAGCTCCACATCCTTCATCTCGAAGCGCTGCACCTCGAGACCCCATTCGGCGGTCGAGCCCGCGATCGCCTCGCGCAACAGCGCGTTGATCTTGTCGCGCTGTTGCAGCACCTCATCGAGATCGTGCTGACCGATGATGTTGCGCAGGCCGGTGAGGGCCAGCTGATAGACCGCCGCGGGCGCATCGGCCACGGCGATCACCGAGCGGGCGGTGTCCGTGATGCGGTACCAGAGCACGGCATTCACCTTGATGGTGACGCTGTCCCGGGTGATCGTCTCTTGCTGTTCCGCCGACACGGTGCGCGTGCGAATGTCCACGGTGACGGACCGCTCGATGTTGAGCGGTATGATCCAGTAAAGGCCCGGCCCGCGCAGTCCCTTGAAGCGGCCGAGGCGGAATATCACGCCGCGCTCGTACTCCTGCGCGACGCGCAGCCCCGAGATCAGAATGATGATCACGATGCCGATGATGAACAGGTTCAGCGGAAACACGCTTACCTCGTCGCCACGGCAACCGCCGCCGCCGCGATCAAGGTACCGCTGCCGCGGTTGATGATCTTGACGGCACGCGGACTGCGCAGCCACGCGCGCGCGCGCGCAGCGATGAGCACGTAGCCCCCGAGCGTCGCGGGCAAGATGACGGCTATCGCGCCGACGATCTCGAGGTGACCGAGCGCGTTCAGTGTCTCGAGGGGAACGACGGTGGGGAGCACCGCCAGGAAAAAAAGCATGGGCTTCGGATTGCTCAGCGTGAGCATGAGGGAGCCGAGGAACAGCGCGCGCGGCGGCCGCCCGACTTGCGGCCCCGGTTCCGCCTCGAGCGCGCGCACCGGCGCCGACCAGAGCTTGTAGGCGAGGTACAGCAAATACAGCGCGCCCAGATATTTGACCGCCACGAATGCCGTGTGGGCGTGCTCGGCGAGCGCGCTCAGGCCCAGCACGACAGCCAGAAACCACAGGAGGTCGCCGACCAGGAATCCGGCGATGAAGGCGGGAGCACCGGCGGCGCCGCGCGCGAGCGCTTGCGAGATCACGGCCGCCACGCCCGGGCCGGGCGTCGCCACCGCCAGGAAATACGTCACGCAGAAGGTTGCGAGTCCATACCACGACATGTCTCACCCCGCCGGGGCATAGTCTACGCTACTCCAAGCTCTCCCCGTGCAGAGAGATGTCGAGACCCTCGCGCTCCTGCTCCTCGGTGACGCGCAGACCCAGCGTCTTGTCGATGACGATCAGAATCACGTAGCTGACCGCGAAACCGTAGACCACCGTCGTGACGACGCCTTTGAGCTGGGTGAGAACTTGCTTGCCGATGGTCGCGTCCACGCCGGAGAGCTCCTTGCTGAAGAACACGCCGGTGAGCAAAGCGCCGACGATTCCTCCGATGCCGTGCACGCCGAAGGCGTCGAGCGAGTCGTCGTAGCGGAAGGCATGTTTGAGCGAGGTGGCCGCAAAGTAGCAAACCACGCCCGCCGCCGCACCGATGACGACCGCCGCGGAGGGGCCGACGAATCCCGACGCGGGGGTGATGGCCACCAAGCCCGCCACGGCGCCCGAGGCGATGCCGAGCACGCTCGGCTTACCCTTGGCGATCCATTCGGTGAACATCCAGCCGAGCGCCGCGGCGCCGGTGGCCATCTGCGTCGCCAGCATGGCCATGCCCGCGCGCCCGTCGGCCGCGACGGCCGATCCGGCGTTGAACCCGAACCAGCCGACCCACAGGAGCGATGCGCCGATGAGCGTGTACGTCAAATTGTGCGGCGGCATCGCCTCCCGCCCATAGCCCAGGCGCTTGCCGAGCACCAGGCAGCTCGCGAGGCCCGCGATACCGGCGTTGATGTGCACCACCGTTCCGCCCGCGTAGTCGAGCACCCCGGCCGCGTTCAGCCAGCCCGTGGGTTCCCACACCATGTGCGCGATGGGCGCGTAGACCAGGAGCGACCACGCCGCCAGGAACAAAAGCATCGCCGAGAATTTCATGCGGTCGGCAAACGCCCCGGCGATCAGAGCGGGGGTGATGATGGCAAAGGTCATCTGAAACATCGCGTATACCGCCTCCGGGATGGTCGGAGCGAGATGCGAGACGCTCAAGCTGGCGGCGTTATCGCCATGCACGTAGCGCACACCGTCGAATAGTGCCCGTGACGCGCCTCCGACGAAGCCGTTGCCGGGCGTGAACGCCCAGGAGTAGCCGATCACCCACCACAGAATCGTGACCACGCAGGTGCACGCGAAGCTCTGCATGAGGGTGGCGAGCACGTTCTTCTTGCGCACCATGCCGCCGTAGAACAGCGCGAGCCCGGGCACACACATCATCAGCACCAGCGCGGTCGAGGTGAGCATCCACGCCGTGTCGCCGGCGCTCAGTTTGTCGGCCGCGAGCATGAAGGGCGCCGCGGGCGGGGTCGATGCAGCGCTCGGCGCAGCGCTCGATGCGGCCGCCGCCGGAGCATCGTCTGCATGCACCAGAGGTGTCCATGCCAGGAACAACCCCAAGATGAGGCTCAGCTTGATCATCGATGCGACTCCCCTAAATGGCGCCGGCGTCCCGCTCGCCCGTTCTGACGCGTACCACGTGCGTGAGCGCGAAAACGAATACTTTGCCATCGCCCACCTTGCCGGTGCGCGCCGATTTTTGGATCACCTCGACGACTTGGTCCACCAGGGCATCGTTCACAGCGATTTCGATCTTTGTTTTCGGCACGAACTCGACGGCGTACTCAGCGCCCCGGTAGATTTCGGTATGACCGCGTTGCCGTCCGAATCCACGCACCTCGGTCACCGTCATGCCGTGTACGCCGATATCGTTGATCGCTTTGCGAACCTCATCCAGCTTGAAGGGTTTGATCACGGCACAGACCAGCTTCATCGTTGACCTTGAGCCTTCACCTTAGATGCGCCCTCCAACCCCGGGCTCGAACCTAAGCATTCACCGTGCCATGGGCGCGGATGTTCGCGAATTCATGGACTTAGCATCGGGACGTGGCTCCTGCACCGGGTCCCGTGCACCACGACGGTGCAGTGCCGCCTGCGGCGGCGCTTTCCTTTGGCGCAACGGCGGTCAGCGCTTGTTGCGCTGTATCAAGCGTTTGCGCTTGCGACGCTGGCGC
>Ga0302311_10008564_pt1 | contig 10277 bp, 10 predicted proteins | sample III_Palsa_N1_3_FD_200449 | JGI IMG/M metagenome (GOLD analysis project Ga0302311, IMG submission 200449) | Peat permafrost microbial communities from Stordalen Mire near Abisko, Sweden - III_Palsa_N1_3 | ecosystem: Environmental > Terrestrial > Soil > Palsa > Peat permafrost | place: Sweden...
CTTCGACCCGCTCCATGTCCACCAGGTAGACATCGGCGTTGCGGGCCGGGAACTGCATCGACTGGTCGTCGAGGTAGAGCGCCACGTTCGGGAACGGCGCGATGGTGGCTGACGACTGGTTGCCCGCGAACCCGGCGCTGAGCCCGCGCATGAAGATGTTGCCCTGGCCCGGGCCGTTGGCGCCATAGGTGACGTTGGGCGTGAACTTGATCAGGTCGTCGAAGGTGGTGATGTTGAGTTCCTGCAGGGTCTGACCAGTCAGGGCCTGCACCGTCATCGGCACCTTCTGAACGCTCTCGTTCCGCCGCTGGGAGGTCACGATCACCTCGTCGACGGTCGGCGCAGTGGTGACCGTATCGCTCGGCGCGGTGGTCACGGCGCTCGCGCCGGCCGTCGCCGTGGCGATCACCACCGGCTCGGCCGCGAAGGCCGCACCGCCGCATCCGCTCAGGATCGCGGCAGCCGCGCACGAAACGAGATATCTGGTCTTCATGATGTGCCCCCGACATCGCAAGCAAGCGTCGTCGCGCCGCGGAGAAAGGGAGTCCCCACGTCAGCAACAACTCAAACGTTATAGAATATCGCGACGAAAACCCCCGGCGCATCGAGACCATAGGGTTGGGCAATGACATTTCTATGATGGAAATGCGGACGGCTTATGAACCGCCAAATATATCACAGGCGACTTTGTTTATTTTAACTTTGGCCGTGACGGTTCTTGATTTCAATATGTGAATATCCAGCGGCTCCAAGGTGTTACGACCTGGCAAATCGTTCGACGTCAGACTATTAATAAGTCCGCACACGGACATGCACTGGGCCGTCGATACCAGCGGAGACGGCTGCAGGGGTCGCTAGACCAGATGCGTCCGCAACGCCGGACCACCCATGGCTGGGTCGGAAACCGAGTCGCGGCCAGTCTCCACACGCCCGGCGAACCGGCGAAGATAGGCGCCGTCGGCAGGATCGCTGAGCCGTAGATCATACCAGCCGAAGCTGCCGTCGAGCGACCAGCGCCGGGTCGCCGACTGCCCCGGCGCCAGGGTGAACACCTTGGCGGCCAGGCTCTTGTCGTACGCCATCGGATGGGCCTCCACCCGGCGCGCCACGCCGCCCGGGTTGGCGACGGTGATCGCGATCGAACGGCGGCCCGGCTCCACCTTGAGCGACGCCCGCAGCGCCGCGTTCGACGTCCGGCCTGCAAAATGGCGGTGAAAGCCGTTGGGCCCGAGGATCCAGAGATCATAGGGCTCGTCCGCAGACGCCGACCAGATCCCTTCGAGCCGGCTCGAGGCGCCGACCGTGTATCGGCGCGGCGTCTTCTGACGCTGAAGGCGATCGTAGACGTGGAGCACAGCGCCCGCGTCGCCGGTGTTGACGAAGGTCAACCGGACCTGCGTATCGGATACCTCGGCGCCGACGTCGAGATCGTAGGGCAGCGCCCGCGAGCGGCGCGGGCCGAACGCCTGGGTCGGCATGCCGGGTTCGGCGGGCGGCGTCGCCGGCGGACGCGTCTTGAGCGCCGCGGCCCGCGCCGATCGTTCCGCGGTCGGCGGCAGCCCCGCCCAGGTCAGCGCCGCGTTGGGGCGCCTGAAGTCGAAGGCCGTGGTGAGGTCGCCGCACACCGCGCGCCGCCAGGCCGAGATGTTGGGTTCGTGAACGCCGAAGCGCTGCTCGAGCAGGCGGATCACCGAGGTGTGGTCGAACACCTGGCTGTTGACCCAGCCGCCGCGGCTCCAGGGCGAGATCACATACATCGGCACGCGGGGACCAAGCCCATAGGGACGGCCGATCAGCTCGGGCTTCTCGGACGCGGCGTCGGCCACAGACGGGACGAGATGGTATTCGCCCGCGGTCGAGACCGTCGACGCCCCCGCCCATCCGCTGGGGGCCTCGGGATCGCGCGACGGCGGCGACGGCGGCGGCGCGTGGTCGAAGAATCCGTCGTTCTCGTCGAACATCACCAGCAGGACCGTGCGGCTCCAGACCTTGGGATTGCTGGTCAGCGCATCGAGCACCTGGGCGGTGTAGTCGGCCCCCTGCGCCGGGGTCGAGGCGACCGGGTGCTCCGACGCGGCCGCGTGCGAGACGATGTAGGAAACCTGCGGCAGGGTCCCGTCCAATACGTCCTGCTTCAGCCGGTCGAGCTTCTGGGTGCTCATGCCGCGCGCGATCAGGTCGTGATCCGGGCCGGCCGGGCCGGCGTCATGGGCGTCGCGAAAACGGCGGAAGCCCGCGAGCGGATTGTCGGTGAAGTTGTCGGCCATGTCTTCGTAGATGCGCCAGCTGACGCCGGCCGCCTGCAGCCGCTCCACATAGGCCGTCCAGGTGTAGCCCTCGGCCGCGCCGCCGTCCTTGGGCAGCCGGTCGTGCGAGTTGCCGATCGCCGGGCCGCCATGTTGACCGGAGGGGTCGTTGGTTCCGGTCCACAGGAACAGCCGGTTGGTGTTGGTGCCGGTCTGCATGCTGCAGTGGTAGGCGTCGCAGAGGGTGAAGGCCTCGGCCAGGGCGAACTGAAACGGCAGGTCCTCGCCGCGATAATGGCCCATCGCGCGCACCGTCTTGGCGTCGGGCCAGCGGCTCATCCGCCCCTCGTCCCAGGCCGCCTGCGCGTCGGGCCAGGTATGCGGCGTGCCGAGCGCGGCCATCAGCGGGAAGTTCTGGACCGTGTCGAGGTGGAAGGGCGCGATCGCCGCCGGTTCGCCGGAAGCGTGGGTGCGGGTCTGGGTCCAGACCGTCTGGCGCGCGGGGCCCAGCGCCGAGGGAATCGGAAACCGGTCGCCGAATCCGCGCACCCCGGCAAGGGATCCGAAGTAGTGGTCGAAGCTGCGGTTCTCCTGCATCAGGATCACCACATGCTGCACGTCCTGCAGCGAGCCGTGGCGCACGTCGGCGTCGATGGACAGCGCCTTCGCCACCGCGCTGGATGCGAACAGGCCGGCGCCCGCTCCGACCAGGACACCGCGTCGATCGAGGTTGGGCATGGCGTATCCATCCAGGCCGGAAGCCGTGGGCGCTCCGAGCGTCGCCGTCCCATAGCTCAACACCGCAGGCCGGTCGAACGATAGCGTGGGGCCCAGGCCCGTCGGCGATCTGCTGGTTGCGACGCCGGACCACTTTCAATTTGAGCCACCTTAGGCTCAACTGCCAAATTGTTGGACCAGGGAGCAGAAAATTGAACGCAGAGCCGGCGACTAAATCGAACTGGCTGCAGCGCTACATCCTGCCCGGCCTCGCCTTCAAGGCGGTGGTGATCGGCGGCGGCTACGCCACCGGGCGCGAGCTGGCGGAGTTCTTCCTGCCGAGCGGACCGTCGGGCGGGCTCCTGGCCATCCTGGTCGCCACCGTGGTCTGGAGCGTGGTCTGCGCTCTGACCTTCGCCTTCGCCGTCCGCTTCAGCCTGCTCGACTACCGCGCCTTCTTCGGCAAGCTGCTCGGGCGCGGCTGGTTCCTGTTCGAGCTGACCTATTTCGCCCTGGTGCTCCTGATCCTGTCGGTGTTCGCCGCCGCCAGCGGGGCCATCGGCCAGGCCCTGTTCGGCTGGCCGCCGCTGGTCGGCGCCGGGCTCCTGCTGGTCGCCATCGCCGGCTTCGTGGCGATCGGCTCGGCGGCCGTGGAGCCCCTGTTCAAGTATGTTTCGGTCCTGCTCTACGCGACCTATGCGATCTTCCTCAGCCTCAGCCTGTGGAAGTTCGGACCGGCGATCGGCGCGCATCTGCACACCCCGCCCGGTCCGGGCTGGCTGGTCGGAGGCATCACCTACGCCGGCTACAACGCCGTCGGCGCGGTGGTCATCCTGCCCGTGCTGCGACACCTGCATAGTCCCCGCGACGCGATGATCGCCGGGGCGATCGCCGGACCCCTGGCCATGGCGCCGGGCCTGTTCTTCTTCCTGTCGATGATCGCCTGGTATCCCGAGGTCGGCCACGCCACCCTGCCCTCGGATTTCCTGCTGATGAAGATCGGCATTCCGATCGCCCGCCTGCTGTTCCAGGCGATGATCTTCTTCGCCCTGCTCGAAAGCGGCGTCGGCGCGGTGCATGCGATCATGGAACGGGTGCGGCACACCCTGCGCACCCGCACCGGACGCGATCCCAATCCCTGGATCCGCGGCCTGATCACCCTGGCGGTGCTGGTCCTGGCGGTTTCGGCCGCGCAAGGCGTCGGCCTGGTCGACCTGATCGCCAAGGGCTACCGCTTCATCTCCTGGGTGCTGATCGTCATCTTCATCCTGCCGATCATCATCGTCTCGATCTGGCGGCCGACGTTCATCTACGGCGCGGCCAAGGCGGCCTAGCCTCGCCGCCGCGCGGCCCTAAGCTCGAAGCTCGGGCGCCGGCCGCGGAAATCTGGCCCCCGCGCCTGATATCCCCGCGCGGGCATGCTATATGGGAGTCTTCCAACGACGGGCGCTTTCGCGCAGTCGCGTTGGGGATGAAAGGACGGCATGTCCCTCGCTCCAGCGCCTGTTCTGCGGGGACTGCCCTCATGGTCATGAATTCACCTATCGCCTGGCTGCGCTCCTTCTGGATTCCGCAGGACGAAGTCCGCGCCGAGACCTGGGCCCTGGGCACGCGCCACCGCGGTCGCGTGATCGCCGGCGCCAAGATCGAAGGGCGCGATCCCGCCATCAGCTTCCGCCGCGCCATCCTGCTGAAGGCGGTCATTCGCCACCAGACCGGCTCGGCCGCGGGCCGAGCGGAGCTGGCGAGGGACGACCTTTGAACGACAAGCCCGAGGCTCCGAGCGTACTCGACGAGGGCCAGCGGACGGCGCTGCGCAACCTGGCCATGAAAAAGGCCGGTAAAGACGTCGATTGGATCACCATCGCGGATGCCCGCACCCTGACCGACCTCGGCTTGGCGGAGCGTAACCGCAGCGGCTGGCGGATCACGGCCAAGGGTGAAGAAATGCTGGGCGAGACCGACCCCGAGACGCCTTCGGCCACGGTCCTGCCCGGCCCCGGCGCGGACTGATCCCATTGCCGGATACAAGACGGAATATCGGCCAGGATGCGTGGTTCCTGGCTCAGAGAGGGGCGTGGACGCCTTGCGGCGCTCGGGCGCTCGGGAACGGACCAGAAGCCAGATCCTGAACCGCCGGGAGCGCAGCGTTTTTGACGGGCGGTGGCCCGTTGGATTTATGGGTCGTACGGGAAGGTTGGCTATCGGCGCGGCCTGTGCGCGGCTTAGCCGGCGTCGCGCTCAAGCTTGGTCAGGCCTCGCTGATCGCTTTGCGTCTTGCGGGCGCCACGTTTGCCGGCCCGGAGCCAGCGAGAGGCCCGGCGAGGTTTCCCTCGCCGGGGTCGGCGCTAGAGCATGTCAGGCCAAAGTGAACCCGGTTTGACTGGCGTCGCCCTTCGGGTGGCCGCCCGGACATGCTCTACACTTTAGATTCTAGACCCTTTTTGTCCGGATCAGATGAATCCATCTGATCCGGAAAGGGTCTAGGCGGCCTGCAGCTGGGCTGCGGACATCTTGCCGTTGCGTTGGTCCTTCTCGAGCTCGAAGCCGAGCTTCTGGCCCTCGTGGAGCGAGGTGAGGCCGGCGCGTTCGACGGCCGAGATGTGCACGAAGACGTCGCTGCCGCCGTCGTCAGGCTGGATGAAGCCGAAGCCCTTTTGGCTGTTGAACCACTTTACGGTGCCGGTTTGCATGATTGTCCCTTTCCGGACATAGGCTCTCGCGCCCGACATGGGCAGCGAGGTCAAAATTTCGGAGAGGTCGAAAGCTAATTCATGCGCCAAAACCAAGGTTTCAGCAGGAAAACCGCGCGCGATCCATGCGATATTTGATCGAAGTAAGTTATACTAATCGATCTGAAAGGCAAGTTTTATTTTCACAAAACTTCCCGCACCCTGGCTATGATCGGCCAAAAGTCCCATATGGGGCCCAAGCGGCATACGAATTCGCCGCCCTTTCCTCGAACGGGAGTACGAATGGCTATCGGAGACAAGCTGTCGGGAATGGACGACGCCTCGCTTACAAACCTGAAGGCCAACGCCTCCAGGCTGCAGTTCAGCGGCGGAGCCAAGTCCGAGGCCGCCCTGGCCCTGCTGCCCCTGATCGAGGCCGAACTGGCCGTCCGCCTGAGCCGCAAACCGGTTAAAGTGACCAAGCCGAGGGTGCGCCGCGCTCCGGTCGCCGCCGCCGCCGAAGTGTCCTGACGAGGCCGGTCGGCCTCGCTTCGCTGCCAACCCAGGCGACCCGCTCGCCGATACCGGAGATCGCGCATGGCCAAGGGTCAAAAGAAGAGCAACAAGGAAGTCCGCAAGCCAAAGGCGGAAAAGGCCAAGCCGCCCGTCGCCGCCAGCGCGTTCATTCTGCAGCCAAAGAAAAAGTAGAGGCCGCGCAAAGGCTTCAGGCGGCGCGCGTCGTCACCTCGACCGTGAGGTGGGAGACGGAAGGCAGGCCGCTTAGCCGGGCGTGATAGAAGGCCGCGTCGTGGCCGACCCGGGTCGCAACCGAGACGATCGCGCCGATATGGCCGGGCCCAAGACGCCAGAGATGCAGGTCCGAGACCGCGTCGCCCGCGCCCTCAACCGTGCCGCGGATTCGGTCCGCCAACCGCCGGTCGGGCGTCATGTCAAGCAATATGGCGCCCGTATCGCGGATCAACCCATAGGACCAACTGGCGATTACCGCCGCGCCGACGAGGCCGGCCAAAGGATCCATCCACACCCAGCCGAATACCCGCGCCAAGGTCAGGCCGACGATAACCAGTACCGATACCGCCGCGTCGGCCATGACGTGGACCACCGCCGCCCGCATGTTGTTGTCGCGGGCATGGGCGCCGCCATGGTGGTGATCGTGCTCTTCGAAAACGACCGACTGGCTGTCGGCCCCAATCCGCACCTCGGCGGTGAAGGCGTGCGGCTCGGGAATCTCATCAAGACTCTCAAGGTAACCCGCCGCTTCGACGAGGGCGAAGGTCCGGCGCGCGCCATCCGGCCTCAGGGTCGTAATCGAAGCCGACGCCGGATCGATCGAGCCGGTCGCCGCGTGGAGACGGAAACGCGGCGGGACGTCATCCTCGAAAACCTCGAGCTGCAGAACTTGATCGGCCAGCACCAGACTCTTCACCTCGTCGTCAGGGCCATGGCCGTGGCTACGCGTGTGGTGATGCCCATGGGAGTGATCGTGGCCGCTGCCGAGCAGCCAGGCGCTGGCCAGATTCACGCACAGGCCGAGCGCCGCGATCGGGATGGCCTCGCCAAACCGGATCGGGACCGGCGACAAGAAGCGGACCGCGGATTCATATCCGATCAGTAGGGCGATCATCGCCAGCACTATGGCGCTGGTGAAGCCGGCGAGATCCCCGAGCTTGCCCGTGCCGAAGCTGAAGCGCGGATCGTGCGCGTGCCGGCGCGAAAAGGTGTAGGCGAGCGCAGCCAGCAACAGGGCGCCCGCGTGCGTCGACATGTGCAGGCCATCGGCGACGAGGGCGATCGAGCCGAACATCAGGCCGCCAACGATCTCGACCAGCATCATCGCGCCGCAGAGAACGATCACCGCCCAGGCGCGGCGCTCGTTGCGCAGGTGCCCATCGCCCAGGAAGACGTGGCTGTGTGCAGCCGCGACCAAATCGGGCTGCGACATGGGCGGCCTCATTTCAAATACGTTCGAACCACCTCGAGCAGCTGCTCGGCGGCATCGCGATCCAGCGCGGTCGGGTAGGCGTCAGCATCAACGAGGTGCGAATGGACGTGGTCCTCGACCACTTCGGCCATAAGACCTGCCATGGCGCCTCGCGCGCCGGCAATCAGGTGCAGGACCGAACCGCAGTCCGCCTCGGTCTCAAGCGCGCGCTCTATAGCCTCGACCTGTCCCCGCAACCGACGAGCACGAGCCAGCAGCTTCTGCTTGTGTTTGATGGCATGCATCAGGCGTACATAGCATAGGCCCCCACCCTATTCTATGCGGCGCTGACGCAAACTGCACCGGTGGAGAACCGGGAGCGGTCGTGAGAACCGCCCCCGCGCACCCTACCGACTGGGCAATGACGCCGGAGTGACCGTGGCCGCCGGCGCCGGATCCTTCGACGGCCCGCCGAACTGAGCCCGGCCCTTGGGTAACAGTTTCTGCGCCGCCGCCAGCTCCTCGGGCTCGATGAAGCCGTCGTGGTTGGTGTCGATCAGGTCGAAGTACTTGAGCAGCATGGCCCCGGCCTTGCCGCGCAGCTCGCTCTTGTCGAGCTTGCCGTCGATGTTGGTGTCGAGGACACCGAACAGCAGGTTGGCCTGCAGGGCCTTCTCATAGTCGGGCGTCTGCTTGACCACCGTCTCGTCCACCCAGCGATAGTGCAGATAGGTGGCCAGCATTTCGTCGGTGGTCTGCTCGCCCCAATGGACGGTCTTGTCCGGATCGGGATTGGCCGGGTTGCGGGCGGAGTTGTCGTAGGTCCAGTGGGCGATGATCTTGGAGCCGGCGGGCACGCGCAGCGGCGTCTTCAGGAAGTACTCGTACTGCCAGTTGAAGTCGTAGCGCGGCAGGGCGATCAGCATGGTCTCCTTGCCGTCCGGATAGCGGATCGAGACCGAGGTCGCCGAGCCCCGCTTATGGGCATGCGGGGTGATGCCGTAGAGGATCGCCTCCTTGGGGAACTGGATGTAGGCCACCTCGGGGTGGAATTCCTCGTGCGGCGGGATCTCGATGTTGAAGTCGAAGATGCCGAAGGTGCGCAGGACGTATTTCGGCTCCTCGCCCTTCTTGTAGAAGTAGAGGCCCATCTGGGTCTCCTCGGTCGTCGCCCTGCCGTAGGGCGTATAGTGGTTCTGGAACGCCACCCCGCCGGACGGGGGCACCCAGACGCCGGTGTCGACCGGCTCGATGTTCGAGCCGCGGCCCGGGCCGTAGCCGCCGAGCGAGGCGCCCCACTGCGCCTCCGACGCCTCCTGGCCGGGCTGGTAGTCGCCGGGCACGACGCCGGTCAGGATGTGGTGCACGACCTGCCGGTCGGAGATGCGGAAGGTGGTCGCCTTCATCCAGCGCCCTTCGGTCATGGCGTTGGGCACCACCGGGTGCTGGTAATCCATCACCCCGGTCGCGGCGATCTTCACCGGCGGCACGTTGAGCACCACGTCGGGCTTGCCGAGCGGCCAGTCCGGCGCCTGGAACTTGATCTTGGCCAGCGGATCCTCGCCGCCGCCGCGCGGGGCGCCCGCCTCGACCCAGTGCACCATGGTCTTCATCTGCTCGGGCGTCAGCCGGTCATCGTCCTTGAACTGGCCAATGGTCTCGTCGGCCAGATAGGGCGGCATGCGCCGGGTGCGGATCACCTCGCGGATCATCGGCGCGAAGGCCTTGATCTGCGAATACTTGTTCAGCGGCATGGGCGCGATGCCGCCGGGCTGATGGCAGGGTGCGCACTTCTGCTGCACGATCGGCGCAATGGCGTCGGCATAGGAGATGTTGGCGAACTCGGCGGCGTGGGCGCGGCCTGGGAAGGCGATCGCGCCACCCTTGGCCGGATGCGATGCGAACGTCACCGGCTTGCCGGCCACCAGGCCGTCCACCGCCTCTTGGGCTCCGGCGTCGCCGACCGGCCCGCGATAGACTACCGTCCAGCGCTTGGGATCGATCACCACCAGCTCGGCCGCGCGGCTGACGCCGAGCTCCTCGCCGACGAACTGCTCGTAGTCGAACAGGATCGGCGTATCGAGCCCCGCCGCCTTGACGTCCGGGATCACCGTCTCGCGCTTGTCGCCGAGGCGGGAGTCGAGCAGGAACACCTCGACGCCCTTGCCGGCATAGCCGCGCTTCAGGGCCATCAGGCCCGCCGCGTCCTTGTGCACCTCGGCGTCGCCGGAGGCGTAGGTCATCAGCACAACGGCCTTGGCGTCGCGCATCCGATAGAGCTGGTGCGCCAGGAAGGCCTGGTCCGGCAGGGTGAAGTCGCTGACCTGCAGCGGCCGCGCCGCCGTGGCCGTATCGGCCTTCGCCGCCCCGCCGAGCGCGCCCGCGCCGGCCACGACCATCCCCACGGCGACACCCGACGCTATCAACGCCAAGGTCGCGGCTCCTTGAGTGAGCTTCATCGACCGTCTCCTACCCTACCCTGAGGATGTACCCCGTAGTTGCGCTGTCAATCAGGCCCCTACGTCACCCTGGTCGAAGTCGATGGCGTTCTGTGCGAGCCGGCGCGATCGTGGCGGCGGCGCCTTTTCTCTACCTGCTGCCTCCATGCCCGCAATCAGACCGGCCGGGCGATGATCTCCACCGCTTCGAGGATGCGCCGCCTTGCCTCCTCGGAGGGCAGGGACAGATAGAGGCGGATCA
>Ga0302311_10008568_pt1 | contig 10274 bp, 8 predicted proteins | sample III_Palsa_N1_3_FD_200449 | JGI IMG/M metagenome (GOLD analysis project Ga0302311, IMG submission 200449) | Peat permafrost microbial communities from Stordalen Mire near Abisko, Sweden - III_Palsa_N1_3 | ecosystem: Environmental > Terrestrial > Soil > Palsa > Peat permafrost | place: Sweden...
GCGTCGGTAAACGTGGTCATCAACGCGGCAAAGGTCTTGGATACTCTCCGCATGCGACGCAGCCGCTCAGCGCGCTGCTCCCCGTATTGGCGCAGTGCCGCCATCGTCCAATCGCGTGACGCCAGCAATAGTCCGGAAAGCTGGCGCACGTCGCGCAGCGCGAGCGACAGGCCCTGCCCAGTGACCGGGTCATCGTATCCGCCTGCGTCGCCGAGAAGCACGACGCCCTCAGCATAGGGTTCGTCGCAGCACGTTTGTTCGCCGCTGAACGTTCCGCACGGCCCGGCCGGGGTGACATCGCCCAGGCCTCGTGATTCCGGGATCGACCGCAGGCCCGCGAATGCCTCGACGAAGCGCTGCGCCCCGGCGCGTCCGGCCCAGCGACCCGCTTGCTCGTTGGCCTGGCACGTGTAGAGGCGGAGGTGCCCGTCTCCTTGCGGAAACACATAGAACTCAAGATCTCCTTCCACGCCGCCAGGGGTGCACTCGTCGTCGGGCCACCGCGACGCACCCTCGACCAGCAAGCCAGAGACGACATGGGTCGCTGGCACCTTATTGAGGTGAATGCCGGATTGCCTGCGCACGGTCGACGCTCGTCCATCGGCGCCGATAATAAGGCGCGGCCGCACCTCCCTCTCCGCGCCGTTGAGAAAGGTGATCGACGGTCGTCTGCCGGTCTGCACTCGTACCCCGGCGACACCCTGCACTAGGTCCGCCCCCGACCGTACCGCGTCTTCGGCAAGCGCCTGACACATCCTGGGATGGGAAGCGCACAGCGGACCCTGGACGCCCGGAAAGATCGTGGACCTATCGGTTTTCGCCCTTTCGGCGGCAGACGGGGTAGAAAGCTCGTCGTAGTACACGCTGTAGCGTGCATCGACGGCCTGCGTGGAGCGGATCACATCTTCCAGGCCGAGGGCTCGTGCTTCCAGCACCCCCCACGGCGCCATGTACTCGCCGCGCACCCGGTCGCGATGCCCGTCCTGGCGTTCAAGTAGCAGCACCTCGACGCCGCCGCGAGCCAGAGCAGCGGCGATCGACGTGCCTGCGATACCCGCACCGACGATAACTACATCGGGGTTGTTCACGGCAGTCGCGGTCATGGCGTCCTCCAATTCGCTCGGGAATGACCGGCCGCCAACAGTCCACCAGCTCGCCGTCGGCGCGTCATCGCACGTACGAGCCATTTCGCGATGGCCTGATCAGGCCATCGCGAGGACCCAGCAGTCAGAGCAGCCCGGCGCCTGCGGCGCGTGCGGCGGCAGCGGCACGGGTGGGCAGCCTCAGCTTGGCCAGGATGTTCGCCACATGGCGATGCACGGTATGCGGGCTGATGACCAGGCGCTCGGCGATCTGGGAGTCGCTGAGGCCCTGCGCGACCAGCCCGAGCACCTCTTTCTCGCGCGCGCTGAGCTCATCCAGCGTGCTGGCATCCGGCTCGCTCACCGGGACGGGCGGTGCCTTGATGCCAAGGAACGGGGCGACCGCCCGCAGGACTGCGTCACCGTCGCCGTGCCAGGGCAGGTGGGCGTCACCCGGCAGCGTCACGAGCTCGGCCTGCGGCAGCAGCGCGGCCACCTCGCGTCCGCCCCGCATCGCACGGTCATGCTCACGGTGCAGGACCAGGGCCGGCGCCCGAACCCTCGGCAGATCGTCGCGCACGTCGGTCTCGTAGATGAGCTCAAGCAGGTTTGCGGCATCCCGGGCGCCGGCACACACGCGCTGGGCTGCGGTGAACGCAGCGCGATCCTCGGGCGACCAGCTAGGTCCGAACACGTCCGCCAGCAACCGGCTCCCCAGCCCCCAGTGCGACCGCACGAGGTCGACCATGCCCCGGCGCGCCTCCGGCGACGCTAGCCGGTGCCCGTCGGCGTAGCTACCGTAGAGCACGAGGCGGTCGACGCGCTCAGGCCACCTCGCGGCAAAGCTCACGGCGGTACACCCCCCGCAGGAGATACCCATCAGCGTCACGCGTGCCAGCCCCAGCTCATCAAGCACAGCGCAGAGAGTGGCCAGCTCGAATTCCGTGGTGAACGTCTGACGCGGCCGCTCCCGATCAGACATGCCGGTCCCCACCCGGTCATAACGCACGACCATGCGCCCGGCCGCCAAGCCCTCCACGAAACGACGAAACCGCTCGAAATGCCAGTCCTCAGCCGCGTGAGACACCCACCAGGCCGGCAGCACGATCACAGGCCCGCTCCCCACTACGGCAAAGGCGATACGTCCTGCACCCGGCATCTGGGCAAAGCCGGTGGTCTGTCGCACCTTCCCACAGTAGCCACCGGCAAGCGCTCTCGAATCTGATCCGTTGCCAGGATGCCCCCAGGGATCACTTCTCAGCACCTCTGATGATCCGGCGGTTCATGCGGTGACGTACCTCCTACGGCAGTCGGCTTCGTGCCCGGGAGCCCAGCGACGAGGAGGATTCATGCATGCGCGTGTGGTAACGGCGCCGGGTGAGGGCTGATGAGGTACCAGCCCATCCGGTACGAGCGTGAGCGCTCGTACCGGATGCCGGCCGCCGAGGCGTGGCGGCTGCTCGCCGACACCGATCATCTCAACCGTGCCGTCGGCCTGCCGTCGGTGGAGTTCTCCGCGCTGCCTGACCCGCTGATCCGGCGGGCTCAGGCCAGGGCCTTCGGTGTCATTCCGGTGCGCTGGCATGAGCTGCCCTTCGACTGGATCCGGGAGCGCCGCTACGCGGTGCGCCGTGAATTCCAGGGTGGGCCGGTCGCGACCATCGTGGCCGGCATCGAACTTTTGCCGAACGAACACGATGTCACGGTCCGCTCATACGCCGAGTGCACCCCGGCCAACCTCTCCGGCCGGCTGGCCTGGCGTCTGGCCCGCAAGTCCGTTACCGACCTGCTCGATTTCTGCGACCACTACCTGGAACGCAAGGAAGCCGGGCGGGTGGACCCGGTGCCGGTGCCCCGGGGCAGGCCCGCCGTCAACCGGGCCCTGCTCGATCGGCGTCTGGGCCAGCTGACCAGTGCCGCCGTGCGGCCCGAGGTGATCGGCTTGGTCAAGGAGCGCATCTTGGAGGGCAGTGATGACCAGCTGACCCGGATACGGCCGTTTGCGCTGGCCGACCTGTGGGCCGTCGACCGTCTGGAAGTGCTCCGGCTGTTCCTGCACGCCACATCGGCCGGGCTGTTCGAGCTCCGGTGGGAGCTCATGTGCCCGAACTGCCGGGTGCCCAAGGCGGAGACCGGCTCGCTGGTGCAGTTGCCGGTGCAGTTTCACTGTGACACCTGCGGGATCAGCTACGACGCCGACCTCGATCAGCGGGTCGAACTGCGGTTTTCCGTCCACCCCGCCATCCGCGCGGCCGACGAGGCGGTCTATTGCATCGCGGGGCCGCTGCGGATGCCGCATGTGGTCGCCCAGCAGTACATCCGGCCGCACGAGGACCGCCGGCTCGACCTCGCCCTCACCGGCCCGGTGCAGCTGCGAACGGTCCGGTCCGCCCACCGGCTGCTGCTGGTACCGGCTACCGCGCAGAACCGGCCCCGCGATATCACCATCACCTACTCCGGCGGCCGCTGGGTCGGCCCGCACAGCCTCACCCGCGATGACAGCCTCACCGTGCCAGGCGGCTCACGCCTGGTCCTGCGCAACCAGACGAGCGGGGCGATCCTGGCTGCCCTTGAGGACCTGGCCTGGACGAGCGAGGCCACGAGCGCCGCCCAGGTCACGAGCTTGCAGGATTTCCGCGACCTGTTCAGCTCCGAAGTCCTGGCCCCGCGCCAGCAACTTGCTGTCAGCCACATCGCCTTCTTGTTCAGCGACCTCAAGGGCTCGACGCAGCTGTATGAGGGAATCGGCGACGCGGCCGCCTACAGCCGGGTCAACCGGCATTTCGACTTCATCAGGCAGGCGGTCGGCCGTGGCGGCGGCAGTGTCATCAAGACGATGGGCGACGGGGTGATGTGCGCCTTCTACCGGCTCGATGACGCGCTCAGCACGGCGATCCAGCTGCAGGGCCAGGTCGGTGGCTGGTGCCGGGAACAGGGCATCGACCCGCCGCTCGAGCTCAAGGTCGGCGTCCACCACGGCCCCGCCATCGCGATGACCGCCAACGATCATCTCGATTACTTCGGCCGGACCGTCAACCTGGCCGCCCGGGTGGCCGATCAAAGTCGCGGCGGCGACGTCGTCATCCTGCGAGATGTGCTCGATCAGTCAACCTTGGGCGGGCGAGACAACATCACGACGGAATCGTTTACCGCGAGGCTCCGCGGCCTGGCCCATGATCAGCGCCTGGCCCGGCTGACGGTCGCCGCCGTACGGCCGGCAGGCCAAGGCGTGAGTGGACTGGTAGCCGGGGGGCGGTCATGATTCAGCGGATGCTTGTCGCCACCGATCGTTCCGATGCCGCGAGCCGGGCCGTGCAGTGGGCCGCGGAGATGTCCGGCGCCTGCGCCGCCGATCTGCCGCCTGGGCCACCGCCGTCTTCGGGACCGCGGCGGTACTGCTGACCGGCGGCCTGCTCATCGACGTGCTGCGGCGCCGCTGAATGCCTGGTCAGTCCCAGCCCAGCCAGGCGCTCAGGCGGCGGATCCTCGGGTATCCCGCCCGGGCGATCCTCGGCACGCTCATGTCGCTGGCCGTCGTGGTGGCTGAGCGGCGCATCCGCAGGGCGCTTCGCTCCACCGCGGGACCCGGTGATCCGGTGGCGGCCACCGCGACGTATCCACGATGACGCCGGTGCTCGCGACACGCTCCCCCGAGGATGACCTGGTCAGCGATCGGCCCGGGATTGGGTCTTGTCCGGTGGCCGAATCCAGGGCTAGCGTCCATGACATGGGGGGTACGGACGCGTTGCTCGCGGCGCGCCTGGCCGCCGGAGACCATCTTGCCCTGGCAGAGGTATTCGACCGCTTGGCACCGGCGGTTTACAGTGGCGCGCTGCGGGTCCTGGGGCACGATGCGACCGCGCAAGACGTTGTACAAGACGTGTTCGTCGAGCTGTGGAGCCACCCCGGCCGGTATGACCCGGATGCCGGGCCGTTGCGCGCCTATCTGACCATGCAGGCCCGGCACCGGGCGGTGGACCTGATACGCAGCGAGCTGCGCCGGGTGGCGCGGCAGGAGCGCAGCAGCCGGCTGGACCCCGGGCGGCCGGAGCCCTCACCGTATGAGCAGGTGATGGCGTCCGAAGCCGCCGCCGCGGTCCGCGCGGCCGTGGAGAAGCTGCCCGAAAGCCAGCGCCGGATCGTCGAGCTCGCCTACTTCAAGGGACTGACCTGCCGGGAGGCCGCGCAGGCGGCCGGGATCCCGGAAGGCACGGCCAAGTCACGGCTCAGGCTGGCGCTGGCCAAACTGGAAACCGCGCTGGATCGTCAGCTGCTGGAGTCATCATGACCGCCGCCGAGCAGCGCCCGGCGCTGCCGGATGGCCTGCGCGACCGTGTCCTGGCCGCGTCGCTGCGGGCCCGCACGGCCGGCCGTCCGGAACCGGCTGCTCCGGAGATCACCTCTGAGGAGGCGTTCAGCCGGGCGGCCGACGCTTTCTACGGGATGCTCGGCGTCTTGCAGGAGGAGGACTGGGGGAGGCTGGCGCTGCGCGGCCTGGACGTTCAGGGCTTGGTCGGGCACCTGACCGGCGTGGAGGAAGACGTGCACCGCTGTCTGACCGGGGACCCGCAGGTAGCCCGGACCAGCCATGTCGAATCGACCCAGGCCGCGGCGGACCGCCAGGCCGGGCGGCCCCCCGCGCAGACCCGGGCCGAGTGGCGGCGCGCGGCCGACCACACCCTCGATCTCGTCCACGCGGCCGGCGATACCGGTGCCGAAGTCGCGGTGCACGGCATGCGGCTGCCGCTGAGCACGCTGCTGCTGGTCCGGGCGTTCGAGCTGTGGGTCCACGACAACGACATCCGCCAGGCCGCCGGGCTACCCCCCTCGGTCCCCGACCCGTCCACGCTGAGCCTGATGACCCAGGCCGCGGCCCGGCTGCTCCCGCACGCCGCGGCCCGAGGCGGCCTGCGCGAGCCCACCAGCGTGCACCTGGTGCTGACCGGGCCGGGCGGCGGCACCTGGGACATCCCGATCGGCCACGGCTCGCCCGCCGCCTGCGTCGGGATCGTCACCGATGCGGTCGGGTTCTGCTGGCTGGTCGCCAACCGGGCCACCCCCGATCGGCTCGACCTGCACATCACCGGGGACCCCGATCGCGCTGCCATGGTGCTGGCGGCGGCGTCATCGCTCGCGCTGGACTTAGCTGGCCGCCGCGGCCAGGTGGCCAGGTCAGGCTGGTGCTGGCACGGCACCGATCTGGATGAGCAGGCCCAGCATGTCGGCCTGGGAGAACCGCTCGACGCACCGGCCGCCGCGGAAATGCAGAATCGTAATACCTGGCAGCGCGATCGGTGTCCCGGTCGCGGGCACGCCCATAAACTCATCGACGTGGCGACCGCTCATGGTGAACCGGATGGTGCACGCCTCGCCGTCCCACAGGATTTCGTGGAATTCCAGCTTCGGCGCGCCGAATGCGAGGAAGATTCCCTCGTAGAAGCCTCGGACCTGGACCTTGTCCATAGGCTCCGGGGGAATAGCCGTGCAGACGGATTCCCTCGTCATACAACGACAGGTACCCGTCCAGATCGCCGACGTTCCAGCTCTCGAACGCGGCAGACAGGGCTTCTCGCGGTGTCGGCATGATTCCTCCCTTGATTCCGGCCGGCATCTCCTGCCGATCCAGCGGGACACCTGGTGCAGACGGCTAGCCCGGGCAACCTTGCCCTCTGCGGCTCGCCGTGCGCCGCGCCCAGTACGCCCCAGCGCGGTAGGTCCCCGAGCCGCCTACTGGTTGACGAAATTGTGCACCGGAAAGACGATCGGCTCGTCCGGCTTGAGGCCCGCCTGCTGGATAAGCGGCATCAGCTTCTCGCCGAAGGCCTGGAACTTCTCGGCCGACTCCCAGACGTCAAGCACACAAAGACCGCCGGGTGTCGCGCCGACGACGTGGGAAAGGCAGCCGCCACCCGGCCAGTCCGCCAGCGAGCGCAGCGGCTGGCCGTTGGTCAGCCCTCGGCCAATCTCGTCGTACTGCTGCGTGGTCCCGCCGGGAAAGTTGAAGATCACACCGATGGCCATGTTTCTCTCCTGACTCAGCGATTCGTAAGCAGACTCTGCCGCCTGCCCGATCCTGGTACGTCGCGGAGACGGTTTCCGGATCACTCCGGGGACATCTCCCGTGCTCGTCACGGCGGGCTGTCTGCCACCCCCGACAGGCTCGACCTGCACATCACCGGGGACCCCGATCGCGCCGCCAGGGTGCTGGCCGCGGCGCTCGTGCCGGACCGACTCAGTTGGCCGTCAGGTGATCCGGCACCGGCACCAGCGACGTACCTGTACCGGCAGCCCACCCGCCCTGAGCGCAAACTCGCCGTCCTGAGCTGCTGGCAGGCCAGAACCACGGCCGGGTTACCAGGACCAGTGGCCCTGCGCGACAGGAGCATGACCAGGGGCACCAGCCGCCCGGAACAAGGAGACCTAATGTCGGTAACACAGACCCAGGCAGACCCGGCGGTGGAAACGCATACCGTTCCTCCTGCCGTCCAGATGGTCCAGCTTCTGACTGGCTTCCAGCTTTCCCAGGCTCTCTATGCAGCTGCCAGGCTGGGCGTGGCCGACCGGCTCCGCGGCGGATCCCGGGACGCCACCGCCCTCGCCGCAGAGGTCGGCGCCGACACCCAGGCCCTGCACCGCGTCATGCGCACCCTGGCCTCGATCGGGGTCTTCACCGAAACCGCCGACGGGCTGTTCGGGCTGACGCCGCTGGGAGAAACCCTGACCGAGGACAGCCCGGCATCAATGCGCGACCTGGCCATCATGTGGATGGAAACGCACTACGAGCCGTTCGGCGGCCTTCTCGGCACCGTCCGCACGGGCCGCTGCGCCGCCACCGAGTTCTACGGCAAGCCGTTCTTCACCTGGCTGGCTGAGCACCCCGAACACATCGCGCAGTTCAGCCGCATGCTCACAGGCAGGGAGCGCACCCAGGCCGAATACCGGCTCCTGCTAGAACAAGCAGGCTTCGAATTCGAGGCAGTGACCGCCACCCCCACGCCGATCTCGATCATCAAGGCCCTGGCCTGACCTGTGGGTGAGCTGGTGGGGATCGGCGGCGTGGTCGCGGCGCTGTCGGTGGCGAGCGATCTGACTCGCGGGCATCCGCCTGGTGAGGCGATGCGGGCGTGCCTGCTCGCGACCGAGCTTGCCCGGCGGGCGGGACTGGATCGGGTCCGCCAGGGCGAGGTCTATTACGGGACGCTGTTGCGGTTCGCCGGGTGCGCGGCGACGTCGCATGAGATCGCCGCGGCATTCGGCGGTGACGACATCATCGTCCGGGCCCGCGGCGACCTGATCGACCCGACGGTACCGGCCGAGGCGATGCAGTTCCTGGCGGGTCTCGGCGTGGATGCGGAAGGCCTGCGGGTCCTAGGCGGCGCTGAGGGCGTGGCCAGGCTGAAGGCTGAGGGAGCACGCGCGGACTGCGAGGTAGGCGCCGTCCTGGCGGGGCGGCTGCGGTTGCCGGAGGCGGTGGGCCGCGCCGTCCGGGACGCCTTCGAGCGCTTCGATGGCTGCGGCGTGCCGGCCGGCCGGGCCGGCGATGAGGTCGCGGAGGCGGCGCGGTTCGCGGCGGTGGGGTACGCGGCGGTGATGTTCGATGCCGTCGCGGGCGGCGCGGCCGCGGCCGAGGCGGTGGCCCGGTGGTCCGGGCGCGCGCTTGACCCGGCGGTCGCGGCGATCTTCCTGGACGGGCCGGCTGAGCTGCTGGCGATCTCGGGCCCGGATGCTCTGCAGGCGGCGGTGGCCGAGGCCGAGCCGGAGCCGCGGCGCATGTTCGGCGACGAAGCCGCCCTGGACGAGGCGCTGGCCGGGTTCGGTGACGCCGCTGATCTGAAGAGCCCCTGGTTCACCGGCCACTCCAGAGGCGTCGCGCGGCTGGCCCGGGCGGCGGCGCAGCGGCTCAGCCCGGCCGAGGCCGCGCTGGTCTACCGCGCCGGGCTGGTGCACGACCTCGGGCGGGTAGCCGTCCCGGCCGGCGTCTGGGAGCGGCCGGGCCCGCTGCGTCCCGAAGACTGGGAACTGGTGCGGCTGCATCCGTATCACACGGGGCGGATGCTGGCGCGCTCGCCGGCGCTGGCGCCGCTGGGCCTGCTAGCCAGCCGTCATCACGAGCGCGCCGACGGCTCCGGTTACCCGGCCGGGGTGCGCGCGGCCGAGCTGGAGGGCGCTGCCTGCCTGCTCGCCACGGCCGACGTGCTGCACGCGCTCGGCGAGCCGCGGCCGCATCGCCCCGCCGTCAACCTGCCGCAGGCAGCCCGCATCCTGTCCGGCTTGCCGCTGGACCGTGACGCGATCCGGGCGGTAATCGATGCCGCCGGCGCACCCCCGGCTGCGTTGCCGGCGCTGCCGGCCGGCCTCACTGAGCGTGAGCTGGAGATCCTCCGCCAGCTTGCCGGCGGCCGCACTGAGCGCGAGATCGCCGCCGAGCTGGTGATCTCGCCGTCGACCGTGCACACGCACACAGTTCACATCTACGCCAAATGCGCAGTCTCGACCCGGGCGGGGCTGGCCATGTTCGCCATGCGGCACGGTCTCGCGGCCAGGACTGGCTAGGCCGGGGGGAAAGATCGACTGAACAGTCGATAGCCCAGGCGGCACGATCTCCCTACCGTTGCTTCCAAGCAACCGCAAAGGAGTACCGCAGTGAGCCAGCAGGAAAACCTCAGGATCGTCCAGGAGATCTACGACGCGGTCGGGCGCGCCGACGTCGCAGCGATCCTCGACCGCGTCACCGACAACGTCGACTGGTCAGCCGAGGCGGCCAGTCACGCCGCGCCGTGGTACGGGCCGCGAACCGGCAAAGAGGGAGTCGCGAGCTTCTTCGCTGATCTGGCCGACAGCATCGAGATCACAGAGTTCACCCCGCACAGCTTCGCCGCCGGGCAGGACGATGTCCACCTGCTGGTCCGATGGACGTTCCGGTCGATTATCACCGGCCAGCAGGCATCGATGACCATGCACCACTACTGGCGCATCCGCGACGGAAAGATCGACCACTTCCGCGGCAGCGAAGACACCCAGCAGACCGCCCGGGTCCTGACCCCAGACCTGATGCCGACCCGGAATTCATAACGGCACCGGCTCAGCGTCCGGCGTAAAGGGAGCTTGTCAGTTCTTGCTTAGCAGGGCTTGGGTTCGCGCCGTGTCCTCGGTGCCGCGGTAGAAGCAGATCTTGCCGTCGCGGAAACGCCA
>Ga0302311_10008571_pt1 | contig 10271 bp, 10 predicted proteins | sample III_Palsa_N1_3_FD_200449 | JGI IMG/M metagenome (GOLD analysis project Ga0302311, IMG submission 200449) | Peat permafrost microbial communities from Stordalen Mire near Abisko, Sweden - III_Palsa_N1_3 | ecosystem: Environmental > Terrestrial > Soil > Palsa > Peat permafrost | place: Sweden...
CGCCCACTTCGGATTCTCAGACGATCACGGCCTCGGTAGGCACCTCCTACAGGTGGCGCGAGAATCTCGTGAGCCTGGATGGCATTTACGGCAGCGGGCTGCGAGCAGGCTTCGCGAACCTCGAACATACGCCCCAATATACGCAGTGGAATGCCGCCATCGGCCGAAACTTCGAACCCTGGGGTAGCAGCGATAAGTCGCTCTCGCTGCGCCTGTCCGCGGTCAATATCTTCGACCGTATTTATTTACTGCGTGCCGCCACCGGCGTCGGCGAGTTCGCCCCACAATACGGGCCTCGCCGAGGTGTATTTGCGGAGCTTACCCAGCAGTTCTAGAACCGTTGCCGTCAGCGCACTTCAGCGGCCCCCGGCAGCCACCTTCGGCGCCGCCACCGCGCGCTGCGCCCGCTCCAACCCAAGCGTCAAGTCCTCGACCAAATCCGCAGGGTCCTCGATACCCACCGACATGCGCAGCAGGCCCGGGCCGATGCCGGCGCGCAAACGCGCGGCCTCATCCATCCCCGCATGCGTCATGGTGGTGGGATGCGCGACGAGACTCTCCACGCCGCCCAGAGATTCCGCCAGCGTGAAACACTCGAGTCCATCGAGGAACGCCGCCACCGCCGGCTCACCCCCCGCCAACTCGAAACTCAGCATGGCGCCGAAGTGGCTCTGCTGCCGTTTCGCGAGCTCGTGCCCCGGATGGCTGGCGAGACCCGGGTAGTAGACCGTCTGCACGGCGGCATGCCGGCTCAAGAGATCGACAATGGCCACGGCGTTCTCGGCGTGTACACGCATGCGCGCATACAGCGACCGTACTCCGCGAAGAGTCATGAAGCTGTCAAAGGGCGCGCCGGTCACTCCGATGGCGTTGGCCCACCAAGCCAGATCCTTCGCTTGCGCTTCGTCAGCGGCGATGACGGCGCCACCCACCACGTCGCTGTGGCCATTCAGATACTTGGTAGTCGATTGCATGACGAGGTCGGCGCCCAGCGCCAGCGGCTGCTGCCACACCGGGGACAAGAAGGTGTTGTCCGCCACCACCAAAGCACCCACGGCATGCGCGGCAGTCGCCACGGCACGTATATCCACGATACGCAGCAAGGGGTTGCTGGGAGTTTCAATCCACACCAAGGCCGGCTTGCGCTCCAGCGCCTTGGCTAAAGCCGCGGCGTCGCCTTGGTCGATGAAATCCACCACGATCGCGCCCTTTTTTTCCAACGCCGCGAGCAGTCGATACGTCCCACCATAGCAATCGAAGGGAGCCAGGACTCGCGCACCGGCCGGCAACCGGGCCAGGATCAAGGTGATGGCCGAGAGGCCCGTGCAAGTCACGACGGCGCCGGCGCCGCCTTCGAGATCCGCGAGCGCCCCGCTCAACTGATCGCGGGTGGGATTGCCGGAGCGGGTGTAATCGTACTTCCGCGGCTTGCGGTAGGCTTCGAACGAGAAGTTCGTCGATAGGTAAATCGGCGGCACCACGGATCCATGTTGCACATCTGAATCCAAGCCGGCCCGAACCGATCGGGTGGCGATGCTCTTCTTTCCTTTCTTCTCGTTACTCATGGGGTCTGCTCCGCTAGGGCGTTATTCAAAATGGGGATGAGCACGGCGCTTTCTTTCAAGAATGCGTCGTGCCCGTAAATGGAGTTGATCTCGACGAAGCGCGTCAGTCCCGCCAACCGCGAGGCGAGAGCCTGCATGTCGCTGAAGGGAACCAGCTGATCTTCTCGCACGCTGATGAGCGTGGTGGGCGTCCGTACCTGTGCCGGATCGACGTGGTGTAAATCGATGGATTCGCTCAGAGTCAAAAAAGACTCGGCGCGGTATTTTTGTACATAGTCGTCGCCGCGAGCGAACAAATAGCCCTCGACGGGGAACCGGAAGCGTTCCGCATCGCGCACGGCGGGGCCACCGAAGCGCGTCGCGAATTCAACCTGGCTGCGGTAGGTTGCCATGGCCAGCGCGCGCGCCAACTTCAGGCCCGCCGGCCCGTCGCCACGGGCGATAGCCTCGCGCACGATTTGCCTCTGCACACTGCGCCACGCGGTTGATAACACTTGGGCCTTGTCGGCGGCACTCACGACGACAATACAGTCTACCGACGCCGCATGCCGTACCGCATAACTCAGCGCTACCATGCCCCCGTAAGAGGCGCCGACAATAGCGTGCAGCGATTTCAATCCTAGATGGGCCACGACATGGCGCAGCACATCGGCCTGGTCGTTCGCGCTCAAGGGAGGAAATGCGGGGCCGTCTGGCGACTCGCCGTCCGGCGTGGAGCTCCCGCCCCGCCCGCCGAGGTAATCGATGCCGAGCACGCGAAACCGAGTGGTGTCGACCCCTAAGGTTGGGCCCACGATGTCGGACCACCACCCTTCCGGCCCGACGAGATAGCGGTGCGCTGAGATTCCGCCCAATACGGCGACCACCGGCGCGTCCACGGGACCCACCATCCGGAACGCGACGCGCGGGTCGCGCAGCAGGTCACCATAATGCAGCCGCCAAGGTTCCGGCAGGATCAGCACATCGTCTACATCGGGTGCAGTTCCCCGTTGCTCAACGGGGGTTTCAGATAGTTGCGCCACCAAGTCCTCGCTCCTCCAAAGGTTGACATAACCCCTGTGAAGCGCAGCGCTCTTCGGCTAGCGACGGGCCGGGCCGTCACTCTCGCCGCCTATCTACCGGAAGAGAGCCCCCTATTCTCTGGTCAAGAGGGCTCGTTTCCGCAGGAGTTGGCACCGTTCCAACAAACCCTCGGGTTGGTTGGTGGTTGCCCCGGCTTCTAAGGGCCTTTCCCTCAGCCGGTCTAGATAAGCCTGCGAATTTTAGGGGCAGCACCGGTTCGCGTCAAGAAAAGTCCCTTCACGCGCGGTCCAGTGCGCACTCGCCGGCACCTGCCTTGAGTATTTCGCGTCAATGTATTAATGTACTAGCGCGTTAATACATTAGCCCATGAAAACCAACCGCCCCGTCACCGTCCGTCAGGAACAGCAGCATGAGCGCGCGCTGTGCACCGCCATTCTCGCTCTGCGTACTGTCGAGGAATGCCGCAGCTTCTTCCGCGACCTCTGCACGCCGGCGGAACTTCAGGCCATGGCGGACCGTTGGGCGGTGGTCGAGCTCTTGGAGCGCGGCCTACCCTACCGAGAAATCCACAAACAGACCGGCGTCAGCGTTACCACCATCGGACGTGTCGCCCGCTACCTAACCTCGGGAAATGGCGGCTATCGCGCCGTTACCGACCGGCTGAAACCCACATGAAGTACCTCGAATGCGTTTGAAAATTGCCATCCAGAAAAGCGGCCGACTCACGGACAGCTCGCTCGACCTGCTCTCGCGCTGCGGCCTCAAGTTCAGCCGGGGCAAGGACCAGCTCATGTGCTACGGAGAGAACATGCCGCTGGACGTGCTGTTCGTGCGAGACGACGACATTCCCGATCTGGTTCAAGAGGACGTCTGCGATCTCGGTCTGGTGGGCCTCAACGTGGTCGAGGAGAAGCGCCTGGCATTCCAGGCGCGCGGCCTGGCTCCGCTCTTTGACATGGTGCAGTTGCTGGATTTCGGCCGCTGCAAATTGTGCATCGCGGTACCTGACGGCTTCGAATATCGGGGCCCGGAATCCTTGCAGGGAAAACGTATTGCCACCACCTACCCGAACATTCTTGCGCGTTTTCTCGCCGAGCGAGGCATCAAAGCGGAGGTCGTTGTTCTGTCCGGCGCGGTCGAGATCGCGCCGCGCCTCGGGCGCGCGGATGTCATTTGCGATCTGGTGTCGACCGGCTCGACGCTGGCCGCCAATCACCTGCGGCAGGTTGAAGTGGTCCTGGAAAGCCAGGCGGTATTGATTCGCACCCCTGTGCCCATTCCGGAAGAGAAACAGGACTGGACCCGGCGTCTGTTGATGCGCATCGACGGCGTCGAGGCGGTTAAGGGGAGTAAGTACATCATGCTGCACGCACCGCGTTCCGCCCTGCCTGCCATCGCCAAGCTGCTGCCTGGCAGTGAAGCGCCCACGGTGATTCCCCTAGAGGGCTTGGGCGATCGCGTGGCCGTTCACGCGGTATGCCGGGAGAATGTGTTCTGGGAACTGCTCGAAGATCTGAAGAGCGCGGGCGCGAGTTCGGTATTGGTACTGCCCGTCGAAAAGATGCTGGCTTGAACGGCACGCGATCACCCATGCGCATCTTGGATTGGAATTCATCATCGACAGCCGAGCGGCGCGCGGCGCTGCAGCGCCCGGCACAACGCGATGCCAAAGGTGTCGCGGCGGCCGCGCAAAACATTATCGATACCGTCAGACAGAACGGCGACGTCGCCCTCAGAGAATTGACCGAGCGATTCGACGGTGCATCTTTGAGCGAACTACAGGTATCCGAGGCAGAATTTGCCGCGGCCGACCACGCGTTGACCGCCGCTCAGCACGCCGCCATCGACACCGCGATTGTCACGGTGCGCGCGTTTCACGCCGCGCAGGGCTCCCCCGCGCTGCGCGTCGAAACGGCACCCGGAGTCATTTGCGAACGCATTACGGTCCCCGTGCGCGCCGTCGGGCTGTACGTGCCGGCGGGTTCCGCGCCACTGCCCTCCACCGCGATTATGCTCAGCGTCCCTGCGGCCATTGCCGGTTGCCCGGTACGCGTGCTGTGTACGCCCCCTAAGCGCTGCGGCGCGGCTGACCCCGCGGTATTGGTCGCAGCGCGCAAAGCCGGCGTGACCCAGGTATTCAAGGTGGGCGGTGCGCAAGCCATTGCCGCCATGGCGTATGGCACGGCTTCCATACCGAAATGCGACAAACTGTTCGGGCCCGGCAACGCCTGGGTGACCGCCGCCAAACTGCTGGTGGCCAATGATGCCGACGGTGCGGCCGCGGACTTACCCGCAGGCGTGAGCGAAGTCCTGGTCATCGCCGATGACAGTGCGCGCGCGGACTTCGTTGCGGCGGATCTCTTGGCCCAAGCCGAGCACAGCCCGGAAGCTCAGGCCTTGCTCGTCACCAATTCCAAACCTCTGGCACAAGAGGTCGCCGAACAAATTCAACTACAAATGCAATCCTTGTCGCGCAGGGAAATACTGCGCGAGTCCGTCGCCAATCTGCGCCTCGTGGTGGTCGATTCATTGGAAAAAGCCTTCGCCGTATCCAACGACTACGCCCCCGAGCATTTGATCCTGGAAATCCGCGAGGCACGCTCTTGGCTGAGTCGCGTGAGCGCCGCCGGCGCCGTTTTTCTCGGCAGCTGGTCGCCCGAATCCATGGGCGATTATTGCAGCGGCCCCAATCACACGCTGCCGACCTACGGGTATGCCAAGGCGTACAGCGGTCTAGGGTTGGAGGATTTTCAGAAGCGCATCACCGTGCAGGAGTTGTCTCCCGCAGGGCTCAAAGGTCTCGGCCCTACGGCGCAAATATTGGCTGGTCTCGAGGGACTGGATGCCCACGCCGCGGCGGTAACCATTCGCCTCGACGCCTTGGCTCGGCAGGAGCAATCGTGAGCCCACTGCACTCGCTCGCCCGCCCGGAAATTCTCACGCTAAAGCCTTACTCACATGCGGCCTGGCTGCCCTCCTTGACGAGGCTGCACGCCAATGAAGCACCGTGGCGACCGGCCGGCGACCTCACCGAGGCAGGGCTCAATCGCTACCCAGAACCCCAGCCCGAAGCCTTGGTCCGTCGCCTGGCCGCCCTCTACGACGTTTCCGCGGAAACGCTGCTGGTGAGCCGCGGCAGCGATGAAGCCATTGATCTACTCTCGCGCATTTACCTACGCGCGGGCGAAGACGCGATGTTGCAGTTCACGCCCACCTTCGGCATGTATCAAGTCGCCGCGCGCATCCAGGGCGCTGCGGTGATCGAACTGCCGCTGGATCGCACGCGCGGCTGGGCCGTGGATGTGAACGCCCTGCTGCACACGTGGACCCCGCGCATCAAGCTCGTGTACCTCTGCTCGCCCAACAATCCCACGGGCAACTCCCTCGACGCCGGCACTGTCGAGGCCATTTGCAAGGCGTTGGACGGCAAGGCCATCGTGGTCATCGATGAGGCCTACATCGAATGGTCACGAACACCCAGCCTGACGCCGTGGCTGGCGCGTTTCCCGACCGTGGCCTTCTTGCGCACTCTATCCAAGGCGCACGCGCTGGCGGGCGCACGGGTCGGAGCGCTCATCGCTCACCCCGACCTCATTCAGTTGGCGAAACGAGTGATTCCGCCCTACTGCCTGGCGCAGTCCACCATCGAGGCAACTCTTCAAGCGCTGCAGCCCGATGCGGTGGCGGCGTCGCGCAAGAAACTCGACGGTTTGCTGCTGGAGCGCGATTATCTGGCACGGCGCCTGCAAGCCTCACCATGGGTCGCCAAGGTTTGGCCCAGCGACGCCAATTTTCTACTCATCGATTGTCACGACGCGGAGCGCTTCATGCAAAACAGTATCGCGGGAGGATCCATCGTGCGTGATTTACGCAGCAATGCCGCATTGTCCAATTCCTTGCGAGTTTCCGTGGGCACCCGCACGCAGAACGATGCCTTGCTCGCCAGCGTGGGGGCGCCATGAGCGGCGAACGCGTACTATTTCTGGATCGCGACGGCACCCTCAACGAGGAAACGTCGGACGAGCAAATCGACAGCTACGAGAAAATCCGCTTCATGCCAGGCGTCATCCCTGCATTGCTGGAACTCAAGCGCGCAGGGTTCGCTTTCGTCATGGTCACGAACCAAGACGGTCTCGGCACGCCCAGCCTACCTACCGAGAAGTTCGAACCGCCGCACGAGTTCATTGTGCGCACGCTCGCCTCGCAGGGCGTCGAATTCGACGCCATATGCATCTGCCCGCACTTCAAGCATGAGAACTGCGACTGCCGCAAGCCGAGTATCGGGATGGTGCGTGAGTACCTGAGTACTCACACCATCGACAAGTCGGCCAGCTTCATGATCGGCGACCGCCTCACCGACCTCGAATTCGCCGCTAACCTAGGGATCACCGGCATTCGAGTACTGATCGACGGCACCGAAGCGGAAGCGTGGCCCGCCATTGCGCGGCGCATCCTGGGCGCGTCCCGCCGGGCGCAAGTGACGAGAAAGACCAAGGAAACCGACATCTCCATCGACCTCGACCTCTCCCGCGAGGGGCCGATCAGTGTGACTACGGGCCTGGGTTTCTTCGATCACATGTTGGAACAAATCGCCAAGCACGGTGGCTTCGCGCTGACCCTCACCTGCCGCGGCGACTTGCACATCGACGAACACCACACCATCGAGGACTGCGCCCTCGCGCTCGGGTCGGCGCTGCGTCAGGCCTTGGGCGACAAACGCGGCATCGCCCGCTACGGTTTTCTGCTGGCCATGGACGAAGCGGAGGCCCAGGTGGCGTTGGACATCTCGGGGCGACCCTACTTCGTCTGGGAAGGAACGTTCAACCGTGAGAAAGTTGGCGACGTGCCTACCGAGTTGGTACCGCATTTTTTCAGGTCACTGGCGGAGACGCTGGGAGCAGCGCTGCACCTGACCGTTCGCGGCGAGAATTCGCACCACATGATCGAGGCCTGCTTCAAAGGAGTGGGTCGCACCTTGCGCCAGGCCATTCGCCTGGAGGGCAACGAGCTGCCCAGCACCAAAGGGGTCCTGTGACCACGCACACGCACGACGTGGTCATCGTCGCGAACGGCGGCGCGAACATCGCCTCGCTGCAATTCGCGTTGGAGCGCTTGAGCGTGCCGTCGGCACTGTCGGCGGACCCCGAGAGAATTCGCAAAGCCAGCCATGTGATTCTTCCTGGCGTGGGCGCCGCAGCCGATGCCATGCGACGGCTGCGCCACGAACACCTGCACGAGGTACTCCCGACTCTGCGCCAACCCGTGTTGGGCATTTGCTTGGGGATGCAATTGCTGTTCGAAGCCTCGGATGAGGGTCAGACGCAATGCTTGGGAATCATCCCGGGCCGCGCGCTGCGCTTCGCCGGGGCCCCGGCTCGACCCGTCCCGCACATGGGCTGGAACACGCTGAATATCGAGCGCGAATGCGCCCTGCTCCGCGGACTAGGCCCGCAGGACTATGCTTACTTCGTGCACAGCTATGCGCTGCCGGTGAGCGAGGCCACGGTGGCCAGCACCCAATACGGGGAGTCGTTCAGTGCCTGCGTGCAGTGGAACAATTTCTTCGGCGCACAATTTCACCCCGAACGATCGGCCGCGGTGGGCGCACGCCTGCTCCGCAATTTTCTCGCCATTCACTGAGGTCCGAGATACCCATGCGCCTCATTCCCGCGATTGATTTAAAAGACGGTCACTGCGTGCGCCTGCTGCGCGGCGACTTCAACGCCGAAACCCGCTATGCCGCGGACGCGGGCGCGCTGCTGGCCAAGTACCGCGACTTCGGCGCTGATTGGGTACACATTGTCGACCTGGATGGTGCCCGCGATGGCACGGCCGGCAACCGCGAACTCATCGTGGAACTGGCACAGCAAAACACCGTCATGCTGCAAGTAGGCGGTGGGCTGCGCGACACGGGCGCGGTGTCGCAGCTGCTGAACTCCGGCGTGGCGCGAGCCGTCATCGGCAGCGTCGCGGTGACTCGCATGGAACTGGTGCGTACCTGGCTTCAAGATTTCGGTCCGGACCGCATCGTACTGGCCTTCGACGTGCGCCTCGATCCACTGCGGACCCCGCGCGTCACCATCCACGGCTGGCGCGACACCTCGGAACTCACCCTCTGGGATGCCGTGGAGCAATTCGAGGACTACGAACTGAAACATGTGCTGTGCACTGACGTCAGCCGCGACGGCGCGCTGTCCGGACCCAATGTCGAACTGTATGACGAAGCCGTGCGGCGCTTTCCGCATATCGAATGGCAGGCCTCCGGCGGCATTCGCGACGTGCAAGATCTGCAGGCGCTGCAGCGAGCCGGCTCGAAAGCCGCGATCAGCGGCAAGGCATTGCTTGAAGAGCTCATCCCCATCAAGGAGTTGCAACCATTCTTGCCAAACGCATCATCCCCTGCCTAGACGTTCGCGATGGGCAAGTGGTCAAGGGCGTGCGCTTCCGCGACCATCGTGTCGTGGGCGACATTCTCGACTTGGCGGCTCGCTATCGCGATGAGGGCGCGGACGAACTCGTGTTCTACGATATATCTGCGAGTCCCGAGGGACGCTCGGTGGACAAATCCTGGGTGCAACGCGTGGCCAAGATTTTGGATATTCCCTTCTGCGTCGCCGGCGGCATTCGCTCGGTGGAGGATGCGGAGGCAGTATTGGCGTCGGGTGCCGAGAAGGTATCCATTAACTCACCCGCCTTATCTCAGCCCGACCTCATCAACGCACTCAGTGAGCGCTTCGGCGCGCAATGCGTGGTGGTGGGCATCGACAGCCAGACGGTCGATGAGGGCTTTCGAGTGCAGCAATTCACCGGGGACGTCCATCGCACCCGCGACACGGCGCGCGATACGCTAGAGTGGGTCGCCGAGGTGCAGCAACGCGGAGCGGGCGAGATTGTGCTCAATTGTATGGCCAGCGACGGCGTGCGGCGAGGCTATGACGTCGCTCAGCTCAGCGCAGTGCGCCGCATTTGCCATGTTCCCCTGGTGGCCTCCGGCGGCGCCGGCGCACCGGAGCATTTCACCGACGTATTCCAAACGGCAGGCGTGGATGCGGCGCTCGCCGCCAGCGTATTCCATTCGGGCGAAATCGCCATTCCCGCGTTGAAGCAGCGGCTGCGGGCAGACGGCATCGAGGTTCGTCCATCATGATCGATTCCAAACTACTGGACTGGGGCAAAGGGGACGGTCTGCTGCCGGCCGTGGTACAGCATGCCGACAGCGGCGCCGTGCTCATGCTGGGCTATATGAACCGCGAGGCATTGGCCGAGACCTTCTCGAGCAATCGAGTGACGTTCTGGAGCCGCAGCAAAAAGCGCCTGTGGACCAAGGGCGAAACCTCCGGCAACTTTCTCGAGCTGCGCGCCGTGGCCGTGGACTGCGATGGCGACACCCTGCTGGTCCTGGCAGAGCCCACGGGGCCGGCCTGTCATACGGGCACCCCTACCTGCTGGGGCGAAAGTCCACCGCAAGCCGCCGGCGAAAAGCTCGCCTTTTTGACCACCCTGGAAGGCGTCATACAGCAGCGCATCGCCACCAAGCCCGAGGGCAGCTACACCACCAAGCTATTAGCTGAAGGCACCCGGCGCATCGCCCAGAAGGTGGGCGAAGAAGGCCTGGAATTGGCGCTCGCTGCGGTGGTGCAATCGAATGAAGATATTGTCGGTGAGGAGGCGGATCTTTTGTAC
>Ga0302311_10008574_pt1 | contig 10269 bp, 6 predicted proteins | sample III_Palsa_N1_3_FD_200449 | JGI IMG/M metagenome (GOLD analysis project Ga0302311, IMG submission 200449) | Peat permafrost microbial communities from Stordalen Mire near Abisko, Sweden - III_Palsa_N1_3 | ecosystem: Environmental > Terrestrial > Soil > Palsa > Peat permafrost | place: Sweden...
GCATATGGCGATTACGCTCTCAGCATCCGATATGCCCAGCGCGCCGTTGTCGGCGCGGCTGAGTTCGCCGCAGGTGTGGGGCATCGTGCTGCTGGCGCCCTACGCGCTCGTGTTCGCGGCGTTCGTGGTCTATCCGGTGGGCTACGGGCTGTGGCTGGCGCGGCATCCGTCGAGCTATGTCGCGCTCTATCACGATCCGGTGTTTGCCCGCGCCGCGGTCAATACGCTGGTGTTCCTGGTGATCGGCATCAATTTCAAGATGCTGGTGGCGCTGTTCCTGTCGGGCTTTTTCATCCAGACGCGCAGCTGGATCAGATGGCTGTCGGTGATCTTCATCCTGCCCTGGGCGGTGCCCTCGATCCCGACCATCCTGTCGGTGCGCTTCATGTTCAATCCCGAATGGGGCATGGTCAACCAGCTGATCTTCAAATTCACCGGCGAGGACGGCCCGAACTGGCTCAACGATCCCGTGGTCGCGCTCACCATGGCGATCATGGTGCATATCTGGAAATCGCTGCCGTTCTGGACCCTGATCCTGATGACCGGACGGCTCGCGATCTCGCAGGACCTGTTCGAGGCGGCCTCGGTCGATGGCGCCAGCTGGTGGCAGAAATTCCGCTTCATCACCTGGCCGTCGCTGCGCACGCTGTATCTCACCTGCACGCTGCTCTCGATGATCTGGACGCTCGGCGACTTCAACAGCGTGTATTTGCTGACCGGCGGCGGGCCGGCCGACCTGACCCATGTGCTGGCGACGCTCGGCATCCGCTATCTGCGGCTCGATGAGCTCGATATGTCGATGGCCGCGATCGTCTGCGCGCTGCCGCTGGTGCTGCCGCTGATCTATTTCATGATGAAACGGCTGTCGCGATGAAGCTTTCGTCCCTCCCCGCTTTGCCTACTTGGCGCGATGTCGGCACCGAGGCGCGGCTGCTGCTGATCGGCATTCCCGTGTTCATCTGGACCATGCTGCCGATCTATCACATGTTCCTGTTTGCGATCTCGCCGAAGGAAGACGCTTTCGCCGGAAAATTATGGCCCGATCATCCGACCCTGCATAATTTCGAGATCGTGTTTCGCCAGCAGCATTATTTTCTGCGCGATTTCTGGATTCAGTTCTGGAATTCGGTGGTGATCGCGGTCGCAGCCGGCGCGCTGACGCTGTTGATTGCGACCGCAGCCGCGTTCTCGATCTCGCGGCTGCGCGCCCCCGGCGGCCGCTGGGTGATGAATCTGGCGCTGATGACCTACTTCATTCCCGCGGCGTTCCTGGCGGTGCCGATGTACCGGACCATGGGCACCTATGGCCTGCTCAATAATCAATGGTCGCTGATCCTGGCGATGGTCACGATCGCCTCGCCCTACGCGATCTGGGTACTCAAGCAGGCCTCCGACAAACTGCCGGTCGAGCTCGACGAAGCCGCCGTCATGGACGGCGCGACGCCGCTGCAGATTTTTCGGCTGGTCTATCTGCCGCTGATGGTGCCGTCGCTGGTGGCGATCGGCACCTATGCCTTGTTGCTGGCGTGGAACGAATATCTCTACGCGTTCCTGCTGTTGTCGAAAGACACCGACATCACGCTGCCGGTCGCGCTCGGTAATTTTCTCGCCGCCGACGATTCGCCGTGGGAATTGCTGATGACCACCGGCTTCATCTACGCGCTGCCGCCGGCCGCGATCTACTACGCGTTCCGGCGCTACATGGTCGGAGGGCTGACGGCGGGGGCGGTGAAGTCGTGAGGTGACGGATTTACAACGGCGCGGCGCTCTCGCCGCGCGCATTGGACAGCCTGGAGGCGAACGACGCCACCACGATGACGACCGCGATCAGGCCGATGATCAGCGTGCAGATGGCGTTGATCTCGGGCTTCACGCCGAGCCGGACCTCCGAATAGATCCGGATCGGCAGCGTCGCCGAACCGGGGCCGGTGGTGAAGCTGGCGATCACGAGATCGTCGAGCGACAGCGTGAAGGCCAGCATCCAGCCGGCCGCGATCGAGGGCAGGATCAGCGGCAGGGTCACGCGCCAAAACGCCTGCGCCGGGTCGCAGCCGAGATCCATCGCCGCCTCCTCCAGGCTGCGGTCGAGCGCGCCGAGCCGCGCCTGCACCACGACCGCGACGAAGCACATGGTCAGCGTGGTGTGCGCGACGGTCACGGTCCAGAAGCCGCGCTCGGCATTGATGGCGACGAACAGCAGCAGCAGCGACAGCCCGGTGATCACTTCGGGCATCACCAGCGGCGCATACAGCATGCCGGAGAACAGCGTGCGCCCCCTAAACCGCTCGCCGCGCGACAGCGCCACCGCCGCCAGCGTGCCGAGCAGCGTCGCCAATGTGGCCGAGGTCGCGCCGACCCGGAAACTCATCCAGGCCGCGTCGAGCATGGCGCCGTCGCCGAAGAATTCGCCGTACCAGCGCAGCGACCAGCCGCCCCACACCGTCACCAGCCGCGAGGCGTTGAACGAATAGATCACCAGGATCACGATCGGCAGATACAGAAACGCCAGCCCCAGCGCCAGCGAGGTGACGTTGAAGCGCGACAGCTGGTTCGAGCTGCGCGCCATCATCGCCCGCCTTCGAGCTGGCGGCGCTGCAGGCGGTCGTACAGCAACAGCGGCGCCAGCAGCACCAGCAGCAGGATCACCGCCGCGGCCGACGCCACCGGCCAGTCCCGATTGGTGAAGAATTCCAGCCACAGGGTCTGGCCGATCATCAGGGAGTCGGAGCCGGCCAACAGATCGGGGATCACGAATTCACCGACAATGGGAATGAAGCACAGCAACACTCCGGCGCCGACGCCCGGCAGCGACAGCGGGAACGTCACCAGCCAGAACGCACGGCGCGGCGAGCTGCCGAGATCGGAGGCCGCCTCCAGCAGCGCCGGGTCGATCTTGGACAGCGTCGCATAGAGCGGCAGGATCATGAACGGCAGATAGGAGTAGACGATGCCGAGATACATCGCGCTGTCGGTGGACAGCCACACCACCGGCGCCGCGACCAGATGCAGCGCCAGCAGGATCCGGTTGAGCAGGCCGTCATGCTGCAGGATGTTGATCCAGGCATAGATGCGAATGAGAAATGAAGTCCAGAACGGCACGATCACCAGCATCATCGCCACGCTCTGCCAGCGCGCCGGCAGCCGCGCCATACCGTAGGCGACGGGATAGCCGATCAGGAGCAGGATCGAGGTCGAGACCACGGCCACCACCAGGCTGCGCAGATAGGACAGGACATAGAGATCGTCGGAGACCAATAGCCTGAAATTATCCGTCGACAGTGCCGCGAACGCCGCCTTGATCGCGCCAACACCTGCGGTGAGATCGAACACCGGTGTATACGGCGGCTGCGCGATCGCGGTGTGCGACAGGCTGATCTTCACCACGAAAATGAAGGGAACCAGGAAGAACAATGCCATCCACAGATAGGGCGCGATCGCGGCCAGCCGCGCCGGGCGCGCGAAGATATTGCGGGTGCTCATTGCTCCAGCACCACGCAATCGTCGGGCGTGAACCACGCCACCACCCGCTGGCTGGCGCTATAGGCATCGATGTCGAGCCTTGCGGTGTTGGCCATCGACGAGCGCAGCACCGCGCCAGAGTCGAGCTTGACTTTATACGTGGTGAAACCGCCGAGATAACTGACATCGCTCACGACGCCTTCCAGCCGGTTGATCGCGGTCGCGTTGATCGCGTCCGACGCCGGGCCACGGCGCGACAGCTTGACCTTTTCGGGGCGGATCGCGACGCAGACATTGGTTTTCGTGACCGGCTGGCGCGGCTCCGCGACGAAGATGGTTCCGGCGTCGCGCGTCGACACCGCCAACCGGTTGCTTTCATGCGGCGCGACCTGCCCCTCGAACAGGTTGACCTCGCCGACGAATTCGGCGATCCAGCGCGACGCCGGCGCCTCGTAGAGCTCGCGCGGCGTCGCGACCTGTTCGAGACGGCCGGCATCCATCACGCCGATCCGGCTGGCCACCGTCATCGCCTCTTCCTGGTCGTGGGTGACGATGATGAAGGTCATGCCGAGCCGGCGCTGCAACTCCATCAGTTCGAGCTGGGTGCTTTCGCGCAGCTTCTTGTCCAGCGCCGCCAGGGGCTCGTCGAGCAGCAACACCTGCGGACGCCGCGCCAGCGAGCGTGCCAGCGCCACGCGCTGCTTCTGGCCGCCGGAGAGCTGATCGGGCTTGCGTTTCTCCAGGCCCTCGAGCTTGACCAGCGCGACCATCTCGGCGACGCGGGTATTGATCTGCGGACGCGGCATGCCGGCGCGCTTCAACCCGAACGCGATATTGTCGCGCACGCTGAGATGGGGAAACAGCGCGTAGTTCTGGAACATCATGTTGACCGGGCGCTGGTGCGGCAGCACCTGCGCGATGTCCTTGCCGTCGAGCAGGATGCGGCCCTCATCCGGCGTCTCGAAACCGGCCAGCATCCGCAGCAGCGTGGTCTTGCCGCAGCCGCTCGGACCGAGCAGCGCGAAAAACTCTCCGGCGCGGATGTCGAGCGACAGCCGGTCCACCGCCCGGAAGGTGCCGAATTTTTTCACCACCGCCTCGATGCGCAGCAGCGGCAGGCCCGCCGCGACCGCGGCCTGCGGTTCGGGTTTCGGCGAATCCGCTTGCGTTGCGGTTTTCGCTGCGTCCTCGCTCATGATATCAGCCTGCCCCATCGTTGCCGCAGGCTAACGGCGGAACAGCCCCGGCTCAACCGCGGTGCGGCACTTGCCCGTATTATTATCGATGGCTCACGGCACGCGCGTCATGAACGCCACCAGCGCCTCGCGGTCCGCCGGCGGCATGGTCAGGCCGAGTTTGGAGCGCCGCCACAGAATGTCGTCGGGAAAGCGCGCCCATTCCCTGGCCATCAGATAGCGCACCTCCGCAGCCGTCAGTTCCGGCCCGAAGGCGGGCCCGAGATCGGCCCGTTCTTTGGCATCGCCCAGCACGGCTTCAAGACGCGAGCCATAGGCTTCGACCAGGCGCCGGGCCTGATCCTCGGTCAGGAATCGCCAGCGCTCGCGCGCCCGGTCGACCTGCGTGTCGAATCGCGCCCATGCGAAGTCGCCGCCCGGCAGCGGCGCGTCGGCGGTCCAGCGCGGCGACATCGGATAGAACGGCGTGAGCCGGGACACGGCCCGCTCCGCGCGCCGCCGCGAGGTCGTGACCTCGCCGCCGAAGATGGTCAGCAGCGGCGCCTTGCCGCGCCCGGTATCGAACGCCATCCCGCCATCGCGCGCGAGGCGCTTGCCGGCAGGCGCGATCACCGTGTTGGCGCCGGAGACGGTCCTGATCACGTCGGATGGATCAAGATGCTCGCGAAAATACCGGTTGGCCGCGTCGCAGAGATAGGCGACATCGTCCGCCGCCATCGACACCACGGCGGGATCGCCCTTGAACGGTGTCGCAACGGTACCGATCAGCGTGAAGTCGCGCTGGTAGGGACTGGCGAAGATCAGCCGCCGGTCGCTGTTCTGGAACACATAGACATTGTCGGTATCGAACAGGCGCCTGACAATGATCTGGCCGAGCTTGGTGACGCCGGTGTACGGAAGCGGCAGGCGCAGGACGGTTTCGGCCACCGATGCCGTCCAGGCGCCCGACGCATTGGCCAGCGCCCTCGCGGTGATCACCTGCCGATGGCCGCGATCGATCACCACCAGCCGCCAGCTATCGAGCCGGTCGGCGCGAACGCAGCGCGCGCCGGTCCGGATATCGGCACCGCGCTCCGCGGCGTCGAGCGCATTGGCGATCACCAGCCGCGAATCGTCGACCATGCAGTCGGAATATTCGAACGCGGTGCCGAACGGCCGCTGCAGCGCGTTACCGACCGGATGGTGCGTGACATCGATCGTGGCCGACCCCGGCAGACCGCCATGCGAAGCCAGGCGGTCGTAGAGCAGCAACCCCAGCCGCAGCAACCAAGGCGGCCGCTCGTCGGAATGCGCGGGGATCACAAACCGGACCGGACGCACCAGATGCGGCGCGATCCGCATCCAGACCTCGCGCTCGGCCAACGCCGCGCGCACGCGCCAAAAGGCACGCCGCTCCAGCACCCCGAGATCGCCATTGACCATCCGCGGCGTGGCGGACGAGGCGGCGGCGCCGAGATCGCCCTGTTCAAGCAGGATCACCCGAAGGCCGCGCCCGGCGGCGTCGCGTGCAACGCTGACACCGTTCAGGCCGCCGCCGATGATCGCAAGGTCGTAGTCCGCCATCCCAGAGGTCTATAGTGTTTTCAAGTCAGGTGGGTAGCGGTTCGCGTCGGGAACATCATTCAGAGCCGAGGCTCTAGCCGGTCTTGCGCGCGGGCTCCACGGTGCTGCCGTCGGTGCTGCCGACCAGCGCAGCATACTGTCCGATCGGCAGCGGCTTGCCGATGTAGTAACCTTGCACCGCGTCGCAGCCCACCTCGGCGAGGAAACCGAGTTGCTCCTGGGTTTCCACGCCCTCGGCCACGATCGACATTTCGAGGCCGTGGCCGAGACCGATCACCGCGCGGACGATCGCCGCCGATTGAGGATTGCGCCCGAGATTCATGACGAAAGCGCGATCGATCTTGATCTTGTCGAATGGAAACGCCTGGAGATAGCTCAGCGAGGAATAGCCGCTGCCGAAATCGTCCATGGAAATGCGCACGCCGAGCGCCTTCAGGCGCCGCAGCAGCGCCAGGCCGCGGTCGAAATCCTCGATCAGCACGCCCTCGGTGATTTCGAGCTCGAGCCTGCCCGGTGCGAGACCGGTTTCGATCAGGATGGAATGCACCAGGCCGACCACGTCGCCGTGCATGAACTGCGCCGGCGACAGATTGACCGCGATCTGCAGCGGCATCGGCCACGACGCAGCCTCCCGGCAGGCTTCGCGCAAGATCCATTCACCCATCTCGACGATCAGGCCGCTTTCTTCCGCGATCGGGATGAAATCGCTCGGCGGAACGAAGCCGCGCACCGGATGGAGCCATCGCGCCAGCGCCTCGAAGCCGATGACTTCGCTGGCGGCGACGGTATCGCGCGCGATCGCCTGCGGCTGATAATACAGCGAGAGTTCGCCGTTCTTGATCGCCATCGACAGATCCTGATGCAGCACGCGGCGATCGCGGATCTGCTGATCCATCTCGGGTTCATAGATGCTGATCGAGCCGCGCGATTTCGCCTTGGCACGAAACAGTGCCGCACCGGCATTGGCCAGCAGCGAGGCGGCATCGGCGCCATTATGCGGGAATATCGAGATGCCGGTGGTGACGCCGGTGCGAACCGATTTGCCGTCGATCAGGAACTCGTGGGCCAGCGCTTCGGCGAGCTTTTCGGCCAGCAGCACCCCGGCGACGGGCTGCTTGCCGTCGATGATCAATCCGAACTCGTCACCGCTGAGCCGGGCCACGACCCCGCCGCGCGCCGAGGCCTGAATCCGGGTCCCCACTTCGATCAGCAGTTTGTCGCCGGTCGCATGGCCGAACACATCGTTGATTTCCTTGAGGCCGTCGAGGTCGATCGACAACACCGCGAATTCCTCATCGGTGCCTTCGCAGGCCTCGATCATCTGCGCCAGCGCCTGCAGGAATGCCGCGCGGTTCGGCAGATCGGTCAGGCCGTCGTGATACGCCATATGCGCCATGCGCGACTCGGTCTGGCGGCGGTCGGTGACATCCTCATGGGTCTTGATCAGATATTGCGGTTCGCCGGCGTCATCGACCACGGTCACGCGGCGCGTCAGGTACAGCCGCAGCCCGTCCTTGGTGCTGATCGGGTGTTCCTCGGTCAAGAGGCCGCGCTTCTTGATGGCCGCCTCGTCGCGCGAGATGATCAGCTTGGCTTCTCGCGGGTTGAACATGTCCGTGGCAGTCAGGCCGGTGGCATCTTCGCGCCGCCGGTTGAGGATGGTCTCGGCGCTTCGATTGGCCAGAAGGTAGCGGCCGTCGCTGACGCGCTCGACGGTCAGCGAGACCGGAATGTTGTCGACGACCAGTTCGAGAAACTTCTTGGTATTTTCCAGCTCATGGGAAAGTGACCGGTGTTCGGTGACGTCGTCGAACAAGGCGATCAGGAATTCCGGCTGGTTCTGGTCGTTGCGCGCGACCACGCGATGACTCGCCAGAACGCGCTTCTTCGACCCGCGCTCGACGACAAATTCGTTGCGGTACTGGCTTTCGGGCGAGTTGACCGCCGCCAGATCCGCCGCCTCGATGCTGGCCGCGGTGCCGGGGCGGAAAATCTCATCGGCACGTTTGCCGACGATGTTGTCGCGGGAAAAGCGCGAGAAGCGTTCGAATGCGCGGTTGGCAAAGATGTAGCGGCCATCCTCGATGTTCTTGGCGGCCACGCAGACCGGAATATTCTCCAGCACCGATTCCAGGAACTGCTTGGTCGACGCCAGCTGTCGCGACAGCGTGCGCTGCTCGCTGCAGTCCTCATGCGTCGCGACCGAACCGCCGTTCGGCAGCACAAAATACTTGACCAGGACGGATCGTCCGCCGGGCAATTCGGTAATCAGGCCTTCCGGCCTGCCGGCCCGGTCATAGAAATCCTCGACGCTGACATCGAGGACGTCGCGATCGCGCCGCAGTTGAGCCAGTTCCGGCCCGGTCATATTCTCGGTGATATCCGAACGCACCAGACCGTAGATCTCGAGATAGCGATTATTGCAGAACACGATCCGCTTCTTCGGATCGGTCATGACCACACCCTGGTTGAGGTTGTTCAGCGCGGAACTGATGAACGCATTTCGGCGTAACCGCGAACCCTTGACCTTGTGCAGCGCCGAGAAAATCCATATCGCGATCGATGCCAGGAACGCGCAGACAACGATACAGCCGAGCAGCAGTGCCCCGACCATATCGGGATCGACGGGGCCGATATAGCTCGCCGACGCCAACTCATCGGAGACCGCCCCGGCACCCGCGAATGATGGCGCCATGCTGGCGACCAGACACAGCACGGCCCGCACCGGAATCGATACCTTGCCGCCTGCCTGCCAATTCTTGCCAGCCATCAATCACCCGCGGATTTCTGCGGCGGAGTGTCTGGCTTCACGGGTTTGGATCGGGTAAACGCGTACCCTCGCCACTCGAAAATGCGACTCAAATTACGGCAATTGCCCTGACATGATTAATGCTTCACTAACAATCCAGGCTGGAAAAGTTTCGAAACAAATCCAACGGGTTGTGCGAAAACCAACCCCACAACCGAAGCGTTAGTAGGCAGGCGCGATCGGTGCTCGACGGGCGCCACCGCAACGCGGCGCGCGTGGGACCGAACCGCCAATAATTCCGGATCCGAACTGCGAATGGACAAGGTCGAGTGCGTCGTTATCGGTGCGGGGGTGATCGGTCTCGCGATTGCGCGGCGGCTGGCACAGGCCGGCCGCGAGGTGATCATCCTGGAGGCGGCGGAAGGTATCGGCACCGTCACGTCATCGCGCAACAGCGAGGTGATCCACGCCGGCATCTATTACCCCGCTGATAGCCTGATGGCGCGGATGTGCGTCAGCGGCAAGCGAGCCCTGTATCAATATTGCGGGGAGCACGGCATCCCGCATCGCAATTGCGGCAAGCTGATCGTCGCGACGACGCCGAAGGAAACCGCCAGGCTGCAATCGATCAGGGCCCATGCCGAAGCCAACGGCGTGGCCGATCTGCAGACCCTTGACCGCGATGCCGCGCGCGCGCTGGAGCCGGCGCTGAACTGCGACGCCGCACTGCTGTCGCCTTCCACCGGCATCATCGACAGCCACGCCTATATGCTGGCGTTGCGCGGCGAGGCCGAAGATGCGGGCGCGGCCTTTGCCTTCCACACGCCGCTGTTGGGCGCCAGGGCGCGCGAGGGCCGGATCGAGCTCGATGCCGGCGGCAGCGCACCGATCTCGCTGCAATGCCGGCTTCTCGTCAATGCCGCCGGGCTCGGCGCATCGGCGGTCGCGCGCAGCATCGACGGCATGCCGATCGATCTGATACCGCCGGCCTATCTGGCAAAGGGAAATTATTTCAGTTGCAGCGCGCGGGCGCCGTTTTCACGCCTGATCTATCCGGTGCCGGAGCCCGGCGGATTGGGCGTGCACCTCACCCTCGACATGGCGGGACAGGCCCGGTTCGGTCCTGACGTGGAATGGGTCGACAGCATCGATTACGCCGTCGATCCGGCGCGGGCAGAACGGTTCTATCCGGCGATCCGGCGCTACTGGCCGACGCTGCCGGACGGCGCGCTGATGCCAAGCTATTCGGGGATGCGGCCGAAGATCGTGCCGCCGGCGGTTGCGGTGCAAGATTTTCTGATC
>Ga0302311_10008575_pt1 | contig 10267 bp, 10 predicted proteins | sample III_Palsa_N1_3_FD_200449 | JGI IMG/M metagenome (GOLD analysis project Ga0302311, IMG submission 200449) | Peat permafrost microbial communities from Stordalen Mire near Abisko, Sweden - III_Palsa_N1_3 | ecosystem: Environmental > Terrestrial > Soil > Palsa > Peat permafrost | place: Sweden...
AGCAGATAGCCGCCGAGGCCGAGGTGCTGCTCGGGGCGATGCACGCCGACCGCGAGGCGGGCCGCCACGCCCAGGTCGTGCTGCTGGCCCGGGCCGCCGCGCCCTCCTTCGCGCTGGCGCTGCGCTGGGATGCGTGGGAACGCGCGCTGCGCTTCGGCCTGGAGTCCGCCCGGGCCACCGGCGCCGTCGCCGAGGAGGCGTGGTTCCACCACGAGCTCGGGGTGCTGGCGCTGTGCGTCGGCGCGTACGACCGCTCACGCGCCGAGCTGGAGGCCTCCGTCGCCCTGCGCGCCGCCCTGGGCGACGCCCGCGCCGCCGGAGCCGGACGGCAGGCCCTGGGCCTGCTGGAGCGCAACGCCAGGATGCTCACCGGCGGCCCGGTGCAGCTCACCGCCGCCCCCACCCGCCCGGGGCTGCGCCGCCTGGCCCGGCGCACCGAACACCGCGAGGGCGACCGCCCGGTGAGCGGCCGCCAGCTGCTGCTGGCGGTGGCCGGTGTGCTGCTGATGGGCGCCCTCGGCTCGGGGATCGCCCTGGGCGTCGGCGCCTTCCACCACCCGGCGAAGCAGGCCGGTGTCCCGGTCGCCCCGATGACCGTCCCGACCGTGCCGCCGCTGATGCCCTCGTCCTCCGCGCCCGCGTCGGGCGGCAGCACCAGCGCCCCGGCCACCGGCACGGCCACCCCCGGCGCCCCGCTCAGCCAGCCAGCCGCCCCGGGCACCACCGGCAGCACCTCGCCGGGCACCACCCCCAGCATCACCCCGTCGTCCCCGGGGAACCCGTCCACGCCAGGCAGCACCCCGCCGACTCAGCCCACCCGCACGCCGCCGACTTCGAGCAGTGCCAGCGCATCGTCCTCGGCGTCCTCCTCGCCCTCGACGAGCAGCACACCGTCGGCCTCGGCCTCCGGCAGCACCACCCCCAGCAGCCCCGCAGCGGGCGGGCCGGACTCCGCCTCCGCCCCCTGACCCCTTCCGGGGCGCGGGAGGCGGAGACCAGTGGGACCGGAGGGGCGAGATATGGCCAAGGTCATCCGGTGCGGCGGGCGGGGCTGGGGTGCTCAGAAGAGCTTGAGCTTGTCGTCCTCGATGCCGCGCAGGGCGTCGTAGTCGAGGACGACGCAGCCGATGCCACGGTCGGTGGCCAGCACCCGGGCCTGGGGTTTGATCTGCTGCGCCGCGAACAGGCCCTTGACCGGGGCCAGCAGCGGGTCGCGGTTGAGGAGTTCGAGGTAGCGGGTGAGCTGCTCGACGCCGTCGATCTCGCCCCGGCGCTTGATCTCGATGGCGATGGTCGCGCCGGAGGCGTCGCGGCAGAGGATGTCGACCGGGCCGATCGCGGTCGGGTACTCGCGGCGGATCAGGCTCCAGCCCTCGCCCAGGACCTCCATCCGGTCGGCGAGCAGTTCCTGGAGGTGGGCCTCGACGCCGTCCTTGATCAGCCCGGGGTCGACCCCGAGCTCGTGCGAGGAGTCGAGCATGACCTCCTCCATGGTGATGATCAGTTTTTCTCCGGCCTTGTTCTCCACCGTCCAGCGGCCCTCCTCCTCCTTGAGGGAGCAGGGCGGGGACATCCAGTTGAGCGGCTTGTAGGCGCGGTCATCCGAGTGGATCGCGACGCTGCCGTCCGACTTCACGAGGATGAGCCGCGGGGCGGAGGGCAGGTGGGCGGTGAGCCGTCCGGCGTAGTCGACGGAGCAGCGGGCAATCACGAGACGCATGGCCGACCACGCTAGCCCACCGGGGCCATTCGGAGCGATTCGGTGACGGTGTTCGCCCGGGCGAAACCCGGTGGGCGAGCGGGCGCGTTCACTCGGGCAAGTGAGCCGCCCGCCCGGGCTGTGCGCCGCCGCCGTGCTTCTGTCACTCAGGGAGTGGCTTGATCCGGATGCGGCGTTCTGGTGAAACCGCGTATGTCGGCCTACGGTGAGTAACGGCTCGGTACGGATCGGGGAACCGGCACGCACCTGTGCCGGTGTCCTTGTGCGCACTCGATCACATGTGACCTGGCAAAGGGGGAATAGTCCGTTCCGCCCCATCAGGGGCCGGTGCCTGGGAGGCTTGTCGTGTGCACCTGCCGCACGGCGGGAAGCCAGGTCCGGTTCATCCGCACGTCCGTTCCAGCGCCGCTGTTCCGCCCCGCACAACCACCTCGGGGCCGTCCGGTCCCAGAGGTCCGCGAGAGGAGAACCCATGTCGCTCGACGTCTCACCGGCCCTGCTAGAGAAGGCCGAGCGAGGCGAGGTCGATGAGAGGGAATTCGTCGACTGCGTCCGCGTCTCCCTGCCCTACGCCTGGGAGCTCATCAGTTCACTGGTGGCCCAGCAGAAGGTCGACGGCAGCGAGTTCGCCGACAACCAGGTTCCGCCACCGTCGGAGCAGGCCCGTGGCCAGCTGCTGCGCGCGATGGCGAGTGATGCGATCAGGGGATCGCTGGAGCGGCACTTCGGTGTCCGCCTGGCGTTCCAGAACTGCCACCGGGTCGCGGTGTTCCCACTCGGACCGGGGTCCGACGCCCGCTACGCGCGCTTCACCTCGATCCGTGCCCAGGTGCTCAACCAGTCCGCGGAACTGAGGGACTGCTAGCCCACGGCCGACCGCTCCACCGCACAACCCGAGAGCTTCGCCGCTCAAAGAGAGGTTCCGCTGTCGCGGGAGCCGATCGACCCGTCGGTGCACGTCGCGTACGAGACCTGCCACCGACGGGCCGGGCCCGGGCTCACACCAGCAGCGGCAGGACCTCCGAGCCCAGCCGTTCGACGTTGCGCAGGGTCGCCTCCCGGTCGCCCGAGCCCTCGACCAGCAGTGCGAAACGGCGCACCCCGGTCCGCTCGGCCGTCGCCGCCAGCCGGTCCGCGCACAGCTGCGGGGTGCCGACGGCGTGCAGCTCGCACAGCAGCTCGGTGTACTCGCGAGGGTCGCGCATCCGGCGCTCCCGGCCGTCCACCGTGCGGTGCGCCGACAGGCCGTAGTTGAACCAGCCGGGCATCGACTTGAGCAGCACCCGCCGCGCCTCGGTGCCGCTGTCCTCGACCTGGGCGACCCCGGCGGCCATGTGCTCCGCCTCGATCCGGGCGATCTCGTCCGGGTTGCGCCCCGCCTCGCGCGCGGCCGTACGGTACGCGGCCACCATCGCCGCCTTGTCCTCGTCGCCGGAGTGCATCCCCAGCAGCATCGGCACGCCCTGCTGCGCGGCCAGCCGTACCGTCCCCAGGGAGGTGCAGGCGACCATCACCGGGGGCCCGTCCGCGCGCCTGCCCGCGGGGGTGTGCGCTCCGGCGTACTCGGGGCCCCGGAAGCCGCCGGGGGCGGGGAAGGGCAGCGGCTGCTCGCTGGCCCTGGGCACCACCGCGACCTCGGGGAAGCGGTAGCGCGGGCCGTCGGCGGAGACCCGGGACGAGCGCAGCCAGCGCAGCAGCAGCTCCAGCGACTCGGCGAAGCCGCTCTCGTAGGCCTCCAGTCCGGTGCCGAAGACGTCGAGATCCACCCAGGGGCCGCCGCGCCCGACACCCAGGGTGAACCGGCCGCCGCTGGTGAGGTGCAGCAGCGCGGCCTGCTCGCCCAGGGAGACCGGGTGCTGGGTCGGCAGCACGCTGACGGCGGTGCCGACCCGGATCCGCTGGGTCCGGCCGAGCAGCAGCGCCGCGAGGGTCGCGGCGGACGGGCAGACGCCGTAGGGGACGAAGTGGTGCTCGGCGAGCCAGACGCTGTCCAGGCCCGCCTCCTCCGCCCCGAGGGCGGCGGACACCGCGCGGTCCAGCGCCTCGGCGTGCCCCTGGCCCGGGAACTGCGCCGCGAGCAGGAAAACCCCGGTGCGGATGGGCGGCGGCGCGCTGACTGTGTGGCCGCCGGACACCCTGGGGGCGGTCCGCTGCCTGGGCACCCGCACCGTGGTGACGGCGGCTGTCTGGCTGGCTCTGGCCGACATGGAAATCAACTCCTCGGTCCCGCGGGAAACTTCGGTCCCGCGTCTCCCTCTGGAGTAACGCATGTCATGTGCCACCGGCACTGCGAATGGTCAGGCTGACCGCAATTGGGGGTGGAATTGGGGTCCACCTCTGGTGCCCCTGGGGGACTTGTGCTAATGCGCCCTCATTACTGGTTCGACCTCGTACCCTGGTAGGAACAGCATCCTCGCCTGCCCAGGGAGAAATGTGTCACCGCGCCGAAGCCGCCCCCGAGGGAGTGAACCCGAGAAGCCGCGTTCGAACGAGGGTGGCAGCGGCGGGGGTTGGCTGCTGGAACAGACCGAGAGCTACCGCGGCGAGGACTGGCTGGTCCGCCCGGTCGCCGGGGACAGCGGCAAGTTCTACCGCTGCCCCGGCTGCGACCAGGAGATCCCGCCCGGCGTCGGCCACCTGGTGGCCTGGCCCGCCTCGACCGTCGGCTCGGTCGGCGGGGTCGACGACCGCCGGCACTGGCACCGCGCGTGCTGGAACGCCCGGGAGCGCCGGGGCGCGGCCGTCCAGCGCGGCCGGAACGCGCCCCGGTACTGAGGGCCGGTACTTCCCGATACTGAGCGCCGGTGCTGGGGCGGTCAGACGTCCCGTCGCCGCAGCGCGGTGAAGGCGGCGGTGAGGACGACGGCTGTGCCGATGGCCAGCACGCCCAGCAGCCCCCAGCCGCCGATGGTGCCCGCGCCGTCGCCGTACAGCGACGCCGACATGTTGATCGGCGAGTAGGTCAGCAGCACCTCGTGCCAGTCCGACGGCAGGAACAGCGCCAGGATGAACGGCAGCAGCAGCAGTCCCAGCATCACCGAGATCGCCCCGGCGCTGTGCCGCAGCAGGGTGCCCACGGACAGCGCGAACAGCCCTATCAGCGCCAGGTACAGGCCGCCGCCGAGGACGGTGAGCAGGATCTGCCCGCCGGTCGGGTCGATCCCCTGGCCGCTGAGGATGACCATCCCGCCCAGCACCTGCAGCCCGGTCGCCGCCGTGCCCAGCACGAACGCCAGCGAGAAGAACACCAGCGCCTTGGCGGCCAGCAGCGACTCGCGGCGGGGGAAGGCGGTGAGCGTGGTGCGGATCATCCCGGTGCCGTACTCCGAGGTGACCACCAGCACGCCCAGGGCGACCACCGGGATCTGGCCGACGATGAAGCCGCCCAGGCCGTTCCCCAGATAGGCGGAGCCGTCGGAGCGGCCGTACTCGTAGGAGTCGGCGAGCAGTCCTATGCCCAGGATCAGCGCGAACATGGCGATCAGTGTCCACAGGGTGGACTGCACCGACCGGATCTTGGTCCACTCGGAGGCCAGCGCGTTGCCCAGCCGCGCCCGGGGCACCGCCGGTTCCGCCGGGGCCGTCGGCAGCAGTTGCACCGTCATGCGGCCACCCCGACCGGCTCGTCGTCGGCGGGCTCGTTCCGCACCGAGCGGTACTCGACCGAGCCGTGGGTGAGCTGCATGTAGGCCTCCTCCAGCGACGCCTGGTGCGGCGACAGCTCGTACAGACGCACCTTCTCCTCCCAGGCCAGGTCGCTGATCCGGGCCAGCGGCAGACCGCCCACCCGCAGCGCGCCGTCCGCCTCGACGGTCACCTCGCCCCCCGCCTTCCGCAGCACGCCGGCCAGCAGCTCGCGCCGGCCGTCCGGGTCCGCGCCGTCCGGGTCGGTGCCGTCGGCGGTGCGGACCCGGGCGAAGCCGGCCGCGTGCCGGTCGATGAACGCCCGGGTGCTGAGGTCGGCCAGCAGCCGTCCGCGCCCGATCACGATCAGATGGTCCGCGGTCACCGCCATCTCGCTCATCAGGTGCGAGGAGACGAAGACCGTGCGGCCCTCGGCGGCGAGATCGCGCATCAGCTGCCGGACCCAGTGGATCCCCTCCGGGTCGAGCCCGTTCACCGGCTCGTCGAACATCAGCACCTTGGGGTCGCCCAGCAGCGCGGCGGCGATGCCGAGCCGCTGGCCCATGCCCAGCGAGAAGCCGCCGCTGCGCCGGTGCGCCACCTCGCTCAGGCCGACCAGGGCCAGCACCTCGTCCACCCGCCGCCGGGGCAGCCCGGCCAGCTGGGCCAGGCAGAGCAGGTGGCTGTAGGCGCTCCGGCCGCCGTGGACGGCCTTGGCGTCCAGCAGCGCGCCGACCGTGCGGGGCGCGTTGGGCAGCCGCCGGAAGGGGAGCCCGTCGACGGTGACGGTCCCGCTGGTGGGCGAGTCCAGACCCAGTACCAGCCGCATGGTGGTGGATTTGCCGGAGCCGTTCGGCCCGAGGAATCCGGTGACCTGGCCGGGCCTGACGGTGAAGCTCAGATCGTCGACGGCGGTCTTCTCGCCGTACTTCTTGGTGAGGCCGTGTGCCTCGATCATGCGTGCGCTGTCCTTCGTCCGGGTCCAGTGGTCCGGTCATCCCACCACGAGTCGGTGCGCGAAGTAACCCCCTACCGGCTGTTCCACGACGGACCGTCAGCCACCCGGCCCCGCCGACGGCTTCAGGCGTCCCGGTACCGCAGCAGCAGATAGCCGCCGATCAGGCAGGCCGCCACCCAGACCAGGCAGATGAAGAACCCCTCCAGCGGCCCGAACGGCGGGTTGCTCTGCGCGACCACGCGCACCATCTGGGTCCCGGCGTTGTCCGGGAAGTACTGGGCCACCGTCTTCACCTTCGGGACATGGGCGAGGATCGGGGAGATCAGGAAGAAGAACGGCATCAGCAGCCCCAGCGACGCCACCGGCTTGCGCAGCATGAAGGACACGCCCAGCGAGAGCAGCGCCAGCAGGGTCATGTAGACCGCCATGGCCAGCACCGCGCGCAGCACGTTCGGCGCGCCGATGGAGGTGCCGTGGCTGCCCAGCAGCGCCTGGCCGAGGAAGAAGCTGACAAAGCTGGTCACCAGGGCCACCGGCAGCACCAGCGCCAGCGTCACCACCGCCTTGCTCAGCAGCAGCGTCCGCCGCCGGGGGACCGCCGCCAGACTGGCCCGGATCATCCCGGTGCTGTACTCGTTGCCGACCACCAGCACCGCGAAGACGATCAGCGACAGCTGGCCGAGCTGGATCCCGGAGAAGCTGGTGGATGTCGCGTCGAAGGTCGCCCGGTCACTGACCGACATGGAGTGCCACTGGGCGTTGGTGATCGCGCAGATGCCGACGCCCAGGCCGACCGTGACCACGAAGGTGATCAGCAGGGTGATCACCGTGGACCTGACCGTGCGCACCTTGGTCCACTCGGAGAGCAGGACCGCTCCGGTGTCCGCCATCTCAGCTCTCCTTCTTCCAGCCGGCGCCCCAGCCCTCGGGCACCGGGACGGCGCCGGGAGCCTCCGGGGCCGGATCGTCGCCGGTGCGGTAGACCACCGAGTCCGCCGTCATCCGCATGAACGCCTCCTCCAGCGAGGCCCGCTGCGGGCTCAGCTCGTGCAGCGCCAGGCCGCGCTCCCGGGCGAGGTCGCCGATCAGCGCCGGGTCGCCGTCACGCACCTCGTACGCGCCCGCGTGCGCCGAGTCGGTCACCGGAGCCGCCTCCATCCCGGCCCCGGCCAGCGCGTCCAGCAGCGCCTCCGGTTCGGGGGAGCGGACCCGGACGAAGCTGTGCGAGTTCTGGTCGATGAAGTCGTTCATCGACAGGTTGGCCAGCAGCCTGCCCTGCCCGATCACCACCAGGTGATCCGCGGTCACCGCCATCTCGCTCATCAGGTGCGAGGAGACGAAGACCGTGCGGCCCTGCTCGGCGAGCGACTTCATCAGGTTGCGGATCCACAGGATGCCCTCGGGGTCGAGCCCGTTCACCGGCTCGTCGAACAGCAGCACGCTCGGGTCGCCGAGCAGCGCGGCGGCGATGCCGAGCCGCTGGCCCATGCCCAGCGAGAAGCCGCCGCTGCGGCGCCGGGCGACCTCCCGCAGGCCGACGGCGCCGAGCACCTCGTCCACCCGGCCGGCCGGGATCCGGTTGCTCTGCGCCAGCCACAGCAGGTGGTTGTAGGCGCTGCGACCCGGGTGGACGGCCTTGGCCTCCAGCAGCGCGCCGATGTGCTTCAGGGGTTCCTGCAGCTGCTCGTAGTGCTTGCCGTCGATGGTCACCGAGCCGCTGGTGGGCCGGTCCAGGTCGAGCATCATCCGCATGGTGGTGGACTTGCCCGCGCCGTTCGGGCCGAGGAACCCGGTGACCACGCCCTGCGGCACCTGGAAACTCAGCCGGTCCACGGCCAGGGTGTCGCCGTAGCGCTTCGTCAGCTCATGGACCTCGATCATCGCCGCTCCCTGTTGGCCGCCGGTCACCCTCCGTCAGGGTAGGTCAATCCAGGTGCCGATGCCCGGCAGACGCTCCAGCCGGATGCCTAGGCTGACCGGTATGACGACCGATGAGCTCTCCGTCCTCTCCGTCCGCGAGTCCGGCTCGGGCACCCCGCTGGTCCTGCTGCACGCCTTCCCGCTGTCCTCCCGGATGTGGCAGGCCCAACTGGACGAGCTGCCCGGCCCGGACGGCAGCGGCGCCCGGGTGCTGGCGGTGGACCTGCGCGGCTTCGGCGGCACCGCCCTCGGCCCGGACCAGCCCTCGCTCGACCCGCTCGCCGACGACCTGGCGCTGCTGCTGGACCGCGCCGGGATCGACCGGGCCGTGATCGGCGGGCTGTCGCTGGGCGGCTACACCGCGATGGCCTTCGCCCGCCGCCACCCCGGGCGGCTGTCCGGGCTGCTGCTCGCCGACACCAAGGCCGTGGCCGACAACGAGCAGCAGCGGGCCAACCGCGAGCGGATCGCCAGGGCGGTACTGGCCAGGGACAGCGTCCGGCTGCTGGTGGACGAACAGCTGCCGTCCCCGCTGCTGGGCGCGGGCACGGCGCTGCGCGAGCCGCAACTGGTCGAGCGGGTAAGGGAGCTGATGGAGGAGGCCGCGCCGCAGTCGGTGGCCTGGATGCAGCGGGCGATGGCGACCCGCGGCGACAGCCTGGCCGTGCTCGCCGGGCTGGACGTCCCGGCGCTGGTCCTGGTCGGCGACGAGGACCTGATCACCCCGGTGGCCGAGGCGGAGGCGATGGCGGCGGCGCTGCCGGACGCCGAACTCACCGTGCTGCCCGGCGTCGGCCACCTCTCGGCGATGGAGGCCCCGGACGCCTTCAACGCGGCGGTACGCGGCCTGCTGGCCCGGGTCTAGCGACCCCGGGCCGGGAAACGCCGAAGGCCCCGCCCCGCGCCCTTGCGGGCGGGGAGGGGGCCTTCGGCGGATGCACCGGGCAGGCTCCGCGGGCCGTGGCCCTCAGGTACCGGACCCGGCGTCAGCGCGACTGCTGCGCGGGCACGCCACGGGTGATGTCGTCCTCCGGCAGGGAGGCCGCGGCGACCGCCGCACCGGTCAGCGTGGCCAGCATCTCGCGGACGTTGGTCAGCTGCGCGTTGATGCTGTCCCGACGGTTCGTCAGGGCGGCCAGCTCGCGCTCGGACTCGCTGCGGATCCGGTCGGCCTTGGCGTTGGCGTCCGCGACGATGTCCTCGGACTGACGCTGAGCCGTCTCGACCGTCTGACGGGCCCGGCGCTCGGCGTCGGTCCGCAGCTTCTCGGCCTCCAGCCGGAGCTGCTCCGCGCGGTGCTCGATCTCCGCGAGGCGCTTCTCGGCCTTGGCCTGACGGGCGGCCAGATCCCGCTCGGACTGCTCGCGGCGCTTCGCCAGGTTGGTCTCGAAGTCGTGAGCGGCCTGCGAGGCCTTGGTGCGGGTCTCCTCGAAGAGGGCGTCCGCCTCCTCGCGCTTGGTCTGCGCGTCCTTGGTCGCCTCGGCCCGCAGCTGGGTGGAGTCGCTCTTCGCCTTCTCGACGATGAGCTGGCCCTCGTCCTCGGCCTTGGCCTTGCGGTCCTTGGCGTAGGACTCGGCCTCGCTGCGGACCTGCTGTGCGGCGGCCTCGGCCAGCTCGCGGTGCTGCTCGGCGGCCCGACGGGCCTCCTCGCGAAGGTCCTTGGCCTCTTCCTCGGCCAGGCGCAGGATCTTCTCGACCCGCGCGCCGAGGCCGGCGTACGAGGGCTCCGCGTCGGTGACCTGGGCCTGCGCGTTCTGGGTTTCGAGGTGGAGCTCCTCGATCCGCTTCTCAAGCGCGGTGATGCGGGCGAGGGCGCTGTCCCGGTCTGCGATCAGCTTGCTGATGCGCTCGTCGACCTGAGCACGCTCGTACCCACGGCGCACGGTGTCGAAGCCGTGCGGAGAGTGTGGATCGCTCATGGGGTTCGGTTCCTGTCGTATGCCCGGTGAGGTTTAGAGGTGATAGGGCGAATCCTGGCACGGATTCGGAGTGTCATCGGCCGAAAGTCGATGAAGAGTGGAGAATGACCGCTCAATCGGGTGGTG
>Ga0302311_10008577_pt1 | contig 10266 bp, 5 predicted proteins | sample III_Palsa_N1_3_FD_200449 | JGI IMG/M metagenome (GOLD analysis project Ga0302311, IMG submission 200449) | Peat permafrost microbial communities from Stordalen Mire near Abisko, Sweden - III_Palsa_N1_3 | ecosystem: Environmental > Terrestrial > Soil > Palsa > Peat permafrost | place: Sweden...
TCTGAGGAGCAAAACGGCAAAGACTCATAGCGGAAACCACCGCAAGCTGAACACAATCCCATCGAGCGCGCAAGGTTACGAAAGCATAACGTCTTTAGTAACCTTGCGCGAGGGGTATACGTCTAGGGTGACGGCTACCGTTACGGTGAAAACTTCACCGTAAAAAGCGTCGTGCCGCCCGTACTACGGACCGTCGCAATCCATTTGCTCCACCGTCCAAATACGCCAAAAACCCCAGCAATCTAGAGGCCGAATCGAAACACGATCCCAGCGCCTAGACGGAGGGTATTTTGCTCGTTGTTGGCCGCATTAGGAAGCGTCGTTCGCAGATAGCCAACATCAAGTGCGCGAATCCCGAAATGGCGCGTAAGTTGATAGTCCAGGCCACCATTTATCTGTAGCGCAAAGCTGCTTGCGCTGAATACAGCACCCCCGGTTGCAGGAAACGTGCTGTTAGATCCATGCGCAGAGCCGAATAAGCCCTCTCCATAAAGCGAAAGGCGATGATTCGCGTGCCAACGATACCGAGGTCCGACTGCAGCAACAGAGAGCGTTAGAGGAATGCCGCTCGAACCGATGGAACCAGTATGTGTCACGGTGTAATCTACCGCCGCTCCCCAGCCACGTTTGAAATTCAGTCCTAATTCACCTGAGCCGCCTTCCATCCAGAAGTTCTGCCCGGTATCTGCGTTTATGGAGCGCTGACTGATGAACGTGGCCGCGAAATCGCCCGTTGGACCCTGAGTATCCTGGCCATGCGCCAATCCCGTGGTAGCGCAGAACAGCATGCAGAGTACGAATCGAGCTGAGGATGGAATGCGCATGACTCTCCGAAAGAACTAAGGCTGAAATGCAGGGCCGGGGTGCTATTCCACTGTCAGCGTAACTGTTGTGGTGTGTTGTAATACCACCGAACCTGTCCCCGTGGCAGTACCGATGACGGTGATGGTGTAGGTCTGTTGGGTTTCGCCGAAGAAACCGCTTCCCGTTCCGCAGCCGGTGAGACCACTGATAGCTGCAACACTAAGAATCAGACCGAGGCATAGCGATATTGGCCGTAAACGTCCAGCCTTACGCCGGAACCGACGCGAGAAGGGAAGCAAAAGCAATCCAAGTGCAATCGTCCCGCCGCCGAAGTATCCCGTCCGACGAAGGGCTCCAACGGGTTTCGCGGTTTGGATAGTCATGGTGAAGCTGGTTGCGGTGCTCCCCAGAAGTATGGGGTTGGGGGTGAAGGTCGCCGTTGCTCCCGGGGGCAGGCCCGTAGCGGAGAGCTGCACCGGAATCGTGAACGGTCCACCAATAGGCTGGATACTGAAGTTGAAGATTGCCGCTTGACCAGGTTCGACTGTTTGGTTAGAACCTCCAGGGCTGGTCGAACTAAGGGTGAAGTTGAAGTCCAGTATGGTCTCGACCAGAGGTGTTGAGGTGCTAGTGATGTAATTAGCGTCGCCGCTGTAGACTGCGGTGATGCTATGCGCGCCGGCGGCTAGCGCTGTAGTGGTGAAGGTGGCAGTGTTCGAGCCGGCGGCTAGGGTCTGGGTGCTTAGGAGAGTGGTGGCACCGTCGTAGAAGGCTACGGTTTTGGTGGGGGTTCCGGTGCCGGTGGGCGCCACGACGGCGGTGAAGGTGATGGCTGTGCCGATGAAGGCGGGGTTCAGGCTGGTGGTCAGTGTGGTGGTGGTGGCTGTCTGTACTGCCGTGCCGGCGAGGAGGATGGTCTGCTGGACTACGCCTGTGCCGGTGAAGGCTATGGAGCCGGCGTCTGCGCCTACTGCTACGGGGAGGAATGCTACGTTCTGGGTGCAGGAGGCGTTCGCGGCCAGTGTGATTGGGGGCGCGGAGCAGGTTCCGCCGGCGGCAGCGGTGAAGGGTCCGACGAGGGTGATCGTGGCGACGGAGATGGAGGCTGTTCCGGTGTTGGCGAGGGTGACGCTCTGGGTTGGGCTGAGAATGCCAACGCCGTCGCTGGTGTAGGTGAGCGTGGGAAGTGCGGCTGCGCGGATGCGCTCGTTGAGCTTGTCCGAGATGGACAGGTTGCCGAGGGCATCAGGAGCGACGGATCTGGGGGAGTTGAGGTTCACACCGGTTGGAGCGGTTGTGTCTGCGCCGTAGCCTTGCTGGCCGGAGCCAACGATGGTGGCGATTGCTCCGCCGCCGAGCTCGCGGATGCGCTGGTTGCCGGTGTCGGCGATGTAGACGTTGCCGCTGGCGTCGACTGATACTCCTGAGGGCTTGAAGAGCTGGGCTGCGGTGGCGGTTGCGCCGTCACCGGAGAAGCCTGCGGTTCCTGAGCCGGCGATGGTGGAGATGGTTGTGCCGGAGATCATGCGGATGCGCTGGTTGTGGCGATCGGCGATGTAGACGTTGCCGCTCTTGTCTACCGCAACGCCTGTGGGCGAGTCGAGGACTGCTGCTGTGGCTGCTGCTCCATCGCCAGCGAAGAGCTCTTCGCCGTCTCCGGCGATGGTGGAGATGGTTGTGCCGGAGATCTTGCGGATGCGCTGGTTGTTGGTGTCGGCGATGTAGATGTTTCCAGTGCTATCGACTGCTACAGCAGAGGGAAGTGCGAGCTGCGCCGATGTTGCTGCGCCGTTATCGCCGGAGAAGCCTGCGGTTCCGGTTCCGGCGATGGTGGTGATTGTGCCGGAACTGACTTCGCGGATGCGGTGGTTATGCGAGTCGGCGATGAAAATATTTCCGTTGGCGTCTACGGCTACGCCGGTGGGGCTGTCCAGGGTAGCGGAGGTGGCGGGGCCGTTGTCGCCAGAGTAGCCTTCGGTGGCCTCGGTGCCGGCTACTACGGTGATGATGCCAGCCTTGGAGATCTCGCGGATGACGTGGTTCTGGGCGTCGGCGAGGTAGAGGTTGCCGGTGGCGTCGTAGGCTACCGCGGCTGGGTTCGCTACCGTGGCTGCTACGGCCTGACCGGAATCGCCTGTGCTGCCTAAGATTCCAGTGCCTGCAACCGTGGATACGGTGCGGCCGGGGGTTACGGTGAGGATGCCCTGACCGAGCAGCGCGGTGGAGATGAGAAAGAACAGGGCAGCGGTGGTGGCTACCCTCCCCCCCGTGACTTTTCGGGGTAAAGTCTTCAGAAATAGTGGCTTAGATGCGGACTTGTGGAAGTCTGGCAGTTGCCTAGTGTGTTGCTTTAGCAAGGGGAACCTCGCGGGTTCAACCCGTGGAGAAACTTCTTTGTCAAGTGTAGCGTACGTGTCATACGTGTGATGCGTGTCGACAAGTGCGGACGCGAAAGCATTGATACCCCAGCTTAGCAAGGGGTAAGAATTGGCGTCGAGGGTGGGGTATCTGTCGAGTTTGGGTTGTTGTGGCATTCGGATATGGGCCCTACCTACTGGGGGAGTAGCTCCTGCCGGGGTTCGCTTTCTACAGGGCTGGTTGTGTTTCTCGAACCCAGCGCAACATTTTTGGGTAGATCGAAGGAGTGTCGGGAGTGGGCTGGGTGGTTAGGCCCATCCACCAGAGCAGGGGTAGACCGGGGCGATTTCCGGTGGCAAAACCAGAGATGAGGGTATCGGAGGTGCCACGATAGCCGTGGGGATGGAAGACGACTTCAGGCGGAAGGCCGAGATGAACGACGGCGGCGTAAGACCAGGCGATGGCAGCTATCTCTTCTCCAGCGTCGCCGGTGGGCGGTTGTTCGAGACGGCGGTTTTCGGGTGGCATGACGGCAAGGTGACCGGCTTCGTGGAGGAGATCGCCGGGGTGGAGGAGTGCGTCGATATCGACGTTGAGACCGTTGGCGATGAGCTGGATGCCGGGGAGAAATGTCTCTTCGGGAAGCTCGGCGAGATGGATCTCGAAGCCGATCTCGCGGAGAAAGGCGAAGATGCGGTCGAGGACGAAGGTGCGATCGAGGATTTCACCAGATTCGAGGGTAATGTGCGCTTCGGGCTTGAGGTTTTCGGTGCTGGGCTGTGCGTCGGAGATTGGAGAGGGTCCTGTAGTGCGTTCGGGTTTCCACTCCATCTCAAAGGAGATCTCGTCGCCGGAAACGATGGTGAAACCGAGGCGCTTGTAGAGGTTCAGGGCGCGATTGTTCTTTTCGACACGGAGGCTGAAGACCTCTCCGTTGGTAGAGGTCTTGTGGATGAGCTTTTGCAGTACATGGGTCCCGATGCCCTGCTCGCGCCACTCGGGGAGGATGGCGAAGTCGACCATGCGGAGACCCTGCGGTATTTTTTGCAGAAGGTAGCGGCCGACTGGAGTGCCGTCTTCGAGCGAGATAGTCCAGTCTTCGGCGCCGGGGTATTGATTGGCGTAGGTGAGGGCGCGTCCTCGCCACTGCATTTGGACGAGTGCTTCCGCCTGAGGCTGGGGCAGGCCTATCGCGGCAAGCTCGGCCAGCTTATCCAAGGCGAAGAGCCGGTAGGCTAGGGAGCCTGCTTCCGGGGTTTGAGCTTCGGGTTGGAGAGTGATCTGCATGCGGTTTGAAGCGTATTTCGATTACGGGCGCTGCGGGAACCTGCCTACTACTGCAATGAGGTAGATCGCCTGCTGCACGTTTGGAAGCTTCGGCAGGGCAAAGGTGGTGCGATCGTCGCCTCCGTAGGTATTGCCGATGATGCTGTATAGCGCTGGGTTATCGCGGATTAGGAGCATGCGGCCATCGCATGGCAGCCAGCCCACGGGGGCGAAGTTGCCTGCAAAGAGAAGTATCTGGCCGAGACAAATCGTTGTTTCCATGGAAGAGATTCCTTGAGGCAGTAACAGGCGGGCCGTGAGGCCCGCCCGGAGTGAGGTTAGCCGCGCGAGGGGTAGAGTCCCTGGAGCGAGATGATGAAGTAGACGGCGAGGTAAGGCGGTTGGATGATGACGGGTAGACTACTGCCTGTCACTGCGTTGGTGACTGTACCGCCGCCGCCGGCGACGCCGGAGATGGTGGCGCTGACACCGGCAATCGGGGCGAGGTCGGTGGGTAACTGAGCGCCCGAAACGAAGTTATTGGAAGCTACGTTATTCCCGTCCGTTGAAAGCGCGTTGCCGGTCAGGTAGTTTCCATTCGGCGAGCTCGTTGTAGCCGCAGTGCCGCTGGCCTTTACGCTTACCGTTACGGTTGGCGTACCGCTGCCGCCGCCCGTAGGAGTAAAGGTGGCCGTATGGGTGTGCGTCGGCAGTTGTTGCTGGGTAAGGGTGATGCTCTGTAGGCCGGCTTTCTGGCCCTGAACGTAAACAGGCAGCCCCGCTCCGGCGCCTGCGTGGAGCGGCATGCGCCCCTGCAGGTCGGGTAGTTGGAAGTTCGTGGTTCCGTTGCCCCCGTACAGGGTTCCGAGCAGGGCAAAAAGGGCGGTATATTGCGAGATACTCATGGTCTGGCCGTTGCACAGCGCCCAGCCTGAGGGGGCGAAGTTGAAGCCCACCATGCGAATTTCTCCGACATACGGATCGCTCATATTTTTTTTCCTTTCGTGAGAACTGCGATTAGAAGGTTTTGCTGAGAAACGACTCATCACAGCAGCAGAATTTCCTTGACTTGGTGCAGCTTCAAAAGACGGCAGACAACTTAATAAAGAGAAGATGGCCTACGTGAGTTTTTGTGGAGGTATTTTCCCGGGCCCGAGTTTTGTGTGGTTCTCATTCCTCCGTAAGGCTCACTGCTTTGCAAGTGAGTTGACCCAGCTTTGGTGCCTCGGCACCTACCGGGCTACTGACACGTTGTGCTCGTAATAAAGGCATGGAAAGCCGAGTCGGCGGCTGCGAGGTGGCCCAAAGTGATTGGCACTCCCGCCGTGACAGCGACTGACAAGGTACAGCTAGCTGTAGCGGTAGTCGACGGAGAGGTCGTACAGTTGTTGGTGCCGGTGGTGATCGCGGTAGGCGTACCGGCTTCTGCGCTAAAGCTAGGCGCCACTGTATACAGTTGCCAAGTCGTCGTAACGCTGGCGTAATAATCCGTGATTGCTATATTGAGAGTGCAGGACGATTGAGGGACGAACAGTGTGCTCCCGGTAACTACCGTGCCCAGCGCCAAGTTTTCGAAGGGATTGAGATAATTCTCGACGGCGGAGTTAGGGTGGAAATGGCCGATGCCGAATGTGACTGGAGCCGGTGGCGTAGCCCAGGCGAAGTTTCCGTTGAGGTAGGTGGTTGACGAGGCTGTGCCTGTGGTGTTGAGGTTGGAGGCGGTGATGCCGCTGGCGCCTGTTGCGACCATGCTGCCGGTGACCTTCCCAGCGCCGATGCTCACGACGCCGGCAGGGGTGATGGTGATATCGCCGGTGACCGGTTCCGGAGCAGGCAAGAAGGTAGTGTTTTGGGTGATGTAGATCTGGGCGGATGCGGTACCGGTGGCGAAGCCTGTACCGGTGGCGCCTGTGAAGCCTGTATTGCCCTGTGAGCCTGTAGGTCCGGTGACGCCTGTATTGCCCTGTGAGCCTGTAGGTCCGGTGACGCCCGTGTTGCCCTGTGAACCTGTAGGTCCGGTGACGCCTGTATTGCCCTGTGAGCCTGTAGGTCCGGTGACGCCTGTATTGCCCTGTGAGCCTGTAGGTCCAGTGACGCCGGTGTTGCCTTGTGAGCCTGTAGGTCCGGTGACGCCTGTATTGCCCTGTGAGCCTGTAGGTCCAGTGACTCCTGTATTGCCTTGTGAACCTGTGGGTCCGGTGACTCCTGTATTGCCTTGTGAACCTGTAGGTCCGGTGACGCCCGTGTTGCCTTGTGAGCCTGTAGGTCCAGTGACTCCTGTGTTGCCCTGTGAGCCTGTGGGTCCGGTGACGCCCGTGTTGCCCTGTGAGCCTGTGGGTCCGGTGACGCCGGTGTTGCCTTGTGAACCTGTAGATCCGGTGACGCCGGTGTTGCCCTGTGAGCCTGTAGGTCCGGTGACGCCGGTGTTGCCCTGTGAACCAGTTGCTCCCACGACGCCTGTAACGCCTTGGATGCCTTGAGCTCCAGTTGTGCCGACGATACCTGTATTGCCCTGAACGCCCTGGATGCCCTGTGCGCCGGTAGCGCCAGCCACGGCGATCAGCTGCCAATAGGTTGTGTTTGTGGGAGTCTGGCCGGTGTTGGCTAAGATAGCAACGTAGCTGGAGCCATTGTAGGAAACCACAGAGTTGACGGGGTAGGCGGTGGAGTTGGACCAGCTGCCTTCATAGGAGATGGTGCCGGTAGCGCCTGTGACGCCTTGCGCACCCGTAACGCCCGTATTGCCCTGTGCGCCTGTTGCGCCTATGAGGCCGGTATTACCTTGTGCGCCGGTGACGCCGACGGCTCCGGTGTTGCCTTGTGCGCCAGTGGCTCCGGCAATGCCTGTGTTTCCCTGCGCCCCGGTAGCACCAACTGCTCCAGTGGTTCCGCTAACACCTTGTGCGCCAGTACCACCCGTGTTTCCGGCTGCACCTGTAGCTCCCACTAAGCCTGTATTGCCTTGCGCTCCTGTTGCGCCTATGAGGCCGGTGTTGCCTTGCGCTCCTGTTGCGCCTATGAGGCCGGTGTTGCCTTGAGCCCCTGTGACGCCTATGGCTCCTGTATTGCCTTGTGCTCCAGTGGCTCCTGTGAGGCCGATACTTCCGGTTGCGCCGACGGCGCCAGTCACTCCGTTGATGCCCTGGGTTCCGGTCGCTCCGTTGATTCCCTGAACGCCCGTGTTGCCCAGGATGCCTTGAATGCCCTGCGGTCCGGTTGGGCCAGTGGCTCCTGTTGCGCCCATGGAGGTGATGGTGATGTCGAGGTGGGGATTGTGGCTGGTCTCGTCATTCTCCTTGGAGTCGAGGAGGACGTAGCCGGCCGTGGAGGTGAAGGCGAAGCCGTTGTTGCTGGCGGGGGTGGTGACCCAGCTCTGAACCTGGGCGGTGACGTCGACGGATACGTAGACGCCGGTGGTGGTGGCGCTGAAACTGGTGATGGTCGCGCCGATGGTGGGGATGGTGCTTTGGGTGACGGTGTACTCGTTCCAGGCCGAGGTAACGGAGGCGACGTTCACGGTGCCGTCGACGAAGATGCGATTGATGAAGACGGTGAGGGTGGCCTTGGAGATCTGGCTGGCGGTGACGCCGGCGGGCAGGGTGGTGAGATCGAACTGCACGAGGCCAGTGTTGCCGCTGCCGATATCGATGTTGGCGAGTGTGCCGAAGTTGGTGCCGGGGCGCGCTGTGGTGACGAAGGTGTCGCCGGAGAGCGGGACCTCTGTGGCATGAGCAGCGGGCGCGAGAGATGCGGCCAGAAGAAGGGCTGCCACCGGAACAGCGGAGCGGACGGCTGCGGTCAGACGAGGGGAGGATAGGAATCGTTTCAAAGCAAGCTCCAGCGGGCGCTGATCAAACGCCCGTAACTCAACAAAAAACTCGCGCAACAGTCGTAAGTGGCTAAGAAATGTGGCTGCTGTGAAGCGGTCAAAACATTTTTGCTCTATTTTGGAAAACTCCCGAATGGTACTACGTTAGGGGAATCTGTCAACAGGGTGAGATTGAAAATATGTGGATTTTTAATCTTCGGGTGGGGTTGAGGAAGGGAATTTATAGGGGATGAGTTTGCCGGGTGGGAGAGTGCGGCTATTATGGGAGTTCCGTGAGCTGGAAGCGAACATTCTGGGTGGGGTTGGTGGTGGTGGCGATCTGTGCCGCCTATGCGAACTCGTTCGAGAACGGGTTTCACTTCGACGACTTCCATACGGTGGTCGATAATCCGGCGATACAGAGCCTGCGGAATGTGCCACGGTTCTTTATCGACGCGACGACTTTTAGTGTGCTGCCGGCAAATCGGACGTATAGGCCGGTGGTGTCGAGTTCGCTGGCGATTGATTATGCGCTGGGGCGTGGGTATGTGCCGCTGTGGTTTCACGTGGGCACGTTTCTGGTGTTTCTGGGTGAGGTTTGGCTGCTGTATACGCTGTACCGGCTGCTGCTGGATAAGATTCGGCCGGGGCCGGCGAATGAGTGGGTGGCGCTGTTTGGAGCGGCGTGGTTTGGGCTGCATCCGGCGATGGCGGAGACCGTTAACTATGTGATTCAGCGGGGGGATTTGTATTGCACGGTGGGATGTGTGGCGGGGCTTTATGTTTTTGCGAGGTATCCAGAGAGGCGGAAGTTTGGGGTTTATCTGCTGCCGTTTGTGTTGGCAATGTTGTCGAAGCCGCCGGCGGCTGTGTTCCCGCTGTTGTTGATGTTTTACTGCTATTTCTTTGAGGGTGAAGGAGATACGCTTGCAAGATGGAGGCGGGCCGGGGTTAGTGCTTTGCCTTCGTTGGTGGTGACAGGGGTATTGCTGGGGTTGCAGTCGGCTATGACGCCGAAGTCGTTTATGCCGTCGATGATTTCGCCTTGGGATTACAGGTTAACCCAGCCTTTTGTTTGGCTTAGGTACTTTGGGGCTCTGTTTTTGCCGGTGCATCTGAATGTGGATACGGACCTTTCGCCGTTTTCCAGTTTCAATTTGCAGGAACTGGCGGGATTGGTTTTTCTGGTGGCGCTGGGGTGGGCGATATGGTGGTCGGCGCGTCGTAAGTTGTTGTATCCCATAGCGTTTGGGTTGATCTGGTTTGTGGTGACGCAGCTACCTACGTCGCTTTATCCGCTGTCTGAGGTGGAGAATGACCACCGGATGTTCTTCTCGTTTGTGGGGTTGATCCTCGCAGTGGTTTGGGGTGGTTGGCTGTTGATTGAGCCATTTTTGACGGGCGAGGGACGGAGGACAGCACGGTACGCCACGGTGTTTTTTACGGTGCTGACGGTGGCGATTTACGGGTACGGTGTCCACCGGAGAAATGCGGTTTGGCATGACGAGGAGTCGCTGTGGAAGGATGATGCGCTGAAGTCTCCACACAATGGCCGGGGGCTGATGATCTATGGGCTGACCCAGATGAACAAGGGAGCCTATGCTGTGGCGCTGGATTATTTTGAGAAGGCGCTGATCTATACGCCGAACTATCCGACGCTGGAGATCAACCTGGGGGTGGTGAACGGGAATATGGCTGACTCGGGGCCGGCGAGTGAGGCGGCGGGGAGATCGGTGGAGGCGGAGAAGCATTTTCAGCGGGCGATTGAGTTGGCGCCGGGGGATGACTCGGGTCATGCGTTTTATGGGCGGTGGCTGTTGCAGAAGGGGCGGTTTGCGGAGGCGATTGCGCAGTTGCAGACGGCGGTGCGGCTGGATCCGCAGCGGCCGTTCAATCACGATGTGTTGATTGAGGCTTATAGCCAGTCGGGGGATTTGAAGGACGCGAAGCAGGAGGCGACGCAGACGCTGGCAGTTATGCCGGGGGATGAGGCGGCGGAGCAGGCATTGCAACATCCGGCGGCGGGTGGG
>Ga0302311_10008585_pt1 | contig 10262 bp, 7 predicted proteins | sample III_Palsa_N1_3_FD_200449 | JGI IMG/M metagenome (GOLD analysis project Ga0302311, IMG submission 200449) | Peat permafrost microbial communities from Stordalen Mire near Abisko, Sweden - III_Palsa_N1_3 | ecosystem: Environmental > Terrestrial > Soil > Palsa > Peat permafrost | place: Sweden...
ATTTGTACGACGCCTGCCCGCATGCGCTTGTGGCCCGCGCTCATGTCCGTGGTCAAGGGCAGGCATCCTACAAATCTAAACATGACCAGCCGGACGGCATCAACCAACGATGGACTGTCCTAGGACTCTTGGCAGCCGTTTGCGCAGTTGCCAAGCGGGCATCCAGACAGTCGGCGTCAGGGTGCATCCGGTCAGGTCAATCTAGGGTGCCTGCCCGAACGCAGGTTAACCCACGCCTCACCCATCGATCAATTTCAATCCAGCGGGCAGTGCCTCCCCGAACACGCGCCCGGTGTCCGCGTTATCGAGCGTCACGACCTCACGAACCATCTCGACCCACGCAGGCGCCGCGTTCACGGCTTCAAGTCGTCGCACGACAGTTTCGCGAACCGGCTTCGACAGATCCCTTGAACGATCCCCTGTCATACGCGCAATCTGCACTGCCGCAAACACAGCCGGCTCAACCTTCTTCCAGTCCAGCGCGAGGATTGCGTCCAGCCACCGTGTCGCCACGTCTGCTGGCACGACACCATGCGCGCTGCCATAGAACGGCCGACGTGCACCAATGCGCCCAACCGCCCACCACCCGTGATGATTTTCCGAGGGCCGTTGAAGTCGAACCAGAAGCTGTTCCGCGATCTCAACCTTTCGGTCAACCGGAATGCGTTCAAGCGATGCATAAAGGCGAAGCATATCCGCGTAGCCGACCTTCGAGGGATCGAAGGGCAGCTTATGCCGCTTCGTGCCCGCAGCGGCCTGAAGCCAGGCCATTGCATCGAGCACCTGAAGCTGCGCATCCTCATGCAGCCCGCCCGCCGCGCGACGCCATAGCGTCCACCATTCCGACCACACTTGCCCTTCGTTGACGTACTGAATGCCGTCGTCGAATAGCGACCAAAGCTGTTCGACGCGCCATTCATCGAGCGGATAACCAAATCCCGGCCGCACGCAATAGCCGGCCAGATTCAACCATAGGCGTTCATGATCCGCGGAACGCCGCCTCCGGCCCGCGCGTTCCCAGAGCGCCCCGAACAGTTCGCGAAGCAGTGCGCCATCCCAAGCCTGACGCGGCCCCAGTAGCTGTTCAAGTCCTGCACGCAGGCGCTTCACTTGCCTAGGATCGACATTGGCCGAGCGGGCGCCGAACGTACGGTCGATAAGTTCGATGGCCTTGTCGAGCGACGGATGACGTATAGCCGCGCAGACGTCGTGTTCCGCATCGTCACGTCGCAACTGGAACTCGAGCAACCATCGCTGCGAAGCGTCGTCGGTTGCGATGCAGTGCATCTCCAGCCTGCCGAGTTCCGTCAGCGACGTCGTGAGTTTGACCGGTCGCTCCCGAGGCCCGCTCGCGTCCTGCCGCACCACAGTCGCGACCGGCGGCAAGCGGACGAAGTCGCCCGTCGTAAGGTCGACAAGCTCGCCCGGCTGCCAAGCTGTATCGGAGACTGTAGAGACCAGATGGAAGCGCACCGGATGCCCGAGCCGCAGCGCAAACACGCGATCCTCGAGATGGACCTCGTGGCCTTCCTCGGTTCCACGCGGCAACAGGCACACGCCTCGCGACGCCTGCGCGTCATCGTCGAGGACGAGGAAATAGCTGCGTGGCGAGCCACCGCCGATGCGCGGCGCGTGCCCCGCACGGGCCAGGCCATAAGCGACCGCACCACGCGCGACAGCGACATCGGGATGGTCGTTTTGCAACACATGCAGAGGCTGCTGGCGCCATGCACCGAGCGAACTCGCCAGACGCTCGGAGAGCGCTTTGGCACGGAAGACACCGCCGTTGAGCAGCAAGGTATCGGGCATCGGCAAGGACGAGGGCTCACTATCCGACGCCGACGTACCCAATGCATCGCGCGACTGCGCATTAAGCCGGTTCAGAAACGCCGCGATGTGCCGCGTGATTGCCGGATCGGCCGCGTAGGGCAATCCGAACTCGACGATTCCCGCCCGCGACCGACGAGGCAACTCGTCCGGGCTGCCCGTCGGAAAGAACCCTTCCACGATGACCTGCTCGACTTCCTGCCGGCTCAACTCCGTCGTGCGTGCACCGCCGACAAGCCGCGCTCCCGCACCGAGCAGCGTGATCGGGACGGAGTCGGGCGCCTGCGCGCCAAGCAGTTGTTCCTTCGCGGCGCGGCACCGTTCGACGAGCTGGGACAGGCTCGCCGCCGACAGGCGCGTTTGCTCCTTCGCAAAACGCGTCTCCACCAGATGCGCCAGCGCAAGGTCCATGTTGTCGCCGCCGAGCATCAAATGGTTGCCGACGCCGATGCGGGTCAGTTGCGGCTCGCCGTCCTCGAAATGCACCTTGATGAGTGTGAGGTCCGTCGTGCCGCCGCCCACATCGCAGACGAGCACGAGCCGGGTCTGGGCGAGTTCGGCGCCAAGCGTCGCGCGATGATGAAACAGCCAGTCGTAGAAAGCGGCCTGAGGCTCTTCGAGCAGGCGCAGGGCGGGCAGCTTCGCCAAGCGCGCGGCCTCAAGCGTGAGCGCACGCGCGCCGTCATCGAACGACGCGGGTACGGTAAGCACTACATCCTGATCTTCGAGCAGCGCGCGCGGAAACCGACGGTTCCACGCGTCACGTACGTGAGCCAGATAGCTGGCGCTCGCGGTCACCGGCGAGACCTTGCCCACTTCATCGGCCGCGCCCCACGGCAGAATCGGCGCGAGACGATCGACCGACGCATGCGACAGCCAGCTCTTCGCGCTGGTCACGAGCCGGCCCGGCACCTGCGCGCCGAGCGTGCGAGCGAGACGGCCAATCACGGCCGGCTGCATCACGGCCGGCTGAGCGCGGTCGTCGGCGCCGCTCCACGGTAATTGCAGATCGCCTGGCGCCAGCTCGCCCGGCGCGGGGTGATAGCGCACGGACGGCAACAGCTCTTGCGCGCCGACCTCGCCGAGGCCCACGAGCTGATCGATATCAAAGATGCGGATCTCGTCAGCACCCGGCTCGACGTATGCAACGACCGTATTGCTCGTGCCGAGATCGATGCCGACGATGTATTGCTTCATCGAATCAGGCGTTCGCGCTGCCGCGCACATCGAATTCGACTTTCCAGCGCTCGCTTGTGCCGCGCGGCACGGCTTCGAGTTCCAGCGTGCCGGCCTCAGTGATCCGTGCATGCAGCTTCACCGGCACGACTTCGCCGGGCGTGCGTCCTTCGGGCGGCAGCGTGGCCTGGATTTCCTCCAGCTCCTGCAACTCGTCGGGCGACCAGTAGTCGAGCATCGTGCCAACCTGGTCTTGGCGACGCACCGATGAACCAAAGAAACGGAAGTGCACGGGTTCGCCAACCACGAGACCGAATTCCTGAGTCGGCAAGGCCGCGTCTGTTCCTTCTTCCATCCCGAAGGGCGCCACGCACAACGCCTGGATGGGTGGCTCCATGCCGGGCACGGCCGGCATGGCCGACTCGATCGCAATGTAGTAAGCGCGGGCCGTGCCGCCACGAATGCGCACGCCCTTGCCGCGCTTCACGTAGCCGTAGTACGCCGCGCCACGTGCGACCGCGAGGTCGAGATCGGCGCCGCCCAACAGGCGCGCAGGCGCCGCGCCTTCGGCTGCGAGCCAGCCGTTGAGGCCATCGAGAATTCGCTCGACAAGCAGCGGTGACTTGAACACGCCGCCGTTGAACAGGACTGCTGTCGGATGCAGGAAGCTCGCGCCCTCGACTGGCGAGTGCTGCAATCCTTCAAGCTCGGCGAGCGCTGCCACTTGTCGGCCGAGGAATGCGGCAAGGTGCCGCGTGATGCCCGCATCCTGCGCATACGGCAGGCCGAGTTGTGTCAGGCCGGCTCGCGCACGGCTTATCGGCCGCGCCGATGCATCGACTTGGGGGAAGAAGCCGTCGAGAATCGTCTGCGTAAGTTCGGCGCGGGTCAGTTCGGTGCGGATCGAGCCGCCAATCAGTTTCGATCCACGGCTAGGCACGACCAACGGCACGGTATCCGTACTGCGGTCGGTCAACAGCGTTTCCTTGGCTGCCCGGCACGCATAGGTGAGTGCGCGCAACTGCCACGGATCGGCCTGCGTCCCCTGAGCGGCGAGCTTGCGCGCGACCACGTGCGCAAGCGCCAGATCCATGTTGTCGCCGCCCAGCAGGATGTGTTCGCCGACCGCGACGCGATGCAACTCGAGATTGCCTTCGCGTTCGATGACCGCGATCAACGACAGGTCGGTCGTGCCACCGCCCACGTCCACGACCAGGATGATGTCGCCGACCTTCACCTGCTTGCGCCAGGCGCCCTCGCTCTTCTGGATCCAGCTATAAAGCGCCGCTTGCGGTTCCTCCAGCAGCGTCATGCGGTCGTAGCCAGCGGCTTGTGCTGCCTCGGCCGTCAATTCTCTCGCGGCCGGATCGAAAGAAGCGGGGATGGTGACCGTGACTTCCTGTTCGCTGAACGGCGCATCGGGATGCGCGTGGTTCCATGCTTCGCGCAAATGCGTGAGATAGCGAACCGAGGATTCAAGCGGCGAGACGCGCGTCACTTCAGGCGGCGCGTCGCTTGGCAGAATTGCCGCACGACGGTCCACACCCGGATGACAGAGCCAGCTCTTGGCGCTCGACACCAGCCGGATCGGCGTCCCTGCGCCTCGGCTACGTGCCATCTCACCGACCGCGAAGTCGCGCTCGCTGGTCCACGGCAAGGCCAGGTCACCCGGCGTCAGTTCGCTCGGATGGGGCAGGTAGAGAAACGAGGGCAGCAGATCGAGCGCTTCGATAGCCCCGGGTCCGGTGAGCTGCGTAACCGGCAGGACGCCCTGACTGGTTTTCTCGCCGTCACTGGCGGAGAGGTCGACGTACGAGAGGGCGCAGTGGGTAGTGCCCAGATCGATGCCAATCGAATAGCGCGGCTCAGTCATAGTTCCACCTCGGCTTGTGCGATCACAGTCGCGTCATGCGTCTTTGTCAACATCGGCAGCCTGACTTCCTCGACTCGCCAGCCGCGGTGACTAAGGTTGCCATTGAACGGCGGCTTGCCGACCACGTTTCCCGTCAGCCGGATCGCGGTTGCATCGAAGCCATCGGCGAGCGTCACGCGGCTGCCTTCGGACTCTTCACGTACCGGGCGAATCGTGAAATGTTCGCGCAGCGTCGCGCGGCAACCGTCGTGCACGAGCCTTGCGGCGGCGCCGATGTCCGCATCGGAATAGCCTGCGATGTCCTCTTCAACGAAGTCGACGAAGCGCGCGCCACGCTGGAGAAGTCCCAGAAGCTGAAGCGCTGCCTCCGGGCTTGACTCCTTGATCGTGGGCGCGGTCGTGGGTGCGGTCGATGCTGCGGGTTGGGGCACCGTGACCGGTGCCGCCGCTACCGCCCCGTCGCGCAGTCGGCGCACCTGGGCTGCGAATTCGCGATCGCCTAGGAGAGCAAAAAAGGTCCCGACGGCCAAGGAAAGTCGGCCGAAGAAAGATAGGTTCGATTCGGTCATACGAAATTGCTCCAATTGCTTCGGTAGGTTCGCTTGAACGAAGAGCTATCCTGCTGGACGCGGGACGAGGCTCGATAAGAGCCTGGAAGGTCGGATCCGGCATTTTATAGGTGAGCCCAGCAGGGGCCAAAACCCGTATTTTGCCTTGATGTGGCCGAGAGCCGTTCAACATGCGAATGGCGGCAACCTATGTCGCCATGGCGGCGCTGCGTGCGCGAGCGCATTTGGCCGTGCCTGACGGTATCGATACACCGCTTTTACGGCCGGCAAAGGATGGAAAAGCGGACGTTGCGGCGCGCCGCCTAATGAGCGGATGAGGTCTTTCGGTCGTGTCAGGCCGGCGCGCGGGCAGTTTCGCTTGTTGGACGCGAAGAGCCGGCTGACGTCTGATGTTTTCGCAGTTAGTCGCCGAAATCCTCTTCTGCTTTGCGATTGCGGCGCTCTTCGTTGGCACGGCGAGCGCGCACGCGCTGGCGCCACAGGACGGTAATGACCTCGCCCGTAGTCGCACCAGCGGGAATTTCGTTACGGATGAGATTCGGCACCATCGGCAGGCCCAGACGCTGCCTCCGCAGCGCCCGGGCTATGGCCGTGCGGCACTCCTGCCCGTGGCAATCCCATTCGTCACGCATTTTTCCGCAGTAACGGCATTCGTTCATAACAAATAGTCTAACTGCAATCGCGGATGGACTCCGCGGTCGGGAAAAACTCACGTACGGTCGGCAAATATTCTGACGAGTCACGCCGGAGAAGACGATTGTGCCTGACGAGCAGACCCCGAATGACATGGCCAATTCCTGCTCGACGCGGCCTGGCCCCGCTTCGAACGGCATCAGAGGCTTTCGATATTGTCCCACGCTCTCCAGCATGCCTGCCTTCGCGGGACGCATCCGGTCGGCGCGTGGTTTCCGATACACCGGCAGTCCAAGGGGACACGCGCGACGCCTTGGCGGCTAGCGGCCTTGCTGAAGGGCGTTAGCTCGATTGAGTTGAGTTGGCGTTTCAGTGGGATTGCGCCGTCTGTTTTAACTGCGATGTCGCACCGCAGGTCTAACGACGCTTAACTGCTGGTTTGCCAGAGAAGCGTCGCTGCGACCGGAAGGGCGGGGTAATGAACGGCCGAGGGCGCGGTCCGGCCATTTTCTGACGTTCGCGAATGACCGCTTGTCGGCTTGAGGCTAGCGAATACGGGGCTGAAGCAAGGTGATAGCTGACCGGGAACGCGGGGAAATGATGGAAGCGGGCGCATCCGCATTACAGCGGTCGAGATTGAAAAATTTTTATAAGCTAGTTAAATATACAAACTAAGTGTCGTCTCGTTGTCGGACTGCTGATCCGGTATGCAGAACGAATCTGCATGGGACCGGAGTAAGCGCTATGGGACCAGAGTAAGCGCTGAAGCCCCAACTCTGGTTGACACGCCAACTCTGGTCGACACGCTAACTCCGGTCGACGCAGGAGAATACGCTTGAAAAGTGATTCGCGGACCTTGTGGCTCGCTTACGAAAAGGCTACGCACTCCCGGTCGCGGCGCGCGGTGAAGGGCGGCGTCGCGCTCGTCGTCGCCACGTCCCTTGCGGCGTGTATGGTCGGCCCGGACTATCGCAAGCCCGAGGTCCAGGTGCCGCAAGGGTTCAAGGAAGGCGTCGACTGGCAGCGCGCCGAGGCGAATCCTCAGGCTGCGATCTCAAGCACGTGGTGGCGCATGTATGGCGACGACAAGCTCAATGGTCTCGTCGAGCAGGCGTTGCAGGCAAACCAGTCGATCGCGGCGGCGGAAGCCGCCTACCGCGTCGCGCTCGCGACCGTGGAGGAGAACCGGGCGGGCCTGTTTCCGGTCGTCAAGGCAGGCGTCGCCGGTGCGCGTTCCGGCGGCAACATCGGAGGGCTCGAGGCGAGTTCCGGTTCGTCGGCCGCGGCGGGCAACAGCGTGGCGGTTACCGGGACCGTCAGTTGGGAACTCGACTTGTGGGGACAGATACGGCGCCAGATCGAGCAAGCGAAAGCGAACGCCCAGTCATCGGATGCGCAGCGTGCCGGTGAACGCATCTCGATCGCGGCCAGTGTTGCGAGCGACTACTTCCAGCTGCGCCAGGCCGACTTCGACATTCACGCGCTGAAGGAACAGCAGGACATCGACAGCCGGATTCTCGCGATGACGCAAACCGGGTTCGCAGAAGGCGAAGCGTCGAACGACGACGTGCTTAACGCACAGCAGACGCTCGAGATTGTGATCGCCGACCTGCAGGCGACCGAAACGACACGCGAGCAGGACGAGCACGCGATTGCCGTGCTGACCGGCACGCCGCCGGAGTCACTCACCATCGCCCCCGATCCGGACTATCCCTTCATTTCGCCTGCCGTGCCGCCGGCCCTGCCTTCCCAATTGCTCGAGCGGCGCTACGACGTGGTGAGTGCCGAGCGCACGGCGGCGGCGGCCAACGCGGGCATCGGCGTCGCCGAAGCCGCGTTCTATCCGTCGCTGACGCTCTCGGCCGAGGGCGGTTTCGCGCACAACACGTTGGCGCATCTGTTCACGGTGCCGAGCCGCTTCTGGACGCTCGGCCCGGATCTCGCGGAAACGATTTTCGACGCCGGCGCCCGCACGGCCGCGGTGCACGGAGCGCGCGCGACCTACGACGAAGACGTCGCGAACTACCGGAATACGGTCCTGACGGCGTTCCAGAGCGTGGAAGACAGCCTGTCGTCGATGAATCACCTGCGGGCGCAGGCAAGCGCGTTCGCGAAGGTGTACGACAGCAACAGCCGGCTGTTCGCGAGCGAACAGGCGCAGTTCAATGCCGGAGCGGCCAGCCAGCAGAGCTTGCTGACGCAACGGCTGACATTGATCCAGGCGGAGCAGAGTTTGCGTGACACGCAGGCGCTGCTTGCCGAGAGCAACGTGCAGCTGGTCAAGAACCTTGGCGGCGGCTGGCAGCGCGATGACGCGGAGGTCGCGTCGGTGCCGGCCGCCGCTTCATCGCCCGCCTCGGAAGCGGCGGTACGGCCTGCCCCGGAGAGGTCCGCCGACTGACTTACATGCTGTTCCCTACGATGTGGCATTGCGCGGAGTAACGCGTGTGCTGGCCTCAAGCAAGAACGGAGTTCTCATGAAGTCACGTCCTCAGCGCGCGCCGCTGTCGTATCTGTGCCTGATCGTACTCGCCGCCTGCTCGAAAAGCGCGCCACCGCCTCCACCGCCGCAGGTTGCGGTGGTGAAGGCGCAAACGCAGTCGGTACCGCTCGAGCGTCAGTTCGTCGGCCGGCTTTCGCCTTATTACAGCTCGAACGTAACGGCCCGCGTGTCCGGCGTGCTGCTGCGGCGCAATTACACGGAAGGCTCGCCGGTTCGCGCGGGGCAACTCCTGTTCGAGATCGATCCGGTCTTTTACCGCGCGCAGCTCAATAACGACCTCGCGCTGCTGGCTGAGGATCAGGCCACCTACGTCAACGACCACATCACGGCCGCGCGCAATCGCAAGCTGCTGCCGGTCGGTTCGGTCTCGCAGCAGACCGTCGACAATTCCGATGCCGCCGAACGCAGCGCGGCGGCCAAGCTCAAGGCCGACGAGGCAACCGTCGCGAGCGCACGGGTCTTGCTCAACTACACGCGCGTAACGGCGCCGATCAGCGGTATCGCCGGACAACAACAGGTGACGGCGGGCGCGGTGGTCGGCAGCAGCACATCCGACACGGGTGGAAGCGGCACGCTGCTGACGACGGTCCAGCAGATCGACCCGATGTACGTGAACTTCACGCTCAGTTCGGCCGATCTGGCCACGCTACAGCAGTCCCAGACCGCCGGCTCGATCGATCTGCAGCAGCAGAACCACACCACGGTGCAGATTGCGCTGCCCAATCGCGCGTCGTACGGCACGGCGGGCACGCTTGATTTCTCAGACGTGACGGTGAATGCGGCGACCGGCTCGATCAATATGCGTGCGCTCGTCGCGAACCCGCAGCGGCGTCTGCTGCCCGGCATGTATGTGTCGCTGAGCGTCAATTTCGGCCAGCAGAACAATGTGTTCCTGATTCCGCAGCAGGCAGTGCAGCGCGACACGGTCGGCGCGTACGTGTTCGTGGTCGGCGCGGACGGCAAGGTGGCGCGCAAGGACGTCGAGGCGACCAATAGCCTTGGCAACAACTGGGTCGTCACGCGCGGGCTCGCAGACGGCGACCAGGTCATCGTGACGGGTGTGCAGATGGTGCGGGAAGGGGCGCCGGCGAAGACCGTCGCGTGGCAGCCGCTTGCGGCGGCCTCAGGTGCGTCGGCTGCGTCCACAGCGCCGGCGGCGCCTGCCGTGTCAACCCCGGCGCCGTCGTCGAGTCCCGCAGCTACACCAGTTTCCGCGGCGTCACCGGCTTCGGCCGGCATGGCGAAGTAGGAGAGCGCTCATGCCGAGTTTTTTCATTAGCCGCCCCATCTTCGCCTGGGTCATCGCGATCCTGATCTGCTTGTTCGGCATCATCTCCGTGCACGGCATGGGGATTGATTCGTACCCGGACATCGCACCGCCGGAAGTGACCGTCACCGCGCAGTATCCGGGCGCGAGCGCCCAGACGATGGAATCGACGGTGACCCAGGTGATCGAGCAGCAGCTCACGGGCATCGACAATCTGCTGTATTTCAGTTCGACTTCGAGCTCGAATGGCCAGACGCAGATCATCCTCACGTTCGCGACGGGCACCAACCCGGACATAGCCCAGGTGCAGGTGCAGAACAAGGTCACGCTTGCCGAGCCGCTGCTGCCTGCACAGGTCACTCAGCAAGGGGTGGTCGTGGCGAAGGCGAGCCCGGACATCCTGATGTTCGTCGA
>Ga0302311_10008586_pt1 | contig 10260 bp, 11 predicted proteins | sample III_Palsa_N1_3_FD_200449 | JGI IMG/M metagenome (GOLD analysis project Ga0302311, IMG submission 200449) | Peat permafrost microbial communities from Stordalen Mire near Abisko, Sweden - III_Palsa_N1_3 | ecosystem: Environmental > Terrestrial > Soil > Palsa > Peat permafrost | place: Sweden...
CCACGAACGCCAGAAATGGGATGAGATGCTGGACAAGCAATCCGATCCGGAGCGAAGCAAGGATCGCATCCATCCCCAGGCCGTGGCCCGCGCGGTCAGCAACGCCGCCCGCCGCGACGCGATATTTGTTCTCGATACCGGCTTGAACACATTGTGGTCCGCGAACTGGATTCGGCAAACCGGATCGCAGCGGATCATCGGCTCGTTCAACAACGCGGCGGTGGGCACGGCGCTTGGCCAGGCCAATGGCGTGCAGGCGCTGGATCGGTCGCGCCAGGTGATTGCGCTCACCGGCGACGGCGGCTTCAACATGCTGATGGGCGAATTCATGACCGCCGTGCATTACAAGCTGCCGGTCAAGGTGATCGTCTACAATAACTCCGCACTCGGGTTGATCACGCTGGAAGCCGAAAGCGTCGGCATCGTGCCGTTCCGCGAAGCCATCGAATTTCCGAATCCGGATTTTGCGGCGCTGGCGCGCGCCTGCGGCGGCCACGGCTTTACCGCGCGGCAACCGGGCGACTTGAAGGCCGCGATCCACGATGCGCTCGCCGTCGACGGCCCGGCGATCGTCGACGCCGTCGTGGTCGCCAACGAAATACCCAACATGCCGCATGTCGAACTCGAACAGGTCGGGAATTTCGCCATCGCCAAGATCAAGCAAGCCGTTCTCGCCGTCACCGGCGGGTAACGCTATTTCCGGCTTCCCGCCCCTCCGCCTGCCCTTGCGGATCAGGCCGCCGGCCTGCCCTCATACGCCCGCTTCAGCGCGGCGATGTCGAGTTTGATCATTTGCATCATCGCCTGCATCGCGCGCTCGGCGCCCTTGCGGTCGGGACCGCCGAGCAATTCCGGCAGCACGGACGGGACGATCTGCCAGGACACGCCATAACGATCCTTGAGCCAGCCGCAGCGCTCGACCTGCCCGCCACTGGACGACAGCGCGTCCCACAGGCGATCGACCTCGGCCTGATCGGCGCAGTCGATCTTGAACGAAATGGCGTGGGTATATTCGAACCGCGTGCCGCCGTTCAGCGCCATGTAGTCCTGGCCGGCCAGCGTGAACTGAACCACCAGCACGCTGCCGGCCTTTCCGGCGGGACCGTCAACGAGGTTCTTCTGGATCCGTTCGATCCGCGAATCCGGCAGCAGCGAGACGTAAAATGCCGCGGCCTCCTCGGCCTCGCCGTCAAACCACAGGCAGGGGGTAATCTTGGACATCGGATAAATCCTCCAGGAGTTTCTTCGACTCTCCGAGGACGAACGCCGGGGCGCCGATCCGACATCCGGTCTGGATCTTTTGAAGTTCGATTCGTTTTTCGTCATGGCCGGGCTTCGTCCCGGCCATCCACGTCTTCCTGTCGGGATTTCAAGACGTGAATGCCCGGGACAAGGCCCGGGCATGACGACTCAATTTATATCCCGCCGCTACGTCGCGATCGGCGTCGGCATGGTCAGAAACGCCCGGGCGACGTGCCAGAACAATTCCCGGTTGGTCGCCAAGGTCACCGAGTGCGCAGTGCCGGGAAGAATAATGAACTGGCGGTCGCCATTGGGCAGCAGATTATAAAATTCCTCCAGGTCGGCGACGGTAGCGATTCCGTCGAATTCGCCGCGCACCAGCAGCACCGGCGACAGCACCTTCTGCGGATGCACCACCGGCAGATTGGCGGTCATGTCGAGATAGGTGCCGGTTGGAATCTGGTCGCCGAACGGCATCTCCGCATCCGCCAGCGCCTCCACGGCGGCGATATCGCTGGTGCCGGGCTTGTCGCGGGTGGCGATCGAGCGGATCATGTCGCGGTCGCGCTTGCGCATGTTGTGGGTGCGGTAATAGTCGAGCTGCTCGGCGCGCTTGGTCAGGGTCGGCGATCCCTCGCCCTTGTAGGTGAAGGCGGCCAGGATCAGCCGGTCGGCGCGTTCGGGCGCCACCATGGCGTAGGCGCCGGCGCGCAGCGCGCCGGAGGACTCGCCGAGGAAATGGGCTTTCTTCAGGCCGGTTTCGCGGGTCACGACTTCCATCGCGACCTTCAGGTCCTCAACACCGCTGGCGATGTCGGAATTGCCGGAGGTGCGCCCGGACTTGCCGTAATTCTCGTGATCCATGGTCCAGACATCGAAGCCGTAGCGGGCAAACACGTCCATGACGGAGTATTCGCCATGGCCCGGCACATGGAGATCGTAGGTCCGCGAAGTGACCGATGAACCGTGGACCATGAACAGCACCGGCCGCGACGGCTCGCCGGCCTTGGGCGCGCCGAGCCGCTTGCGGAACATCCACAAGGGAATGTCGCCCTTCTTGGTCCAGTACTCGCTGCTCCAGATTTCGCCACCCTCGGCCGCAGCCGCGCCTTGCACCGGCAGCGTGCTGGCCAATCCTCCGGCCACCAGACCAAGCCCCGTGCCCTTGATAACGGCGCGCCGCGCCAGCAATTGATTGAGATATTTCACCAGTCCCTCCGATCACATGTTCTTGATTTTGCGGATTTCGTCACGGCGCCAAAGCGCGGCATTCCCTGAAGTCTCAAGGATCACCCTAGCAGACGACATGCGCGCCCGGAAGCCGCGCCATCGGAATTAGGCCATGCGCCGCGACGGCCCGGACGCACCGCGTCCGGGACTTAACGCCGGACCTACTTCGCCTCCGCGGGATCGCGGTGCACGGGATCGATCCACAACACGGTCTCGGGCTTCTCGACCGGTTCGATGTCGAGATTGATCGCGACCGCCTGGCCGTCGCTGCGCACCAGCACGCATTCCAGCACATGGTCGGGACTGGCGTTGATCTCCTGATGCGGCACGTAAGGCGGAATGAAAATGAAATCGCCCGGATTGGCTTCCGCGGTGAATTGCAGTTGCTCGCCCCAGCGCATCCGCGCCTTGCCCTTGACGACATAGATGATGCTCTCGAGATGGCCGTGATGATGCGCGCCGGTCTTGGCATCGGGCTTGATGGTCACGGTGCCCGCCCACAATTTCTGCGCGCCGACGCGGGCGAAATTGATCGCGGCCTTGCGGTCCATGCCGGCGGTCGAGGGCACGTTGGGGTCGAGCTGGTCGCCGGGAATAACGCGGACGCCATCATGCTTCCAGCGTTCCGCATCGTCGTGATCGTGGGAATGACCGGCGTGGGAGTGGTCGGAATGCGTATGATCGTGATTGCCTGACATGCTGCTGGTTCCAGTGAATCCTGAGGTCGCCGACGCTACAGAAAACCGCGATCACAAACCAGATCGGATTAGGAACTTTCGATGCATTCGGGACTTGTCTCCGCGAAGCTTAACCCTTGCATAAGGAGTGTTCCCATGGGTGCAACGGCAGACAAGGTTAAAGGCGTCACCAACGAAGCCATCGGCAAGGCCAAACAGGGCGTCGGCGAGGCGGTTGGCTCTGACAAGATGCAGGGCGAAGGCGCGGTGCAGGAAATCAAGGGCCATGGCCAGAAGGCCGTCGGCGACGCCAAGCAGGCGACCAAGGACGCCGTCAACAAGGCGGCCGCCGCGGCCAACAAGAATCTCTGATCGGCGCTGATCGATTCGGAATCAAAGACCGGCCATTCGTGGCCGGTCTTTTTGCTTCAGGCTGACGCTCAGCCCTTCACGTCGAGCAATTCGACATCGAACATCAGCGTCGCGTTCGGCGGAATGACGCCGCCGGCGCCGCGGGCGCCATAGCCCAGCGCGGGCGGGATGATCAGGGTACGCTTGCCGCCGACCTTCATGGAGGCCACGCCTTCGTCCCAGCCGGCGATCACCTTGCGTTGCCCGATCGGAAATTCGAACGGCTCGTTGCGATCGACCGAGCTGTCGAATTTCTTGCCTTTCTTGCCGTCCTCATACAGCCAGCCGGTGTAATGCATGACGCAGATCTGACCGGGCTTTGGCGTGGCACCGGTACCGGCCTTCGAATCGATAATCTGCAAGCCTGAAGCTGTGGTCATGGTTTTTCCTGCGGTCTGGGCCGCCGCACCGGATGGTGCGGCGAGAACAAGGGCGCCGGCCAAGGCGATGGAAACGGCGATGGCCAGGGCGATGGAAACGGCGGTCGAGAGATTTCGAAACTGGAAACGTCGCATCATCAAGCTTTCTTTCGAGCCAGGGGAGAAGTCGCACGCGCAGACGGTTTGCCTCAATATCCCAGCGCGCAGCCGTCCTTGCGCGGATCGGAGCCGCCGGTCAGCGTGCCCTTGTCCCAGTCGATCCAGATCGCCTGGGCGCCGCCGAGCGGCGGGACCACGCTGGTGGTCTGGTGTCCGAGCTGCTTCAGGCCCTCGACAACAGCAGCCGGCACGCCGTCCTCAAGCTGATAGAAATTTTCATAATGCAGGCCCCGCGGCATATCGATCGCTTCCTGCACGTCGCAGCCGTAGTCGAGGATGTTGGTCAGCACGTGACACTGCCCGACCGGCTGATACTGTCCGCCCATCACGCCGAACGGCATCACCGCGCGGCCGTTTTTGGTCGCGAGGCCGGGAATGATGGTGTGCAGCGGGCGCTTGCCCGGCGCGATGCAATTGGGATGGCCGGGCTGAATGCGGAAACCGGCGCCGCGGTTTTGCAGCAGCACGCCGGTCTTGTTGGAGACGATCGCCGAACCGAACGAGTGTGCGATCGAATTGATGAACGAGCAGACGTTGCGGTCCTTGTCGACCACGGTGATGTAGACCGTCGAGGGATTCATCGGCGGCGATACTTTCGGCAGGTCGAGCATCCGGTCCATGCGGATCCTGGGGGCATATTCGTCGGCGAACTCCTTCAAGATTCCGGCGACGTCGACCTCGACATGACCGGGATCGCCGATCCGCTGCTCGCGCATCATGTAGGCGACCCGCGCGGCCTCGGCTTCCAGATGAAAACGCTCGACGCTCATCGCCGGGAATTTCGTCAGATCGAAACGCGACAGGATGGTCAGCATCACCAGCATGGTGATGCCGGGGCCGTTCGGCGGGCACTGCCAGACGTCGTGGCCCTTATACAGCGTGCCGATCGGCACGGTGGTTTCGGTAGTATGGCGCGCGAAGTCGTCGGTGGTGTGCAGTCCGCCGATGCCGCGCAAGGTCTCGACCATGTCCTCGGCGATGGCGCCCTTGTAAAACGCGTCGCGGCCGCTCTTGGCGATCGCCCGCAGGGTCTGCCCGAGTTCGGGCTGGTGGATCACGTCGCCGGCAACCGCCGGCTTGCCGTGCGGCAGCAGATAGCGCTCGGTATTGGTGCCCTTCTTCAGTTTGTCGAAGCCGTTGTTCCAGTCGAACGCGATGCGCGGCGCAACGACGTAACCTTGTTCCGCGGCCTTGATCGCCGGCTGCAGCAGGGTGTCGAATCCGAGATTGCCGTGATCGCGCAAAATGGTCGCCCAGGCATCGACCGCGCCGGGGATGCTGACGGCGTGGGCCGAGGTCAGCGGAATCGCATGCATGTTGCGCTCGAGATACCATTCCGGCTTGGCGGCCATCGGCGCGCGGCCCGAGCCGTTATAGGCGGTTATCTTGCCCTCGCCCTTCGGCTGGACCAGCGCGAAGCAATCGCCGCCGATCCCGGTGGATTGCGGCTCGATCACGCCGAGCAGCGCGCACGCCGCGACCGCGGCATCGGCGGCGGTGCCGCCGGAACGCAGCACCTCGATCGCCGTCAGCGCCGCCAAAGGATGCGACGTCGCCACCATCGCGTTCTGGGCGTGGACCGTCGACCGGCCGGCGAGATGGAAATTCCTCATGCCAAGATGCTCATTTCGTCGTTTTATCGTGGTTTTTCAATTGCGGGCTTACATGACATTTCCGGCCGTGATGAGCAATGCTGAGAAGCGACCCGCGCGGCAGCCCTGTCGGCCTGGCTGGCCTGAAATGGCGAGGGACGCAGGGAATATCACGGGTTTTTGCGGGTTTCCCCTGCGCCGGCCGCCTGATAAACCACCCGCGATGCCCTACAAGGTCGCCGCTTTCTATCAATTCGCAGCCCTGCCGGATTTCCGCGCTTTGCGCGAGCCGCTGCGGGCGATGTGTGGCGATCTCAAGCTGAAGGGCAGCGTGTTGCTGGCCTGCGAGGGCATCAACGGCACGCTCGCCGGCAGCGCCGACGCCATCGCCGATCTGACCCTGGAATTGCGTGACGGTCCCCTGTTCGGCGGCCGGCTGGACCATCTCGAACTGAAATTCTCAGGCGCCGTGGCGATGCCGTTTCAGCGCCTGAAGGTCCGGTTGAAAAAGGAGATCGTGACCCTCGGCGATACCGAGGCCGATCCGACGCAACAGGGCGGGATCTACATCGATCCCGCCGACTGGAACGACCTGATCGCCACGCCGGACACCCTGCTGATCGACACCCGCAACGAATTCGAGGTCGCGATGGGCACCTTCGAAGGCGCGGTCGATCCCGGCCTCAAAAGCTTCGGGCAGTTCAAGGATTTTGTCGCCGCCCATCTCGATCCCGCGAAGCATCGCAGGGTCGCGATGTTTTGCACCGGCGGCATCCGCTGTGAAAAGGCCAGCGCCTATCTGCTCGCGCGCGGCTTTGCCGAGGTCTATCACCTCAAGGGCGGAATCCTGAAGTATCTGGAAGAGGTGCCGCAAACGCGGAGCCGCTGGCGCGGCGAATGCTTCGTGTTTGACGATCGCATCGCGCTCGGCCACGGGTTGCAGCAGCGCCGGATGGAACGGGATTGCGATGAGTGACGTGAAGACGCTGAGCGAGCGCATCGACGTGCTCGAAACCCGGCTGACGTTTCAGGACGAGACCATCGAGACGCTGAACAAGGCCATCACCGCGCAATGGCAGCAGATCGACGCGCTGACGCGCCAGCTGGTCCATCTGAATGAGCGCCTGCAGGAGGCCGAGACTCAGGCACCGGGCGCTGCCAACGAGCCGCCGCCGCATTATTGAAATGGCAACGTGAAGCTCACGATTTCGGCATCCGTCATCCCGCGGCGGACGGCACAGCCATAACCAATCGCTTGGCCCGGCCCGCACCGGCGTGTATCACGGGCCACAACAGCCCGCCGATCAGGACCGGAACATCGCTTGACCCGAAGTGACCCTGCAAAACCCTTCCTTGACGTACTGTCCGGCCACCGGCAGCCGGTACCGCCGATCTGGATGATGCGGCAGGCCGGCCGTTACCTGCCGGAATATCGCGAATTGCGCGCCAGGGCCGGCGGCTTCCTCGATCTTTGCTTCACGCCGGAATACGCCGCCGAAGTCACGCTGCAGCCGATCCGCCGCTTCAACTTCGATGCCGCGATCATCTTCTCGGATATTCTCGTCATCCCCTACGCGCTCGGCCGTTCCGTGCGCTTCGAAGCCGGTGAAGGTCCGCGGCTCGATCCCCTGGACACGCCCGAGAAAGTCACAACGCTGGCGTCGGATGCCGATTTCATCAAGTTGGAGCCGGTATACGAAGCGCTGCGCCGCGTGCGCCACGAGCTCGATCCCAACATCGCGCTGATCGGGTTCTGCGGCGCGCCGTGGACGGTTGCGACCTATATGGTGGCCGGACAGGGCACGCCGGATCAGGCGCCGGCGCGGATGATGGCCTATCGTCATCCCGAGGCGTTCGCGCGCATCATCGACGTGCTGGTCGAGAATTCGATCCGCTATCTGCTCGGGCAGCTCAAGGCCGGCGCTGACGTTTTGCAGATTTTCGACACCTGGGCCGGTGTGCTGCCGCCGCGCGAATTCGAGCGCTGGTCGATCGAGCCGGCCCGACGCATCGTCGAAGGCGTGCGCAAGCAAGTCCCCGGTGCCAGGATCATCGGCTTTCCCCGCGGCGCCGGCGCGCTGCTGCCGGCCTATGTCGGCGCCACCGGCGTCGACGCCGTCAGCATCGACTGGGCGGCGGAGCCGTCCCTGATCCGCGAGCGCGTGCAGAACCGAGTCGCCATCCAGGGCAATCTCGATCCGCTGGTGCTGATCGCCGGCGGCGCGGCGCTGGATCGCGCGATCGACGACGTGCTGGCGAACTTCGCCGGCGGCCGGCTGATCTTCAACCTCGGCCACGGCATCCAGCCGGAAACCCCGATCGCGCATGTCGAGCAGATGATCAAACGGGTGCGGGCATACAAGGGGTGAGCGCTACAGGCCGAAGCCGTCATACCCGCGAAAGCGGGTATCCAGTAATCGCCGGCGTCGTCGATCAATCACCCCGGCCGGCTGCGCTCGATGATCTCGGCCGCGCCCTTGTCCAGAAGCTCGAGCCCGACCGCGCGGCCGAGTTCGCGCGGACGGTTCGCGGGCCCCGAGCGCGACGCCTCGATGAACCAGCCGCCGGCTTCGTCCAGCACCGAGGCGGTCAGCGCCATCTGCGCGCCCTCGATGGTTGAGAATCCCGCGATCGGCGAATTGCAATGGCCGTTGAGGACCCACAGCACCTCGCGCTCGGCTTCCGCGCTGCGGTGCGCGGCGGGGTCGTCGATCCCGGACAAAAGACGCCGGGTTGGCCAATCATCGGCGGCGCATTCCACCGCGACAATCCCCTGCCCCACCGCCGGCAGCATCTCCTGAACTGAAAACTCGTAAGCGATACGGCCGGCGAGGCCGACGCGCTCGAGCCCGGAGCGCGCCATGATCAGCGCGTCCGCGGGGCCGACCTCGCCGCCGCCGGGAAGCCGCTGCATTTCCAGATGGTCGAGCTTGCGCACGCGGGTGTCGGCGGCACCGCGATAGTGAATCACCTCGATGTGCGGAAACAGCCGGCGCGCATAGGCCGCGCGCCGCACCGCATTGGTGCCGATCTTGAAGCCCTTGCCCTGGGACCGCCTGAAATCGTCGAGCGAAAGCCCCGGCCGCAGCACCAGAACGTCACTGGCCGAATCGCGCGTCAGCGTCGCGCCGATCACCAGCCCGGGGGTGTCTTCATTGCCGGGCATATCTTTCAGCGAATGCATCGCGGCGTGCAGGTCGCCGGAGCGGACCGCATCGCGGATTTCAGCCACGAAGGCGCCGCCCTTGCCGCCATGCTGCAGCAGCTTGCTGGTCTGGTCGGAATCGCCTGATGTTTCGAACTTGACGATTTCGACCTCGATCTCGGGCGCGGATGCGGTCAGGCGCCGGGCGATCTCCTCGGTCTGGGCCAATGCCATCACGCTCTTGCGTGTGCCGATCCGGATTCGTATTGCCACCACTCACGCTCCAATCGGCGTCGCCGCAGGATTTGCGACTGATGCGCCGGAAGATAGAGCCAGCCGCTGCCGGAATGCAAACGCAACCTCCGGCGCTAGCTGGCGTCTTCCAGAATCATGTCGGAGGCCTTCTCGGCGATCATGATGGTGGGGGCGTTGGTATTGCCCGACATCAGGTCGGGCATTACAGAGGCGTCGACCACGCGCAGGCCCTCGATGCCGCGAACGCGAAGCCGCTGATCGACCACCGCCAAGGGATCATTGCCCATCCGGCAGGTCGAGGTCGGATGATAGACGGTGCTGCCGCGCTGCCGGCAGAAATTCAGGATCTCCTCGTCGCTGGTGATTTTGGGGCCGGGCTCGACCTCGCCGACCACAAAGGGCTTGAGCGCCGGGGCGGCCAGAATCCGGCGCAGGATCTTGATGCTCTCGACGAAAGCCGTGCGATCGGTTTCGGTCGCCAGATAGTTGATGCGGATTGCCGGCGGCACCGCGGGATCGGCGCTTTTGATCCGCAGCGAACCACGGCTCTCCGGCCGCAACTGGCAGACCGAGGCGCTGAACCCGGAAAACGCATGCAGCTTTTCGCCCATCTTGTCGGTCGAGAACGGCAGGAAGTGAATCTGGACATCGGGCGACGCCAGACGCGGGTTGGTCTTGAAGAACGCGCCCGAGGTGCCCGCGGCGATCGTCAGCGGCCCCTTGCGAAAAGCCGCATAGCGCGCGCCGGCCAGGATCCGGCGAACCGGGTGATTGATGATATCGTTGAGCGTGATGCGCTGCGCGCAACGCATCACCAGCCTGACCTGCAGGTGATCCTGCAGATCGTTGCCGACGCCGGGGGCATCGAGCACCACGTCGATGCCGTGTTGCTTCAACAGCTCCGCCGGGCCGACGCCGGACAGCTGCAGCAATTGCGGTGAATTGTAAGCGCCGCCCGAGACCAGGATTTCCTTGCGCGCACGCGCGGTTCGAAGCACGCCGCCCTGGCGGTATTCGACGGCGCGCGCGCGTCGTCCCTCGAACAGGATGCGCTGCGCCAGCGCCGACGTCTCGACATGCAGATTGCCGCGGCTTTTCGCTGGACGCAGATAGGAATACGCCGTGCTGGCGCGCCGGCCGCGCTGCGTCGTGGTCTGGAAAAATCCGGC
>Ga0302311_10008587_pt1 | contig 10260 bp, 7 predicted proteins | sample III_Palsa_N1_3_FD_200449 | JGI IMG/M metagenome (GOLD analysis project Ga0302311, IMG submission 200449) | Peat permafrost microbial communities from Stordalen Mire near Abisko, Sweden - III_Palsa_N1_3 | ecosystem: Environmental > Terrestrial > Soil > Palsa > Peat permafrost | place: Sweden...
GCAGCCGCCGCGAAGTCTCCAGCCGCGCCTCATCCGCGCCTCCAGCCTCGCTAACCGCCTTCGCACTCTCCTCAAGAAACCGCGCCACCCGCGCAGCTTCAAATCCACTCGACGCACCTTCGCGCGGCTCGGCCTTCGCACTTCCAGTCGCGGCCTCCGCCATGTCTTCCGCGGCCTGCATCACGGCCTGCGCACACCATGCCAGCCCGTTCACCTTGCGCATCCGGCCCTTGGCACGCAGCAGCTTCGCGTCGTGTTTGTCGAACGCATCGTCGATGCCGCGCAGCACGGCCTCCAGCGGCACGCCCGCCTCGCGCCACGTCTCAATCAGAGCCCAGTCCAGCGTCGAGAGCAGCAGCAGCGACCCCCGCCGCCGGCTGAAGCGCTCTTCAATCTCCGAAAAATATTCAAAGTAATTCATCACACCCAGCGGCCCACCGCATCTCAACGTCGCCGTTGCCGCTCCTGGTTCCTCTCATAGATAATCCGCAGCCCATTCAGCGTCAGCATCTCATCCACCGCGCCAATGTACTTACATCCGCCCGCAATTAGCTTGGCGAGCCCGCCGGTAGCAATCGTCTTCGTCTCCGGCCCGGTCTCCGCGATCAGCCGCTCCAGGATGCCATCGACCAGCCCGATGTACCCGTAGTACAACCCAATCTGGATATTGTCCGTGGTGCTGGTCCCGATGATCTTCGCCGGCTTCTTAATCTCCACGCGCGTCAACCGAGCCGCCCGTGCAAATAACGCATCGGCGGAGATCCCAAGTCCCGGCGCGATCGCACCACCCAAAAACTCGCCCTTCTTTGACACCACATCGAACGTCGTCGCCGTGCCCATATCCACCACGATGCACGGCCCTCCCAGCCTCTCAAACGCGGCCACGCAGTTCACCACGCGGTCCGCCCCTACCTCGCTGGGATTGTCGGTCAGCACCGGCAGCCCGGTTTTCACCCCCGGCTCAATGAACAGCGGCTTCACATGGAAGTACATCTCGCACACACGCCGCAGCGTGGCATCGAGCGGAGGCACCACCGAAGAGATCGCCACGCCATCCACGCAGTCGTGCTTCAGCCCGCGCATAGCGAACAGCGTCTGTAGCAGCACGCCAAGCTCATCCGGAGTCTGTTTATACGGCGTCGTAATGCGCCAGTCCGCAGCCAGCCCGGCCGGTGCGTCGTCCGTCGCGGAACGAAAAAGTCCTATAACGGTATTGGAATTTCCTACATCGAGTGCCAGTAGCATCTCCGCCTTCCCGCCTCGGTCAAATTGTTGTCTTACACCTCGCGCACGCCGCCCGAAAGCACTGTCCGCAAGACTCCATCATCGCCTGCCACGCGCAGAAATCCATGCTCGTCCAGACCGGCCGTCACGCCAGTATAGCCGCCTTGCTCGGGCACATTCACGCGCTTTCCGCGCACCCAACTCGACGCCCCCGCAAACCGCTCCAACAGCGTCTCTTCAACCGCAGCCGCCGCATCCTCCAGCATCATCATCTCCCTATCCAGCGCCCGCAGCAAAGCGATCAGCAAACCGCTCCTGCTCTGGGCTGCACCGCTCTCTAGCCGCAGCGAAGTCGCCAGTTCCGCTATCTCCTCAGGAAACGCGGCATGGTTCACATTCACGCCGATCCCGATCACCGCATAACGCAACGTCGCATCCTCCAACGCCGTTTCAACCAGGATCCCCCCACACTTCTTTCCGCCCAGCAGCAGGTCATTAGGCCAGCGTATGTCCACCACCAATCCAGTCGTCTGTTGTATCGCACGCTGCACCGCCAGTCCCGTCGCCAGCGAGATCCACAGCGCCTCCCGCATCGGCAGGCTCGGCTTCACCAGCGCGCTCACATACAAGCCATCGCCCGCCGTCGAGTGCCAGCTATGCCCCCCCCGCCCACGCCCTGCGGTCTGCTCATCGGCGACGAACACCGTGCCCTCAGCCGCACCTGCCGCAGCCTCTTCCAGCAGCATTGCATTGGTCGAGCCCACGCTCCCAAAGTGCCTCACCTTTCCCGCAAACCGCGTCCCCATCAACGCCGTGCGTATCTCGTCGATCTCGAAAGCCTCAGTCACACTCACTCTGTCATGCTACCGCGCAACGATTCCGCATCCAAGCAAGAGATGCCAACCGAACTCGCCATCCCGCTCCTTCACCAACTCGCGCTGCTCTTACTGATCGCGCTCCCGGTTGCCTGCGCCTCCTGGACGGTCACTCACGAAGAGGTCTTCCGCGAGCCCCGTGAGTTCTGCAAGCGCAAGAGCGAGACCTGCGGCTCACTCCCCAAAAGAAAATTCTTCTACCTCTTCACCTGCGAGTACTGCTTCTCCCACTACGTCGCCGCTCTCGCCCTGCTGCTCTTCCGCTTCACCATGGTCTACACCGGTTGGCGCGGCTATCTCATCGCCTGGTTCTCGCTGGTATGGATCGCCAACGTCTACATGAGCGGCTTCAATCGCCTGCGCCTCGAGATCAAACACGAAAACGTCGCCATAGCCGTCGAGCAAAAAGAGCTTCCACCCAAAGCCCGCCCCAAGTAGCTACTCCACCGGCAACGCCGCCAGCGCCGCCTCGGCCTTCTCCTTCAACGCTCGCGTCTCCGCCGCCTGCTTCTTCAACCCCTCCACGATATGCGCCGGTGCCTTCGCAACAAATCCCTCATTACCCAACTGCCGCTCCGCCGCCTCTAGCCCCTTCACAAACTTCGCAAGGTCCTTCTGCAGCCGTTCGCGCTCCGCGACCACGTCGATCTGCCGCTCATACACCACAGCCACATCGAAGTTCGCCGTCGCGCGAGCGTTGTTCCCCGTCGGCGCCTCATGCACCAGCTCCACCGAGTTCACGCGCGCCAGCCTCGCCAGCATGTCCGCATTCGCATCGGCCAACGCGGCCACTCTATTCGACGCATACACGCGCACCGGCGCAACCTCTTTCTCCGGCACGCCCAGCTCTTTGCGCAACCCGCGCACGGTCACGATCAACTCCTGCAGCACTTCCATCGCGGCCACGCTCGCCGCATCGCCTGCATAGTCCTCCGCCTGCGGAAACCGTGTCAATGCAATCGACTTCGCAGGCGACTCCGTACCCACAGACGCATACAGCGCGTGCCAAAGCTCCTCAGTAAGAAACGGCATAAACGGAGAGAGCAACCGCAGCGCCGCTTCAAACACGCTCACCAGCGCACCCAGCGTCACCGCGGCAACATCGCTGTGCGGCTTATACGCACCCGCTTCGTCGGGAAAGAAATCCATCCGCAGCTTCACCAGCTCCAGGTACCAGTCGCAGAACTCGCCCCAGAAAAATTGATACACCGCATTGGCCGCTTCATCGAAGCGATAGTCAGCCAGCGCGCGGTCCACCTCCGCGCACACCGCGCTCAACCGAGCAAAGATCCACCGCGTCTCCAGCGGCGTACTCTCCGGCAACTCCAGCGAAACAGAATCATGTGAGCCCAGCGAGACCTTATACCCCGCTGCTCGCCCATTCGTTATCTGCATCTGCAAAAACCGCGCAGCGTTCCAGATCTTATTCGCAAACGCGCGATTGCCCTCCGTCCGCGCCTCGCTGAACGCAATGTCCGTCCCCGGTGAAGCCTGCGACGCCAGCGTAAACCGCACCGCATCGGTGCCATACTTCTCCACCACCTCAATCGGGTCGATCACATTGCCCTTGGTCTTCGACATCTTCTGCTTGTCCGCATCCCGCACCAGCGCGTGGATATAAACCTCGCGAAAGGGAACTGAATCTTCCAATGTTCTCTGCGAACCATCGGGCATCGGCACATCGAGCATGAAGTGGCAGCCCAGCATAATCATCCGCGCCACCCAGAAGAACAAAATATCGAACCCCGTCACCAGCAGCTGCGTCGGATAAAATGCCGCAAGATCGGGCGTCAATCCATCCGCGCCATCGCCCGGCCATCCAAACACGGTGAAGGGAAGAAGACCCGAGCTGAACCACGTATCCAGCACATCCGTCTCCTGTACCAACTCCGCACTCGAGCACTTCTCGCAAGCTAACGGCGTCTCACGCGACACATTGATCGCGCCGCACTTCCCACAGTGCCACGCCGGTATCCTATGCCCCCACCACAGCTGCCGCGAGATGCACCAGTCGTGAATATTCTTCATCCACTCGTCGTACGTCTTGCGATAGTTCTCCGGCGTGAACTTGATGTATCCCTTATCGACGGCCTCAATCGCCTTCTCCGCCAGCGGCTGAATCTTCAAGAACCACTGCATCGAAAGCCGCGGCTCAATCACCGCGCCTGTGCGCTGCGAGACCGGCAGCGTCAACGTGTGCTCCTTGATCATCACCAGCTGCCCCGACGCTTCCAGGTCCGCCACGATCCGCTTGCGGGCCTCAAAGCGATCGAGCCCGTCATACACAGAGCCCGCCAGCGAAATCTTCGCGCTCGCATCCATGATCGAAGGCGAGGGCAAATTATGCCGCTGCCCAATCGCAAAATCATTCGGATCATGCGCCGGTGTCACCTTCACCGCACCGGTCCCAAACTCCGGATTCGCCCAATCGTCGGCGATCACCGGAATCTCTCTGTCTGGCTTTCCAGACGCGGCGCTTAACGGCAGCACCAGCATCTTCCCAACAAACGCCGCATACCGCTCGTCCGCCGGATTCACCGCAACCGCCGTATCGCCCAGCATCGTCTCCGGCCGAGTCGTCGCAATTACAATCGAACCCGACCCATCCGCCAGCTCATACCGCACGTGATATAGCGACCCCACCCGCTCTTCATTCTCCACTTCCAAATCCGAAACAGCCGTCTGAATCTGCGGGTCCCAGTTCACGATGTACGCCCCGCGATAGATCAGCCCCTGCTCATACAGCCGCACAAAACTCTCCTTCACGGCGCGGCTCAGCCGCTCATCCATCGTGAAATATTCTCGAGACCAATCGACCGAGGCCCCCAGCCGTCGCATCTGCTCGGTGATGGCGCCGCCATACTGTTCCTTCCACGCCCACACGCGTTCCGTAAAGGCCTCGCGCCCCAGCTCCTGCCGCGTCGTTTTACCTTCCGCCGCAAGCTGCCGCTCCACCATCATCTGCGTGGCGATGCCCGCATGGTCGGTCCCCGGAACCCACACCGCCGTCTCTCCGCGCATACGATGCCAGCGCGTCAGAATGTCCATCTCCGTCTGGTTCAGCATGTGCCCCATGTGCAATCGCCCGGTAACGTTGGGCGGCGGCAGCAGTTGCACAAAAGTCTTCTTCGCAATCGCATCACCCACAGGTGTAGCGACATCGAACAGCTTCTCTTCCACCCAATACTTCGCCCACTTCTCTTCAATCGACGACGGTTCGTATGCCTTTGGCAGTTCCTGACTCATAAGCTTTAAGGGTAGCAGGGGAAGGGCAGGAAGTAGGAAATAGGAAGTAGCAATTCATTCGGCCCAAAGCGCAGCGAGGAGAAGCCGAAGCTCCTCCTCGCTGCTACTTCCTATTTCCTACTCGCTACTTCCTGCTCTTAAAACGGATTCAGCTTATCCAGCCCCGTCTTCGGCTTATGTTTGCTGGAGCTCTCGTCGTTCTTGTCGTTGACCGGCGCTGTTCCGGGTTGGACAGCGGGCTGCGGCTGGCCGATCACCTCGTTCACCTGGTCGGGTGCGTCGGCGACCTTCTCCACCGGCGGCAGCGGGCTATTGTCCTTGGGACCCGCCGTGGGCAGGCCGTTGTTCGGATCGGGAGCGCCCGTCGAGGACGGCAGCGAACTCGCGGACGTCCCCACCCCCGGTGTCACAATCTGTACGCCCAGACCCGTGCCCGAGTCGTTGCTCGGTGCAGCCTCCTGCATGGTGTTGCCATTGCTGGGCGAGGCACCCTCCGTGGGCACATCCTCGAAGGCCAGCGGTGCGCTCACCACCGGGGCCACCGTCGTCGCGCCAGGGTCTCCCGAGGCATCCGACACCGCCTTGGCCTTGGCTACCTCTCTGGCTTCAGCGGCGGCTTTCGGATTGAAGGCCTCCGCATAATCCGCCAACAGCTGGGTCACAATGCTGGGCGCCGTCGTCGCCGCTGGATCGTCCAGCGGAGGATCGCCCGCCGTGGCCGCCGTAACCGTGTCCGGCTTGCGCATCACCAGCAATTCCAGCCGCTTTGTCATGGTGTACTGGGCGCGGCTGCCCTCCAGAGCCTCGCTCGTCGCAAGCTGTTCCTTGGTCGGCGTCGGGATTGGAAGATTCATCGCCGCAAGCCGCTCCTTGGCGTCCTCCACATGCGGCGCAGCGGCGTGCTCCAGCACCACCGTGCGATACGCGGAAGCAGACTTCGCGTCGTACTCCTCCAGGATCCTGGCCTTTACGGCTTCGGGCAGGCACTGCGCCCCGGGCACAAGCCCGGCCACACACACCTGTTGGCCGCGGATGGCATGGGCTTGCGCGGCGTAGCCGTCGCCCACCCCGATCAGCGCATCGTCCATGTGGCTGTATTGCGGATAGGTGTTCACCACCGTCTGAAAGCGCGCAATCGACGCCGCCCAGTTCTCATGCGACGCATAGAAGGCGCCCAGCTCAGCCTCGCGCGTGGCCATCACCTCCTGCACCTCGCGCAGCTTCTGTTTGCCTTCGGTCAACAGCTTCGCCGGAGCATCCGGATACTGCTTCAACATCGTCCGGTACGCCTCCTCGGCCTTCACCGCCTTGGTATAGTCGCGGTCCGGAACGTCCATCTGCTTAAAGTAGATGTCCCCCACCCGCATCTGCGCCTCGCCGGCCTCGGGTGCATTGGGGAAGAAGGTAATAAAGTCGGTATACTCCTGCTCGGCCTGCGCCAGCGCCGCGCTTCCGCCCTCCTGGTACCAGCAGTTGGCCACCTCCAGCTTGGCGCGCATCTGGTACTGCGAGTCAGGATAAGCGTTCAGCAGTGTCTGTAGGTCCAGCCGGGCCACGTCGTAGTGCCCGCTCTTGGCCTGCGCCAGCGCCTTGTCATAGAGCTGCTTATCCGGCAGTTGCGCATCGGCGGCAAGCACCGGGCTCAGCTTATTCTCCTGCTTGATCGCCGCCTTGGTGTCCTTGCTCTGCTTTACCTGGTCTTCTTTGGCCACCCGCGGCTTCTTCTTCTTGCTCAGGTCAGCCGAGATCGTCGCCGACTCCTGCGTCTTGCCCTGCGCATCGGTCGTCGTCTGCGAGCTGCCGGTGACTACCTGCGCATGTACCCCAGTGCCGGAGAACACCAGCCCTGCGACCAGCAGACCGGCAGCAACGCTGGGCCTGTGGGAGAGAAGAAAAGATCCTTGCTTCATCGAAACCTCATCCGCCGCCATGCGCAAAAGCCGCATGGTTTGGCTGTTTCCATTCTAAATGGCGATGGCCTTTTTTGCCGCCGCAGTCCGTCTAAGCCGTCTCGCCCGCTGCCGCCCGCGCAATGCGCAGAAACTCCCGCGCATTCTCCGTCGTCTTGCCGGGCTCAAAGATCGCCGAACCCGCAACCAGCATCTCCGCTCCTGCTTCGACGACGCTCGCCACCGTATCGTGAGCGACTCCGCCATCCACCTCGATCCGGTACTTCAGCCCCAACTCCTGCCGCAGGCTCCGCAAGTGCGCAATCCGCTCCACCGACCGCGGCAGAAACTTCTGCCCCCCAAACCCCGGATTCACGCTCATCACCAGCACATGGTGCACCATCGGCAGCACCTCGATCAGCATCTCCACCGGCGTCGCCGGATTCAGTACCACGCCCGCCAGCATTCCATGGTCGACGATCAACTGCAGGCTGCGGTTCAAATGCCCGCAGGCCTCCACCTGCACGCTCACCATATCCGCGCCGGCCTCGGCAAACGCGGGCACAAACTCATCCGGATTCTCGATCATCAGGTGGCAGTCCAGCGGCAGCTTGGTCACCGGACGGATCGCCTTCACCACCGGCGGCCCAAACGTAATATTCGGGACAAAATGCCCATCCATCACATCCACGTGGACGATCGTCCCGCCGCCCGCCACGGCGCGTCCGATCTCATCCGCAAGATGCGCAAAGTCCGCCGCTAAAATCGAAAACGCCAACTCAACCACAGCACAGCCCCCGCGTTCCTGAATCTCCAAAGTCTACCAGCGTAACCTCCACAAATGCCGTCATCCTGAGCGAAGCTGCTCGCGCTTTTGCGAGCAGCACAGTCGAAGGACCCCTGTATTTTGCTAGCAGCGCCACAACTCCGTGCGCCCCACCCTCAACCCTCGCCCCTTACCCCCTCATTCCTCTCCAGACCATCCTCACCCCACCAAATCCCCCGGCACCACCGCCTTCCGGCTTCGCTTCCGCTTCGGCAGCACGGCAACCACCCGCTCCACCCCCTCGCGCCCCGCATGGATCACCTTTGTCTTCAATCCCTTCGCAGCCTCGCGGTCCACCGCCTGCATCTCTCCCGGAGCCCCCAGCACCACCCGCGCCGCCCCATTCAGCACCCTCCGCAATGGCCATGCCCCATCCGCATTGGGCAGAAAAACCTCCCCCGCCCGCTGCTTTTCAGGCCTGTAATACCACCGACGAAGCAGCGACAAAGTATCGCAACGCTCGGCAATCTCCGCTTCCCCAGCCTTATCCGCCAGTGCCGCCAGCCGCTCCAGCACCTCCCGCGCACGATCTTCCGGCGACACAGCCGCCCCGTGCTCCCCTGGGCCCTGGGCCCTGGACCCTGAACCCTCAACCACCGCCGCCAGCATCAACGGCTGCGCAAACAGCGAGCTCCCCACAGCCGTCTGCTCTCGTACCGCCCTCACCCCCAGCGTCGACAGCCGCTCCGGCCCCACAATCCTTCCGTGCTCGAGCAAAAACACCGCCGCCTCCGATCCATCTCCAGCCGCAGCTTGCCCCCCCACTGACCCGCTAACTTGCTGACTCGCTAACTTGCTGGCTTCCTGCAACACCAGCACCCGCAACTCCGCAACCGGCCTCACCAGCTCATCAGCCAGAGAAGCCGCAGCCTTCACCCGCTCCCACTGCTTATGCAGCGCCGCCGCACCCTCAAAGTCCATCGCCTCGCTGGCCGCCTCGCGGTCCGCCGCAAGGCTAGACAGCATCGACTCCCCCCGCGTCCGAAAGAACGCGAAAACCCGCCCCGCCTCCGCCGCATACTCCTCCGCTGAGCACGCCACCTTGCACGGCTCCAGGCACATCTTCATCTCGCCATAAGCGCACCCCGGATGCTCCGGATACGGCTGCAAGTCCTCATAACATCGCCGCAACTTAAACAGATCGAGCACCGCATCGCAGTACCGCTCCGCCGCGGCCCGCGAAGGAAACGGCCCAAACGTCTCGTCCATCGCCCGCCTGCCCAGCTTGTTGGTCGTATAGACCCGCGGATGCTCATGCCCCATCGTCACCCGCAAAAAATACGGCGTATGCAGCCGCAGCTTCTTCCGCGCCGCCTCGGCTCCAAACGCCTCCCGCATCGCGCCGTACAACACCAACCCCGACTCAAACTCCGACCCCGTGCGAGTCCACTCAATCCACCTCACCCGCTCCCGCAGATTCAGCCGCTTCGACAACACCGGCCGACCAGCCTCATCCACCTCTTCAGGAGGCGCCAGCAACCGCCGCAACCGTCGCCGCAGGTCCGCCCCGCGCACGATATAAGGCTCATCCTCCGCCCGCTCCCCACGCAGCGCAAACACCCCCGGAGCCGCCGGAACCCCCAGCAGAATCGCCGCCGCATCCTCCGGCAAAAACTCCACCCGATGCTCGAATTGAAACCCCACGCTCACAGCCGAATTGTAGTCCGCCGTGCGGCCCTACTAACTCCCCGCCACCATCATCCCCTCAACCCTCACCGTAGGCACCGCCCCACTCCCCCGAAACTCCAGGTCGTTCCCAATCGCCGACACATTCCGGAACATCTCCTTCAAGTTCCCGGCAATCGTAATCTCCTCCACCGGATACGCCAGCTCCCCATTCTCAATCCACAACCCACTCGCCCCCTGCGAGTAATCGCCGGTCACAAGATTCACCCCGAACCCCATCGTCTGTAGCACGTATAAGCCGCTCTTCACATCCCCAATAATCTCCTCGGGCGTCAGCGTCCCCGGTTCAAGAAAGTAATTCCCGCCGCCAATCCCCGGCGCCCCCGCCAACCCCCGCGAAGCCTTATGCGTCGACGTCATCCCCAGCTTCCGCCCGGTATACGTATTCAGCATCAACTCCTTCAACACCCCGCGCTCGATCACAACGGTGCGCTGCGTCCGCAACCCATCCCCATCGAACGGCGAAGTCCCAAACCCACCCACGCGCAGCGAACTCCCATCGGCCAGCAGATGA
>Ga0302311_10008589_pt1 | contig 10258 bp, 8 predicted proteins | sample III_Palsa_N1_3_FD_200449 | JGI IMG/M metagenome (GOLD analysis project Ga0302311, IMG submission 200449) | Peat permafrost microbial communities from Stordalen Mire near Abisko, Sweden - III_Palsa_N1_3 | ecosystem: Environmental > Terrestrial > Soil > Palsa > Peat permafrost | place: Sweden...
CCTGCGGCGACTACATCGGCCGGCTCGAGGCCGCCGGCGTCCTGCCCTCGATGAGCCGGGCCGGCTGCCCGTATGACAACGCCATGGCCGAGAGCTTCATGAAGACGCTCAAGGCCGAGGAGGTCGATGGCCGCGCCTACCGCGACCTGGCCCACGCCAGAGCCGAGATCGGCCAGTTCATCGAGACGATCTACAATCGCCAGCGCCTGCACTCGGCGCTGGATTACCTGTCACCAGAGGAGTTCGAGACCGAAGCCGAACGGCGGTGGACTGCGAAGCCGCAGCCCACCGCGCCGTGGACCGCGTCCCCGCGGCCCACAGCAACAACAACCACTGTCCCTTAAATCACTGTCTCACGTCAGGGGGTCAGTTCACGCCCGGCCACCGTTAATAACGGAAATTTACGGCGTGCTGACGCTGCGTCAGGTGGCCGCTTACGCCTTCACGAACGGCTTTGGCACGCGGTTGCCGCCCTGGCGGGCGAACATCCAGCCGGGGTATTCCGACGGCAGCGCCGAGACCTCGTCCAGGGCCTTGAGTTCGTCGGCGCTCAGCGTCAGGTCGGCGGCGGCGAGGTTGTCTTCGAGCTGGTCGGTGTTGCGCGCGCCGATGATCACGGTGGTGACGAAGGGCTTGGCCAGCACATAGGCCAGCGCCACGCGGGCTGCCGAGACGCCGTGAGCCTTGCCCACCTCGCGCATCACGTCGATCACCGGCCAGGCGCGGTCCTTGTTCACCGGCGGGAAGTCGAAGCTGGTGCGGCGCGCGCCCTGCGGGCCGGCGCTGTCGCGGTCGTACTTGCCCGAGAGCAGGCCGCCGGCCAGCGGCGACCAGACCATCAGGCCGACGCCTTCGCTGGCCATCATCGGCACGATCTCGCGCTCCAGGTCGCGCCCGGCGATCGAATAGTACGACTGCACCGTCTCGAACCGTGCGCGGCCCGCGTGCTCGCTCAGCCCCAGCGCCTTGGCGATCTTCCAGGCCGCCCAGTTGGAGCAGCCGATGTAACGGACCAGGCCCTGGCTCACCAGGTCGTCGAGCGCGCGCAGGGTCTCGTCGAGCGGGGTGACGGTGTCGTTGCCATGGATCTGGTAGAGGTCGATGTGGTCGAGCTGCAGCCGTTCCAGGCTGGCCTTGACGCTATCCATGATGTGACCGCGCGAGGCGCCGCGGTCGTTGGGGCCCTGGCCCATTTCGCCGAAGGTCTTGGTGGCGATCACCACGTCGGAGCGCTTGACGCCGAGGTCCTTCAGCGACTGGCCGACCAGCTTCTCGGAGACGCCGAACGAATAGACGTCGGCCGTGTCGATGAAGTTGACGCCGCTCTCCAGCGCCTTGCCCATCACCGCGTTCACCGCCTGCTGGTCGAGATCGCCGATCATCGACCAGATGCCGCCGGTGTTGCCGCCGAAAGTCATGGCGCCCAGGCAGATTTCCGAAACGAACAGGCCGGAGCGGCCAAGTTGACGATAGCGCATGGGAGAGGTCTCGCTGGAATGTGGGGGGAGCGCGCGCGGCGCTGAAAGGTCGCGCGGTTGAATACGCCGGCTGCGACGTTCTGACACGCAAGTTTTTCTGCTGGCGGCGTCCGGCACGCGGGCCGAGCTTGCGCCGAACCCCATGCCGTCCTAGCTCGGCGGCATGCCGAACGCCGCCCAGACTCTCGCCAAACCGCTCGATTGGGACGCCCTCGACGCGGCCAAGTACGAGGACGAGGTCGCCGCGGTCGCGCGGCTGATCGCGGACGAGCCGCTGAAGGCAGACGCCGAGCCGGTGCGGCTGGATGCGGTGGAGCTGGTGCGCGACGCGCGGCGGCTGGCGCGGCGGCAGGGGGTGGTGGAGAGTTTCCTGCAGCAGTTCGGGCTCTCGACGCCGGAGGGCCTGGCGCTGATGTGCCTGGCCGAGGCGCTGCTGCGCACCCCCGACGAGGCGACGCGCGACGCCCTGATCGCCGAGAAGATCGGCTCGGCCGACTGGGCCAGCCACGTCGGCCGCTCCGACAGCCTGTTCGTCAACGCCGGCACCTGGGGGCTGATGCTCACCGGCCATCTGGTCGAGCCGGACGAAAACGCGAAGAAGGATATCGCCGGCTTCCTGCGCCGCCTCGCGGGCCGGCTAGGCGAGCCGGTGATCCGCCGCGCCGTCGCCACCGCGATCGGGGTGATGGGCGACCAGTTCGTGCTCGGCCGCGGCATCGAGGCGGCGCTGAAGCGGGCGGCGCGCGAGGGCGTCATCTGCTCGTTCGACATGCTGGGCGAGGGCGCCCGCACCGAGGCCGACGCCGAGCGCTACGAGGCCGCCTACCTCGCCGCCATCGCCGCCGTGGGCCAGGCCGCCGGAGGGATGGGGCCGGAGGAGGGCCACGGCATCTCGGTCAAGCTCTCGGCCCTGCATCCGCGCTATGAGGCGACGCAAGGCGCGCGTGTCGTCGCCGAGCTCTATCCGCGGCTGCTGCGCATCGTCTGCGCCGCCGCCGAGCACGACATCAACCTGACCCTCGACGCCGAGGAGGCCGACCGGCTGGTCATCTCGCTGAAGCTGCTGGAGCGGCTGACCGGGGAGCCGACCCTGATGCGGGAATGGCGCGGCCTCGGCCTCGCGGTGCAGGCCTATCAGAAGCGTGGGCCCGAGGTGATCGACCAGGTCGCCGAACTGGCGCGGCGCAGCGGCCGGCGGCTGATGGTGCGGCTGGTGAAGGGCGCCTATTGGGACGCCGAGATCAAGCGCGCCCAGGTGGGCGGGCGGCCGGACTATCCGGTCTACACCACCAAGTCCGCGACCGATCTCTCCTACCTGGTCTGCGCCGACCGGCTGCTGGCCGCCGCCCCCGACCTCTACGGCCAGTTCGCCACCCACAACGCCCACACCCTGGCGTCCGTCCACGCGCTCTCTGAACGCCGCGGGGTGCGCTGCGAGCGCCAGCGGCTGCATGGGATGGGCGAGGCGCTGCACGCCGCCGCCATCGCGCGCTGGGGCCAGGTTCCGCAGCGCGTCTATGCGCCGGTGGGCGGGCACGAGGATCTGCTGCCCTATCTGGTGCGCCGGCTGCTGGAGAACGGCGCCAACACCTCCTTCGTCCACGCCCTGCTCGACGAGGACGTGCCGCCCGAGACGGTGGCCGGCGATCCGCTGGCGGCGGTCCGCGCCCTGCCGGGGCCGCATCCGAAGATCCCGAAGCCGCGCGACATCCTGCTGCCCGAGCGGCAGAGCGCCGCCGGCGTCGACCTCAGCATCGCCGCCGAACGGGACGGGCTGACGCGGGCCGTCGCGGCGCTGGACGCGGTGGGCCTGCCGACGCCGCCGGCCGACGCGACCGTCGCCCAGATCGACGCCGCCTTCGCCGCCGCCCGCAAGGCCCAGCCAGCGTGGGACGCGGCCGGCGGCCTGGCCCGTGGACGCACCCTGCGCGCCGTGGCCGACGCCATCGAGGCGGCGCTGCCGCGCCTCGTCGCCCTCTTGACCCGCGAGGCCGGCAAGACCCTGGCCGACGGGGTGGGCGAGGTGCGCGAGGCGGCCGACTTCTGCCGCTACTATGCTTCCATCGCCGAGCGCGACTTCGCCGGACCGCACCCCCTGCCGGGCCCGGCTGGCGAGCGCAATTCGCTGCAGCTGCACGGGCGCGGCGTCTTCGTCGCCATCAGCCCGTGGAACTTCCCGCTCTCGATCTTCAGCGGCCAGATCGCCGCGGCGCTGGCGGCCGGCAACGCGGTGCTGGCCAAGCCCGCCGAGCAAACGCCGCGCATCGCCGCCGAGGCGGTGAAGCTGTTCCACGCCGCTGGCCTCGATGCGCGCCTGCTGGCGCTGACGCCCGGCGACGGCGTTGAGGTCGGTCAGGCGCTGATCGCCCATCCGGGCTGCGATGGCGTCGCCTTCACCGGCGGCTCGGACACGGCCTTCGCCATCAACCGGCGCCTCGCCGCCCGCGACGGGCCGATCGTGCCCTTCATCGCCGAGACCGGCGGCCTCAACGCCATGTTCATCGACACCACGGCGCTGCGCGAGCAGGTGATCGACGACGCTATCCTCTCGGCCTTCGGCTCCGCCGGCCAGCGCTGCTCGGGGCTCAGGCTGCTGATCGTCCCGGACGAGACCACGGATGAGCTGCTGGAGGGCCTCGCCGGGGCCATGGACGCGCTGGTGATCGGCGATCCCGCCGATCCGGCCACCGATGTTGGTCCGGTGATCGATGCGGCGGCCAAATCGGCGCTGGAGGCGCACGCGGCGCGCCTGACCCGCGAGGCCAAGGTGATCCGCCGCCTCGACGCGCCGGACGGCCTGTTCTTCCCGCCGATCCTGGCCGAGGTCCCGAACGCCGGCTTCCTCACCCGCGAAGTGTTCGGGCCGATCCTGCATGTGCTGCGCTATGCGCCGGGAGAGCTGGAAAAGGTCGCCGCGACCCTGGCCGCCACCCGCTATGGCCTGACGCTCGGGATCCACAGCCGGCTGGAGGGTTTCGAGGCCGAGATCCGCCGCCTGGTCCCGGCCGGCAACTGCTACGTCAACCGTTCGATCATCGGCGCGGTGGTCGGCGTGCAGCCGTTCGGCGGCGAAGGCCTCTCCGGCACCGGCCCCAAGGCCGGCGGTCCCTGGGCCCTGACCCGCTTCGCCGTGGAGCGCTCGGTCACCATCAACACCGCCGCCCAGGGCGGCGACCCAGCGCTATTCGATCTTTAGCTCCCTTCTCCCCTTGCGGGAGAAGGTAGCCCGCGAAGCGGGTCGGATGAGGGGTGTCGACGCGGACTTCGAGGCAAGTCGCCAATCCCCACATCGCCGCGCTGACACCCCTCATCCGTCGCCTCCGGCGACACCTTCTCCCGCAAGGGGAGAAGGAAACTATTCGCAATACACCCTGACCTTCGCCCGCTCGTTGTCGATGGCCATGTCGGTGAGGTGTTCGATCAGTTTCTCGAGGTTCTCGGGCTTCAGCTGCTTGATGTCGAAGGCGATACCTTCGCGGCCCAAGGCGTCGATCGGGCGATCGGCTCGTCGGCGGTGATCTAGGCGCCGCGGGTCTAGGCGCCGCGGTCCCGGCGCGCCGACAAGGGCTGACAGGCGCGCGCCGACATGCGATCTTGAAACAAGTTTTCCACGGAGTGACGCGATGTCCGATCCCAAGACCCCAGAGGCGACGCCGGAAAAACCGGCGACCGAGCACCACCAGGCCAAGCGCGGCGTCCAGGACGCGGGCGAAATCGTCTCCACCGCCGGCGGCGAACTCATCGACGGCCGTGTCGCCGACATCACCGACGGCGACGACCACAAGCACCGTCACCCCAAATAGTCGCGGGCCCTTCCGCTCGGGGGCGGTCTGGATCGGGGGTGAGGGGACGTTGGCCCTCACCCGCCGCCCTCGCTTTCAGCCCTTCGCAAGACGTTCGCGTCGCCCCAGCCACGCCTCTCGCGTCAGCCGCCAGGTGACGCGGACACCGTCGCCGTAGACGTATTTGGCCGGCGTGCGGTCGATCAGTTCCGCGCCCTGCTTTTCCTTCACCCGGTGCGAGGCCGGGTTGACCTCGGCGTTGGTCAGCCAGAGCTGCGGCCAGCCGAGATCGACCAGCGCATAGTCGGTGACCCGGTCGGCCGCCTCGGTCATCAGACCGCGCCCCCAGAACTCGGGATCGAGCCAGAAGCCGCGCTGGTCGCGCGAGACGCCATCGTCGGCCCAGAGCGTGATCAGCCCGATCAGTTCGTCGTCGCGGCCCTTCAGCGTGATCGCCCAATGGCTCTTCTCGCCGTTAATCAGCTCGGCGTTCATCCGGCCCCAGTGCTGGGCGCCGCCGTCGTCGGGATAGGGCCACGGCACGTTCGAGGTCAGGTAGCGCACCACCTCCCACTGGGCGAAGCGGCGCTGGATGACTGGCACGTCGCTCTGGAGCGGCGGCCTGAGGATCAGCCGCTCGGTTTCGAGCACGGGAACAGGCGGCATCCGCAGATGCTCGGGGAACGGTTTTTCGGCTTCGGGTGTCATGGTCGCATCTCGTCTGGAAGGCCGGACGGACGGGGACCAGTCGGAATGCGCCAGCCCCGGCCGCGACGGCGGGGCTTGGCGGAGGTTACGCTGCTAGGTCGATCGACCAGCCGCGAGCGACCGCGCGCCCCGCAAGCGGGCGTTCGAATTCGCAGAGCAACCTTGGCCGAAACGCAGCATGCGGCCGCCATAATCCCGCGGCGCGGCGAAGTAAATCTCGTCCTGGCGGCCGAGCGTGGCGAAAACGTCACGGCGGGGTTGGAACGGCGCCACAGCCGGAACCCGGCTCTGCTCCGCGGATTGAATCCCGCGAGACGTGGCGACGTTGCGCAAAGCCGTAGCGGCGCCTACCTCACTCTCGCATCAATCGGGATATCTCCCATGTCCGCCAGCCATCTCGTCGTCTTCCCCTCCCAAGGCCAACCGGAATCGCCGGTCGACCGCATCCGCCGACTGCAGGCCGAAACCCGCACCCTGGCGCGCGAGCATATCGAGCTGCTCGCCCAGGCGCTCACCGAGGTCTCGCGGTTGTCGGGTGAGATCGCCGAGGGCGGCGAGGCCTATCCGGTGGGTGCGCGCGAGCTGTCGCGGCGGCTGGCCGAAGAGACCAACAACCAGGCGCTGACCCTCACCGCGATCCTCGATCGCGTCTGATCCGCCGTAGACGTTGCAATTGGCGTTCCGCCCCGAAAAGCGCTAAGCTTCGCGCGGGGGTCTGGGAGTGGAGCGCCATGCGCTTGGCCGCCTTCATCGCCGTCGCCGTGACGCTCACCGGCGCCGCCCATGCGGCGATCGAGCCGGCCGCCTTTCGCGACTCGGGCGACTGGCGGCTCAGCGAAGTCGGCGGCAAGGTCGCCTGCACCCTCACCCTCACGCGCCAGACCAGTTTCGCCGGCTTCGAGCTGAAGGCGCCGCTCGCCTGCCGCCGCGCCTTCCCGCCGCTCAGGACGGTGGCCGGCTGGATGGTGGACGACCGCGGTGGCATCGTGCTGGCCGACGCCCGGGCGCAGCCGATCGTCACCTTTCCGGCCCAGGCCAAGGGGCCCTACGAGGCCAAGGCGCCGGACGGCCGCACCTGGCGGCTGGAGCCGGTGAAGCCCGACCATCCGGGCGCCGCGTCAGACGAGACGCCGATCGCCACCGCGCCACCGAACCTCTGAGGGTTTCGTCCGCCGCGCCCTTTGGGTAAGACCGTGGCATGAACCAGCGGGAGAGCCCCACCGAGATCTTCAAGCGCGCCCTGGCGCACGCCGCCCGCTCGCTCGCCGAACAGCCGGACCTGGAGGTCGTCTTCTCCGGCGACGGGCCCAGCCTTTCCGGCCACCGCGCGGTGCTGCCGCATCCGCCGCGCGAACTTTCCGGCCCCGAGACCACCCGCATCCGCGGTCTCGCCGACCAGCTGGCGCTGCGCGTCGCCCACCATGACGAGGCCGTGCATGGCCGCGCCCGGCCGAAATCGGTCGAGGGCGCTCAGGTCTATGACGCGCTGGAGCAGGCGCGGATCGAGGCGATCGGCGCCAACGCCCTGGGCGGCGTGCGCGATAACCTCGCCGCGGTCTGGGAGCATGCAATCCAGCGCAAAGGGCTCGACCATCTGGTCGATCCGGCCGCCGCGCCGATGGCCGACATCCTGGCGCTGATCGCGCGCGAGCGGATGACCGGCGTCCCCCCGCCGCCGGCCGCCAAGGCGCTCGTCGACGCCTTCCGCGAGCAGATCGAGGCCAAGGCCGGTCCCGATCTCGACCGGCTGACGTCCAGCCTCGAGGACCAGCGCGCCTTCGGCCGCATCGCCAGGGCCATCGTCCGCGACATGGAGCTGGGCGACGACCTTTCCGACGCCCCCGACCAGGATTCGCAGGAAGAAGAGAGCCAGGACGGCGAGGCCGACGCCGCCGACCAGGGCGAAGGCGAGGGCGAGGAGCAGTCGCCGCAGAGCGCCACGCTGGACGACTCGGAGAAATCGCACCGCGAGTCCGAGACCGCCGAAAGCACGATGACCGAGACCGAGGAGGACGACAGCGCCGAGCCGTCCGACGACGAGCTCGAGACCGGGGACGGCGACCGCCCCGCGCGGCCGGACCTGAAGGACAGCGGCAGGGCCGAGCCCGCCTACAAGGTCTACACCAACAGCCACGACGAGATCGTCTCGGCCGAGGAGCTGTGCGACGCCGAGGAGCTGACGCGGCTGCGCGCCTACCTCGACCAGCAGCTCGCCCATCTCTCCAACGTCGTCGCGCGGCTCGCCAACCGGCTGCAGCGCCGGCTGCTGGCGCAGCAGAACCGCACCTGGACCTTCGACCTGGAGGAGGGGATTCTCGACGTCGCGCGGCTCACCCGCGTCATCATCGACCCCACCGCGCCGCTGTCATTCAAGATGGAAGAGGACACCGAGTTCCGCGACACGGTGGTGAGCCTGCTGATCGACAACTCCGGCTCGATGCGCGGACGGCCGATCATGGTCGCGGCGGTTTGCGCCGACATCCTCGCCCGCACCCTGGAGCGCTGCGGCGTCAAGGTGGAGATCCTCGGCTTCACCACCCGCGCCTGGAAGGGCGGCGCCTCGCGCGACGACTGGCTGAAGAACGGCAAGCCGCCGTCGCCCGGCCGGCTCAACGACCTGCGCCACATCATCTACAAGTCCGCCGACCACCCCTGGCGGCGGGCGCGCAAGAACCTCGGCCTGATGATGCGCGAGGGGCTGCTGAAGGAGAACATCGACGGCGAGGCGCTGATGTGGGCGCACCAGCGGCTGATCGGCCGCCCCGAGCAGCGCCGCATCCTGATGGTGATCTCGGACGGCGCGCCGGTGGACGATTCCACCCTCTCGGTGAACTCCGGCCACTATCTGGAGCGGCACCTCAGGAAGGTGATCGGCGAGATCGAGGGCAAGAGCCCGGTGGAGCTGATCGCCATCGGCATCGGCCACGACGTGACCCGCTACTACCGCCGCGCCGTCACCATCGTCGATGTCGAGCAACTCGGGGGCGCCATGACCGAGCAGCTCGCCAGCCTGTTCGAGGAGGAGCCGCGCGCGATCACCAAGGCGGTCGCCGATCTGCTGAAGGCGCCGCCGTCTTCCGTCGGGCCGCCGGCCAAGGCCGCCACGCGGCCGGTGCGCGGGACCGTGAGTTGACCCCAGCCTCGGTCGCCGACTATCGCGCGGCCGCCAGGCGGCGGCTGCCGCGGGTGCTCTTCGACTACATCGACGGCGGGTCCTACGCCGAGGAAACCCTGGCCGCCAATGTCGCCGACCTGCAGGCGCTGAAGCTGCGCCAACGGGTGCTGCGCGACGTCTCCAAGCTCTCGATGTCAACGACGTTGTTCGGCCAGACGCTGTCGATGCCGGTGGTGCTCTCGCCGGTGGGGCTGGCGGGTATGTATGCGCGGCGCGGCGAGGCCCAGGCAGCGCGGGCGGCCAAGGCGGCCGGCGTGCCGTTCACCCTCTCCACCGTCGGTGTCTGCACCGCCGCCGAGGTGGCCGAGGCCGCCGCGCCGCCGTGGTTCCAGCTCTACATGATCCGCGACCGCGGTTTCATGGCCGAGGTGCTGGCCCGGACGGCGGCGCTGGGCTGCCCGGTGCTGGTGTTCACCGTCGACCTGCCGGTCCCCGGCGCGCGCTACCGCGACGTGCGCAACGGCATGGTCGCCACCACGATGGCGCAGCGCACGGCGCAGGCGCTCGACGGCCTCGCCCATCCCGCCTGGCTCTGGGACGTGCAGATCAACGGCGGCCCGCACGTGCTGGGCACGGTCGCCGAGGCGGCCAAGGACCTGAAGCGGCTGGTCGAGTTCTGGAGCTGGATCGGCCGCAACTTCGATCCCTCCGTCACCTGGGACGACATCGCCTGGGTGCGCGAGCACTGGAAAGGGCCGATCCTGCTGAAGGGGGTGCTCGACGTCGCCGACGCGCGTATCGCCGCCGATCTCGGCGTCGAGGGGATCGTGGTCTCCAACCACGGCGGCCGCCAGCTCGACGGCGCGCCCTCGACCATCGAGGCGCTGCCGGCCATCGCCCAGGCGGTCGGCGACCGGGTCAGCGTGCTGATGGACGGCGGCGTGCGCTCGGGCCTCGACGTGTTGAAGGCGATGGCCGCCGGCGCGCGGGCCTGCCTGATCGGCCGCGCCTGGGCCTGGTCGCTCGGCGCGCGGGGCGAGGCGGGGGTCACCCACATGCTGCAGATTTTGCGGCAGGAGCTTCGCGTCGCCATGGCGCTGACCGGCTGCGTGGATGTAAATTCGGCGAGCGCCGAGCTGCTGGCGGATTAGCCCAAACCAAATTTTCCAAGAGAG
>Ga0302311_10008590_pt1 | contig 10256 bp, 9 predicted proteins | sample III_Palsa_N1_3_FD_200449 | JGI IMG/M metagenome (GOLD analysis project Ga0302311, IMG submission 200449) | Peat permafrost microbial communities from Stordalen Mire near Abisko, Sweden - III_Palsa_N1_3 | ecosystem: Environmental > Terrestrial > Soil > Palsa > Peat permafrost | place: Sweden...
GGACGCCGGGGATTGAAGGCGTGGCGAAGCTGATCACCGCCGGATCGGTGAAGACGCTGGTGATCCTGGGCGGCAACCCGATCTACAACGCCCCAGCCGACCTCGACTGGGCGGGGCTGCAGGCCAAGGTGCCGGAGGTGATCCGCCACGGCTACTACGTTGACGAGACCTCGGCGGCGGCCGGGACCCATATCGCCGCGACCCACTATCTGGAGTCCTGGGGCGACGCCCGCACGCTCGACGGCACGGTGGTGCCGGTGCAGCCGATGATCCTGCCGCTCTTCGGCGGCCTGACCCAGAACGAGGTGCTGGCGGCGATCGTCCTCGGCGCCAAGGCCAGCGACCCCTACCAGGTCGTCTACGACACCATCACCGCCGGTTCCGGTCCGAGCGCCGCGGCGGTCTTCCGCAAGTTTCTGCACGACGGCGTCCTCCAGTTCACGCGCGAGGATGGCACCAAGGTCAACACGGCCTACAACCTGCTGCCGGCCAGCCGCCTACGCTTCATGGCCGATGGGCTGAATCCCTACCTCGGAGCACCGGCCAAGGCTCCGGAGGTTTCGCGGTCGGCCCTCGAGGTGCGCTTCGTGGCCGACGCCCGGATGGATGACGGCCGCTACCTCAACAACGGCTGGCTGCAGGAGTGCCCCGACCCGATCACGAAGATCAGCTGGGACAACGCGATTCTCATCAGCCCCCGCCTCGCCCGCGAACTCGGAATCGACTCGCCGACCGGCGGCCTGAAGCCGGTGGCGCGCAAGGACCTGGCCGATTTCGACAAGGGCCGCGAGAAGGCCCACATCATCGAGCTGACGATCGGCGCCCGCAAGATCACGGGTCCGGCCCATATCCAGCCCGGCCTCGCCAACTACACCCTCATTCTGCCGCTCGGCTACGGGCGGACCAAGGTCGGCCGGGTGGGGGAGGGCACCGGCTTCAATGCCTATGTCGCCCGCACCTCGGAGGCGCTGCATGTCGCCACCGGCGTCACGGTCCGGCTCACCGCCGAGCGGATGTACCTGGCCGACTCGCAGTGGCACTGGTCGATGGAGGGCCGCGACCTCGTCCGCGAGGGCAACCTCGGCGAGTTCCAGGAGAACCCGGGCTTTGCCCGGGAGGTCGGCCTGGAGGCGGAGAGCCCGCGCCCGGTGCTCGACCCCAAGGTCGGCGAGGAGTCCTTGGCCCAGCGCTCCGCGGAGGTCCCGCGCGCCAACTCCCTCTACAAGACCCCGAGCTTCGACGGCGTCCACCAGTGGGGGATGAGCATCGACCTCAACACCTGCATCGGCTGCAACGCCTGCGTCATCGCCTGCCAGGCCGAGAACAACGTCCCGATCGTCGGCAAGGAGCAGGTGCTGCGCGGCCGCATCATGCATTGGCTGCGGCTGGACCGCTACTACTCCGACGGCAGGGCCGACGCCTCGCCGTTCGGCGGCGAGGGCAACCTCGAGATCCCGGAGGATCCGCAGATCTCCATCCAGCCGATCGCCTGCATGCAGTGCGAGCTGGCCCCCTGCGAGACGGTATGCCCGGTGAATGCCACCGTGCACGACGACGAGGGCCTGAACGTCATGGCCTACAACCGCTGCATCGGCACCCGGTACTGCGCCAACAACTGTCCGTACAAGGTCCGCCGCTTCAACTTCTTCGACTGGAACATGCGGAGCCTGGATTCGCTCTACCTCGGGCCGCTCAGCCCGCGGGGGATGCCCGAGCTCGTGCAGATGGCGAAGAACCCGGAGGTCACGGTGCGGATGCGCGGCGTGATGGAGAAGTGCACCTACTGCGTGCAGCGGATCGAGCGCGGGAAGATCGAGTGGAAGGTGCAGCGCGCCCAGGAGGGCAGCCCCGAGGACATCGTCGTCCCCGACGGGCGCATCGTCACCGCCTGCCAGCAGGCCTGCCCGGTCGAGGCGATCGTCTTCGGCAACATCCTCGATGAGCACAGTGCGGTGTCCAAGGCGAAGGCGCTGGACCAGGACTACTCGCTGCTCGGCTACCTGAACATCCGGCCCCGGACGACCTACCTCGCGCGCCTGCGCAACCCGAATCCCAAGATGCCGGACTACCAGAAGCTGCCGCTCAGCCGGGTGGAGAACTGGAACAAGAACCACCCCGCGAAGGCCTGACCCATGTCGCACGCCGAATCCGAGGCCGCCTCCCCGGCCATCCTGAGCGAGCTGAAACCCGCCGTGAAGCCGCGGGCGGAGCTGGTCGGCCATGGCCGCAGCTTCAGCTGGATCACGGACAAGATCTGCAACATCGCCGAGGAGAAGACCCCGGTGTGGTGGTGGTACTGCTTCATCGCCGCCTGCATCGTCGCCTCCTTCACCGTCGGCGGCATCATCTACCTGGTCTCGACCGGCGTCGGCGTCTGGGGCCACCGCAGCCCGGTCAACTGGGCGTGGGACATCGTCAACTTCGTCTTCTGGATCGGCATCGGCCACGCCGGGACGCTGATCTCGGCCATCCTCTGCCTCCTGCGCCAGAAGTGGCGCACCTCGATCAACCGCTCGGCCGAGGCGATGACCATCTTCGCGGTAGTCTGCGCCGGCATCTTCCCGGTCTTCCACATCGGCCGCGTCTGGTACGCCTGGTTCCTCTTCCCGCTGCCGAACTCGAACTACATCTGGCAGAACTACCGCTCGCCGCTCGAGTGGGACGTGTTCGCGGTCTCGACCTACGGCACCGTCTCGGTCCTCTTCTGGTACGTCGGCATGATCCCGGACCTGGCGACGATGCGCGACCGCTTCGCCGCCGGCGGCAAGCTCCTCAAGGCCCGCGTCTACGGCCTCTTCGCGATGGGCTGGCGGGGCTCGGGCCGGCACTGGAGCAACTACGAGATGGCCTACCTGATCCTGGCCGGCATCTCCACGCCCCTCGTGCTCTCGGTGCACACCATCGTCTCGTTCGACTTCGCGGTGTCGCTGCTCCCGGGCTGGCACACCACTATCTTCCCTCCCTACTTCGTCGCCGGCGCCATCTTCTCGGGCTTCGGCATGGTGCTGACCCTCATCCTGCCGCTGCGGTCCATTTACCACCTCGAGGACCTGATCACGCAGTACCACATCGACTGCATGTGTAAGATCATTTTGGCCACCGGTTCGATGGTCGGCTACGCCTACGCGATGGAGTTCTTCATCGCCTGGTACGGCGCGAACCCCTACGAGGGCTTCGCCTTCATCAACCGGGCGTTCGGCCCCTACTGGTGGTCCTACTTCATCATGGTCACGTGCAACGTGATCACGCCGCAGTTCTTCTGGTTCAAGGCGATCCGCCACAACACCTGGCTGGTCTTCATCCTCTCGCTCTTCGTCAACGTCGGGATGTGGTTTGAGCGCTTTGTCATCATCGGCACGTCGCTGGCCCGGGACTTCCTGCCCTCCAGCTGGGGCTACTACAGCCCCTCGGTCGTCGAGATCTTCACCTTCTTCGGGACCTTCGGCGTCTTCTCGGTCCTGTTCCTCCTCTTCGTCCGCTTCCTGCCGATCATGGCGATCGCCGAGATCAAGGCCGTGACCCCGCAGGGCGACCCGCACGCCGAGCCGGTCACCGACCCGCACGGCAAGGACCCCACCGTCGACACCGTCCATGGCCGATAAAACCTACGGGCTGATCGCCACCTTCGACACCCCGGGGGCCGTGATGCACGCGGCCGAGCAGGTCCGCGACGCCGGCTACCGCAACTGGGACGTGATCACGCCGTTCCCGATCCACGGCCTCGACCAGGCGATGGGCGTGGGCCGCTCCCGCGTGCCCCGCATCTCGCTGGCCGGCGGCATCACCGGCTTCTGCACCGGCATGTCCATGATCTGGTTCATGGACAAGTTCGACTACCCGCTCACGGTCGGCGGCAAGCCGTTCTTCAGCCCGCTCTTCGCCTTCCCGGTCTCGTACGAGCTCACCATCCTCTTCACCGCCTTCGCCACCATCGGCGGCATGTTCGTGCTCAACGGCCTGCCGATGCACTACCACCCGGTGCTCAACTACGACAAGATCCGGCGCGGCACCGACGACCAGTTCTTCATCGTGATCGAGAAGACCGACGGCCGTTTCAACGCCGACAACACCCGCGCCCTCCTGGCCAAGGTCGGGGGCAAGGACATCGGGGAATTGGAGAGCTGAGCGATGCGCAACCTCTACCTCTTTACCACGCTCACGATCGTGCTCACGGTCTCCATCCTCGGGTTCCGCGGCAAGACCTTCACCCACCCGCCGATGGACGTGTTCCCCGAGTGGCTCTTCCCGGGCATGAAGTACCAGCCGAAGCTGACTCAGCAGACGCCGAGCGCGTTCTTCGCCGACGGCCGCTCCGACCGGGCGGCCCCGGAGCACACCGTCCCCTCGTCCTTCGGCCCGGCCGGCCAGCCGCTGAGGGACGACGACGCGCTCTACCTCGGCAAGAACCCCGACGGCACCTTCCTCCCGGGCTTCCCGAAGGCCGTGACCGTGGACCTCAAGCTGCTCGAGCGCGGCCGCGACCGCTTCACCATCTACTGCTCGCCCTGCCATGGCGCGGTCGGCGACGGCAACGGCGTGGTCAAGAAGTATGGCATGGGCGCCGTGCCCACCTACCATGACGACCGCCTGCGCAAGATGGCCGACGGCGAGATCTTCAACACGATCACGAACGGCAAGGGCCAGATGAACCCCTACGCGGACAAGCTCAAGGCCCCGGACCGCTGGGCGGTGATCGCCTACGTGCGCGCCCTGCAGCGGGCGCAACAGGGCACGGTCGCGGACGTTCCCGCCGACCACAAGGCGGAGCTCGGAATCAAATGACGAAACCCGACGCAAAGCTTCCGCTGGTGGTGGGCGTGGCCGGTCTCGCCGTTACGGGGGCCGCCGCGTACTTTCACCCCACCGCGGTAGCCACCTCCTACCTGGTCGGCATCGGCTTCTGGACCGCGATCGCGATCGGGATGCTGATGATGATCCTGATCCACCACATCTTCGACTCCTCGTGGTCCACGGTCCTCCGCCGCCAGTATGAGCATGGCATCGCGGCCTTTCCCTGGCTCCTCCTGCTCTTCCTGCCGCTGCTGATCGCCTCCCTCCTGGGCAAGCATGACCTCGTCTGGCCCTGGATGAATCCGGAGCACCAGATCGCCGGCACGACCGAGGTGGTGAAGGAGGACCTGCTCTACGTGAAGAAGCAGGCCTTCCTCAACGTCCCGCTCTTCGCCATCTGCTCGGTGGCCTTCTTCGGCCTCTGGATCTGGCTGTCGGCCCGGCTCCGCAAGGCCTCGTTCACCCAGGATGCCGACGGCAGCGCCGGGTGGTCTTTTATGAATGCCAAGACGGCGGCCTTCGGCATCCCGATCGTCGCCCTGACCCTCACCGGGGCCGCGATCTACTGGTTCAAGAGCCTGGAGTACCACTGGTTCTCGACCATGTACGGCGTGTGGTTCTTCGCCAACTGCATGCGGGGCGCCCTCTCCTGCGGCATCCTGATCATGATCTGGCTCTACTCCCGCGGCGACTTCAAGGGGATCCTGAAGAGGGACCACCTCTGGGCCATCGGCCAGCTGATGGAGGCCTTCACCGTCTTCTGGGCCTACATCTCCTTCTCGCAGTACTTCCTGATCTGGAACGCCAACGTGCCCGAGGAGACCTTCTGGTACAACATCCGCGAATACAAGGACTGGTGGTACGTGAGCCTCTTCCTGGTGTTCGGCAACTTCCTCCTGCCGTTCCTGCTCCTCCTCTCCTACCGGTTCAAGGTGACCCACCACATCATCCGCCGGATCGCCTACTTCGTCCTCTTCGTGATCTTCGTGGACCTCTGCTACAACATCCTGCCGGCGCTCAAGGATTCCGCCGGCAACCCGCAGCTGTTCTTCTCGCTGAACCTCCTGTGGGCGGCGACGTCGGTCGTCGGGGTCGGCGGCATCTGCCTCTGGGCCTACCTGCGCGACCTGCCGAAGACCAAGCTGATCCCGATCCGCGACCCGCGCATCGCCGACTGCCTGAACCACCATGATTGACCCGACCGCCCCCGCGCCCCGGCCGGTTTCCCTGGTGGCCGTTGCGGCCATCTTCATCCTGCTGTCCGTCTTCGGGGTGGTGGCGATGCGCATCTACTTTCCCGGCCGGCCGCCGGCGCCGCAGAATGAGGTGCCGGACCACCTGTCCAAGGACATGGCCTGGCGGGCGACGCCGGAGAGCCGCCGGGCGTACTTGGCGGACCTGAAAAAGAAACAGGCCGACCAGGGCGCCGCCTACGGCTGGGTCGACCAGAAGGCCGGCGTGGTCCAGCTGCCGATCGCGCGGGCGATGGAACTCGTCGTGCAGGAGAACGGAGGCGGCAAATGACGCCGAAGAGCGAATACACGCCGTCCGATTCGGCCTCGGCCTATCCGCTGCTCTTCCTGCTGGTGTCGGGCATCGCCTGGCTGCTGGTCGCGGGCGTCCTCGCCCTCGTCGCGGCCGTCCAGCTGCATTCGCCCCAGTTTCTGGCCCATTGCCGGATCTTCACCTACGGCCGCGTGACCGCGATGGCCGAGACCGCCTTCGTCTACGGCTGGCTGGCCAACGCCGGCCTGGGGCTCCTCCTCTGGGTGCTCGGCCGCCTGGCCGGCGAGCCGCTCCGGGCTCAGAACTGGGCGCTCGGCGGGACCGCCTTCTGGAACTTCGGCGTCACCGGCGCCCTGGTCGGGGTCGCCTGCGGCGACAACACCGGCTTTGAGCTCCTCGGCCTCCCGAGCTACGTCCAGCTGGTCCTCTTCGCCTCGTACGCGGCGATCGCGGTGTCCGGGCTGCTGGCCTGGTCCGGCCGCCTGCGGGAGGTCTCCTTCGCCTCGCACTGGTACGGGGCAGCGGCGCTGTTCCTCTTTCCCTGGCTGCTCTCGATCGCGCACGTGATGCTCTTCGCCTCGCCGGTCCGCGGGGTCCTCCAGCCGATCATCGCCGGCTGGTTTGCCCAGTCGGCTTGGACGCTGTGGCTGGCCCCGCTCTTCCTCGCCGTGGCCTACTACGTGGTGCCGAAGGTGACGGGCCGGGTCCTGCCGTCCTATGAATTCGCCTCGCTGGGCTTCTGGACCCTGGTCTTGGTCGGCGGCCTGACCGGCGGCCGGCACCTGATCGGCGGACCGGTCCCGGCCTGGATCCCGTCGGTGGCGGTCGTGTCCTGCGCGCTGCTGTTCTTCCACACCTTTATCGTCCTCCTCAACCTGCGCGGCGTCCTCGGGGCGCCTGGCATTGCGGCCAAATTCATCGCCTTCGGCCTCTTCGCCTACGTCCTCGGCGCGGTGGTCGACGCGGTCACCGCGATGCACGGCGTGGCTCTCCACACGGAGTTCACCTTCTTTGACGAGGCCCAGAAGCAGCTGGCCCTCTACGGCGCGGCCTCGATGGTCCTCTTCGGCGGCATTTACTTCGCGCTCCCCCGGATCACCGGGCAGGCGTGGTACTCGGGCGCGCTCGTGAGGACCCACCTGGTCCTCTCGTTTGTGGGTGTCCTGGCGGTCCTGGCCTCGCTGGTGCTGGCCTCGGTGACGCAAAGCCAGGACCTGCTCGATCCCAAGGTCGAGTTCCCCTCCATCGTGCTGCACATGCAGCCCTGGCTGTCGGGGGTGGCGATCGGCGAGGCCGTCCTGATTCTCGGCAACCTCCTTTTCCTCGCCAACTTCTACCTGACCTGCTGCCGGATCCTCAAGGTCTCCAGCCCGGCCTGGTTCACTGCGCCGGCCGCGATGGAGACCCCCGCATCGTGAAGAACAACTTTCTCTTCTTCATCGGCCTGGCGGCGGCCTTGGGAATCTCCTGGGCGGGCATCGTCCTCGGTTCCAACGCCCAGCTGGGCGGCCTGGCACCGTACTACGACGACAACGAGCAGGCGACGTTCCCCGGCTGGATGGCCGGCCAGGCGGCGCGGGGCCAGCTGGTCTACAAGGACCTCGGCTGCGCGGCGTGCCACACCCAGCAGGTGCGCCGGCCCGATTTCGGGTCCGACCAGGCGCGCGGTTGGGGCGACCGCCAGAGCGTCGCCCGCGACTACATCTACCAGCCCTTCCCCCAGATCGGCCATGCCCGGATCGGGCCGGACCTCACCAACCTGGGCGACCGCAAGCCTTCCGCGCCCGACGCCGATGACCTGCTGCACCTGCTGTACAGCGGCGCCCCCGGGATGCCGTCCTACCGCTTCCTTTTTGAGGAGCGCGAGATCGGGGCCGACGCGCAGCGTTCGGCCAACGCCCTCCCATTGATCGGGGCGGAGAAGCCGAAGGACGGCTGGGAGGTCGTGCCGACCCGCCGGGCCGTGGCCCTGGCCGCCTACCTGGTGAGCCTGAAGAACCCTTACACCTTCCCGGAGGCCGTCCCGGTGCCGCCGGCGACGCCCGAGGGGGAGGCGCCGGCGGCGGCGCCCGCGCCGAATGCCGCGGCGGCCGCGAGCTCGAACGCGGCGAAGCCGAAGGCGGCCGCGGCCGGGGCCGTCCCCATGGTCCCCAGCACCGAGACGCCCTCCCCGACGCCCACGCCCCCGATCACGCCGACCCCGGAGGGAAACCGATGAGCGCCGTTCCCCCCAAGGATCCGCGCCTGGACCAGGCCGCGGCGAGCGACGAGAGCCTGCTGGACGCGCATGAGCAGGTGCTGGGGCAGCACCCGGACGAGGGCGCCCGCTACCGGCTCCTGCCGATCGGCATCCTCTTCGTTCTCAGCGGGCTCGTGCTCTTCGCCGGCACCTACCTGAACCGGTACGCCGGCCATTATAACTCGGCCATCTTCGACGAGAATGCCAAGGTTTCGACCGGCGAGGTCGTGGTCAAGGTCGACCCGGTCGCCATGGGCAAGAGCGCCTTCACCCAGGTCTGCGTCACCTGCCACCAGGCCACGGGCCAGGGCGTCCCGGGGATCTACCCGCCGCTCGCGGGCTCGGAGTGGGTCAACGGGCCGTCGGCCCGGGTGATCCGGATCGTGCTCTATGGCCTCAAGGGCGACGTCCACGTCGAGGGCCACGTCTTCAATGCGGCGGCGATGCCGGTCTTCGGCCAGGTCTCCGGCACGGCCTACAACTGGAGCGACGAGAAGATTGCCGCGGTGCTCACCTACGTGCGGCAGGAGTGGGGCAACAAGGCCCCGCCGATCTCGGCCGACGACGTCGCCGCGGCCCGCAAGGCCACCGGCGACCGCAAGGAAGAGTCCGAGGCCGAACTCGAGGCGATCAAGTAGCGCCGGCGGCCACGGGCATCGGGGGCCGCGAGCCCGAGCCGAGCGGATGGGATCCGATCTCGTCGCTCATGACATCGCCCATGATCGTCAGGATCCGCCGTTCGGCCTCGCCGAAATGCCGGGGCTTCGTGTCGAGGATACAGAGGGCGCCCACCGGCTGGCCGCCGGGGGCGCGGAGCGGCACGCCGGCATAGAACCGGAGCTTGAGCTTCTTCAGCATCGGGTTGTTGGCAAAGCGGCGGTCGGCGGCGATGTCCTCCACCACCAGGAGGGCGTTGGAGTAGACCGCGTGGGCGCAGACCGACGACTCCCGGGGGATCTCGCAGACGCCGGCCATCTCCTCGGGCAGGCCGAGCTGCGACTTGAAGAGCTGGCGGTCGCGGTCGATGAGGGTCAGCAGCGCGATCGGGACGTCGAACGTGCGCGCCAGGTCCCGGGTCATGCGGTCGAACGTCGGGTCGGACTTGGCCCCGTAGGCTTCAAGGGCCTTGAGCGCCTTCAGCCGCAGCTCCTCGTCGGCCGGCACGGGAGCGGGCACCATCGCGCCGATGACGTCGGTCGAATAGCCCACGAGGCGGGAGACGGCGTCCGCGAGCGTGAACACCACCTCGTCGGCGCCGCTGGAAGCCAGCGCCTGCCGGGCCTTCTCGGGATCGTCGGTGGCGCCCCAGAGGGCGACGAGGATCTTGATCTTGGGACAGCGGGCGCGGACCTTGGCGCACAGCTGGCGGGTGTGCGCGGCGGTCGTCGGCGCGACGGCGGAGATGCAGACGGCGTCGAGGTGCTGCTCCTCCACCCAGGCGGCGACCTTGGATTGGGGTATCCCCGCCTCGGAAAGGACGACCTTGAGGCCCTGCCGGTCCAGGAGATGGGCAATGATGCTGCCGGCCAGCTCGTCCCGCTCCGCGCGGGCCGGGATGCAGGCGGCCTTGAGGTCGGAGTTGCCCTTGAGGTCGGGCAGGAGGTCGGCGGCCTCGAGCGGGCCCTCCTTGTGGGTCGTTGCGGGCCGCGAGGCGAGGTCCTCGATGATGTCGCGCACCCCCTGGATCACCCGCTCCCGCTGCTACACCTCGAGCTCCTGG
>Ga0302311_10008597_pt1 | contig 10252 bp, 1 predicted proteins | sample III_Palsa_N1_3_FD_200449 | JGI IMG/M metagenome (GOLD analysis project Ga0302311, IMG submission 200449) | Peat permafrost microbial communities from Stordalen Mire near Abisko, Sweden - III_Palsa_N1_3 | ecosystem: Environmental > Terrestrial > Soil > Palsa > Peat permafrost | place: Sweden...
CAATGCCTGTGCCACCGCTAAGGAGTTAGTTGCGGTGGCGGGAGCCCTTTGGTGTTGTCGCTGAAGCGCGCGCCGCGCCGCTCTACCTTGAGTTGCAGGTCCGGCGTCTATTCAATTCTGCGGTTTCTAACGGCATGTTTACCTGCCCTCGGGCACTATCGTTTCGCGTTGAGCCTGCTGAGTCTGGTTGCCTTCGGTGGCCATGCTTGGGGCGCCACATGCGCGCCGGCCACGAGCGGTGGTTCGGCGCCGGCAGACTGGCCGAGCTATTGCTGGTTCGATTTCTCCTCGTATAGCGACGCGGCCGCACGCTCGGCCGCGGGCCAGAGCTTCACGTTCACCCTCAATGACGGCTCAACGCTGAGCTTCACCGTCAACGTCACCTCGGCCAACACCACGGCCTTGAGCGCGGTCAAGACGCCGGCCTGGTCCGGGGCGGCGGTGGGCAACACGGCCTTCCTCGGCATACCCGGGAAACCGATTCTTTACACCGCGGCGACGGGAACGGTGACGGTAAAGTTTTCAGGCATCACGCTCACGCCGCCCGCGGGCGTGACCGGCGGTTCTACATACTCCTTCGTCGCTGCCGACGGTGAGTCCACCAACAGCGGCGAATCGCTGGCCTTCACCACCACCGGGGCCAACTGGACGATTTTGGACAAGGTGCCCCCGATCTCGGGCAGCCTGTATCCGACGATTTCCAATACGGGTACGACCTTCACCGAGACCGGCATTGCCGGCACCGTGGGCGGATACATCGTGGGCTCGACCAGCGCCACCACGGTGTCGACCACCCTGGTGGCAGGTGGTCTGCAAGGCGCCATGTTCGCGCTGCGCTACTCGGCAATTTCACTGAACAAGACACTGGTGGGCGGCCGCGTCAATCCCGCGGACCAGTTCAGCTACAGCATTAGCGCGACCTCGTCGGGCAGCACGTTGGGCACGGGGGCCAGCACCGGCACCGGTAACGGACCATTCACGCAGACCTCCTCTTTCATCACGACGCAGCAGTCGTTGACGTTGACCGAGGCCATGTCGTCGAGCAGCGTCAGCTCGCTGGCCAACTATAGCCCGAGTCTGACTTGCACCAATTCGACGGCCGGCTCGACGACGGCATTGCCTACCGCGGTCGCCACGACATCCTACGTGTTGCCCACCATCGCCTTCGGCGACGTGATCGCCTGTACGTTCACCAACACCATCGTGCCGCCGGTGCTGTCCCTCACCAAGTCCGCGCCCAGCCCGGGACTGCAGGTGGGCGGCAACTCGGTGTACACGCTGACGGTGACCAACTCGGGGCGCGGACCGGCCACCACGGCGCAGGTCAAGGATCAGCTGCCGAGCAATCTCACCTTCGTATCCGCGGTGGGCACCGGCTGGAGCTGTACCAACGCCTCTTCGCTCGTCACCTGCGCTTACTCAGGCAACATTCCCGTCGGCGGTACCTCGAGTATCGCGGTCACGGTGAGCGCGCCGGCCTCGGCGGCAGGCGCTTCCGACACGAATTACGCGTCCATCGATTCCACCAGCGGCACCTCCGCGCCGACTCCCGGCGCCACCTGTACCACCACCGGGTCGTGCGCCAGCGCCGGTCCGAATATCGTCATTTACATCAATCCAGTCGCCGATACCGGCACGGCACCGGCGGGCACGGCCTCGACCGCCATCGTGAACGTAGCAGCCAACGACGCGGTGAACGGCGCGGCGGCCACGCTGGGTTCGTCGGGCAATGCGACGGTGTCCCAGGTGGGTACCTGGCCCACCGGCATTGCACTCAACGCCGCCACGGGGGCCGTCAGCACCACCGCTGCTGTGATGCCCGGCGCGTACAGCGTGCAATATCAACTCTGCGACAAGAACGCGCCGGCGAATTGTGCGACTACCACGGATACGGTGACGGTGACCGCGGCCGTGGTGCCGGTGGCCGATACCGGCACCGCGGTGGCGGGTACGGCGTCGACGCCCATCGCGAACGTGGCGGCCAACGATACAGTGAACGGCGCGGCCGTCATGCTGGCGGGCGCCGCGGCGAACGCAACAATGTCGGCCGTGGGGACTTGGGCCACGGGCATTGCGCTCAACCCCACCACGGGTGCCGTGACCACCACCACCACGGCGTTGCCGGGTTCCTACAGCCTGCAGTACCAGCTCTGCGACAAGAATACGCCGGTCAACTGTGCGACGACGACGGACACGGTGACAGTGACCGCGGCCATTGTCGCGGTGGCCGAGTCGGGTACCGCGATAGCCGGCAGCGCAGCGACGCCCATCGCGAATGTGGCGGCGAACGATACGGTGAATGGCGCGGCGGCGACCCTCGGATCGGCGGGCAATGCCAGCGTCTCGCAAAGCGGTACGTGGGCCACCGGCATCGCGTTGAGCACGGCCACCGGTGCCATCACGACGACCACCGCGGTGGCGCCCGGCACGTACAGCCTGGTGTACCAACTCTGCGATAAGAACACACCGGCGAATTGCGTGACCACCACGGACACCTTGACGGTGACCGCGGCCGTAGTGGCGGTGGCCGATACGGGAAGCGCGGTGGCGGGCACGGCGTCGACGCCCATCGCGAACGTGGCGACCAACGATACCGTGAATGGCGCCGCCGCTTCGCCGGGCTCATCGGGCAATGCGACGGTGGCGCAAATAGGGACGTGGACCGCCGGCATCACGCTGAACACCGGCACCGGCGCGGTTACGACCACGGCAGCCGTGATGCCGGGCTCGTACAGTTTGCAGTACCAACTCTGCGATAAGAACACGCCGGCGAACTGTGCCACCACCACGGACACGGTTACAGTCACAGCCGCCATTGTCGCGACAGTCGACACGGGCACCGCCGTGTCGGGAACCGCGTCCACACCCATCGCCAATGCGGCGGCGAACGACACAGTGAACGGTGCCGCGGCAACACTGGGTTCCCCGGGTAACGCGACCGTGGCGCAGGTGGGCACGTGGGCTGCGGGCATCGCATTCAACACGTCAACGGGTGCCGTCACGACGACAGCCGCGGTGATACCGGGAACCTACGGCGTTCAGTACCAGCTGTGCGACAAGAACACGCCGGCGAATTGCGCAACGACGACTGACACGGTCACGGTCACGGCGGCCATTGTGCCGCTAACCGATAGCGGCAATGCGGTGTCGGGCACCGCGTCCACACCCATCGCGAATGTGGCCGCCAACGACACGGTCAATGGCGCCGCGGCGACGTTGGGGTCGACGGGCAACGCAACGGTGGCGCAGAGCGGTACGTGGACCCCCGGCATTGCGTTGAATACGGGCACCGGTGCGATCACGACCACGACCGCGGTGGCGCCGGGCTCCTACAGCGTCGCCTATCAACTTTGCGACAAGAACACGCCGGCGAATTGCGCGACGACCACGGATACGGTGACGGTGACGGCCGCCATTCTGCCGGTGGCCGACACAGGTACCGCTGTGGCGGGAACCGCATCCACGCCCGTGGCGAATGTGGCCGCCAACGACACGGTGAACGGCGCGGCGGCGACGCTGGGAGCGTCGGGTAATGCGACGGTGGCACAGGCGGGAACCTGGACTTCGGGATTTGCGCTGAACAGCGGCACGGGCGCCATCTCCATGACTGCGGCTGTGTCTCCCGGCTCTTACACGCTGCAGTACGAGCTTTGCGACAAGTACACGCCGGCGAATTGCGCGACGGCCACCGACAGCGTGACGGTCGCTGCGTCCATCGTGCCGGTTGCCGAATCGGGGACCGCGGTAGCGGGAACGGCATCTACACCCATCGCGAATGTGGCGGCCAACGATACGGTGAACGGTGCGACCGCGATGCTGGGGACGTCGGGGAACGCCACCGTGGCGCAGAGCGGCACGTGGACCATCGGCATTACCTTGAATACGGCGAGCGGCGCGATCACGACCACGGCCGCGGTGGCGCCGGGCTCTTATAGTCTGCAGTACCAGCTGTGCGACAAGAACACGCCGGCGAATTGCGCGACGGCCACCGACACCGTGACGGTGACCGCGGCCATTGCCGCGGTGGCCGATACAGGTACCGCGGTCGCCGGTGCGGCCTCCACGCCCATCGCGAACGTGGCGGCTAATGACACGGTGAACGGCGCGGCGGCGACGCTGGGCCCATCAGGCAATGCGACGGTGGCGCAGGTGGGCGCCTGGGCCGCGGGGATTGCACTCAACACGTCGACAGGCGCCATCACGACGACCGCGGCGGTGGCGCCGGGCTCTTACAGTCTGCAGTACCAGCTCTGCGACAAAAGCACGCCAGCGAATTGCGCGACGACGACGGACACGGTGACGGTCAGCGCGGCCATTATCGCAGCGGCCGATACAGGTACCGCGGTCGCCGGTGCGGCTTCCACGCCCATCGCGAGCGTGACGGCGAATGACACGGTGAACGGCGCCGCGGCGACGCTGGGCTCGTCGGGCAATGCAGTGATTTCACAGGTCGGCACGTGGACTGCGGGGATTGCGCTCAATACGACCACGGGCGCCGTCACGACGACGGCCGCGGCGGCGCCGGGCTCCTACAGTCTGCAGTACCAGCTCTGCGACAAGAACACGCCGGCGAACTGCACCACGACCACGGATACGGTGAAGCTGACGGCAGCCATCATGCCCATGGCGGACTCGGGATCCGCGGTGGCGGGAACGGCATCCACGCCCATCGCGAACGTGGCGTCGAATGACTCGGTGAACGGTGTGGCGGCCTCGCTGGGCGCGTCGGGTAACGCGGTGGTTTCGCCGGTCGGTACGTGGACCGCAGGGATTGTGCTCAACACATCCACGGGGGCCGTCACGATCACCGCTGCCGTGGCACCGGGCTCCTACAGTCTGCAGTACCAGCTCTGCGACAAGAGCACGCCGGCAAACTGTGCGACCACCACGGACACGGTCACGGTCACGGCGGTCATCGTGCCGGTGGCGGATAGCGGCACCGCGGCGGCCGGAGTCACGTCGACCCCGATAGCGAACGTGGCGGCCAACGACAAGGTGAACGGCGCGGCTGCGACCTTGGGTTCGTCGGGCAACGCGACCGTGGACCAAAGCGGCGCATGGCCCAGCGCGATTTCTCTCAATACGGCCACCGGTGCCGTCACCACCATGACCACGTTGGCGCCGGGTTCTTATAGCTTGGCGTATCAGCTCTGCGACAAGAACACGCCAGCGAATTGCGCGACCGTCGTCGACACGGTGACCGTGACGGCGGCGATTGCCGCAGTGACCGACACGGGTTCCTCGGTGGCGGGAACGGCCTCAACTCCCATCGCGAATGTGGTCTCCAACGACACGGTGAACGGCGCCGTGGCAACGCTCGGGTCGTCGGGCAACGCGGTGGTTTCACAGGTCGGCACCTGGACCGCCGGCATAGCGCTCAATGCCTCCACCGGTGCGGTGACGGCGACCGCGGCGGTGGCGCCGGGCGCGTACAGCTTGCAGTACCAGCTCTGCGACAAGAACACGCCCGCGAATTGCGCGACCGCGACGGATACGGTCACGGTGAGCGCGGCGATAGTCGCGACGGCCGACAGTGGGACCGCGGCGGCTGGCAGCGCCTCGACTCCCATCGCGAATGTGACGACCAATGACAAGGTAAATGGCGCGGCGGCGACGCTGGGGTCGTCGGGCAACGCAGAGGTTTCGCAGGTCGGCGCTTGGACCACCGGCATTGCGCTGAATACAGCGACCGGTGCGATCACGACCACGGCGGTGGTAGCACCGGGTTCCTACAGCCTGCAGTACCAGCTCTGCGACAAGAACACGCCGGCAAATTGCGCCATCACCACGGATACGGTCAGCGTGACGGCGGCGATTGTGGCCGTCGCCGACACCGGCACTGCGGCGGCGGGAACCGCGAGCACACCGATTGCGAATGTCGCCGCGAACGACACGGTGAACGGCGCAGCGGCGACGCTGGGTGCGTCGGGCAACGCGACGGTGACGCAGGTCGGCACCTGGACCAGCGGCATCACGTTGAATACCGCCGCCGGCGCGATCATGACCACGGCGTCGGTGGCACCGGGTGCTTACAGTCTGCAGTACCAGCTCTGCGACAAGAACACGCCGGCAAATTGCGCCAGCGCCACGGATACGGTGACGGTGAGCGCGGCGATTGTCGCGGCGGCCGACAGTGGAACCGCGGTGGCCGGCACTGCATCGACACCCATCGCGAATGTAACCACCAACGACAAGGTGAATGGCGCGGCGGCGACGCTCGGGTCGTCAGGCAACGCGGCGGTTTCACCGCTAGGCACATGGACCGCGGGGATTGCGCTGAATACGGCGACCGGCGCGATCACGACGGCGGCGGCGGTGGCCCCGGGCGCTTACAGCCTTCAGTACCAGCTGTGCGACAAGAGTACTCCGCCGAACTGCGCCACCGCCACGGACATCTTGACGGTGACGCCGTCGATCGCACCGGTCGCCGATACGGGCACTGCGACAGCCGGTACCGCCGCTACCGCCATCGCGAACGTGGCTGCCAACGATACAGTGAACGGCGCGACGGCGGTGCTGTCCGGCGCCGGCGCGAATGCGACCGTGGCGACGAGCGGGACGTGGCCCTCTGGCCTGGCATTGAACACAGGCACGGGTGCCGTGACCACCACGGCCACGCTGATGCCCGGCTCCTACAGCGTTGCCTATCAGCTCTGCGATAAGAACACGCCGCCGAATTGTGCGACGACCACGGACACGGTGACGGTCGCCGCGTCCATCGTGCCGGTGGCCGATACGGGCACTGCAGTGGCCGGAACGGCGAGCACGCCGATCGCGAACGTCGCGGGCAATGACACGGTGAACGGTGCGGCCGCGGTGCTGTTGGGCGCGGCTGCGAATGCGACGGTGGCGCAGAGCGGTACTTGGAGTGCCGGAATTGCGCTCAACACCGGCACCGGTGCCGTAACGACCACGGCGGCCGTAGCGCCGGGGGCCTACAGCGTTATCTATCAGCTTTGCGACAAGAACACGCCGGCAAACTGTGCGGTGGTGACGGATACGGTAACGGTAACGGCTTCGATCCTGCCGGTGTCCGACACGGGAACCGTGGCCGCGGGCACCAACGCCACGGTGATCGCGAATGTGGCGGCCAACGACACGGTGAACGGCGCGCCGGCGATGTTGTTGGGTGCGGCGTCGAATGCGACGGTCGCACAGAGCGGGACGTGGCCCGCGGGAATCGCGCTCAACACCGGCAGCGGTGCCGTTACCGTGGCAGCCGCTGTGGCGCCGGGCGTGTATAGCGTGCAGTACCAGCTGTGCGACAAGGACACTCCCGTCAATTGCGCCACCGCGACCGCTACGGTCACGGTGACCGCCTCGATTGTGCCGGTGGCCGATGCGGGTACCGCGGCGGCTGGGGTGGCTTCGACGCCGGTGGCGAATGTGGCGGCCAACGATTCGGTGAACGGCGCGGCAGCGTTGCTCACCGGTGCGTCGGCGAATGCGATGGTGGCTCAGGCGGGTACTTGGATGAGCGGCATCGTGTTGAATACGGCGTCGGGCGCGATCACCGTGACCGCCGCGGTGGCGCCCGGCGTTTACAGCCTCGCTTACCAACTCTGCGATAAGAACACGCCGGTGCACTGCGCGGCCGTGACGGACATCATCACGGTCACCGCGTCGATCTTAGCGGCGGCCGACACGGGAACGGCGACGGCGGGCGTGGCATCGACACCGCTGACGAACGTCGCGGCCAACGACAGCATCAACGGGTCCGCCGCCGTTATCGAGGGTGCGGGAACGAATGCGACCGTGTCGCAGAGCGGCACGTGGCCCAGCGGCCTGACATTAAATGTCGGCACAGGCGCGGTGACCACCACGACGACGCTGTCGCCGGGCACGTACGGCGTGGCCTATCAACTGTGCGACAAGAACACGCCGCCGGACTGCGCCACGGCGACGGTGACAGTGACCGTGAAGGCTGCCATCGCTCCCACGTCCGAGACGGGGTCGGCGGTGGCGGGAAGCGCATCGACCCCGATTGCGAACGTAGCGGCCAATGACACGGTCAACGGCGTGGCAGCGGCGCTGTCCGGGACGGGTGCGAATGCGACGGTCTCGCAGGTCGGCACCTGGCCCACCGGTATCACGTTGAATGGGGCTACAGGCGCCATCTCGACGACCACGGCCGCGCCCGCGGGCACTTACAGCATGCAGTACCAGCTCTGCGACAAAAACTCGCCGCCGAATTGCGCGACCGCGACCGACACGCTGACCATCAACGACTCGATTGTCATCAAACCCGACCCGGGTACGGCGGTGGCAGGCATTCCCAGCACGCCGATTGCCAACGTGGCGGCGGGCGCCTCAGTGAACGGCCAGGTCGTGACGCTGGGCAGCACCGGCAATTCCAGTGTCTCCATGGCGGGTACCTGGCCCGCGGGCATTGTGCTCAACACCTCGACGGGCGCGGTATCGACCACAGCCGCGGTGCCGCCGGGTAGCTACAGCTTCCAGTACCGGCTGTGCGCCAAGGCTCCGCCCGCGAATTGCGTCATGGCGACGGATTCCATCGTGGTCACCGCCAATATCGTGCCGGCGGCCTACAAGGGCAGCGCGGCCGCGGGCACGGCCTCAATACCTATTGCCACTGTGACCGTGAACGACACCGTCAACGGAGTCACCGCAGTGCTCGGAATTGGCGGCAATGCCACCGTGTCGCAGGCGGGAACGTGGCCCACGGGATTCGGGCTGAGCGCTGCCGGCGCGGTTACCGTGACAGCGGCCGTCGCGCCCGGTACGTATTCACTGACCTACCAGCTCTGCGACAGGAGCTCGCCGGCCAATTGTGCGACGGCGGTGTTGAGCATCAAAGTCAGCGCCAGCATTCTGCCGGCGACGATGAGCGGCACCGCGGTGGCCGGCATGGCGGCGACCCCGATAGCCAACGTGGCAGCGAACGGCACGGTCGACGGCCAGGCCGCGACCTTGGGCGCCTCGGGCAATGCGACGGTGGCCGAGTCGGGTGTCTGGCCGACGGGTGTGGTGCTCGATACCTCGGCTGGCGCGGTCAACATGAGCGCCGCGGTGCTGCCGGGAACGTATTCCCTGGCGTTCCAACTGTGCGACAAGAGCACGCCGCCGAATTGCGCCACCGCCACCGACACGCTCGTTGTCAAGAACACCACCGGCGGTTCCCTGGTTATCGATAAGTCGGCCTCGAAATCGCAAGCTGAAGTGGGCGACAGCATTCAATACCGCATTCATGTGCGTAACCCCGGCACGGCGGCGGTCATCGCGGTGAAGCTGAATGACACGCTGCCGCTGGGATTCCAGTTGATCCCGGGCAGCGTGCTCATAGGGCTCAACGGCGCGACGCCGACAACCTCTGCGAATCCCCAGGGCACGCCTGGCCCTCAGCTGGTCTGGTCGCTGGGCAACATCGCCAAGGCCGAGATCGTCGAAATCGACTATCGGGTCCGTGTGGCCGCGGGCGCGGAGCGAGGCACCGGTATCAATAAGGCGCAGGCCGTGGGCGACGGGGTGACATCGTCGGTTGCGACTGCCCAGGTGCAAGTGACCGGCGGCGCGTTCGATACCTCGGCGTGCGTGGCCGGCAAAGTCTATGTGGACTGCAATGGTAATCGCGTGCAGGACGCGGGCGAACCCGGCATCCCGGGCGTGCGGCTGTACTTCGAGGACGGCACGAATCTCACCAGCGATGAGAACGGCAACTACAGCATCTGTGGTCAGCGGCCCATCACGCATGTGCTCAAGGTGGATTCCACCACGCTGCCGGCGGGCAGCCGGATGGTGGTGGTATCGAGCCGTAACGCCGGCGATGGCGACAGCCTGTTCGTGGATTTGCGCGACGGTGAGTTGCATCGCGCGGATTTCGCGGAAGGGTCCTGCACCGATAAGGTGATGCAGGACGTCAAGCGGCGCCGTCTGCATGGGCCCCTGCTCTCGCCGCTGCCGGCGGCCGGCCGCGAGCACATGGGTGTGGACTTCGAGTCGCTGCCGAACGGCGAGACTCGCATCAGCGTGCCGGCGAGTAGCGCTGGCGGTGCGCACGGTGGCGGCGGTGCGGCGAATGGCGCGGGTGCGCCAAATAGTGCGGCTGCGGCGAATGGCGGCGATGCGAATGGCGGCGATGCGAATGGTGCCGCCGCGGCGAATGTCGCCGGTTCCGGCAGCGAGGTGCATCCATGATGCGCCTGCGCGAGTTATTCCGGTTGCGGGCTTCATCGTGGACCTGGGCTGCGTTCCTTGTCAGCGCGTTGCTCCAGTGCGGTAACGCGTTCGCCGG
>Ga0302311_10008606_pt1 | contig 10246 bp, 6 predicted proteins | sample III_Palsa_N1_3_FD_200449 | JGI IMG/M metagenome (GOLD analysis project Ga0302311, IMG submission 200449) | Peat permafrost microbial communities from Stordalen Mire near Abisko, Sweden - III_Palsa_N1_3 | ecosystem: Environmental > Terrestrial > Soil > Palsa > Peat permafrost | place: Sweden...
AGGCCCTCGGTCACCAGCCGGTGCTCGGCCTCGACCATGTCGGCGTAGTCATAGTGCGGAAAGCGCGCGTGCAGCCCGTCGCTGGGCTTGGAGGACTTGCCGTGGCCGATGTCGTCCGGGAGAATGATGTAGTAGCGGCTCGCGTCCAGCAGGCCGCCGGGGGAGAACAGCACCCCGGAGAAAATCGGCCGGATTAGGCTGGTCCCGGACCCGCCCGTGCCGTGCATGGCGATCACCGCATTGGTCACATGGCCGGCGGCGTCGCGGATCGGATGGCCGAAGGTGGTATAGTGGATCTTCAGTTCCGGCAGGGTCTCGCCGGAGCGGAAGTGGAAGTCGTGGATGACGAAGTCGCCCTCGGCAGGGGTCGGGACGGCGCCGGTCTGAGCGAGGGACGCGCCGCCGCCGGCGAGACATAGCGCCAGCGCGGCCAGACCGCTGGCGAAGCGGTTTCGGGTCGGCACCTCGCGCTTGATCCACCGCGCCCACCCCTCGGCGCGGGGGCCGGTGGAATTGATCTCCCAGGTCCCGCCGGGGAAGATGATGTTGCCGGGGGCGATGGTGTTGACCCGCACGCCCTTGGAGCCCGCCACCTTGGCCAGTTCCTTGGACATATGGTTCATCGCCGCCTTGGCGGTTCCATAGGTGAGCGCCGTGCCCAGCGCGCCCAGGCTGGCGATGGAGCTGATGAACAGCAGCGAGCCCTCGCCCCGCGCCGTCATCCGCCGCAGGGCAGAGCGCGCCAGGCGAAAGGCGGAATCCAGGTTCTGCGAGAAGGCCGCGTCCCAATTCTCATCGTCGATCTCAAAGCCCGGCGGGGTGGGGTAGAGGCCGACGTTGGCCACCGCGCCCCAGATCGGGCCGAACTCGGTCTCGACCCGCTCCATGGCGGCTTCGATGGTCGCGGCGTCGCGCATGTCGCCGGCCACGGACCAGAGTTTGTCTTCGCCGTGGATGCCGGCCAGGCGCTTGTGTTCGGCGTCCAGCGCCTCGGCGCCGCGGGCGGTCATCGCCACCTTGGCGCCCTCGGCCAGCAGGGCCTCGACGATGCCCAGACCGATGCCCCGGCTCGCGCCGGCCACAAAGATCACCCGATCCTTCAATTGCAGGTCCATCAACGCCTCCCGATTGCTCTTTCCGGCGACTCCTACCGGTCAGACGCGGTCGGCACAAACGGCGCCTAACGGACCAGGTCGAGCAACCCGATATCCTTGAGCTGGCCAAGGAAGTGCATGAGGTGGCTGTACTGCTGCAGTCCGCTCTTCATCAATCGCGGCGAGGCGATCACCTCGGCGGGCACGATGACGCCGCGGGCGCCGACCTTGATGCAAAAGCCGTTCTTGATCAGCTTGTTCACATGCCGGCGGGTGGTTTCGTAGGGAATGCCCAGCGACTCGGCCAGGGCGTTGACGCTGACCGGCGAGCGCAGCTCATCGGGCGGGATGGAGTCCATCTGGCCGTAGGTCTTGCCGAGTTTCGGATCGTTGCTGATCGGGCTGACATTGGCCTGGACGATGGCGGAGAAAATCAGGCCGGCCATCAGGTCGCCTTCAGCGGCGTCCGACATCACCTCAACATTGCGCATCATGAATTGGGAGGTGAGCCTGATCGAAGCCCGTATCAGCTGTTCGTCCACGACTTACGCCCCCTGGTCGGCGACCGTTCATTCGAAAAGTGTCGCACAATTTGGGTTTTCTACGGGCAATGTCAAAGTGTCGCAACCTGACATCTAGTGTGTCAATTGTCTCCACTCCCAGTGCCAGGGCTCGAAGGCGTAGTTGGAGAATCCGAAGCGTTGGCCATGGTCCACCAGCCAGCGGTAGGCCGGCGTGCGGGTCTGCCAGAACCGGTTGGCGTCCTGGCTGGAGTCGACCTCATAGCCGGGGGCGGCGCCCAGCATCAGATCGACCGCCAGGCCGGTGCGATGGGCCGAACAGGTCGCGCGGCCGACGCCGTCGCAATTGCCCTCGCGCGCGCACCGGTCCGCGTCATAGGCGGGGCTGCGAAAGCCGGAGAAGACGGTCAGGCGGTCGGGTGTGAGCGCCTGGACCGGGAGGTCGCGCCTGGCCGCGGCGACCATGGTCTCCAGGGCCTTGGCGGCGTCGGCCCGCAGCTGCACGGCCTTGCCATCCAGGGTTTCGGAGGCGGGCAGGCTCGTCAGGTCGGCGTCGGCGGGCGGGTCGGGGCAGACCCCCGAGGCGCGCAGAGCGACAAATTCTCGCTGGTTCTGCCAGACGGTCTTCATTGACTGAAACGTCGTCCTGTCCATCTGGCCCGACGGCGGCAGGGCGTGGCGGCTTTGCCAGCGCGCCAGCCTTGAGGCGAACCCCGGCGTCTTCGGCGCGCAACGGGTCTTGATCTCATGGGCCGCGCGGACCGCGTAGACCGACCAGCCTGTCTCCGGCCGGCCGAACGGCGTCCAGGTCGGGTCGGTCAGGGTCTGCTTGTTGGCGAGCACCGCCTGGTGAAACCCCGGCGGCAGCTGGCAGGCGATCGCGATGATCGTCCTCGCCGGCTCCGGCGTGGTCGCGCAACTGGCCAGGAGAGCCGAGGCGGCGAGGATGAAGGCGGCGCAGATCGGCTTCATCCGCCCATCCGGCGCGATGTCGCCAAGGCTGTCCAGCGCAAACATCGTCAATCCGGAGCAGTTTCCGCAACGGGAGCCTCGACGCGGGGCCGCGCGGGTGAAAAAATCGCCGCAACGATAAATCCAGGGACAAACGGAAACGCGATGATCGAAGGGCTGATGCAGCATACGCCTCTGTCGACGACGTCGATCCTGAGGTACGCGGCCCTCAACCACGGCGGCCGCAAGATCGTCTCGCGCCTGACCGACGGATCGATCTGGCGCTACGACTACGCCGGACTGGGGCGCCGCAGCGAGCAGCTGGCGCGGGCGCTGACGCATCTGGGCGTGCGCCCGGGCGACCGGGTGGCGACCCTGGCCTGGAACACCCATCGGCATCTGGAGCTGTTCTTCGCCGTCCCCGGCATTGGCGCGGTGCTGCACACGGTCAATCCGCGCCTGTTCGAGGAGCAGATCCGCTTCATCCTCGACCACGCCGGCTCGACGGTGCTGTTCTACGACACCAGTTTCTCAGCCCTGGTGGAGCGCCTGGCGCCGCAACTGCCGACGCTGAAGGCCTTCGTGCTGATGACCGACGAAGCCCACGCGGACCCCGGCGGCGTCGGCGCGGCCTGCTACGAGACCCTGCTCGCCGCCGAGCCGGAGGGGTTCGACTGGCCGCTGCTGGACGAGAACGGCGGCGCCTGCCTCTGCTACACCTCGGGCACCACCGGCGATCCCAAGGGCGTGCTCTACAGCCACCGCTCCATCGTCCTGCACGCCATGGCCGGCAGCCTGAACAGCGCCTTTGGCCTTTCGGTGAACGACGTGATCATGCCCTGCTCGTCCATGTACCACGCCACCGCCTGGGGCCTGCCCTACATGGCGCCGATCAACGGCTCGGCCCTGGTGCTGCCCTGCGAGAAGTTCGACGCCGCTAGCCTGCACGAGCTGATCGAGGCGGAGGGTGTGACCGTCACCGGCGGGGTGCCGACGATCTGGACGATCTATCTGGCCTATCTGGCGGAGAAGGGCCTGACGCCCGGCCGGCTCAAGCATCTGATCATCGGCGGCTCGGCGGCGCCCCCGGTGATGGCCGAGACCTTCAAGCGGCACGGGGTCGACGTGATCCAGATCTGGGGCATGACCGAGACCAGCCCGCTGGGCGTGACCTCGACCTCCATGCCGGACGTCGACGCCCTGTCCGAGGCCGAACGCGACGAGGTCTTGTGGAGCAAACAGGGCCGGCTGCAGTTCGGCATCGAGCTGAAGATCGCCCTTGAGGATGGGTCGGAGGCGCCGCGCGATGGCGAAACCTCCGGCGCCCTGATGGTGCGCGGGCCCTGGGTGCTGCGGCGCTATTATCGCGGGGCCAAGGATGTGGTCGACGAGGACGGCTGGTTCGACACCGGCGACATCGCCAACATCGACGCCAATGGCTACATGCGCATCACCGACCGCGCCAAGGACGTGATCAAGTCCGGCGGCGAGTGGATCAGCTCCATCGACCTGGAAAACGTCGCCGTCGGCTGTCCGGGGGTGAAGATCGCCGCCGTGGTCGGCGTGCCGCATCCCAAGTGGGAGGAGCGGCCGCTGCTGGTGATCGAAGCCCACGACGGCCATGCCGTGGACCGGGCCGCCGTGCTCGACTTCCTCGCTCCTCGCATAGCCAGATGGTGGATGCCGGATGACGTGGTGTTCGCCTCCATCCCCCTCACCGCGACGGGAAAGATCGACAAGAAGGTTCTTCGCGATCTCTACCGCGCCCATCTCATGGCCGCAGAATGACCCACCCCCACATCCACGCCAAGTCCACCCCGGACAAGCCGGCCTACATCATGGCCGAGACCGGCGAGACCGTGACCTACCGCCAGTTGGACGAACGCTCGAACCAGGGCGCGCAGCTGTTCCGGTCGCTGGGCTTGAACACCGGCGACGCCATCGCCTGCTTCATGGACAACCACCCGCGCTATTATGAGGTGATCTGGGCGGCGCAGCGGTCGGGCCTCAGGTTCACCTGCATCTCCTCCAAGCTGACCGCCGGCGAGGTCGCCTACATCGTTGAGGATTGCGGCGCCAAGGCCTTCATCACCTCGCCCAGCCTGGCGGAGGTGGCGCGGCAGGTGGCGACCATGGTCACGGGCGTGGACCTCTACATGGTCGGCGAAGCCTCGCCGCCGTTCAAGAGCCTCGAGGCTGCGCGGGCCGCCATGCCGATCACGCCGATCGACGACCAGAGCGCCGGGGCGCCGATGCTTTATTCCTCCGGCACCACCGGTCGGCCCAAGGGCGTCAAGCGGCCGGCGCCGGCCGACACCACCTTCGATGCGGCTAATGGCTTGGGCAGCCTGGGCACGATGCTCTATGGCATGAGTCCGGACACGGTCTATCTGTCGCCCGCGCCGCTCTACCACGCCGCGCCGCTGGGCTGGACCCTGGGCGTGCTGTCCCTCGGCGCCACCGTGGTGATGATGGAGAAGTTCGATCCGGAGACCGCGCTGGCGCTGATCGAAAAGCACAAGGTGACCTGCGCGCAATGGGTGCCGACCCACTTCGTCCGTATGCTGAAGCTTCCGCCCGAGACGCGCGCGAAATACGATCTCTCGTCGCTGACCGCGGTGTTCCACGCCGCCGCGCCATGCCCGGTGCCGGTGAAGGAACAGATGATCGCCTGGTGGGGACCGATCATTCACGAATATTACGCCGGCACCGAGGGCAACGGCTTCTGCGCCATCAGCGCGCCGGAGTGGCTTGAGCACAAGGGCTCGGTCGGACGCGGCCTCACCGCCCAGGTGATGATCTGCAACGACGAGGGCGAGGCCCTGCCGCCCCGGTCCGAAGGGCTGGTCTATTTCGCCGGCGGCGGCGTGTTCGAATACCACGGCGACCCGGCCAAGACCGCGGAGTCGCGCAACCAGCACGGCTGGACCACTCTGGGCGATGTCGGCTGGCTGGACGAGGAGGGCTACCTCTACCTCACCGACCGCAAGAGCTTCATGATCATCTCCGGCGGCGTGAACATCTATCCGCAGGAGATCGAGAACCTTTTGATCACCCACCCCAAGGTCGCCGACGTGGCCGTGGTCGGCGCGCCGCACGAGGAGATGGGCGAGCAGGTGGTGGCGGTGATCCAGCCGGTGGACTGGGCGCAGGCCGGCGATGATCTGGCGGCGGAGCTTTCGGCCTGGACCCGCGAGCGCATCTCCCACATCAAGGCGCCGCGCCGGGTCGACTTCATGCAGGAACTGCCCCGCCACGCCACGGGCAAACTCTACAAACGCCTGATCCGCGACAGCTATTGGGGCAAGGGCGACGGGAAGATCGTGTGAGCGTCGCCATCCATTCCTCCCCCGCTGGGGTAGGCAGGCGCGCAGAGCGCGCCTGAGGGGGCGAGTGACTCGCACCAAAGACCCCCTCAGTCAGCTTCGCTGACAGCTCCCCCAGCGGGGGAGCAATTAGGAATCCTAAGCCACGTCCCGGCGCAGGCGTGACGGCAAATGCTCCTGGCCGGCCCATTCGGCGACCTTGGTGAGCAGGCGCATGGGCTGGATCGGCTTGCCGATGTGGTCGTCCATGCCCGCCGCGGCGCAGGCCGCCAGGTGATCGGGCAGGACGTTGGCGCTGAGGGCCAGGATCGGCGTCAGCTTGTTGACCGGGCTTGAGGCGCGGATGGCCTTGGCGGCAGACACGCCGTCCATGCCGGGCATCTGCAGATCCATCAGGATCAGGTCGAACGGCTCGCGCAAGCTGGCCTCCACCGCCTCGGCGCCGTTGCAGGCCTCGACGAAGGTGTGGCCCAGCGGCTCCAGCATGGCGCGGACCAATTCGCGGTTCACGCTCACATCGTCGACCACCAGGATGCGCGAGGGCTTCATTTCGCGCGACTGGGCGATGGCCTCCTCCGGCTCCATGGTCGCCATGGCCGGCGGGGCGGCGATGGTGAACCAGAACACCGATCCCTTGCCGTCCTCGGAATCGACCCCGATCTCGCCGCCCATCAGCTTGACCAGGTTCTTGCAGATGGCCAGGCCCAGGCCGGTGCCGCCGTGGTGGCGGCTGACCGAGCCGTCGACCTGGGAAAAGCGCTGGAACAGCCGGTCGCGGCGTTCGGCCGGGATACCGGGGCCGGTGTCGGCGACCTGGACCTTCAGGCGCGGCGTCTCGCCGGCCAGCTGGGTCACGCTGACGCTGACCCGGCCCTCGGGGGTAAACTTGATGGCGTTGCCGACCAGGTTGAGGACGACCTGGCGCAGGCGCGCGGAGTCCGCCTCGATACAGTCCGGCACGGTGTCGTCAACGATCAGGCCCAGCGTCAGGCCCTTGTTCTCCGCCTGGGTGGTCAGCAGTTCGACCGTATCCTCGATGAAGCCGGCGGGGTCGAACGGATGCGGATCCAGCTCGACCTGCCCGGCCTCCAGCTTGGAGAAGTCGAGGATGTCGTTGACCACCGCCAGCAGGCTCTGGCCGCCGGTGGCGATGCGCTGGACATAGTGGCTGGCGCCTTCGCTGAGACCCTCCATTTCAGACAAAAGGCTCGAGAAGCCGATGATGCTGGTGAGCGGCGTACGCAGCTCGTGGCTCATGTTGGCCAGAAACTCTGACTTGGCCCTGGCCGCGCCTTCGGCCGCGTCGCGCGCCGCCAGCAGCTCATCCTCGAAGGCCCGGCGCTCGGTGACGTCGCGCAGCTGAGACACCAGTTCGATCGGAATATTGTTTTCGTCCCTGATGATCGAGGGGCTGCCCTCGACCCACACCCAGGACCCGTCCTTGGCCATCATGCGGTATTCGCGGTCCTGGCGGGTCGAACCGATGCCCTTGACCAGGTCGGCGCGGATGCGCGACAGGCGGGGCATGTCGTCGGGGTGGGTCAGGTCATAGCGCTTGCGGCCGATCAGCTCCTCCGGCTCCCAGCCAAGGCTGCGGCAGGACGGCGAAATATAGAGGATGGTGTCGGTCAGATCGACCCGCAGGATGATGTCCGAGGAATGGTCGGCCAGCAGCCGGTAGCGCGTCTCGCTGCTACGCAGTGCGGCGTCCGACAGTCGCAGGTGGGTTACATCGATCAGGGCGCCATAGATGGCCACCACCTCGCCGTCGGCGTTGCGCTCGGAGCCCATGCGGCCGGAGATGTGGCGAACCGATCCGTCCGGCATGAGCAGGCGGATGGGCCGGGAGTGGAAGGCTTCGGTCTCCACCATCGCCCGCTTGATATTGGCGTCGGCGGTCCCGCGGTCGTCGGGGTGAACCAGGCCAAGCGCCTCTTCGAGCGGCGGGGTCGGCTGATCCTCGACGCCCCAGATCTTGTACATCTCGGGCGACCAGGTGATTTCGCTGGTGGCCAGGTCGAGCCGCCAATAGCCGACGCTGGCGATCTTTTCCGCCAGTTGCGCCTGCCTCACCGCTTCGACGGCTCGGGCGCGCGCCTTTTCGGCCGCGTCCAGGGAGCGACCCAGGGACATCTTCAGCCGCCGCTGATGGGCCAGGGTGGCGCCGATCGCCAGGGCGCAGGCCGAAGTCACCGCGACATTGAACTGTTTGATGAACAGGGTGCTGGCGAAGGCCGCGGCGTCCTGGCCGAAAGCGGCGCGGCTGGATAGCAGCACCGCCATGGTGATGATCCCCATCAGCAGGGCCGCGAAGGCCGCGCCGGCCATTTCCATCCGGAACGCGATCAACACCACCATGGAAATGATCACCGCCTGGGGCGGGAGCTGCGGCGTGTAGGAGAGGCCATAAGTGATCAAGGCAAAGCCGGCGAGAATGGCGAAATTGCTGGGCCTCGCCGCCAGCCGCTTCATGTTGCGCGGCTGGATGGCGGTCAAAACCGGCGTCACGATCAGATAGCCCAGCGTGTGGGCCAACAGCCAGGTCGTCAGATTGGTCACGACCAGCGCGTGGCCCAGCCTCAGGGCAAGACTGAAAAGCATAAGGCCTGAGATCAGGGGCGCGACGACAGCCATCAGGCCAAACGCCGCCAGGTGCAGCGGCCGTGACAGGTCGAAGCGCCGGCCGATCAGGCGGCGCACGACGGCGGCGCAGAGCCAGATTTCGAGGGCGTCGCAAACGGCGGCGCCGGCGACCATGGCCGGCGACATATGGGCCAGGGTCATGGCGCAGACCTGGCCGATCAGGCCCGCGGCGATGAATGTCGGCCAGCGGCGGCCGCATGACCGCAGCAGGCACATGGCCATGAAGGCGTTGGCCGACCACATGGCCGGCGGGCCGCCGGACATGCGGGTCGTGATCAGGCTCAGCAGCGCCGCGCCGAAGACCACCGCCGCCACGGCGACGATCTGCCCCAGGGCCAAGGGCAGCTTGCGTCGGCGCACGCCGAACAGGGACGCGATCGGTTGGCTGATCGGGTGTGTGTCGGCGAGCATTGCCCCTCCAGGCGCCACGGCGGCCATCCGCCAGCCTCCGACACTGCCGCAATGGCGATAATGCAGCATTAACGATGCGAGGCTTCGGCCCGAACGGCGGCGTTTGCGCCTGCCCGCGGCAGCGGTCCGGGCCAGCCGCAATCGTTTGAGGATTGGCGAAAACGCCGCCGGCCGATCTTCTCAGCGGTGAGAAGACCGGCTAGGCCTAGTTTGGCGTGCGTGCGGGTTTGCCCAAGGCGCGGCGTTATTTGGTCCAGCCGCCCAAGGAGGCGATCAGACATGGCCTCGAAGGCCGGCCCCAAAGCGGCCGAGATGGACGCCCTGGTGCTCTGCGGCGGCCTCGGCACCCGCCTGCGCGAAGAGACCGAGTTCCGGCCCAAGCCGATGGTGGAAATCGGCGGGCGGCCGATCCTGTGGCATATCCTGAAGCACTACAGCGCCCATGGGGTGGGCCGGTTCGTGCTCTGCCTCGGCTACAAGGGCGACTTCATCCGCGACTACTTCATCCACTATCACAACCGCTCCCACGACCTGGAGGTGGATGTGGGCGGCGGCGCGGTGAGCGTCATTCCCACCGAGCGGGAAGACCATCTGGCCGGCAAGGTGGTGCTGGCCGAAACCGGGCTCGACAGCCTGACCGGCCGGCGCATCCTGAAGGCGCTGCCGCACGTGCGCGGCGACACCTTCCTGGCCACCTATGGCGATGCGGTCTCGGACGTGGATATCGACGCGGTGCTCGACACCCATCGCCGCATGGGCCGGATGGCGACGGTGACGGCGGTGCGGCCGTCGTCGCGGTTCGGCGAGCTGACCATCGACGGCGGCATGATCACCAGCTTCGCCGAGAAGCCGCAGGTCGCGGAAGGCTGGATCAACGGCGGCTATTTCGTGTTCGAGAAAAAGGCGTTCGACCTGCTGGACGCCGACTCCAACCTGCCGCTGGAAAGCGCCGTGCTGGAACGGCTGGCGGCCATGGGCGAGCTGGCCGTGCATGAGCATCGCGGGTTCTGGCAGTGCATGGACACCGCCCGCGAGATGCAGCTGCTGAACGACATGTGGGCCTCCGGCGCGGCGCCCTGGCGGACGTGGAATTGAACAGAGCGGCCGAAGCTCTGACCAGGGCCTGGAGCGGGCGAAGGGTCTTCCTCACCGGCCACACCGGCTTCAAGGGTGGCTGGATGACGGCGCTGCTGACCCGGCTGGGCGCCCAGGTGACCGGCTATGCCCTGGCGCCGGAGCCGGGGCCCAGCCTGTTCGAGGCGGCGCGGATCGGCGAGCTGGCCGCCGCCTCGATCATTGC
>Ga0302311_10008607_pt1 | contig 10246 bp, 8 predicted proteins | sample III_Palsa_N1_3_FD_200449 | JGI IMG/M metagenome (GOLD analysis project Ga0302311, IMG submission 200449) | Peat permafrost microbial communities from Stordalen Mire near Abisko, Sweden - III_Palsa_N1_3 | ecosystem: Environmental > Terrestrial > Soil > Palsa > Peat permafrost | place: Sweden...
CATGCGGAGAGTGCCCTGGAGATTGCTGAGCGTTTCCCCGCACTGAGCTACGACATTGGGTCCGCGATCCTGCGCGTGACCAGTGGATCAGCACCTGACGAGTCTGAACTGGCGGATACCGCCACCAGTCGTCCGCCCCTCACGCTTACTGCACCGCTCCATGTCAGATTGACGAGTCTCCTGGCGCAACTGCCACCTGGCAGCCCGGCGATCGAAATGCCTGCCAACACGACTGATCTCATCCGTTTCGTTCAGGACACCCTGGGTCCGAGCCAGAGCGCTTTGGACACCATCGCCGACGCTGTCCGGATCGGCGTTGCCCCTATGGGGCTTCTTGCCCGCGCTGCTTCTCGGCCGTGCGGATTGGCCTTCGCTCAACGCGCTGCTGGCGTGGTCCCGGCTGCGAGCCGCGAACCGCAACACTTCGCTGCCGAGGCTCGCGCAGCCTTGACGGCTCTCAACGGGCCGGTGATTATCGATCTAAGCGCTGTTGCTGTTGCAACCACGATCCCCGGACGGTTCGGGGAAATGAGGGCTGTATTCTCAGCTACCGCTACCTCGACCGCTGTGCATGATGACCTCGTGAACACCTGCTACGCCATTGAGAGCCTGCAGCGATCCAGTGGTCAACTCGGAGTACAGGGCGGAGCCGTTACCCTCACTACCCTGTCCCAAGAAGACAAGCGTCATCTGGCTGAGCGGGGCACCGCCTTCAGCCGCGTGATCTCCACCTTGACCACTCACCCCGTCACCGACATGGGTCCCCTGCAGGCGCGACTTCATTTTGAGACCAGTCCAGACGTCACCGACACCCCATGGCTCCATGCCGCCCAACTGGCCCTCGACACTGGAAGTGCGCTGTGGTGCGACGATGCGGCACTTCGTCGGCTTCTGGAGCCGAGCGGCATCCCCACCTTCGGCTCCTGGGCCCTTCTTCATGTTCTGACCAGGCACGACGACTATCCGCAGTTCACGGACCAGCGCTTTAACGATGATCTGAAGACCCTCATGCGGGCGTACGTGGTGGACCTGCCCCTTGATCAGAACGACCTGATGGACGCAGCCAAGAGCGAGAACTGGAATCCGGGCTACGCGAGTGCCCCCTTCGATCGGCCTTCATTCTGGGGCGCTGACGACAGCGAGGACCTGTGGTCTGCAGTCATTGCAAGCGTCTGGGAGAACGCGCCTGATCAGCTAAGCAGCTGGTATGCGATTGCAGCCCGAGGTTGCTCTGCTCTCACCGTCCCACAGGACGTTGCCGTCCTCCTGGCATCTTTTACTGCTCTCAGTCTGCTTGCGGTAGGCCTAGGGCCCGAACCCGTCGAGGCGCTGTGGCCCACTGCCTTGAATGCACTGGAGGGCTACCACCGCGCTAGCGTCCGGCGTTGGGAAGCCGTCGGTGCGGTGCAGTCGCCGCTGGCTGTGCCGAGTACCGGCTCCTTCCGAGATCTGGTTCGTGAGCAACTGATAGGTCGGCTGCAAGAACAACTCGGCTTCAGCAGCGCCCTCTCTGCCTCGATGGTGGATGTTGCTATGCCTCCCACCGACCCAGATCGGTAGGCGGGGTCCTGCACTCATTCGTGCTCGTGGGAGTCTGATTCGGCTTCGCGTGCGTCTTCCTCAGCTTGCCGGAGCAGAGAGATGAGCAGCATGATCGCGACGATGCTGTGGCCCTTGTTGAGGTGTTCCAGCGGCAGTCGGTGCAGCACCGCATGCCGGGAGAGGTTCTCCGGGATCGGATCGTTGCGCTCGGGAAAGTAGCTGGTGAACAGTGGCTCGATTGGTGTCAGGACGATCTGATCGTCTAGCAGCCACGAGTTGGAGCGGACAGGGCGGGACGCGGCTTGAGTCAGCCCGGGGTACTTCCTGGTGCGCTCCACGCGGGCGACGCTGAACATGACGTCTTCTGCGGCGGCTAGGGCGAGGCAGGCTGCGGCCTGTAGGTGTCCGTCGTTCCAGGCAGCCATGACGTGCCTGGCGGCTTCTGTTTCTACCTTCATCCAGGAGGAGGTGCACTCGCGCAGCATCGTGTGGCAAAGGTCCCGGATCTTGTCCTCGGCAGCTTCCAGGACTGCCAACTTCGCGCTGTGCGCGCTGTCTGCATGGACGAGGTCTTGGAGTACGTCTGCGGGTGGTGTCCATGCGACGGGGATGCCGTGGTTCTTGGCGAGGCTGTGCAGTGTCTGGCTGTCTACCCCGCTGCCCCACCAGTTCTCGTAGCGCACGGCCCGGTAGAAGAACGGCATGCTGGCTGGGCCGTCACGGCGCGCGTCGTAGGTGTCCCAGACCTCTGCGGCCTCGGTGATGTCCTTCATGGCGGCGACGGCCTTGCCAGCCAGGGGGTCAGAGAAAGTCATGGCCGCCATCGTGCCTGGTGCTGTGTCCCGCGCGCTGGCGATTTTCGACGTCGACGTATCAAGAAGGCTGACGGCGGGGGTGGTGGTGGATGAATGTCCAGAGGAGGTCGGTGGTTGGTGGCGCGAGCTGGGAGAGGCCGAGGTCCTGGGCGGTGCGGGCGAGGAACGCGGTGGTGGCGGGGTGAGTGCCGGGGATGGGTCCGGTGCGGGGACGGTCGGGGAGCCGGGCTTGGTGGAGGGCCCTGGCGAGGGTGATGGTTTCGGGGTAGGTGACCGGGGGTCTGGCATGGAGTGCCCATGAGCTCCCTGCGGGTACGACCTGGGGGTTGGCGTTCTGCAGGCGGTGTAGTCGTCGCTCCCATCGCGGTGCGAGGTAGAGCTGTTGGTCGTACCAGCGGGTGGTGATGCTCATGGCCCAGGTCAGTGCGGTGGTGGTGCCGGGGCGGCGCAGGAGTCGGCGGTGGCGGCGCTGCGCTTGGGCGAGTTCGGGCAGCGCGTGGACGTCGAGGCCATCTCGGGGCCCGGTGCTCCAGTGGTGGTGGTCCGGGCACAGGACCTGGTGGTCGGGGAGGTAGGCCAGGGCGTGGCCGGTGGCGCCGGCGGTACTGCGCCGGGTGCAGGCGGGGCAGGTCTGTACGGGTCGCTCGTAGGGTTCCAGCGGATACCAGGCCCCTGCCGCCGCAGCGCCAGTGGCGGGCTGGGCGCCGGGGGAGTGCGAGGGGCCGGCGGCCAGGTGCGGCCGGGCGTGGTGCATGTGGGCCAGGGGGATGCGGCTGAAGGCGGCGAGGCGATGCTGCGCCGCGTCGTTGAGCTGGATCTCGGTGGTGCCGGTCGCCGTACTGGTTCCGTGGCGTCCGGTGGTGGTGATGTGCAGGCCGTCCAGGAGCTGGGGGAGTGTCAGCTGGTAGGTGTCGGCGAGGCGGTGCAGGTAGGAGGCAGTGCTCTCGTGTCCTAGCGGCCGTAGCCGCAGCGTGCCGGGTACCGGCAGTGGTCCGGGGACCGGGAGGGTCGCGGGCCCGGGCTGCTGCTCCGGGGTGGGCCGGGCTGCGGTGGTCGGGTGGTGTAGGTCCTGCGACCGCACCCGGGGCCGGGCCGGGTCCTGGGCACTCGGGGTTGAGGTGGTGGTCATCGTCGTTTGGTCGGTTTGGTGCGGGGCCGGTAGTGCTGTTCGGCGAGGTGGTCCAGTGTGATCGCGTCGAGGGCGGGCTTGGTGATCTTCTCGGTGGTGTCGAGGATGGCGGTGATGGCGGCGCGGCGGATCAGTCGCGACAGGCTTCCGATGCGTCCGGCGGTGCGTTGGTGGAGGTAGGGGGCCAGACGGTGCAGGGTGCCGGGTTTGTGGTGGGTCAGGTCGAGGGCGTTTTCCATGGCGGTGACCAGGTCGCGGAAGGGTTGGGTGGTGCCCTGGGCGGCGGGCAGGGGGTCGCAGTCGATCAGGGAGGAGCGTCCGGCGAGTTGGGCGCCGGCGGTGCCGGTGAACAGTTGGGTGTCGGTGACGTCGATGCCGGCGTAGACGAAGGTGGCGCGGATCTTCTCGGTGAGGTCTTTGAGGAAGTCGGCGGCCGCGGCGCCGGTGGTGGTGCGGGGGGTGAGGCGGTGGATCTCGTCGATCAGGACCAGGCGTACCCCGGCCTGGTTGTAGGTGTGGCAGACCGCGGTGGTGATCTGGGCCTGGGTCATCCGTGTGCTGATGGGGATGCCGAGGCAGTGGGCGAACTCGGCCGCGAGGGTCTTGGCGCTGGCGCCGGGCGGCACCAGTAGGTAGACGACGGGGGTCTGGCCGGGGACGGGCCCGGTGCGGGCGGCTTCGGCCAGGTGGCAGGTGCGGCCCACTTCCAGCAGGGTGGTCGTCTTGCCGGTGGTGGGCGGCCCGGTCAGGATCAGGCCGGGCCGGGCGGTGGCCTGCTGGTAGCGCCCGACCGCCATCAGGGTCCGCACCTCCAGCGAGGTCTTGACGATGGAGGGAGCGCGCACGGTGACGAACCGGGAGTGGTAGGCCAGACGCTGCTCGGTGCTGCGCGGGGGATCCTCGGGGCGCGGGCGGGTGGGCGGGGGGTCGGCGATGAAGCGCTGCCAGCGGTCCCAGGTGGTGGGCAGGGCCTCGTCGCCCGGCTCGGCGCCGGCCGGGTCGTTCGCGGAGGTCACCATTTCGCGGCCTCCGCGTGTGCGTCGTATAGCGCGAACCCGCCGCCCGGCGCCGTCGCCAGGTCGCCATCCTCGTCTTCGTCCGCGTCGTCCCAGTGGTCCAGGCTGGCCGATGCTGCTGCGCCTGCGGCACCGTCGTCTTCGTGCCCGTTACGCGCGGCGGGACCCCCGCCAGCGGAGGAGGGAGGCCTGATCCCGGCAGCGGTCGGGGCGCCGTTGGTGACGGTGGGTGTGGCGGCGGGTGCCTGGCGGTTGGTCAGATGTTGTTCGCGGCGGGTCGTGTCGCCGGTGCGGGCGCGGCGTAGGAGGTTGTCCAGGGCCTGGGCGAGGTCGGCTTCGTACCGGTCGCGGTCTCCGCGCTGGGCGACGACTGTTTTCAGGTGCTGCCACAGGTGGTCGCTGAAGGGGGCGTGGACGTGGTCGGCGTGGATCCAGGGGATGGTGGCGAAGGCGCCGTCGGGCATGCGGACCCAGATGCAGCGGGCGTCGTGGGGGTTGTGGTGGACCTCCCAGCGGCCCTGCTGCGCCACGATGCCGGAGGGCTGGCCGCGGTGGGGGTTCAGGGTGTGGTGGTCGTAGGTGCGGTGGTCGATGCGGATGCCGCGTTCGGTGATGCGGGTCCACCGCACGGGCATGAGCTCGGTCCAGTCGCGTCCGGTCAGCGGGAGGGGCACGTAGCCGCAGGTGGACAGCAGCGCACCCCACATCTCGTTGGGGCTCAGGGCGGTGGCGGGCATCATCGGGTGCCGCAGGCCCTCGTGGGGCCGGTTCTGCCACAGCGTGATCCACTCGTCCAGCAGGTCCTGCAGCTGCGGCAGCGACCAGCACGCCTCCGCCTCGGCGTTCGCTCCCCGGCGGGTGGTGTTGGAGCCGGTGTACCCGGCGATGTGCTGGCACAGCAGCGTGTTGATACTGCCGAACGTCCTCTCCACCGGGCCCTTGGCGGCCGGTTGGCGCGGGGGAGCGGGCTGCACACTGACCCCCAGGGACTCGCAGGCGGCCAGGAACGCCTCCGAGACGAAGACCTTGCCGCGGTCCACTACCACGGTCTCGGGCACCACGACGGGACGCGCCGCCGCGTCCTGCAGACGGGCGTCGGCCTCCAGCAGCCGCTGGTAGGGCACCGGGGCCCGCGACAAGGACAGGGCCTGGGGCCAGCCCGGTCGCATGGGGTGCGGGGTGGCCATCTCGGCCAGCAGCAGCGCCGCGTCCACCGACCTGGTGCCGCCCGGGCGAAGCACCGCGGCCAGAATCGACCGGGACGCGACATCGAGGGCGATGGTCAACTCGGGACGCCCGATGGAACCGTTGTCGAACACCGCCAGGACATCGAGGCGGGTGGTGTCGAGCATCACCTGCTCACCGGGCCGCTGCACCGAGGTCGGAGTGAACGGGCGCGCAGGCACCGAGGCGGTGCGCGCCGGAGTGCCGGGCAGTTCACGCGGGTCGGCCAGGGCCTGCACCAGGCGGTAGAACGTGGCCTGCGCCGGCAGCTTCACTGCCCCCGGCCCGTGGGCCTCCTCCAGGACCTGGGCCGTGAGCTGCAGCAGGCCTTTGACGGTGCCCTTGGAGCGCCCGCGCTGGCGCCGCAACGCCTCCAGCACCGCGGCCACGACCCGCTCGTCGCTGCGCCCCAGCCGATTGGAAGCCGCCGGTAGCGGGACCGCATCCGCGTCACCGCCCCGCTCCCCACCCCCGACCAGCCCAGCGCGGCCAACTCCTCCTCCTTGGCCTGCTCGCGCTGCGCCATGGTGCGCCGTTGCGGGTCGTACTGCGGGCGCGGCACCCCGGCGCCGCCGGGGACGGAGGGCAGGCCGGTCTCGACCTCCTGGATGTGCCGCTGCCAGGCCAGTGCCCGCTCCTGCTCGCGCAGCGGCACCGTCTGGAACAGTCCCCACTGCGGCACCCCCACCCGCACGGCCGCCCCGATCACCGCGAAGTCCGCGGCCGCGAACAGATGCCCCGTCAGCACTGAGGCCACCGCACCCTGCTTGTCGAGGAGCCGCACGACCTGCCCCTCCAGGCCGACTACCTGCCAGGCCCGCCCGTCGAAGACCACATGCGCCCCCACTGCCAGCACCGGCCGCCACTCCGGCGCCCGGCTCACCGCACACCCCCGACCGCTGCGCACGAGCCCGGCCCCACCACGACGCCTTCATGCAGCGGCTCTCCCAACGCCACGTCCAGGCGCCTGGACCACAGGGCGTGGAACGCCACCGGCAGGACCACCAGCGGATCGCCCACAGCCCGTACCCCCTCCACCAGCGGCCGAGGCCGCTCGAACGCCTCCAGCACCGCCGCCTCCATGTCCGGCAGGCCGCGATGGCGCGGGTGACGGTACCCGGCCAGCCAGCGCACATTGGCCGCCACCACCGGGTCCGGCGGATCCGAGCGCAGGTACGCCCATCCCACCTGCGCGCACGCCGACCCCACCACTGCCGCGGCCCGCTGCGCCGCGGGTCCGCCCGCGCCGGGGCGGGCGGGGCAGTCGGCGAGCACCGCGGTCCCGTCCGCGTACCGGACGAACAACTGCGGCACCCAGGACCTGACCGCACCGTCCCTCTCGCGCCACACCACCCGCACCGGCCGCCCCGCCATCCCGGTGACCTGCGGGTCGCGGTCCAGCAGCATCACCTGCACCTGCATCGCCGCGGACCCGTGCGCGACATGGCGCCCGGTAGTGGCCGACCACCACCAGCCCGGTCCCCAGCGCTTCCCGGGGATCACCGGGAACGCGGACACCGGCCCCAGGTCCTCGAACCGCACCCGCCCTACCGCGAACTCCCAGCGCTGCTGCACGAGCGCGCCGGCCGGATCGGCGAACTCCGCCTCGAACGACCCCGCCTGCTGCGCCGCGATGGGGTCTGGGCCCTTCGGTGTGTCCATCCCCGTAGTGAAGTGCGCGGGAATCACGCAGTTACGGTGACTTGAGCCTGTCGTCACCCGAACGGGTATCCCGGCGTCGAATTCGCATCCTGGTGGACCGAACCGTGCTAAGCGCGCTTACCACCACGGCGGCGGCATGCCGACCGAAGAAGATACCTCCCCCAGGAGTGAAGATCACGCCGGTTTGTCACTGTTGTGTCCCACACCCGCGGTGCCACCTGGCCCTCGCGGGCAATCCCACTACCGTCCCGTCCCATGAGCCCCGCGCACTTGCCCCCAGCCGAGTACTACGCCACGTTGCCCCGGCACATCGCGGGGGCTGGTGCGATCATCCGGGACCAGGACGGCCGCGTCCTGCTGGTCAAGCCCTCCTACCGCCACGACACCTGGGAGATCCCCGGCGGCGGCCTGAACACCGGCGAGGACCCCTTCGCGGCCGTCCAGCGCGAGGTCGAGGAGGAACTCGGCATCGACCTGCTCCCGGGCCGGCTCGTGGCCGTCGACTGGGTCCCCGAACAGCCCGACGGCCGACCACCGTTGGCCAACTACCTCTTCGACGGCGGCGCGATCACCCAGGCACAGGCCCAGGCGCGACTGCGGTTGGAAGACGGCGAGCTCAGCGAGTGGAAGCTGGCCGACCCGGATGAGTGGGACACCCTGCTCGCCCCTCACATGGCCCGCCGCCTGCATGCCTGCGCCCGCGCCCTGGCTGACGGCACCACCGTCTACCTCCACTACGGCTTCGACCCCACCCACCACCGCACCTGACGCTCCGCCCCTTTCCGGTCGGCGACGGAGCAGGAGCAGGTCGACCACGTGCTTCCCGCGGAGCCGGAGCCGGAGCGGGGCGGTCGCAGCGGCGTGGGGCCTGCTGGCGCCGGGCGGCTGGGGACCCGGCGTGGGAGAACATCCCGCAGGCGAAGCGCACCAATTTTCCAATCACTCCGAGGCCCGCTACGGCGGCCCTCGAGCAGTTCCAGGGCACCGCAACGAGCCCACGCTGGAGCTACCCGTGGCTACCAGTACTGGTCTTCGATGTCGGCTTGGTGGTCGTCGATGTCGTGTTGGAGGTTTTCAGCGGGGATGTGGGTCCAGGTGGTGAGGTGGTCGAGGGGGATGCCTGCGGTGTGGGCGGAGCCGGCGATGCCGATGGTGGCGTCGGTCAGGGTGGTGATGGTCTGGTTGAGGGTGTCGATCAGTTGTTGGGTGGCGTCGGCGAGGGGTGCGGTGTCGTGGGGGTCGAGGGTGGCCAGGAGGTCGGTGGCCTCGCGGATCTTGTCGTTGATCCAGCCGCGTTCGGGGCGGGGTACGGCGGCGCGCCAGGTGATGGTGCCGTCGGCGCGCTGAGATAGGGTCCGTAGCTGCGCGGCGACGGAGGCGGGTTGGTCCTCACGCGGGATCCACCAGGGGTCCAGTCCCCAGTCACCGGGCTGGCCCATGCCGCGGCGCTGGCGCACGATCGCGCCCCACCACCTGTTCAGGACACTGCTGCCAGGCACGGCGCCGACCTTCGCGAACCACGGCCGGTCGAGTCTGCGCCCGAGTTCCCGGCCGAACTGTCCGTCGGGCGGGAAGGGCCGGATGCGCTCGGCGCCGCTGTCGCGCCACACCATCTCTGCCACCACGGGGTCGAGCAGGGCCTCGGCCAGGGCCACGACTTCGGGGAAGACGGCCGGCTCTCGGGCCACGGCCCGCCACCACCAGAACCGCGGCCCGGCGTCGCCGCCGGCCAGCTGGTGCAGTCGGGCTGGCCAGATCCGCTCGTGCGGCCATTCGAGTGCGAGGTCCCACCACTGGCACACCACTGCCCGGGCGACCGCGAACACCGCCCCCGGCTCCACTTGCGCCGCCGTAGCCCGGCGGGCTACGGCCGGCCACCGCTGCTGCGCCGCGATGATGGCAGGGCACCTGGCCAGGTCGAGGTGCTCCAAGCCGTGGCTCTCGCCCGCACCCAGGTTCCAGCGCTGGTGGCGCAGGCAGACTCGCTGCCACCCCTCCCGGTACTGCATGGCGGCCGTCTGCTGCCCGGTGCGCCGGGCGGTGCATAGCCGGCACGTGTAGGCGACCGGGCCGTGCGCTGCTGCTCCCACCTGCCAGCGTGCTTGGGGACGCCCGTCCGGGGACGGCTCGGAGAATGCGGCCGGTCCGCCGGCCCAAGTGGGCAGGGCGCGTTCCAGGGTGCTGGGGTCAGTGCGGCACATGGCCGCCAAGAGGTGCTGCCCGGCATGGTCGAGCAGCACCTCGGCGTCGGGGCGTACCCCGCCGCTGGAGCCGGGCAAGCGCGGGGGATGGTTCCTCCACTCCCACGACGTCCGCAGATCAGCGGCTGATATCCCGTAGCGGGCGGCGACTCGCCCCAGCAGTGACCACGTCGTCTCCCCCTGGAGCGGTGCGATCCGCAGAACACCGACCTGGTTCACGCTCCAGCCCCGTCCTTTGGCCCTGTGCTGCTCCCCAGGATCACCGCTTGCTGGCGCGCGCGGTGCCGGTTTGACGCGATGGGCCGCGCTGTCCTACCGGACTGCGCCGTCGACGTCGGCCCCAACACAAGGCACAGTCCAGCAGCACTGTCGCTCGGCCGCTCGACGGCCGCGAACTGAAGGCCCTGCTCCTGCAGCACCTGGGCATCGACGCCCTGGGCTGCACTGGAAGACCTGCTACCCAGGATTGACGGCCGGTCGTTCACTCGGCGGAGACGGCAGAACATGGATGTCGCTGTGCCTGCCTACCCGCAATGGGGTTAAAAGTAGGAATAATTACAGGGGTAAGTCTGTGTTAGGTTGCGGGCTGGAGGTATGGCGCGTGGCTACTGAGGAAGACTTGTTCAGCGCGGTTGACGCCCTGTTGGAGGACGCGGG
>Ga0302311_10008612_pt1 | contig 10243 bp, 9 predicted proteins | sample III_Palsa_N1_3_FD_200449 | JGI IMG/M metagenome (GOLD analysis project Ga0302311, IMG submission 200449) | Peat permafrost microbial communities from Stordalen Mire near Abisko, Sweden - III_Palsa_N1_3 | ecosystem: Environmental > Terrestrial > Soil > Palsa > Peat permafrost | place: Sweden...
TGGCCATGGCCACCAGCCGGCCCTCCACCCGGACGCCGATGAAGCCGCCGAGCCGGTTGGTGCGCCGGGCGAAGGGGCCGGGCCTGGTGAGCAGGGCCAGGGCCAGCATCTCGGGCGCATCGGCGTCGGTCAGGGCAGCGAATTCGAACGCCGGCTCGCCGGGCGTGACGGAGGCGCACACCATCTGCACTGCGCCTGCCGACAGGGTGACGACCATCCCCGGCGGCACGGGCTGAGGCTCGGCCTCGGCTTGGAACAGCACGCCCTCGGCCGGGGCCAGGGCCGCCAGGGCGGCGAGGCTTTCCGGCGAGGTATCGGCCGATGCGGCGAAGGGGCCGTATTCGGGGGCCAGCCGCCGGGCGCGCTCGTCGCCCAGGGACAGCGGTTTCCAGCGGGAGGTCAGCGCCGACCAGACCGGCCGGTCGAGCGGGTGCGGTTCGGCCATGGCCGCTACATCAGGCGCGAGCGCAGGGTCTGCGACAACAGGTCGATCAGGCTCACCGCGACCACGATCACCAGCACGATCACCGCCGTCTGGCCGTATTTGAAGGCGTTCAGGCTGTCGAACAGCAGCTGGCCGATGCCGCCGGCGCCGATCAGCCCCAGCACCGTCGCCGAACGGGCGTTCGATTCGAACCGGTAGAGGGCGTAGGAGGTCCACAGCGGCGCCACCTGCGGCAGCACCCCCCAGATCACTTCGTGCAGGCGTGAGCCGCCGACCGCCTTGACCCCCTCCACCGGCTGGGGATCGATCGACTCCACCGCCTCGGAGAACAGCTTGGCCAGCACCCCGCCGGTGTTGATGGCGATGGCGATCACGCCGGCGAAGGGTCCGAGCCCGACCGCGACCAGGAACAGGGTGGCCACCACCAGGTCCGGCACGGCGCGCAGCACGTCGAGCAGGCGGCGCACCGGCTGCTGAATCCAGGGCGGGGAGACATTGCGGGAGGCCAGCAGGCCCAGCGGCACGGCGATCAGGATGGCGATGAAGGTGCCCCAGAGCGCGATCTGCACCGTCAGCCACATGGCGGCGACGTAGTCCTGCCAGAGGGTGAAGTCCGGGTGCAGGAAGGACTGGGTCAGCCGCTGGGTGTTGGCCGAGTTGGTGACGATCAGCGTCGCCTTCCACATCTCCACGGGGCCGAACGAGATCAGCAGCAGGAACACCACCCCGCCCCAGACCAGGACGTTGGTGGCGCGCCGCGCGGGCGTGGCGGCGACCGGATTGGCGGCGTCGCGCGGCGCGAACAGGGCGAACAGCACCGCGGCCACCAGCACCAGGAAGACCCACGCCTCCCAGCGCTTGCCGCCCTTCACGCCCGCGAAATAGCTGTTCCAGCGCTCGATCATGGTCGGCGCCTTGCCGCTGACCGGGGTCTGGGCGGCGACGTAGTTCTGCATCTGGACGATGGGGGCGAGGTAGCTGTTGTCGGCCGGCGCGAAGGCCGAGTATTTGAGCTTCTTCAGGATCTCGCGCTGGCGGTCGCCTTCGGGCCCGGGCGCCGCACCGTAGGAGGTGAAGAAGGCCTTCAGCTTGGCCTTCACGCCGTCGGACAGGTCCTTGCGGTAGAGGATCGAGGACTCGGGCAGGTCGGGCGAGGTCCAGATCACCTCGGTCTGGTCCACGGCCGCCTTCACCTCGGGCGAGCCGGAGCGGTAGTAGGCGAGACCGACCGAATTGTTGGTCGCCGCATCGACCAGGCCGCTCGACACCGACAGCATGTTGTTCTGGTGGCTGGCCGAGCGGACCTGCTTGAAACAGCTGTTCAGGTCGATGTGGCGCGGCCCGAACAGGAAGACCTTGGGCGCCAGGGTGCCCGAGGTGGAGGTCGGGTCGCCGAGGCCGAACGACAGGGTGTGGTCGCACCGCAGCAGCCGGTCGAGCGTCAGTCCCGAGCCCTTTTTGGCGAGGATCACCGACGTGTAGGTGGCGTGGCCGTGGTCATCCACCGTACGGGCGAACACCTCGGCGTTGGCGCGCTTGATCGCCTCCACCGCCGGTTCGGCCGAGAACCAGCCCACCTGGGTCTGGTTGAAGGCCATGGCCTGGATCAGGGTGGTGTAGTTGGACGAGTAGAAGGCCTTGACCTTCAGCCCGGTCTGGCTCTGCAGGTCGTCGATCAGCGGCTGCCAGTAGGTCGACATCGACTGCTGGTCTTCGGCCGACAGGATCGAGAAATTGATCGTCTGGCTATCCGGCGCCGGGGCCGGCGTCGCGGCGGCCTGGCCGGCGACGAGGAAGGCCCCGAACAGGGCCGCGAGGCGGAGCAGCAGCATCCTCACGGGCGTAGCTCCACCGGCGCGTCCGGGCCCAGCAGGTCCTCGATCTCCGGCCCGTAGATATCGACCAGCATGGGCCGCGACAGGCCCGACGGCGGCCCGTCGTAGATGATCCTGCCCGCCTTCAACGCCACGATCCGCCGGCAGTAGCGGATGGCGTACTCGACGTGGTGGAGGGTGATGATGACGGTCAGCCCGTCCTTCTCGTTGAGCTCCGAGAGGATCGCCATCACCCGGCGCGCGGACACCGGGTCGAGCGAGGCCACCGGCTCGTCGGCGAGGATGCTCTCGGCCCCCTGGACCAGGGTGCGGGCGATGGCGCCGCGCTGCTGCTGGCCGCCCGACAGGGTGTTGGCGCGCTGGGCGGCGTAGTCGGCGACGCCGACCCGCTGCAGCGCCTCCATGGCGCGGAGCTTGTCCGCCGCCGGCCAGAAGCCCAGGGCGCCGCGCCAGCCGGCGACCCGCGCCAGGGCCCCGACCATGACGTTGGAGAACAGGCTGAGCCGGCCGACCAGATTGAACTGCTGGAAGATGAAGCCGGTGCGCGCCCGCGCCTGGCGCACCTTGTCGGTGAGCCGGCCCTCGGCCTGGACGGTCAGGCCGCCGGTCTCGATCCGCCCGCCCCGGTCGATCTCCACCAGGCCGGTGAGGGTGCGCAGCAGGGTCGACTTGCCCGAGCCCGACGGGCCGATCAGGGCCACCATCTCGCCCCGCATGACCTTGAGGTCCACGCCGTCGAGCGCCCGGCGCTCGCCGTAGGTCTTGGACACATGCTCGGCGAGGAAGGCGAGCTCGGCGGCCATGCTGTCGGAACCCATCCCCCAGGCCCCCATGGGGCGTCGGGACCGTCTCTTACGCGATCGGCCGGGCATGAGGAAGCCGCCGGACGCCCCGAGGAAGGCCCGGCCTTCGATTTCGCCCCAGGGCGGCCGACCCCGCCGGCGGCCTTACGGGGCAAGGGCCAGCCTGTGGAAAATTTAATCCACAACCGACTTTACATGGGGGGGTGTTTTCCTTATGTCGCTGCGTTCCGGCGGACCCGAGTTCCGCTCGCCCCTCAGACCATCGGGGGGCGGGTGCTGCTAACGCCGGCCTGGGTCAACAATTTACAGGGGGTTACGTGAATTGGACACGTACCATTCTCCCCTGGACCTGGTCCGTGAGCGGTCCGTCGAGCGTCCTGTCGCCCTCGTGCGACCTGGCGCCGTCGCCGTAGCGGCATCCTGGTTCCAGAAGAACTTCAAGGGCGACGTTCTTTACGCGGTGAAGGCGAACCCGTCTCCGTGGGTCATCAAGACCCTGTGGAGCGAGGGCGTGCGCGTGTTCGACGTCGCCTCCATGCCGGAGATCGAGCTGGTGGCTTCGGCCGCGCCCGGCGCGAAGATGGCTTTCATGCACCCGGTGAAGAGCCGGGCGGCGATCGCGCGCGCCTATCACGAGTTCGGCGTCCGCACCTTCGCCCTCGACACGCATGAGGAGCTGGCCAAGATCCTCGACGCCACCGACGGCGCCGAAGACCTGGACCTGATCGTCCGCCTGGCGGTGAATGCGGAAGGCGCTCAGTACGCGCTGAGCGGCAAGTTCGGCGTCGACCTCGACCAGGCGCCGGCCCTGCTGCTGGCTGCGCGCCGCGCCACCTCGGGCCTGATGGGCGTCTCGTTCCACGTGGGCAGCCAGTGCATGCGGCCGACCGCCTACCAGGCGGCCATGGCCCAGGCCTCGCGCGCCCTGGTCCGCGCCGGCGTGTTCGCCGACATCGTGGACGTGGGTGGCGGCTTCCCGTCGGTCTATCCCGGCATGGTGCCGCCCGACATGTCCGACTACGTCGACTCCATCCATCGCGGCTTCGCCGAGATGATGGTGCACGAGACCACCGAGCTGTGGTGCGAGCCCGGCCGGGCGCTGGTGGCGGAATCCACCTCCATCCTGTGCAAGGTCGAGCTGAAGAAGGGCGACGCCCTGTATCTGAACGACGGCGCCTATGGCTCGCTGTTCGACGCCGCGCACGTGAAGTGGCCGTTCCCGGTGAAGCTGATCAGCGACCGCGAGGCTTCGACCGAAGTGAAGCCGTTCCGCTTCTACGGACCGACCTGCGACTCGATCGATCACCTGCCCGGTCCGTTCTGGCTGCCCGACGACGTGAACGAGGGCGACTATATCGAGATCGGCATGATCGGCGCCTATGGCGTGGCCATGAACACCCGCTTCAACGGCTATGGCGACACCGAGACGGTGGAGGTGACCGACGCCCCCATGGCCTCGATGTTCGGCCTCGCCAAGCGGATGATCCCCCTGCCCAAGGTCGAGGAAGAAGAGGCCCGCAAGGTGGTCCGCTTCTCCCGCCCCAAGGGCAAGGCCGGCCAACGCAGGCGCAAGCGGTAAGCCACTGACACAAAAACATCGTCATCCTCGGGCTTGACCCGAGGACCCAGCTTCGCGACCTGTGGGGCTGGGTTCTCGGGCATCGCTGCGCGATCCCGAGAATGACTCATCGTTTTGGCCGCGCGGTCGCTCCGTCCCGCGCGGTCTGCACGCAACGACGGGCGCTCACCTCAAAGGGAAACCCCAGCGATGAACGCTCCTGTTCCTAACACCAAAGCCGAACTGCTCTCCAAGGTCGTCGAGCATGTCGACATCACCAGCTATGACGCGCGGCCGGTGATCGACGCCATGCGCAAGATGAGCTTCACCAGCCGCGACACCGCCCGCGCGGCCGACATCCTGAACATGGCGATCGAGGACAAGGACTGCTCGCCGTGGCTGATCCTCGCCGGGTCGACCTCGGCCGGCGGCTGCATGCACGTCTACCGCGACATGGTTAAGTTCGGCATGATCGACGCGGTGGTCGCCACCGGCGCCTCGATCGTCGACATGGATTTCTTCGAGGCCCTCGGCTTCAGGCACTACCAGGCGGCCGGCCAGGTCGACGACAATGTGCTGCGCGCCAACTACATCGACCGCATCTACGACACCTATATCGACGAGGAGGAGTTGCAGACCTGCGACCACACCATCCTCGAGATCGCCAACCGGCTGGAGCCGCGCGGCTATTCCAGCCGCGAGTTCATCTGGGAGATGGGCAAGTGGCTGAGCGAGGGCAACGCCAAGAAGCCAGGCTCGCTGATCCAGACCGCCTATGAAGAAGGCGTGCCGATCTTCTGCCCCGCCTTCGTCGACAGCTCCGCCGGCTTCGGGCTGGTCAAGCACCAGAAGGAACGGGCCGCGGCCAAAAAGCCCTACATGATGATCGACGCGGTGGCCGATTTCCGCGAACTGACCGACATCAAGATCGCCGCCGGCACGACCGGCCTGTTCATGGTCGGCGGCGGCGTGCCGAAGAACTTTGCCCAGGACACGGTGGTGTGCGCCGAGATCCTCGGGGTCGAGGCCGAGATGCACAAATACGCGGTGCAGATCACCGTCGCCGACGTCCGCGACGGGGCCTGCTCGTCCTCGACGCTCAAGGAGGCGGCCTCGTGGGGCAAGGTGGAGACCACCCACGAGCAGATGGTGTTCGCCGAAGCCACCACAGTGGTGCCGCTGATCGCCTCGGACGCCTATCACCGCGGGGCCTGGAAGGGCCGCGAGAAGCGCCGCTGGCAGAAGCTGTTCGCCTGATCGCGAACGCATCCGGCTGAAATGAACTTGAGGGGGGCGCGGCCGAAGCCTAGGTTGCGCGCCCCGTTTCGTCCGAACCCGGATTGAATATGAAGCTGCCATCCTGCGCGGCCGCGCTGGCCGCCCTAGTCTTGATTCCTTGCGCCGCCGCCGAGGCGCACCGCGCCCATCATCATGGGACCAGGACCGCACCGCTTCTGTGGGCCGACTACACCCACCATCCGGCCGGCTATCTGAGCGCCGCCGACCGGCCCGACGCGCTGACTTTCCTGCCGCCGCCACCCGCCACAGACAGTCCGTCCGGCGCCGCCGACCGCGCCACCTATACGGCGATGAAGGCGCTGAAGGGCACGCCGCGCTGGGTCGAGGCCACCGCCGACGCCGAGGTGGACACGCCGGGCGCGCCGCGGGCCTTCACCTGCGCCGCCGGGGTCGAGCTCGATCCGAAGCGGACGCCGGTGACGTCGCTCCTGCTGGCGCGGGTGATGGCCGACGTGGCCAAGGCCGAGGACCATGCCAAGGACACCTATGCCCGGAAGCGCCCCTTCCTGGCCGACGACGGCGACACCTGCGTGGAGAAGGCCGATTGGCTGGTAAAGCAGGGCTCCTATCCCTCCGGTCACGCCGCGACGGGCTGGGCCTGGGCCTTGATCCTGTCGGAACTGGAGCCCGGCCGCACCGAGGCGCTGCTGAAGCGCGGCGTCAGCTTCGGCCAGAGCCGGGTGGTGTGCCGGGTGCACTTCGCCTCGGACGTGGAGGCGGGACGGCTATTTGGCTCCGCAGTGCTGGCGCGGCTGCACGCCAATCGCGCCTTCCTCGCCGACATGAAGCGGGCCAGGACCGAACTCGCCGCAGCGCGTGCGCCGGCGGGCTGTACGGCCGAAAAGCTCGCCGCGGGCGAGCGGTAAGCGGCTTTCCTTACGCCGGCTTCTCACCTATCGCGAACCTTCGGAGATCGGGGAGACGGATGATGAGTCGGATGGTTTGGCTTTGCGCGTTCGGGGCCTTGCTGGCGGCCGGCGCGGCGCAGGCGCAAACGGCGCCGCCCGCCCCTACGACATCTCCGGCGACATCTCCGGCCAGCGCACCGACGTCCATGCCCAAGCTCGACCCCTATCTCGGCAAGGACCGGATCCCGAACTCCATCCTGATCCTGCCGCCGCCGCCGGTGAAGGGCTCGCTGGGCGACCAGCTCGACAACGAGACCTACGCCAAGACCCGCGCGCTGGCGGGCGGCGAGCGCTGGGCCCTGGCCACGCGCGACGCCACCCAGTACGTGCAGGCGTTCGAGTGCCCGCTGGGCCTGAAGGTCACCGACTGGCCGAAGCCGGTGGGGCTGCTGCTGGCCCGGATGGCCCGCGACGCTTCGTCGATCACCAACCTGGCCAAGGACCATTTCGACCATCCGCGCCCGTTCATCGCGCCCAATGGTCCAATCTGCACCGAGAACGACCGCGACGGACTGATGAAGTCCTATTCCTACCCCTCGGGCCACACGACCTACAGCTGGGCCATGGGCCTGCTGCTGGCGGAGATGGCGCCGGAACGCGCGACCGAGATCCTGGCCCGGGCCCGCGCCTTCGGCGAGAGCCGCGTGGTTTGCGGCGTACACACGGTCTCGGACGTGGAGGAGGGCCGCACCAACGGCTCGGTCCTGGTCGCCGCGCTGCACGGCGACGCGGCCTTCCGCGAGGACCTGTTGAAGGCGGGCAAGGAGCTCAGAGCCGCCCTCGCCGCCCCGCACGCCAGCCCCGACGCCGGCCAGTGCCGCATCGAAGCCGACGCCGAAGCGCACACGCCCTGGATCAATCCCACCGGGACGAAGTAGGGGACCGACGCGCGTCGGTCCCCATCAGGGGGAGACGAAGCGTTTACAGCCGCTCGACGATGGTCACGTTGGCGAGGCCGCCGCCTTCGCACATGGTCTGCAGGCCGTAACGCTTGTTCTCCTGCTTGAGGGCGTTCAGCAGGGTGGTCATCAGCTTGGTGCCCGAGCCGCCGAGCGGGTGGCCGAGCGCGATGGCGCCGCCGTGCACGTTCAGCCTGGCCGGGTCGGCATGGGTCTGCTGCAGCCAGGCGGTGGGCACCGAGGCGAAGGCCTCGTTGACCTCGTAGAGATCGATCTCGTCGATCTTCATGCCCGCCCGCTCCAGCGCCCGGTGGGTGGCCGGAATCGGCGCCTCGAGCATGATCACCGGGTCGCCGCCAATCACCGTCATGTGATGGATGCGCGCCATCGGCTCGACGCCGAGCTTCTTCAGGCCGGCTTCGTTGACGACCAGCACGCCCGAGGCGCCGTCGCAGATCTGCGAGGAGCTGGCCGCGGTCAGGGCGCCGCCCTCGACCAGCAGCTTCACCCCCCTGATGCCGTCGAGCGAGGCGTCGAAGCGGATGCCTTCGTCCACATCGTGGCGCTGGACCGAACCGTCTTCGAGCGTGACCTCGAGGGCGACGATCTCGTCCTTGAACCGGCCGCCCTGAGTGGCGGCGATGGCCTTCTGGTGGCTGCCGTAGGCGAAGGCGTCGAGCTCGTCCTTGGACAGGCCGTACTTCTTGGCCATCATCTCCGCGCCGGTGAACTGGCTGAACTGGATGTTGGGCCAGCGCTTCTGCAGCTCAGGCGACATGTAGTTGCCGAAGCCGTTCTTGGCCGGCAGGGCGGCGGAGAGGCCCATCGGCACGCGGGTCATGCTCTCGACGCCGGAAGCGATCACCACGTCCATGGCCCCGGACATCACCGCCTGGGCCGCGAAGTGCAGGGCCTGCTGCGAGGAGCCGCACTGGCGATCGACGCTGGTGCCCGGAACGGTCAGCGGCAGGCGCGAGGCCATCACCGCGTTGCGCGCCACATTGATGGCCTGTTCGCCCACCTGGCTGACGCAGCCCATCACCACGTCTTCGACCACGGCGGGATCGGCGCCCGAGCGGTCGAGCAGGCTGTCGATCACCTGGGCGGCGAGGTCGACCGGATGCCAGCCCTTGAGCCGGCCGCCCTTGCGGCCTCCGGCAGTGCGGGCGGCGGCGACGATATAGGCTTCAGCCATGGCGGGATCCTCCAATCCAGGTCGTCGATATATATATGACGATGATCATATGAAAGCGGTCCCGGCATTGACGCCCGATTACGCGGCGGCAGGCAAGGGGTTACACGAGGTGCGAAAGGACAAAGTCCGCCCGGCTCGCCACATCGATCTTCGGCAGGATGACGACCTCATAGCCGAGCCGCGGATAGTCGCGCAGCGAACGCTCGTACTCCACCAGGGCGTCGCTCAGCGTATGCCGGCGCTCGGCGTCGGTGACGTAGATCTCCGGCCAGGGCGGGGTCAGGAACACGATCCGGTGATAGCGGTGCGCCTCGCCGAGACGGGTCAGGCTGTCGTCGCCGTCGAGGGCGCCGAGGCCGGAGGCGGCGTCGACCAGACCGCGGTCGAAGAAGACCCAGCCGGCGTGGACCGCGGCGTCGGTCCGATCCTCGAGCGACATCGCCACCGCCCGGTGCAGGAAGGCGCGCACATCGACCCACGGCAGGGCGCAGCCGACCGTCGCCCGTTCTTCGCGCACGATCCGCCGGCCCGGCTCCTCTACGGTGGCGAAGCCTCGCCGGGCCAGTTCGGCCAGCAGGGTGGATTTCCCGCCGCCGGAGCAGCCGGACAGGATGACGAAGCGGTCGCAATTCATGCGGAGCCTCCTATGCTCAAGCCAGAATGGGAGCGGATATGCGTGAAGAGATGACGGTGAGGGCGATCGAGGTCCGCGACCGGGAGGCGTGGGCGCCGCTATGGGCGGGGTACAACGCCTTCTACGGCCGATCCGGTTCGACCGCCCTGCCGCCCGACGTGATCGACACGACCTGGAGCCGGTTCTTCGATGCCGACGAGCCGGTGCACGCCCTGGTCGCCGAGGATGAGGACGGGCGGCTGGTCGGCCTGGTCCACTACCTCTATCACCGCAGCACCATCTCGATCGCGCCGACCTGCTATCTGCAGGACCTGTTCACCGACCCTGCCGCGCGGGGCAAGGGCGTCGGCCGCGCCCTGATCGAAGCGGTCTATGACCGGGCCAAGGCGGCGGGCTCCTCACGCGTCTACTGGCTGACCCACGAGACCAACGCCCCCGCCATGCTGCTCTACGACCAGGTGGCGACCAAGTCCGGCTTCCAGGTCTACAGGAAGGAACTTTAGAACCCCTCGGCCCAGGCCTTGATCAGGTGGTGGGCGATGGCGAGGCGCGGCGGGGCGAAGGCGCCCTCGAGCTTGCCGGCCAGGAGGGCGCGAGCCTCCTCGCGGGTGAACCAGCGCACGGCTTCGAGCTCGCTGTCGTTGGGCGCCGCGTCGCCGGGCGCGAC
>Ga0302311_10008615_pt1 | contig 10239 bp, 9 predicted proteins | sample III_Palsa_N1_3_FD_200449 | JGI IMG/M metagenome (GOLD analysis project Ga0302311, IMG submission 200449) | Peat permafrost microbial communities from Stordalen Mire near Abisko, Sweden - III_Palsa_N1_3 | ecosystem: Environmental > Terrestrial > Soil > Palsa > Peat permafrost | place: Sweden...
AGGTGCTCCAGCTCACCTGCGGCCCGTCCCAGCCGGGACTCGTGAACGTCGTACTGAAACGAACGACGCCCTCCTCAGCAGGCGCCTGCACCTCGTGTGCCATCCGCACCAAGGCGCCGGCGGCGTCAGTGGCCTCGGCCGCGTTGCCCGGAGTCCAGCCCTCCCACGCCCGGGCCAGCGGGTTGCGGGTCTCGAATGCGAAGCGGCCGTCCTCGGTGAGGGCCGACCGGATCGCAGTGAGCGAGGCTCGCAGCTCCTCGTCCTGGACGAACACCTGGAACGCATGACCGGTCATGACGATCAGGTCGAACTCGCGCTCCCAGGCGACCGAGGCAAGGTCACCGAGGACCCACTCGATATCCGGCCGCTTACGTGCCTGCGCCAGCATCCCGCCAGCCGGGTCGAGTCCGCACAGCCGCCCGGCATGACCGGCTTCCCTGGCCCCATGCAACAGCGCACCCGTCCCGCAGCCGACGTCAAGCACGGCCTCCGCGGACATCACCAGTGGCAGGTAGAAGTCAAAATCGCCTCTTGCCCCCCATGGGCAGAAGGCGTCATACAACGCGGCGAGACCAGCGTCGGAGAACAAGCGATCGACCACCAGGCCAGCCTGCCAGGCCCTCTCGGCGACCGCGACCGGATAACCCCTGCCGCACGCATGACGCACCCTGGGGTGCTTCTGACGCTTCACCCCGAGCCCGCACCTGGGTTTTGAGTACCCTGGCCCCCTTCAGATCCAGCTGTGGAACCACATGCGGGCTAGCCAGGAGCTATAGGGGATGGCCTTGGCTGCGAGGATCGGGTAAAGGTAGGCGAAGTTCACCAGGACGGCGAGCAGGTAGGCGCCGGTGACCACGGCGCCGATGGCTCGCCGTTCTGGCCGGGCTCGGGCCGATCCGATGATCAGGCCGAGGCACAACGTGATGGCGATGACCAAGAACGGATCGAAGACCACGGCGTAGTAGTAGAACTCGGTGCGGTGGTCGTGCCAGTAGAACCAGATCCAGGGCAGCCAGCCAGCCGCGACGCAAAGCAGCACGGTACCCGCGCGCCAGTCCCGGCGGCTCAGCCACCAGGCCATGCAGACCAGCAGTGCGGCGGCGGCGGCCCACCAGATCAGGGGCGTGCCAATCGCGAGCACCTCCTGGGAGCAGGCCTTGGCGCCGCAGGTTTTCGGTGTCTCGTAGTAGAAGGAGATCGGCCGGGCCAGGACGAGCCAGCCGACCGGGTTGGACTGGTATCCCTGGTGCTGTTCGAGGCCCAGGCCGAAGCTGAGCATGGATTTGTTGTACTGAAGCCATGCCATGATGGTGGAGACCGGGTGACCGCCGTTCAGGGCCGCGCCATTACGGTCATAGCCGTAATTGGTGGCGAACCAGCCACTCCAGGACGCGACATAGATCGTGGCTGGAGCCAGCGCGAACCAGACCGGCAGCCATGGTGCGTCGCTGCGCAGCACGCCGCGCAGGTGTCCGCCGAACCCCGCAGCCCGGCGCGCGCCCAGGTCCCACGCGATGACCAGCGCCGCGAACGCTGGGATGTACCAGACGCCATTCCATTTCGTTGCGCAGGCGGCGCCCAGGCAGAGACCCGCGAGCACCAGCAGCCAGCGGACGCCGAGCCGCGGGCCGCCGGCATCGCCCGGTCCCGGCGGTGGCGCGGCGGCCAGGCGTGCTCTGGTCCTGTCCCGGTCGATCACGAGCAGCCCGAAGGCCGCCAGCACCCAGAACATGACAAAGATGTCCAGGATCGCGGTCCGGCTGAGCACGAACTCAAGCCCGTCCAGGGCCAGCAGCAGGCCGGCGACGCAGCCCAGCAGCGTCGAGCGGGTCATCCGGCGCGCGATCCGCGCCGTCATCAAGATAGCCAGCGAACCCACCACGGCTACCGAGAACCGCCAGCCGAACGGCGTCAGGCCGAAAAGCCATTCCCCGGCCGCAATCATGATCTTGCCGAGCGGCGGATGAGCCACGTATTCGCCCTGGGTACCCATCAGGATGCGGGTGCTGCCGCGAACAAGCAGCGCATTGACGTTGCTGACGTGACTGATCTCCACGCCATGTTTCAAGATCGCGAACGCATCCGGTACGTAGTAGGTCTCGTCGAAGACGACCGCGTGCGGGACGCTAAGCCGGTCAAAGCGCAGGAAAGCCCCGAATGCAGCCACCAGCACCGGCCCGGCCCAGCCCAGCACCGGGCTGCCGGGCATCAGCGGAACGAGCCGGTTACTCAGCTCAGCCGGACGGTGGGTCTTCGGCCCAGCGATCGACTCAGTGTGGGATCTCATCGAAGGTGATCTTACGGCTACGCGACTTGCACGTTAATGGCACCGGAAGATCAGCAACCGTTTCGAACGGTGCAGGCCCGGTCTCAGCCCAGTGCCGCTGGCAGCCCGGTGGCAATTGTCCTGTCCGCCAAGTCGGGCACGTGGCGGCATGCGGCTCCGATGGCGCGTGACCGGTAGTTCAAGAATTGCTATCCCTTGGAAGCCCTTCTTGCGGGTCTGCCAGCACACCGGGTCAGAGCCGGCCGGCCGGACTGGCGACCGACGTCCACCGGCCCGCGTGCCGGGCGATCGCGATGGGGTAGTCGAAGCAGGTGCTGACCTGCTCGGTTGTCAGAACGCTGGCGACCGGCCCGGCGGCCACAGTCCGCCCGCCGCGCAGCAGCAGCGCATGGGAGGTACTGGCCGGCAGCTCCTCCAGATGGTGGGTAACCAGCACGGTGGCCAGGCCGCGCTGCCGCTCGCGAAGGTCGTCCATGCTCGCCAGCAGCTGCTCACGGCCGGCCACGTCCAGTCCCGCGGCCGGCTCGTCGAGCAGCAGGAGCGGCGGCTCGGCCATCAGCGCCCGCGCGATCAGCGTGCGGCCGCGCTCGCCGTGCGACAGCACCGGCCAGCGCGCCCCCGCGAGCCTGCCCAGGCCCATCAGCTCGATGAGATCGCCGGCCCGGCGCAGCTCAGCCGCGTCCGGCGTTCGCCGCAGGACCGGCTCGATGGTGCCGGTGGCACCGGTGAGCACTACCTCCCGTACGGTCCGCGCCGACAGCAGCGGATGCTGCTGGCTGACGAACCCGATCAGCGGGCGCAGGCTGAACACGTTCACCCGGCCGAGCCGGCGGCCGAGGATATCGACCTGCCCGCGGGTCGGATGCGCATAGGTGGCGAGAATCCGCAGCAGCGTGCTCTTGCCGGCCCCGTTAGGCCCGAGCAGTGCCCAGTGCTCCCCGGCCCGGACCGTGAAGGTGATCTCCTCAAGCAGCAGGCGGTCACCGCGTACCAGGTCCACCGCCCGGACGTTCAGCACGATCCCGGCGCCGGCCGGCCCGATGGGATCGTCCACGGGACCTCTCGTTCAGGCTCAGCGTCTCGTTCAGGCTCAGCGTCGATGCGCAGTCTCAATCACCGTGAGATGACCGTACGGCATCATCGCCGGCCGCTGCCCCGCCGGGGATCTCCCGCGCTCCTGCTCTAGCGAACATTCCGGGTCTTCGCGACCTAGTCCCGCAGCATGTCTAGTCCGGCAGCGCAGCCAGCCGCAGCCGTCGCAGCCGGCCGGGATCGGCTATCACCTCGATGGCGGTGATGCGGCGCGCGGCGCTGACCGTCAGGGCTAGCACGACCTGCAGCCGGCCGGCCGGCGCGAATACGATGCCCACGGATCCGTCCACCAGGACCAGCCGGGAATGCCCGGCCCGGCCGGAGGACGCGAGCGCGCCCCTGCCGACCATGTCCGCGCCCCGGAGCAGCGCCGGCTTGCCGGACGGGACGGCGAGGGCATCGGCTGTCAGCGTGACATCGGAGTCCAGCAGCGCGACGAGGGCCGAGAGGTCGCCGCCGCGAGATGCGGCGAGGAACGCGGCGGCCACCTCCCGCTGGCGGGCAAGGTCGGCAGCGTGATCCGGGCTGGACCCACCGCGGACCCGGCGTCGGGCCCGGCTGGCGAGCTGCCGCGTCGCCTCCGTCGACCGTCCGAGCACGGCCGCCACCTCGGTGAACGGCATGGCGAACAGGTCGTGCAGCACGAACGCGAGCCGCTCGGCCGGCGAAAGCGTGTCGAGCACGACCAGCAGGGCGAGGCCGACCGAGTCGGCGAGCACTGCCTCGTCCTCCGGATCACCGGCCCGGCCGGCCGGGCCAGCCCCGGGGTGCCCGGCCACCGCGCCGGCCCTGGCCGCCGCCTCCGCGGCACCCGGCCAGGAATCACCGACCGGTTCCTCGCGCCGGTACCGGCGCGACCGGAGCATGTTCAGGGATATCCGCGCGACAACTGTCGTCAGCCAGCCGCCGAGACTCTCGACCTCGCTGGTATCCGCGCCAGTCAGCCGCAGCCAGGTGTCCTGGACCGCGTCGTCGGCGTCTGTCATCGAGCCGAGCAGCCGGTAGGCCACCGCCCGCAAGTGATCGCGGTGCTCCTCGAAGGCGGCTGCCAGCCGGGCGCTGTCGCCCATCTGTCACATTCTCTCGTTGCCGGGTGTCACCACCTTGACACCCGGCACCCCGCGGACGTGACATGCCGGGCGCATGGCAGGCACGAAGCGAGGAAAGCGGGCAATGACGTGCATTGCACCCATTACTGCTGTCAGGGCGGGCTCCGGGTGAAGCGCGAGCCGGAGCGGTCCTTCGCCGGAAGGCACATCGGCTCGGAGGAGCAATGACATCACCCATCCTGGTCACTGGCGGCACGGGCACACTCGGACGCCAGGTCGTTCTGCGCCTGCGGGAAGCCGGCTGCGACGTAAGGGTGCTCAGCCGACGCACCCACGGGGCCGCAACCGATATCGAGTACGTGACTGGTGACCTGGCCACGGGCGAGGGGATCGAGGCTGCGGTGGAGGGGACCGAGATCATCGTGCACTGCGCGGGCAGCAGCAAGGGCGACGAGGATAAGGCGCTGAATCTGGCCCAGGCAGCGTCGCTGGCCAGGGCGCGGCACCTGGTGTACATCTCGGTCGTCGGCGCCGACCGGATCCCAGTCGTCAGCGGCGTCGACCGCGCCATGTTCGGCTACTTCGCGTCCAAGCTAGCCGCCGAGCGCGTGGTGGCCGAATCCGGCCTGCCGTGGACGACGCTGCGAGCCGCCCAGTTCCATGACCTGCTCCTGATGGTGGCGCAGCAGGCGGCAAAACTGCCGGTGATACCGGTCCCGGCCGGATTCCGCTTCCAGCCGGTCGACGCCGGTGAGGTCGCGGCACGGCTGGTGGAACTAGCACTCGGCGCCCCGGCCGGGCTGGCGCCCGACATAGCCGGACCGCGGGTGTACGGGATGGCCGATCTGCTCCGCGGGTACCTGCGTGCCCGCCGCAAGCATCGGCTGATGGTGCCGGTCCGGCTCCCGGGAAAGGCCGCCCGCGCATTCCGGGCTGGCGCGAATCTGGCTCCCGAGCGAGCAGTGGGTCACCGGACCTGGGAAGACTTCATGGCCGAGCGGGTCCTTCACGAAGCCTGAACGCCGGTATTCGTCGGTGACGAAGGTGCGGGCGCAGGCGATGACACGGTTTGTACCAGCGCATGGCGCCGGCTTATCCGGCTTCAGCCCACGGACGGAAGGCTGGCTTCCGAAGCCTGGTGACCTCTACCGGGTGCGCCAGAACCTGCGATGGCGAGGATGCGGGACGAGACGGAACGGGTTGCCCTGGCCATCTTCGAGCGGGCGCAGGGAGGCTTCGCGCTGGTCGCGATCGACGGGCCTGGCGGCTCCGGGAAACGACGTTGGCCGCTGCACTTGCCGAACGCATGGGCGGCACGGAACGGGCCGCCGTCGTGCATGGCGACGACTTCTACCGCCCCATGCCGGTGAAAGAGCGGCTGCTGCTCGGCCCACGGGACGGCTACGACCAGTATTTCGACTGGCAGCGGCTGCGCGATCAGGTGCTCGTGCCGCTAAACTCCGGCCGGGCCGCGCACTATCAGCGTTATGACTGGCCGACCGGTGCACTGGCCGCGGGCGAACTGCACCACATTCCCCGGTCCGGCATCGTCATCGTCGAAGGCGTGTACGCCGCCCGCCCGGAACTGGCGGGTTATTACGACCTGGCGGTCCTGTCTTCCTGCCCGCACCGCCATCGTCGCGGTCAGCTGACCGGGCGAGGCCGGGCTTCCCAGTCGGCCCGAGTCATCTCGTACACGACATGGCCCTGCTCGGCACTCTCGGCAGCATCTGGTTCAGCGCTGGTGAAGGTATCTACCTGGATCAGGCCGGACTTCTCCAGCACGCGCCTGGAGCCCCAGTTGCCCGCCAGCGTCTCCGCGACTACGCGCCGCACGCCGAGCTCGGTAAAGCCCTTCTCGATCATGGCACGGGACCCCTCAGTCGCGTAGCCCTTCCCCCAGGCGGACCGGCGCAGGCGGAAGCCAAGCTCGGCAACGCCGTCCTCGTCCCAACCGGCAGGCGTGCTTCCGCCCCTTAGCGGCGGCCTGAAATGGAACCAGCCCAGAAACTGACCGGTCGCAATCTCCACCGCCGCCCAGAAGCCGAACGCATCGAACCGTTGGTAGTAGCCAAGGAACACCGGGATGATCCTGGTCCTTACCTCGTCACGGGGAGTCGGCTTGCCGCCGAGGAAACGCATGACCTCCGGATCGCTGTTCAGCTCAAACAGGTTGTCATCGTCCGCCTCGGTGAAGCGACGCAGCATCAGACGCTCGGTCTCGAGGAAAACCCGCATCCGGAGACCTTACCCGGAGAACTCCGCCGCGCGGCCACCCACGGAACCATCATCGTGCGGGACCTTCGGATGGCCTTCAGGAGAGCAGCCGCTACGCTTTCCCTGCGTTGTGCTGCCGGGAAGACACCGGTGATCACAGGACCGGAAGAGCGAGCAGCGGCGGCCCGCGGCCATTGGAGTGCGGCCCACGCCGACCGCGAGCACGTGATCGACATGCTCAAGGCCGCGTTCGTGTAGGGCCGCCTGACCAAAGGCGAGCTTGACGCGCGGGCGGGCCAGGCGTTCACCGCGCGGACCTAGGCTGAGCTGGCCGCGCTCACCGCCGACATCCCCGCCGGGCCGCCGGCGGCCCGCAACGCCGTCTGTCACCCGGACCCGTCGTGGAGCGGGTGACGGGAATCGAATTCGCACTATCAGCTTGGGAACTGGACTGATCGCGCCTGACGTGGCCCTGACCCGCGCGTCGGCACGACCGTGAGTACCCGTGACTGACCGCTGCGCCTTGGCCTGGACTCGGCGGGCTCGGCCGAGATCCTCTAGCAGCGAGAAGGACGGTTGACCTAATAACTCTATCTAGATAGAGTTAGCTCCATGCCACCTCGCGCAGCGTTGTCTGCTCAGACACGGGCGATTCTGGCCGCTCTTGCCGCCCAGCCGTCGGAGTGGCGGCACGGCTATGACCTGGCTCGCGAAACCGGACTGAAGCCCGGAACCTTGTACCCGATCCTGATCCGGCTCGCCGACAGGAAGACCGTCGAGGCTTGCTGGGAAGCCGATCAGCCCGCAGGGCGGCCGAGACGTCACCTGTACCGGCTCACGAGCCAAGGACTGGCAGCCACGACAGCAGCGCTGGCCGTCGCGCCGGCCCCGGCCTGCGCCACCCGGCCGCGGCGGCCCGCGGCGACTCGGCGGCTGGCCAGTGAGTGCTCGTGATGGAGCGGATGACCCGGCTGCTGGCCGGGCTGCTGGGCAATACGGCACGGGTGCTTCCGCCGGCGCGGCGGCAGTGGGCCGAGGCGATACAGGCTGAGGCCGGTCAGGTTCCGGCCGGGTGGCGTCAGCTGCACTGGCTGGCGGGCGGATTGTGGCTGGTTGCGAGGGAGGCCAACATGGCACGCAAGATCGTTTACTGGCTTGGGCTCGGCGTGGTGGCGGCCGCCGCGGCATGGGCGATATGGCTTAGCTGGCGGACCGTGCCGACAGCCGACCCGGAGAGCGTGACCGACCGGGTCCGGATCCTGGTCGGAGCGTCCGCGCTCCTCGTCCTGCCCTGGGCGGGCCGCCGGAGCGGCTTGTTCGGGCCGGTTGGCAGCGGCATTACGCCGCGGCTAGTGCGGGTGGCTGGGTGCGCGGCCGTCTGCGGGCTCGGCGTGTCGATCGTGCACCTGGACAGGAACGCTGGCATCAACGGCATCCTTGGCTCGGGCACCATCAGCTGGCCACGAGAGATCGCCGGGCTAGCGTTGCTCGGAGCCGTGGCTGCAATGCCACCTGTGACCAGGACTCTAAGGCCGCATGCCGATACCGGCGCAGTGTGGCGATCTACCGGACTGGCAGCTACTGCCGCATTCGCGGTCATGCCGGTGCAGGTGCTCACGGTCCTGTACGTGGCCGGGATCCTCGCCGCGACGTCGCGGCGGTCACCGCTGCCAAGCACGGCCCTCGCCATTGGCACAATAACTGGCCTGGCCACAGGCATGATCATTTACGGTGTACTGACGACCAAAGCCGGTCTCGGCCTGACCGGTTTCCTCATTGTGTCGGTAATCGCGTTTCTGGTCGCCGCTGCCACGGCTGGCGTTGCGGCCGGATGGCTGCTGTCGGGCATAGCGGACCCGCAAGAACTGCGGGCTCGGCGAGCCCGCCAGGGATTGCTCGCGGGCGCGACCGCCGGAGCTGCCGGCGGCCTCCTCATTACGGTCATCTTCGTGGGTCTCGGGTTCATGATGATCATCGGCCCGCTCGCCGGAGCTGCCGGCGGCGCACTCGGCGGCGCCGTCGCCGCCGCTCATCCGCGCAAGTCACCACCTCGCGGCTCCTGGGCCGCCGGAATGTTCGTCTCCGGCCCGTAACAGTCAGATCCTCGTCCAGTCCCTGCCTAATCTTCGCCGTCGTCCTCGTGGCTGCGGATTCCCGGGGAGCGGGCGGCGAGTCAAATGCCCGGCGAATGCCGACCGCGAAGCGGCGCCGTAGGCGGCATTGAGGCGGTGGCCGCGACCTGGACAATTCCGAAGCGAGGAAGATGGCTCCTCCCCGGCGGGTGCTCCCCTGACCATCAGCTCGCCATCCCATCTAGTGGCTTCTGAGCTGCGGAAACTTCCCGCCTGTCGATGCATGAACAGGATCCCGAGTGGCCTGATTGACCCTCACTGACCGCGGCTGGCCGCCCACTGTTGCAGGTGGGATGCACGGCCCAGAAGGCTGACGGATGCACGTCACCCAGGCTGCCGTCATCTGCCAACCGATCCGGCCTGCAGTGCCGACAGCACGGCGCCATTAGCAGATGCGGCGCCCTGCCGGCAGGCTGATTAACTGAGGTGGGGTTCTGACGATATGTAGGCAGCTAGGATGCCTTCGCTGCGACATCGAGACTGTACGCCGCTCTTCCATGTGTCGGGATTCCGCCGCCAGCGTTAGCTACGATTGCTGGCCGGGAGGCACACATGCGAGACGATCAGTTCAGCCAGTCGGTTGAGATGCTCGATAACGGCTGTCTTCCTGATTCGGCAGTCGATGCCGAGGACGTTCTGTTGACGTTGGCTCAGCACTACGCGTATGTCTTTCCCAGTGATTCCGCGCTGGCAATGCTCGCCGGGCTAGGACCACTAGTTGAGATGGGCGCCGGCACGGGATACTGGGCGCACAGGCTGCGCTCGATCGGCGCGGATATTGTCGCCTTCGACCAGGCGCCCCTCGACGGGGAGCGTACCAACAGGTACCACTCGCGTAACCGGCCATGGACCCACGTCGAACAGGGCGATCAGACCGTGTTGTCCGGTTACGCTTACCGTGGCCTGTTTCTGTGCTGGCCGCCGTTGTTCTCGTCGCTGGGTGACTGCCTGACGTACTACTGCGGGGACACCGTCGCATACATCGGGGACGGAGGTTATCGCACCGCCAGGGTAGACCACCTGCACGAAGCCTTCACGAAGGTTGCCACCACGCCTGTCAGGGCACTCGATCCGTTCCCTGGGGTCCGGCCCCAGCTCACGATCTGGAAACGAACGCCAGGATGAATGTGATCAATTCAGTGGGGCCGCGACCAGCTGAATGAACTCGGCCAGCGTCGGTGCCTCGCACAACCTGGCACGGAAGATCGACAACGACCTGAGACGGTCAAGAACCAAACTCAGGATCATGGCCCTGAACTGGGATTACGGAGTGGAGCGGATTACGGAGTGGAGCGGGTGACGAGAATCGAACTCGCACTATCAGCTTGGGAAGCCGAGCCATCATGCCTGGTAACGGGCCTGACCTGGCAACTTTGCTGGTCCGGAGTGACCGTCGCTGACCCCTCGTCACCGGGGTTAATGGCCCGCTAATGGCCCGGCGATCTGTGGTCCGGCCTGCGCT
>Ga0302311_10008618_pt1 | contig 10236 bp, 9 predicted proteins | sample III_Palsa_N1_3_FD_200449 | JGI IMG/M metagenome (GOLD analysis project Ga0302311, IMG submission 200449) | Peat permafrost microbial communities from Stordalen Mire near Abisko, Sweden - III_Palsa_N1_3 | ecosystem: Environmental > Terrestrial > Soil > Palsa > Peat permafrost | place: Sweden...
CGGCCCCGGGTAGGTGATCACCACGGGTATGCCGCTGGGGTCACGCCCTTCGACCCAGACGAATCCGTCCGCCGAGTGACTGGCGGTGTGCGCGTCCCGCGCCTTGAGGAACCGCTCGGCCCGCCGCAGTTCCCCCTCGCTGGAAGCTGTCCAGAGTGCGCAGTGGACCCCTATCCCCGCCGGCATGTGGGGTGCCTGTCGGCCTCGCGAGCGCAGGTACAGCTGCGAGCCGTCGGCGCCGACGAGCAACGCGGCCGTCGTGGCGCAGAGCGTGACCTCCAGGTCGAGGAGACCGCTGTAGAAGCCGGTCGACAGCTCCAGATCGAACACGTTCACTACGACAGACGCCAGGCGCATCCCGCGCGCAAGGGAGTCGCGCCCAGGCGCAGCGGTCGGCAGTACCGGGTCCGTTTGGGCCTCAGCCGAGGTCGTGGCGGGTTTCATCGAGGCGCCCTCGTTGTCGGGTGGGTGCTGCTGAGCGGCTGTTCCCGGTCCAGGCGGAGGTCGACGTCCACGACGCCTTCGACGCCGCCGATGACCCTTGCCAGGGTGTGGAGCAGGCGACTGTCCGCGAGTCTGCCGCTGACTGTCACCACGCCCTCGTTTACCTTGATCCTGAGCGTGCCGACGTCGGTGCTGTGCAGAGTCTGGCCCAGTTCGGCGACCACCAGGTCCGCGAGTTCCTCGTCGCGGATCAGGAAGACCTTGAGCAGGTCGCCGCGGCTGACGATGCCGACCGGCATCCCGTTGGCGTCCACGACCGGCAGTCTGCGGACGTGATGACGGGCCATCAGTCTGGCTGCTTGACTCAGGGTGGCGTGCTGGCTGACCACCACGGCAGGGCTGGTCATGAGGTCTTCCGCCGTGGCGCCGCCGCCGCGTTCGATCTCATCCAGATGCAGCAACAGCTCATGGCGGCTGGGTCGCCGGTCGCGGAATGCCTCACGGGGAAGCAAGTCCGCCTCCGAGACGATGCCGATGACCTGGCCCCATCCGTCCAGTACCGGCACGGCGCTGATGTGGTGGCCGGTGAGCTGCTCGACGAGTTCCTTGAACGGCGTCGTCCGGGAAGCCGTGACCAGCTGGGCGCTCATCACGTCCTTGACGGTACGCAGTGTGGGCATGCCCCACTCCCTTCGGCTCCGATGCGCGGGAGGGGGCTTTCACGTCCAACTCTCCGCTGCTCCACCGTCCCGCTCGCCTGCAATCCTTGTCGCGGGCCGCAAGGGTCCCGGCACAGGGCCGAACGGCCTCACCTTCCGGGTCACACCGGGACGGCCCGACCAGGTGGCGGTGCCGAACGGGGCTGACTGGTCCCAGGCTCGGGCCTGTTGGTCCCTGTGCGGTGGCCGGGACAACGGGGAGAGTGGACGTAGACACCGGCCGGAGGCCCATTTTCGAGCCCACCCGGACCTCCGACGGGCAGTACCGGCCGATCGGGATCGTCTCCGACTCGGACTTGCTGCGCAAGGAGCAGGTCCAGCCCGAGCCCGAGGGCCGTTCGCCGATTCCGTGGCTGCATCCCCGCGACCGCGCCCGCGCGGAAGCGGAGACCGCAGAAGGTCTGATGAGCACCCAGGTGTGCACCGCGCGTCCTGAGTGGAGCGTGGTCGAGGCCGCTCGCACGATGGACCACCAGCATGTCAAGCGCCTGCCGGTGGTCAACGACAGCGGGACCCTGGTCGGTATCGTCAGCCGGGGTGACCTGCTCCGGGTGTTCCTGCGCCACGACACGGCGATCCGCGAGGAGATCGTCCACGACGTGCTCCAGCACACCCTCTACCTCGCGCCCGACGCGGTGCGGGTCGATGTACTGGACGGCGTCGTCACCCTGCGTGGCGAGGTGCAACGCAAGAGCACGCTGCCCATCGTGCTGCGGCTGTGCCGCACCGTCGACGGCGTCGTCGCCGTGCACAACCAGCTCCGCTACACCTTCGACGACGCCGGCGAGGTCGAACCGGCCAAGGTGCACGGCATTCTGTAGGCGGAAGACGGGACCGGTCGGCCCTGTGCACGCGGCACCGGCAGGGATCATGCTGGCAGCACCGGTCTGCACGTGTCGCCCTGTGTCCGGTCAACGCACCACTGCGAGGAATGACCATGAACGCAGCAATCCCCCCGGAAGTGTCCATCCCCTCATCGAGCGCGCGGGCCCAGTCGATCCAGGTGTTCCTGTTGGACGACCATGAGGTGGTTCGGCGCGGGGTGCGTGACCTGCTGGAGGCCGAGGAGGGCATCACGGTCGTGGGAGAGGCCGGAACCTGCGCCCAGGCCCTGGTCCGGATTCCCGCGCTCCGTCCACAGGTCGCGGTACTGGACATGCGGCTTCCGGACGGCGACGGCGTCACCGTGTGCCGGGAACTGCGCTCGCGGATGCCGGAGCTGGCCTGCCTGATGCTCACCTCCTTCGACGACGACGACGCCCTGCTGGACTCGATCATGGCGGGGGCGGCCGGCTACGTGCTCAAGCAGATCAAGGGGTCCGACCTGGTCGCAGCTGTCCGCACGGTCGCCTCAGGGCAGTCGATGCTCGACCCGGCGACCACGGGACGCCTGATGGAGAGCCTGCGCCGGCAGCAGGAGCCGACGCAGGCCGATCCGGTGCTGGCCCAGCTCACCGAGCGCGAACTGGGCATCCTCAACCTGATCGGCGACGGCCTGACCAATCGCCAGATCGGCCAGACCCTCTTCCTCGCCGAGAAGACCGTCAAGAACCACATCTCCCGCATCCTGGCCAAACTCGGCGTCGAACGCCGCATCCAGGCCGCCATGCTGGTCGGCAAGAGCCACGACCGCGATCTGCACTAACCACGTCTCAGTGGGCCGTATCGCCAGCCCACTATCGATTCCCCCATCGGACCAGGCCGACAGGGTACGAGCGACGTCAGTCGCGCCTGATCGGGACCCGCCACACCAGCCGGGTCCCGTGCGGGACCTCCGCTGCGACGGCGAACGTCCCCCCGCACTGCCGGGCACGCTGGTCGAGATTGAGCAGCCCGCCGCGGGCCGCGCCGTCCGCGATGCCGATACCGTCGTCGACCACGGTGAGGGTGAGATCCGTACGCGTCGCCGCGACCGTGACCTCGACCGCCCGGGCCTTGGCATGGCGGGCCGTGTTGCTCAGGGCTTCACCCAGCACAGCCAGCAGGCTCTCGATGAAGTCTCCCGGAACCTCGGTGTCCAGAAGGCCCTCCATCCGCAGCCCCGGTGTGCAGCCGAGGGCCGCCACCGCCCGCTCGACCGCTTCGACGATACGCGCGCGCAGGCCGTGGCCGCTGGGCCCGGCATCGCGAGCGCGCAGGCCGAAGATGGACGAGCGGATGATCTTCACCGTGGCGTCCAGGTCGTCCACGGCACGGTGGACCCGCTCCAGGGCCTCCGGGTGCTCGATGAAGCGCTCGGCGCTCTGCAGGGTCATCCCTGTCGCGAAGAGCCGCTGGATCGCCAGGTCGTGCAGGTCGCGCGCGATCCGGTCACGGTCCTCCAGCAGGGTGATCTGCTCGGCGTCGCGACGCCGCTCGGCCAGCTCCAGGGCCAGCGCGGCCTGACCGGCGAACCCCAGCAACGGGCCCGCGTCTTCTGCCGTGAACTCGGGGCCGCCCTCGGCGCGCGCGAGCGACAGGACCCCGCGCGCTCCACCCTCGACCGTCCCCATGCGCACCGCCACGGCCGGTCCAAGGCCCGACCATCGCGAAGGGCCTGTGGTGATCCGGCTGTCCTTGCTGACGCAAGCACTGATGACGGGCTCCCTGGACCGCAGGGCGGCTCCGACGAAAGAGCCCTCCACCGGCAGCACCAGGCCGCGGTGGGCCTCGGCGCCCTCGCCGGCAGCCAGCTCGACGATCATCTCCTCCTCGCCGAAGGGCAGGGCGACGACGGCGAGGACGGACTCGCCGATGTCTCTGGCGCGTTCGGCGAGCAGGTTCAGCACCTCGGTACGCCCGGCCCCGGTGAGCAGGCTGTTGGTGATCTCGGCGCTGGCGGTCAGCCAGCGCTCGCGCTGCCGGGCCTGGCTGTAGAGCCAGGCGTTGTCGATCGCGACACCGGCGGCCACGGCAAGGGTCGCCAGCACCGCCTCGTCCTCGGCGTCGAACTGGCGGCCGCCATGCTTCTCCGTGAGATAGATGTTGCCGAACACCTCGCCACGCACCCGGATCGGCACACCGAGGAAGGTCTCCATCGGCGGATGGTTCGGCGGGAAGCCGAGCGAGGCCCGATGCTGGGAAAGGTCCTTCAGCCGCAGCGGCTCCGGGTTGCGGATCAGCTCTCCGAGCAGGCCGTTCCCCTGCGGAGGCGTACCGATCGCCGCTTCCTGGGTGTCGTCGAATCCGACGGTGATGAACTGGGACAGCCGCTGGCCCTCACCGATCACCCCCAGTGCCCCGTACCGGGCGTCCACCAGTGCCGTTGCGGACTCCACGATGTGCAGCAGCACCTGGTCGAGCTCCAGTTCCCGGCCCACCGCCAGGACCGCTTCCAGCAGGCTGTGCACCCGGTCCCTCGCGTCCCGGGCCAGGTCCAGTCTCGCCTGGAGTTCATCAAGCAGCTTGTCCAGTTGCAGTTCGCCCTGCTGGTCTTCTGACTCGCCGATCATGTGGGTCTCCCTAGGGACCACTGCCCGAACGCCGCTGACACGGAGATCAACTCAACAGTACGAGCACCCACAGGGCTCCTACCGCCATTGAGGCAGCAAGTTCTCCAGCGGGGTCCACTGGCCTCCTACCCCACTCCCATCGGCCCACCCCCGCACCCGCACCCGCAGGGCGACCCATGCCCGGGCTGTCCGGCGACGCACCGCCTGCGCCTGCCCTGCCCAGGGCCCGGGCGTGGTGTTCAGCCGTGTTCGGCGACGCTGAGCAGGACTGCGGAGTCCTCGACGGGCGCCGGTAGCGCGTGGTGCACGGACCGCGCCCGGGGGTTGGCGCGTGCGCGGCGCTCCCGCTCGGTCATGCCTCCCCATACCCCGTAGGGTTCACGGGCTTCCAGGGCGAACCGCAGGCATGGGTCACGGACCGGGCAGCGCAGGCAGATCTGCTTGGCCGCCTGGTCACGTGCCTGATGGTCGGGGTCGCGTTCCCCAGGGGGGTGGAAGAAGATCTGCGGATCGCTGTCGCGGCAGGAAGCGCTGAACTGCCACTCCCAGTTGTGCCGCAGTGGCTGTGGCAGATGGGAGATGTCCGTCATTTCGCTCGGCTCCCTTTCCTACTTGCCTGTGGTGCCGTCGGACGCGCAGGGGGCGTCCGGAGCATGGTGCATGGTCGGTCCAGAAGAAGGCGCTGGCGCTGGCCCCTTCGAGTGATCACAGGTTGCGCCTGTCCGTCCTTGCCGGTTCGAACCGGGGCATCGCGGTTCGGATCCCTGCCGTGACCGCAGCAGCGGCCGAGGGGTGGGCGAGGGTCAGGTCCGGGAGCTGTCCTCGCGGCCCGGCGGGGGAATCGCTTGGACGGCGCGCCAACTGGTGCGGCGCAGGTGGTAGATCAGGAGGGGAAGTCCGATGAAGACGATGGTGCCTCCGGCGACCGTGGCGACGTAGCTGGTGGGGTTGCCGATGGGGAGCTGGGAGGGTGGTACGAAGGCCAGGACCAGGGCGAAGGCGACGGCGAGGAAACCGGTGCCGGCCACGATCCAGATGCCGGGGGTGCCGCCGGGGATGCGGAACTGGCGGGGCAGGTCGGGCCGGGTGCGGCGCAGGCGGATCGCGGCGGCAAACATCAACATGTACATGATGATGTAGAGGTCGACGACCAGGGCCGAGATGAGGAAGAACGCCGAACTGACGTCCTTCATGACCAGGTAGACCGCGGAGATCGCGGTGACGATGCCGCCTTGGACGAGCAGGATGTTGCGCTGGGCTCCGCGGGCGTTGGTGCGCTGCAGGAAGGGCGGCAGCGCGCCGTCCTCGGCGGTGACCAGCAGGGCGCGGCTGGGGCCGCTGAGCCAGGCGAGGGCGCCGCCGAGGGCTCCGTAGCAGATGAGGGCGGCGATGAGGGGTCCGGCCCAGGAGATGCCCAGGGCGTCGAGGGGGGCGTTGAAGGCGTCGAAGACCCCGGACTGCAGGGTGATCTTGTTGTAGGGCAGGATGCCGGCCACGGCGAGGGCTCCGAGGGTGAAGACGGCGAAGCAGATGCCGGCGGCGAGGAAGATCGCTTTGGGGAAGCCGCGGCGGGCGTCGTTCATGTCGGTGGCGTGCACGGCCTGGACCTCGACGCCGGAGAACAGCAGCAGGATGCCGGCGAGGAACGAGAGCGTGCCCAGTCCTGCCACGTGCGGGAACCAGCGGGGGCTGGGGTGGCCGTGTGAGGTGGTGGTGACGGCGGCGTCGTGGGTGTGGGACCAGCCGATGGGGTGGCCGGAGATGATCCAGTAGCCGAACAGGGCGAGCAGCAGGATTCCGGGCAGGATGGTGCCGAGGATGAAGCCGTACTTGGTGACCTTGGCCAGGAAGGCGTTGCCGCGCAGGGCGACCAGGGTGGCGAGCCAGTAGGCGCCGATGCAGAACAGTCCGACGTAGACGTTGTTGTCGGCCGCGCCGGGCTTGTGGACGGCGAAGGCGGCGGCGGCTGCGGCGAAGCCGAGGGCGGTGGGGTACCAGACGACGTTCTGGATCCACTGCAGCCAGACTGCCAGGAAGCCCCAGCGGGGGCCGAAGGCTTCGCCGACCCAGGCGTAGACGCCGCCCTTGCGGTCGGCGAACGCGCCGCCGAGTTCGGCGGAGACCAGGGCGGCGGGGACCAGGAACAGCAGGGTGGCGAAGCCGATGTAGGCGAACATCGTGAGTTCTTCGTCGGCCATCAGCGGCAGCCCGCGCAGGCTGGTGACGATCGCGGCGGCGGTGAGCATCGCGATGGTGGTCACCGACATGACGGTGCGCGGGGCCGGAGCGCCGACGGCTCCGGCCGGCGGCGCCGCGGTGGGGGCACTCATGAGGCACTCCCGGTGGGCGGAGCCGCGGGGACGGCGGGGGTGGCGTTGTGGGTGAACGAGCCGTTCTCGGCGTGGGTGGACGGCACGCTGGGCGGGGCGGCCTGGAGCAGGGCCAGCGCGCGGCGCATGTCGGTCAGGAGCAGGTCGGCCATGTCGTGGCTGAAGCCGTGGCGCACGATGATGCGCTGGACGGTCAGGTCCTTGCGGTCGGCGGGCAGGGTGTAGGCGGGAACCAGCCAGCCTCGGGCCCTGAGCTTCTCCGCGAGGTCGAACAGGCTGAAGGCATGGGTGCGGTCGGGGTCCAGCTGCCAGGTGACGGCGGTGATGCCGGTGGCGGGGTCGCCGTCGAACAGGAGGGTGAAGGGGCCCATGGCGGCAATCTGGTGGGCCAGGTGGCGGGAGGTCTCGTAGCTGGCGGCGTGCACCCGCTGGTAGCCCTCACGCCCCAGGCGCACGAAGGTGTAGTACTGGGTGACGACCTGGCCGCCGGGTCGGGAGAAGTTGAGGTTGAAGGTGGCCATGGAGCCGCCGAGGTAGTTGACGTCGAAGATCAGCTCCTGGGGCAGGGCGTCGGCGTCGCGCCACAGCGCCCAGCCGCAGCCCAGCGGGGCCAGGCCCATCTTGTGGCCCGAGGCGTTGACGGACTTGACCCGCGGCAGCCGGAAGTCCCAGAGCAGGTCGGGCTGGACGAACGGGGCCAGGAAGCCGCCGCTTGCGGCGTCGACGTGGATGTCGACGTCCAGGCCGGTGTCCTGCTGCAACCGGTCCAGGGCCGCGCTGATCGCGGCCACGTCCTCGTACAGGCCGGTGAAGGTCTGGCCCAGGGTGACCACGACAGCGATCGTGTTCTCGTCGCACCTGGCCACGGCCTCCTCGGGGGTCAGGACGAACCCGTCCTTCGTCATGGGCGCCTGGCGCAGCTCGACGTCGAAGTAGCGGGCGAACTTCTCCCAGCAGACCTGGACTGGCCCGGACACCAGGTTGGGTGAGGTGGTGGCCTTGCCCTGGGCGGTGCGGCGGGCGCGCCAGCGGAACTTGGCGGCCAGTCCGCCGAGCATCGCGGCCTCGCTGGACCCGGTGGTGGACGTGCCGACCGCCTGGCCCGCGACCGGGGCGTGCCACAGGTCGGCCAGCATGGCCACGCACCGCGCTTCGAGCTCGGCGGTCTGCGGGTACTCGTCCTTGTCGACGATGTTCTTGTCTAGGGACGCCTCCATCAGCGCCCGGGCCTCGGGTTCGACCCAGGTGGTGCAGAACGTCGCCAGGTTCATCCGGGAGACCCCGTCGAGCATCAGCTCGTCGTGGACCAGGCCGTAGATGCGCCGCGGGTCCGACTCCAGGGCCGGGAAGCCGGTCTTGGGCAGGGACTGCGCGATCGTGGGACCGCCGTAAAGGTCGTCGTCGAGGGACTGGCGGACGCTGGTCGCGGTGCGTTCTGTCGCCGCAAGGGTGGACACGGTTTGCGTGGACGCGGCTTCCTGCTCGGTCAGGACGGGACGGTTCCGGCCGGGAAGGGGAGGTACGGCGAGGGAGGTCATGAAGGTGTCCTTCCGAGGGTGCTGCGGGCCATGGATGCGCGTGCGGCCGGGGGCCAGTCGCCGGTCAGCCGGCTTCTCCCAGACGGGCGGAGATGCGGGCGAGTGCGTCGAGGCGCTGTTGCAGGGTGGGGTGGGTGGAGAAGAGGTTGCCCAGGCTGCGGCCCCTGGTCAGGGCCGGGGCGAAGAAGAAGGCGTTGAAGCTCTGCGCGGTGCGCAGGTCCTTGGTGGGGATCCGGGCGATGTCCCCGCTGACCTTCACCAGGGCCGAGGCCAGGGCGGAGGGCCGTCCGGTGAGTTCGGCGGCGGAGCGGTCGGCGGCCAGTTCGCGGTAGCGGGACAGGGCGCGGATGAGGACGAAACTCAGCGCGTACACCGCCGCGGAGACCGCCGTGACGGCGGCCAGGATCATCGCGGTGTTCTGGTCCGTGCGCCGACCGCGTCCGCCGAACAGCCCGGAGTAGAAGGCGAAGCGGGTGACCAGTCCGGCGATCACGCCCAGGAAGGAGGCGATGGTGATGACGGCGACGTCGCGGTGGGCGACGTGGGACAGCTCGTGCGCCAGGACGCCTTCGAGTTCCTCGCCTTCGAGGCGGCGCAGCAGGCCGGTGGTGACGCACAGGACGGCATGGTCGGCGTTGCGTCCGGTGGCGAAGGCGTTGGGCATGTCGCTGTCGGCCAGGGCCACGCGCGGTTTGGGCATGTCCGCCAGGGCGCACAGCCGGTCGACCGCTCCGTGCAGGTGCGGCTGCTGCTCGGGGGTCACCTCGTGGGCGTGCATGGCGTACAGGGCGATCCGGTCGGAGAACCAGAACTGGGCGGCCAGGAACCCGGCGGCGATCAGCACCACCACGACCACCGACTTCAGCAGGACGACCAGTGCGGCCACGAAGGCCACGTACAGCAGGCCGAGCAGGAACAGCACGACGGACATCCGGGCCGTCAGCTGCCGGTCGGGCGGGAAGCGGGAGTGCACCGTGGTCACCCGCCCCCGCGGATCAGGCCCTCGTGGATCAGGTCGGCGTCCGCGAGCAGCGCCCGTACCTGGGACAGGGTCATGTCCTCGTCCGGCAGGATCAGGGCGGAGGGGCTGAGGTCGGAACCGGGCGAGGCGGTCCCCACCCGGCGCACGGCATCGAGCAGGGCCCGCAGGGCGGGGGCGAACGCGGTCTGGCTGCCGTGGGCGACGGCCTCCTGGAGGTCCGCGTCCAGCTCTTCGAGTTCCTTCACGTCCTCGTCTGGTATCCGGTACTGCCCTTCGCCGAGGATCCGAGCGGTGATCACTTCGACTCCTTCCGTGCTGTCGTGGCCGGAGCCAGTGGCGGTGCGGATGCGCCGGGTGCGGCGGCGAGTTCGCCCTTGATGCGGGCGAGCTCGGTGTCGACGTCGCCGCCGGTGGTGATGGCGTCGAGCTGGGACTGCAGGTCGTCGTGGGCGACCGGCACGGTGGCGTCCTGGAGCGCGCCCGAGGCCATGAGCTCGTCCAGCGCGGCCGCCCGGGCCTGGAGCTGGGCGGTCCTGTCCTCGGCGCGCTGTATCGCCACCCCCACGTCGCCCATCTCCTCGGAGATCCCGGTGACCGCCTCTCCGATCCGGGTCTGCGCGTCAGCGGCGGTGTAGGACGCCTTGATCATCTCCTTGCGGGTGCGGAAGGCCTCGACCTTGGCCTGCAACTGCTGGGTGGACAGGGTGAGCTTGGCCTCCTGCCCGCTCAGCGCGGTCTGCTGGCCCTCCAGGTCCGCGCACTGGGCCAGCACGGCGGTGCGCCGGGTCAGGG
>Ga0302311_10008620_pt1 | contig 10234 bp, 11 predicted proteins | sample III_Palsa_N1_3_FD_200449 | JGI IMG/M metagenome (GOLD analysis project Ga0302311, IMG submission 200449) | Peat permafrost microbial communities from Stordalen Mire near Abisko, Sweden - III_Palsa_N1_3 | ecosystem: Environmental > Terrestrial > Soil > Palsa > Peat permafrost | place: Sweden...
CGTATCCACTCTGTCGACGTTAGGGTCGCTCAGCGACCGAAATGTCGACAGAGTCGCGAAGCCGCATCCGCCGGCGGTCTCTTACAGACGTCCGACAGACGAATTACGCCCGTCTTCTGGCGCCCACCGAGACTAGCTGCCATGAGCCCGTCACCCACCACGCGCCGTCGCGACGCGCAGCGCCTCGTCAAGCGAGTCAGCCGGGGAATGCTCGCCGGAGCCATCGGGCTCACTGGCGTCACTGCCGTGGCTGCCGCACGCGACACGGCCGCACATGACGCCGCCCGCAAGGCGGACACCACGACGACCACGACCGACACGAGCACGACGACGACCAAGGCGGCCGGCACCGCCGCTTCTACCACCGGCACCCACAAGGACAGCTCGACCAGCTCATCGGACACGCTCACATCGCCGTCCGAGACCCCGACCACGAGCAGCACCGGCACCACCAGCACCGGCACCACCAGCACCGGCACCACCAGCACCGGCACCACCAGCACCGGCACCACCAGCACCGGGACAACGAGTACGGGCACGAGCAGCAGCGACACCGGCTCGTCGTCCTCGACCAGCTCCAACTCCGTCACCTCGGGGGGATCATGATCCTCTGGTACATCGCCCGCGCGACCGGCGTGGTCGCACTCGTGCTGCTGACGATCACGGTCAGCCTCGGGCTCGCGAACGCCGCCCGGTTGCACTCAAAGCGGATCCCGCGCTTCGTGATCAACAGCGTCCACCGCAACGCGTCGCTGCTGGCGGTCGTGTTCGTGGCGCTGCACATCGCGACGATCGTGCTCGACGGCTATGTCCCGATCCACGTCTGGACCGCGGTCGTGCCGTTCACCTCGACCTACAAGGGACAGTTGTGGCTGGCACTCGGCACGGTCTCGGTCGACCTGCTGCTGGCGGTGATGATCACGAGCCTGCTGCGGCGCCGGATCGGCAACCGCGTCTGGCGCGCGGTCCACTGGCTCGCCTACCTGAGCTGGCCCGACGCCGTGGTTCACAGCGTCGGAATCGGCACGGATGCCAGCTCGACCTGGATGCTGGCGATCGTGGCGGGCTGCGTCGCGATGGTTCTCGCAGCGCTAATGGTGCGGATCAGGGCTCGTCAGGCGAAGCCAAAGGCGCTCGTACAGCACGAGCCGGCCCGCTCAGACGGCGCTGAGCGGGCTGCCCGGGCTGTCGGTCGGTGCGACGACCGGCGGCTGGGTGTACTCGAACTCCTCCTCGGCGCCGAACAGCGCGTCGAGCAGCTTCGAACGAAGGCCCTCTGAGAGCACCAGCGCAGCGCCGCCGCCGACGCCCGTGAGCAGCACGAGGCGCCGTAGCCGGTGCCGCTTCTTGCGCGCCGCCCGCGGGGACGTCGGCAGTTCGTCGGCGACACCGGCGAGGCTCGCCGCGATGCTCCGCACCGCGTCGTGGGCCTCGCTCACGTCGGCGTGCAGGCGCTTGTCGTCGAGCAGCTTCGAGGCCTGCTTCGCCTGGCCGACACGCTCGTAGACGCGTCGGCTCAACTCGATCGCGCGACCGACGTGCGCGCGCAGCTCGTCATCCTCGATGAGTCGCCGAACAATCGCTCGCGCCTCGCCGATTGCGGCGGCTCCCTCGGGCGCTTGAACAGCCCTGTTGCGTTTAGGCATGGTCACTCCATGGGCTTGGGGTCGAGTACGAGCATACCCGCGGTTCACCGATCAGACGGTGTAGCGCGCGCCCTCGTGGGCGACCTCGACCTCGCCGCCGAAGCCGGCGGTCGCCTCGGAGCGGACGAACTCGGGGTCGACCTCATCGGAGAAATGCGTGATCACCAGCCGCCGGACCCCGGCGCGGCGGCCGAGCTCACCCGCCTGGCGCGGGGTCATGTGCCCGCGGAAGCCATTGCCCCCGTCATCCTGCATCGAGGTGCCCTCGATCAGCAGCAGCTCGGCTCCGGTCGCGAACTGCTCGAGCGCCTCGTTCGGGCCGCAGTCGGCGCTGTACACGATCCTCCCGGCGCCGCCCCCCGTCAGCTCGACGGCGAACGAGGAGACCCAGTGCGGGACCTCGCGGAAGCGTGCGCTCAGCGGGCCGAGCGGGAGCCGCACATCGGGGGCGTACTCGCGCAGCTCGAAGGCGCGGTCGAGCAGCTCCGGATCACCGAACGCCCCCGCCAGTCGACGCAGGACGGCTGCCCCTTCCTCGTGCACGAGCAGCGCCGGCTGCGGCGGAGGGCCCTCCGTCTGGCGGCGGGGCGAATAGCTGAGCGCGCAAGCGAACGGGATCAGGTCGAGCACGTGATCCGGGTGGGTATGGCTGAGCAGGACCGCATCGACGTCGCGGTAATCGAGCACGGCGCGGAGCTTGCCGAACGCGCCGCTGCCGCAGTCGAGCACGAGTACAAACTCGTCCTCGCGCACCAGATACGAACTGCATGCCCCATCACGGTCCTGCCACGACGGCGACTTGCCCAGCACCGTCAGGTCCATGCGACTCCTCTCTCGGGAGCGACGATCCTAGACGAGCTTAGGCGACGTGGTAGCGACTCGCGCTCAGCGATGCAGAGCGACCTGCTCGGCCGCCGACGGGAATGCCCAGACGAGCTGCGTGCGGCGCTCCTGCCTGAAGCTCAGGCGCAGCTGCGGGGGCGGGCGCAACCCCTCGGGACGGTTCGGCCGGTAGGTGGCGCACGGCCCCGTCTGCGTCACTGCGCACAGCCCGTTCTGAGCGAAGAAGCAGCTCTCGCATGAGACCTTCGACCCGGCGCCACGTCCATTTGCCATCCGCTTACCACCCCTGTTTCACTACCTCGGACCTCACAGCGAGCTGCCATGAAAGCGCGTTCACAAGCCAGCCGCAATCTCGATTTCCGGAAAACGCAATGAATTTCTCCAAACCCGTTTTGCCTGCAATGAGCGGGAATCTGTCGAATCGCGCCGGTTGCCGCAGCCGGCCCCGGGGTAGCGATTCGCTGCTGGAGCCCTGCATTTTCCGTAGCTTTCGAGCGGTGCCGGCCGGTCCGCTCCCGAGTTCGCTTGGTGCCCGTCGGTGAGGGTTCTGGTCACCGGCATCGGCGGGTTCATCGGCGGCGCGATCGCCCCCCGGCTGCTCGCCGACGGCCACGAGGTGCGCGGTTTCGCTCGCACCGTCCCCGCCGCTCCGCCGATCCCGGGCCTCGAGCTGGTGATCGGCGACGCGATCACGGGCGCCGGGCTCGACGTCGCGCTCCGCGACATCGACGTCGCCTACTACCTGATCCACTCGATGGAGCGGGCGAGCTCCGGCAGCTTCAGCGAGCGCGAGCGACTCGCCGCTGGCAACTTCGCACGCAGCGCGCGCGCCGCAGGCGTGCGCCGGATCGTCTACCTCGGCGGGCTGGTCCCGCAGGGCCAGCGGCCCTCGCCCCACCTGGCGAGCCGGCTGGTCGTCGAGCAGTCGCTGCTCGAGGCCGCCCCGGACTCGGTCGCCTTCCGCGCCTCGATCGTGATCGGCGCACGGTCGCGCTCGTTTCGTTTCCTCGTCAGGCTCGTCGAGCGTCTCCCGGTGCTGGTGGTGCCGGCCTGGCGTGTGCACCGCACCGCACCGATCGACGAGCGCGACGTGATCTCCTACCTCATGGCCGCGACCGCCGACCCACGCCTCGGTGGTCAGTCACTCGACATCGCCGGTCCTGAAATCGTCACTTACGGCGAGCTGATCGATCGGATCCGGGAGGAGATGCTGGTGGCGCGACCGACGATCGGACTCTCCCGGCTGAAGCTCACCCCGATCGCCAGCCGGGTCTCGGCGATCGTCGCGGGCGAGCAGCGCGAGCTGATCGGTCCGCTGATGGAGAGCCTCGAGACCGATCTGCTGCCGCGCGACACACGGGTGACCCGGCTACTCGACGTCAGGCTTCACTCGCTCAACGCCGCGATCGAGCGGGCACTGCGTGACTGGGAGGCAGTGGAGCCCCTGCGGGCACGCTGAGCAGAGCCTTGCCGGCGAGGCGGCGGGCGGTAGTGTCCAGTTGCAATGAGCACCGTTCACGTCGAGATCGAGATCGCGGCTCCCGCGCAAGTCGTGTTCGACACGGTCATGGATCCCTACCGGCTCGGGGATTGGGTGACGATCCATCGCTCGATCTCGCGCGTCTCGGATGACCCCGCCCGAGCCGGCGCGACGATGGACCAGGTGCTCCAGCTCCACGGCGTGCCCTTCAAAGTGCACTGGACGCTGACGAAGGTCAACGCACCTCTCGAGGCGGACTGGCAGGGAAGGGGGCCTGCGTTGTCGAAAGCTAGAATCCGGTATCAGTTGCGTGGACCCGGTGGAGGTCCTACGACGTTTGAGTACACGAACGAGTTCCGGACGCCGGGAGGACCGCTCGGCAATGTTGCAAGCCGACTCGTGATGGGCTCGGCGTCGGAACGGGAGGCCCGTGACTCACTATCACGCCTCAAGGATCTGATCGAGCGCGGCTGATTCGGTGTATGGTTGGTGCGTTCGTACTCTTACTCAAGGAGAGACCCTTATATGACGGGCTTTGTGGATTCGACTGTCAAGGACATCGACAATCGACTCAAGGAATTGCAGGATGAGGTCGGCAAGCTGGAGGCCGCGCGGGCCGCGTTGACCGGTGGCGGCGCAAGTGCAGGTGCAGGTGCAGGTGCTCGTACCCGCGTCGCCCGCCGTGCGCCCGCTCGTCGTACCAGGGCCGCCGCGGCAGCATCGAAGGAGGCCGCGCCGCGCCGCGCCGCACGCCGTCCGGGCCGCCCGCGTGGCCGTCGTGGCGGTAACACTCGCTCAAATCAGGCGCTCGAGCTCGTGCGCACCCAGCCGGGGATCACGATCCCGCAGATCGCCGAGTCGCTCAAAATCGAGCCGAACTACCTGTACAGGGTGATGCCGAAGCTGCTCGAGGAAGGACTCGTGAGCCGCGAGGGCCAGGGTTGGCATCCGTCCGGCGACGGCGCCTCCTCGGCTTCCTAGCCGTGGATCGACGCGGCGGCCGCAGCGCCGCCACTGACTGAAACGGCGAGCACGTGGCTCGCCGTTTTCAGTGATCTGACTGGCAGCGATCGGTGAAACCAGTGAGGTCGCTTAGGACCCTCTAGGGAGCGTCCGCTCCCTTACATCAAATCAGCCCGAGTGAGGAGATCGCGGCGCGCTCCTCACCGAGCTCCTCGACGGTGGCGTCGATCCGGGCACGCGAGAAGTCGCTGATCTCGAGACCCTGGACGATCTCATAGGCACCACCCGAGCAGGTCACCGGGAAGCTCGAGATCAGACCATCCTCGACTCCATAAGAGCCGTCAGAGGGAACGGCCATCGAGACCCAGTCACCCGCGGGAGTGCCGAGCACCCAATCGTGCACGTGGTCGACCGCAGCGTTGGCCGCCGAGGCTGCGCTCGAAGCCCCGCGCGCCTCGATGATCGCCGCGCCGCGCTTCTGCACGGTGGGGATGAAATCGCGTTCGAGCCACTCCCGGTCCTCGAATGCTGCGGCGGCTGAGGAGCCGGCGAGCTGAGCGTGAAAGATGTCCGGGTACTGGGTGGCCGAGTGATTTCCCCAGATCGTCACGCGCGTGATCCCCCCAACCGCGACTCCCGTCTTCTTCGCAAGTTGCGCGATCGCGCGGTTGTGATCCAGCCGCGTCATCGCGGTGAACCGCTCACGCGGAATATCGGGAGCGTTGCGCTGGGCGATCAGCGCGTTCGTGTTGGCCGGGTTGCCGACCACGAGCACCTTGATGTCGGGGGCGGCATGTGTGTTGAGAGCCCGGCCCTGCGGTTTGAAAATCCCACCATTGGCCTCCAGCAGGTCCGCCCGTTCCATGCCCTTGGTACGCGGGCGTGCGCCGACCAACAGCGCGATGCTGGCACCGTCGAAGGCCTCGTTGGGGTCGTCGGCAATATCAATTCCGGCGAGCAGCGGGAACGCACAGTCGTCGAGCTCCATCGCCGTCCCCTCTGCCGCCTGGACAGCGGCCGGGATCTCGAGCAGCGAGAGCGTCACTCGCGTATCCGGGCCGAGCAGCTGGCCGCTTGCGATCCGGAACAACAGCGCGTAGCCGATCTGGCCGGCAGCGCCGGTGACGGCAACCTTAACGGGACTATCAGTCACTGAATCATCTCCTATGTGGCGGGGGTGGCGCGCAGCCGCGGCCGGCGATGCTAGTGGTTCCGGCGTGGGCCACTACGCCAGCGCCACTCCATAGACGTCCGAGAGCTTCTGCTGCAGGTAGCTGACGAACGGTCCGACCTCGATCGAACCGCCGATGACGCGCTCTAGCAGCTCATCGGTGCGGAACTTCGACCCGTGCCGGTGGACGTTCTCGAGCAGCCAGCCGCGCAGCCCAGACAGATCGCCCGCGGCGATCTGCTGCTCGATGTCCGGCAGGTCGAGGTGCACCTGCTGCCAGAGCTGGCCGGCGATCATGTTGCCGAGCGCATACGTGGGGAAGTAGCCGATCAGTCCGGCTGACCAGTGCACGTCCTGGAGCGCGCCGTCGGCGGGGTTCGCGACCTCTAGACCGAGGTAGTCGCGAACCCGCGAATTCCACGCCTCGGGTACGTCGCGCACCGCCAGTGTCCCCGCGATCAGCTCCTGCTCGAGCTCGAAGCGCAAGATGATGTGCAAACCGTAGGTGGCCTCGTCTGCTTCAACCCGGATGAACGACGGGGAGACGCGGTTGACGGCCCGGAACAGGGTGTCGGCGTCGAGCGCGCCGTCGAACAGGGCCGCGATCCGCGGCGCCAGCACCCCGCTGAAGCTCCGTCCACGCCCGACCATGTTCTCCCACAGGCGGCTCTGCGATTCGTGCATCCCGAGTGACTCGCCATGCCCCAGCGGGAGCCGCTGCAGGGCTGGTGGGATACCCGCCTCATACAGGCCATGCCCGCATTCGTGCATGGCGCCGAACAGCCCGACTGACAGGTACGACTCATCCCAGCGAGTCGTGATCCGCACATCGGTCGCACCGAAACTGGATGCGAACGGGTGAACCGCGTCGTCGAGGCGCCAGGCAGCGGCGTCGAAGCCCATCATCTTCAGGACCTCCGACACCAGCTGCCGCTGCGTCTGGACCGGAAAGTTTCCGTGCAGGACCGAGCTGTCGAGGTCGCGCTGCGCCAGCTGCGCGATCAGTGGTACGAGCGCGCGCTTGAGCTCGTCGAACAGCCGCGCAACCCGGGCCGAGCTCATCTGCGGCTCGTAGTCGTCGAGCAGCGCGTCGTACGCACAGTCGAAGTCCTCGAAACACTCCGCGTAGCGCCTGGCCAGCTCGACGTTCGTCTCCAGATACGGCGCGAACGCGTCGAAGTCCTGGTCCCGCCGGGCGGCGATCCACGCCTCCTGGCCGACCGACGCCGCCTTCGCCAGCTCGGCGGCCAACTCGGTCGGCACGCGGCGGGCCTTGTCCCAGCGGCGTTGAACGAGCGCCACGAGCCTGACGTCGTCAGAGTCGGGATCCTCGCCGCCCAGCTCTGCGTCGGCCGCTGCGAGCAGGCGTCCGGTCTCGGCCGACACGAACCGAGCGTGGCTGATGCGCTCGAGCGTCGCCAGCGTGTCCGCGCGTCTCGGGCCGCCGCGGGTGGGCATCATCGTCTGCTGGTCCCAATTCAGCAGCCCCGCCGTCAGCCGCAGATCGTCCAGCTCTGCGAGCCGCTCACGTAGCTCAGCTATCTGTCTCGTCATGAAAGCTCCGGAAAGAGTCGTTAGTCGTATGCGACCATTGCAGCATGTTCAGGCGCGGCGGCTCGATCAAGCTGATGCAGATCGCCGGAATCAGGATCGGCGCCGACGCGTCCTGGTTCTTCGTGCTGTTCCTGCTGATCTTCCTGCTGTCAGGATCGTTCCGCAGCGCGCTCGGCTCATCCGACGCAGTCGCCTACCTGACGACGGTCGCCACGGTGTTGCTGTTCTTCATGTCGCTGATCCTGCACGAGCTCGGCCACGCGGTTGTCGCGCGGCGGCAGGGTATCGGCGTAACCGGCATTCAGCTGTTCCTGTTCGGCGGCTTCACGCAGATGACGCGCGATGCCGCAACGCCGGCCGAGGAGCTGAAGATCGCCGCGGCGGGACCGTTCGGCACCCTCCTGTTCGCGCTCCTGTGCGTTGCGCTCGACTTGGCGATCGTCGGCCCGCACCGGCTGTGGCACGCGATCCTGCTCGACAGCGACGTGCACATCACCCCGGTGCTGCTGTCGCTCAGCTGGCTGCTGCCGATGAACGTCCTGATCCTGCTGTTCAACCTCGTGCCCGCCTATCCACTTGACGGCGGCCGGATCGCGCGCGCGGTCGTCTGGCAGATCACGGGCGACAAGCTGCGCGGCACCCGCGTGGCCGCCCAGATGGGGCGCGGCTTTGCCCTGATCCTCGGGGCCGCCGGTCTGTGGCTGCTGGTGTCCTACTCGAGCTTCGCCGGCGCGTGGCTGATGATCCTCGCGTTCCTGCTCTGGCAGTCCGCCCGCGGCGCGCTGGTCCAAACCGCGGTGACGCAGCGGACCAACGGCGTCCGGGTGGCCGACATCATGGACCACGAGCCGATCGTGGTGCCGTCGAGCACGCCGGTCACGCAGGCGCTCGACGAGTACTTCGCGCGTTACGACGCCGCCTGGCTCCCTGTTGTCGACGAGTCCGGCCACTTCGTCGGGATCGCGCGGCGCGAGCGCGTCGAGTCGGCCGTCCATGGCGGCGAGGGCTGGCTGACGGTCGGCTCGGTGCTCGAGTCCGACGACACGGCGAACATGCGCGTCGACGAGGACGGTCCGCTGACCGACTGCCTGGCCCGCGAGTCACTCGCGCGGCTCGGGGCGCTGATGGCCGTCGATCGCGACGGCGTCCTGCGCGGCGTCGTCACGATCGACCAGGTCCGCCGGGCGCTGAGCAGCGTTCTCGGCCCCTCGGTCCGCCCCCGGTAGCAAGCTGGAGATGCGAACGGGCACCGCGCCGCCACCGCCGGCACAGCCGGCCGGCGGTGGCGCAGACAGCCGGGCCCAGAGCGGTCCAAGTGCCGTTTGACGCATGTCGACCGCCCGCTGTCTAGGATTCCCGCCGTGCCCTCCCAGGACGTCCTCATCATCGGCGCGGGTCTGGCAGGGCAGCGGGCGGCGCTCGCCGCGGCCCAGCAGGGGGCGACGGTCGCGGTCGTCTCGAAGGTCCATCCGGTGCGCTCGCACTCGGTCGCGGCGGCCGGCGGGATCAACGCCGCACTGAATCCCGACGACACCTGGGAGTCGCACGCGTACGACACGATCAAGGGGTCGGACTTCCTCGGCGATCAGGACGCGATCGAGATCATGTGCCGGGCGGCGCCCGACGAGATCCTGTGGCTCGAGCACGCCGGCGTGACGTTCCACCGCGACGACACCGGTCACCTGGGCACGCGCGCGTTCGGCGGCGCCTCGGCCGCCCGGACCTACTACGTCGCCGACATCACCGGCCAGGCGATCCTGCACGTCCTCTACGAGCAGCTGATGCGCCACCACGACCAGGTCGACCGTTACGAGGAATGGTTCACCACCGACCTGGTCCAGGACGCAGGCGGGCGCTGCATCGGCGCGATCTGCCGCAACATCCGGGACGGTCGCCTGGAGGTGTTCAACGCCAAGTCGACGATCCTCGCCACAGGCGGTGCCGGCCAGGTGTACACGCCGACGACGAACGGCCTGATCGTCACCGGCGACGGGATCGCGCAGGCCTTCCGGATCGGCGCCCGCCTGATGGACATGGAGATGGTCCAGTATCACCCGACCTGCCTGGCGGGCAACGGCATTCTGATCACCGAGGGCGCCCGCGGCGAGGGCGCGTGGCTGCTGAATGCCAAGGGCGAGCGGTTCATGGAGAAGTACGCGCCGAACAAGCTCGAGCTCGCCTCGCGTGATGTCGTCTCGCGGGCCGAGCAGACCGAGATGAACGAGGGCCGCGGCTTCCCCGACGGGACGGTCGCGCTCGACATCACCAAGGTCCCGCGCAAGCGCACGCTCGAGGCGCTGCGCGAGATCGTCAACATCGGCCGCGACTTCGCCGGCGTCGACATCACGCGCGAGCCGATCCACATCCGCCCGGGGCAGCACTACATCATGGGCGGGATCAAGACCGACGTCCACGGGCGCACGAGTGTCGCCGGTCTGTACGCCGTCGGCGAGGTGGCCTGCGTGTCGGTCCACGGCGGCAACCGCCTCGGCGCCAATTCGCTGCTGGACACGCTGATCTTCGGCCGTCGCGCCGGCGAGCACGCGGCGACGCTCGTGCGGCAGGTCCCGATGCCGA
>Ga0302311_10008622_pt1 | contig 10233 bp, 10 predicted proteins | sample III_Palsa_N1_3_FD_200449 | JGI IMG/M metagenome (GOLD analysis project Ga0302311, IMG submission 200449) | Peat permafrost microbial communities from Stordalen Mire near Abisko, Sweden - III_Palsa_N1_3 | ecosystem: Environmental > Terrestrial > Soil > Palsa > Peat permafrost | place: Sweden...
AGGCAGGTAGCTGCGGCCGACCGCGACCTCGGCCCGGAGGAAGTCGCCCATCGCGCGGATTTTTCCCTCGGCCGGCTCCAGCGCCGCCGCCCAGCCCGCCTCCATTATCTCCTGCAAGGGCCGGGCTGTCATGACGAACCACTCTAGGGCGGCGGACCCTGTGCCTGGTGCCGCTTGCTGCGGACAGCCCGGATGCCGGTGGGCGCGTCCTGCTCGCTGACCGTCTACGTGGCCGGGCTCAGCCGATCGGGCAGCCTGGCTTCGCCGTCGCCTTGCCCGAGTTCCGGCTGACCCGCAGGCATGATTCCGCCACCGCCTGGAACGAGCTCGCGGGGATGCCCTTCAGCAGCGAGACAAGCGCGTCCGGCCAGCGCGGGAAGGCGCTGCCGCCGAAGAACCAGTTGCTTCCGTTGTCGGCGAGGATCAGCCCGTAGTGCTGCATCTCCCGCAGCACGGCCTTCGCGTCCTTGCAGTACGCCGTGGTGGCACTGTCGCAGAACCCCGAAACGTTGAAGCTCGCCGCCAGCCGGAACCTGGCGCCCATCGGCGGGAGGCTCCGGCTGGAGTCGGAACTCGCCTCGTGCCGCGCTGGCCAGAGGAAGGATGACCGGGTCGTCTGGGCGGTGAAGCGGATCGCGTGCGTGATCGGGGTGCCGGTCCTGACCGCCGCCCGTACCTGGCCGTAATTCAGCAGGCCAGGCAGGATCGGCAGGCCCGCGGCATCGGCCGAGGTCCAGTCGAGCGGGCGGAGGGAGTTGGACTGCAGGTTCCAGATCGCCCCGGAGCCCGCGGTCGGATCGCTGGCGGAGTAGCGGGCGTCGTACAGCTCGTAGAGCCGGCAGGTGCCGGAGTTGACCATGATGGCGTGCCGGTCGCCGCCGGCGCTGCGGCCGCCCTCGATCCGGGTGCCGGGACCGAACGGGTACGGGCCCTTGTCACTCTGGCTGGCATAGGTGAACGTGACGTTGACCAGGGCATGAGCATTCGTGACCACGTTGTAAGGAATGCCGTAGGGGTAACCGCCGGGATCGGGGCCGAAGTCAGGGTGCAGGTAGGTGCCGGCCGAGTCCATGCTCTGCATCCAGGCCGCGCTGCGGGGGTTCACCGGCAGCTCCGAGATGTCGGTGTTCCAGACGTTGTCGGCCGGGAACATCGGGCAGCCCGGAGCGCCGCGCACGATGGTCCCGCTGGCAGCCGCGGGCCTGGTTGCGGGTACTGCCTGCGTTGCGCGCGCGCCCTGCACTGCCTTCGCTGCCTGCACTGCCTGCGCTCGGGCGGCCGGGCCGGGCCGGGCCGGCTGCTGCGCAGCCACCGGCACGACAGCCGCACTGCAGGCGGCGAGCAACGCCAGCGGCAGCGCAGCTGCCATCACGGCTGCGGCCGCAGCCGGGCGACGCGCGCCAGGATGACCAAGTCTCAACATTGCCGACATCCTGGCACGACCCTGCGCCGGGAGCAGGCAAATCTGCCCTACCTGGCCTGACCGGGCGCCGTGATCAGGCGACCTGCCTGGCATCGATGCGAGCTCTTTGCCCGTGACCGGCGGCGGATGCCAGGCAAGCCACCGGCCGCGGCCGGTGTTAGGGTCACCAGGGCCTAGTCGTGCTGCGGAGGTGAGAATCGCCGTGGGCTTGCCGCGGATGTCGACGGATTCCGTGCTCTTCAGCACGTACAACGTGCTGAACCTGTTCCAGGCCGACTCGGCCGCTGAGCGCGAGCACTACCGGCTGGTCGTTGAGTCGATCCGGGCACTGGATACGGACGTGCTCGCCGTCCAGGAAATCCGTGCCCCGGACGGCAAGCTGGCGCGGGCGCGGCTGCGGCAGCTGGCCGATGACGCCGGGATGCGGTGCATGGTGCCAGGTCGGGCCGGCGGGGCCGGCCGCAGCGCGCTGGCGACGGGACCGCACGGTTACCACGCGGGCCTCATCTGGCGCGACTGTATCGAGCCCGTTCCTGGGTCGTTCCGCGGCTACGGAAAGGGAGATTTCTGGCACTCGCTCGCCTGCGTCACCCTCGACGCGGGCGGCTCCAGGGTGCGGTATGCCGCGCACCACGCGACGCCGTTCGGCAGGCAGCTGCGCGCGGATCAGAACGAGCGGCTCGTCGCTGCGCTGACCAACCCGCCCGGCGGCCTGCCGGCGATGGTCGGGGCGGACTGGAATACCGAGTCCGCGGACCGCGTCCGGGATAAGGACTCTGGCGAGTGGATCCTGTACGAGCCGCGTGATCCCTTCGCCGGGATTGACTGGTTCGACGAGCTCGTTTATCAGTGCCAGTGGGACTACGACGAACGCGGGCGGCGCAGGCACCGGGCTGACCGGCGGCCCGGCGACGTGCTCTGGGCCGGCGGCCTGCACGACGTCGCCGCGGCCTTGCGGGCGCCGTGGCAGGCAACCGTCGGCCACCATCCGGATGACTCCTATGGCGTCCGCGGGATCTCCCGCCGGATCGACGGCATTCGCGTGACGAAGCAGCTCCTCGGTGGCCTGCGCGCCTACGGGGTGGAAGACAGCGCTCTCACCAGGCGGGCCTCGGATCACCTTCCCGTCACCCTGGAGTACGTCCCGCCGGGCATCGCCCCGGCGTAGGCCACCGTCAGCCGGCCCTGCGGCGCAGGAACGGGGATTGGCGTGGCAGCCGCCTTTGGTGCAGGAGGTGGTGACACGGGCACCGTCGACACGGTTCTTACCGCCACCAACAAGGCGGGCACGCCGATCGCGGTCGGAACCAACCCCGACGCCATCTTGATCGTGCCGTAGCAATACCGGATCCAGCCCGGCTCGCCGCCGAGCACGCAGCGTCAGGGGCAGGCGATCTCGAACCACACGGTCCAGCCCGCGTGGCCGTCGCCGCTGACTCCCCAGTCGCTGGCAAGCTGGCTGACGATCACCAAACCGTGCCCGTGCTGCCCGTCCGCAAAGGCAGGCGTGACCCACGGGCCGCCCTGGTCTTCGACTTCGACCCGGACGCGGTCGCCGGGGCGCACAGTGGCGCGGACGGTGAACAGCCCGTCGGGCCTGCGCGAGTTGCTGTGAGTGACGGCGTTGGCGGCAATCTCCGATAGGCACAGGACCGCGTCGTAAGCCTTAGCGCGGCCGTCCAGGACGCCCGCGAGGAACCTGCGTGCTTCTCCGACGTGATCAGCGCGTCCCGGGTACCTGCAGGACCAGGCGAGCGGTTGCACAGCGGTAGTGGTCTCCCGCATTCTGCGGTCTCCTGTCTCGCTGCCAACTCCGGGAAGCTCTAAAAGAACTGTAATTCGAGTTAAGCACGTGAGTACGCTAATCGGCAATCTTTCAAATCGGCGTATTAGATAGTGAATTATCCTATGGATAAATGCATTGCCTATCGTGCTGTGAGACGCTTTTATATCGATGTAAACGCTCTTTCGCGCCGGGAGTGCTCGCTCACGCCGGGAAGGGGAAGATGCCCGAGGGGGCTGCGGGATCGGTCGTGCCGCGCAGGCTCCGAAGACTGGCTTCCCGGGGGGAGCGGTGGACGGCTCCCCCCGGGAAGCGGGTTTCCCCTGAGGCGCCCGCGAGGGCCTCGGGGACGCTCAGCGGGTCATCCCGACCGCGCCCGGACCGCGGTTATCCGGCGCCCACGAGGGCGGCCAGATCCGCGACCGAGCCGGCCGAGCCGGCCGAGCCGGCCGAGTCGAGCATGCCGTGCCTGCGGAGCTCCGGCATGACCCCCTCGCCGAACCAGTAGGCCTCCTCCAGGTGCGGATAGCCGGAGAAGATGAACTCCTCGATGCCGAGCGATGCGAACTCACCGATCCGCTCGGCCACCTCCTCGTGGCTGCCGACCAGCGCCGTGCCCGCGCCGCCGCGGACAAGCCCTACACAGGTTCGGGTAGATCTCCAGGTCCGCCACGGCGCCGCCGCGGCGGTAGTTCGCGTGCAGGTCCCGCATGCGGTCCTGGCCGACCGACTCGCTCCGGCCGAGCACCCGCTGAGCGTTGGCGATCTCGCCGGGATCAAGGTCATCGAGCAGCCGGCCTGCCTCCGCCCAGGCGTCCTTAGCGCTGTCGCGGCTGATCACGTGCAGCCGGATGCCGAAGCGGAGCGTCCGGCCCTCGGCCTCGGCGAGCCCGCGCATCCAGGCGATCTTCTGCGCGACCTGGTCCGGTCGCTCGCCCCAGGTCAGGTAGACGTCGACGTACCTGGCCGCGACCGGCCCGGCCGCTGCGGACGAGCCGCCGAAGTAGACGCCGGGAGTCGGCTCGGGCGGGCTCATCACGGTCGCGCCGTCGACCTGGTAGTGGACTCCGTGGAAGTCATACGGGTGGCTGCTCCACGCGCCGCGGACGATGTCGATGAACTCGCCGGTGCGCGCGTACCGCTCGTCATGCGGCAGGTGATCGCCGAACCGGCGCTGCTCGTCGGCCTGGCCGCCGGTGACCACGTTCAGCAGCAGCCTGCCGCGTGAGATCCGCTGGTAGGTCGCCGCCATCTGCGCGGCCAGGGTCGGCGACGTCAGTCCGGGCCGCAGCGCGACGAGGAACTTCAGCCGCTGCGTCTCGCGGATCAGGGCCGCGGTTACCAGCCAGGCATCCTCGCACCAGGTGCCGGTGGGGGTGAGCACCCCGGTGAAGCCGAGTTGCTCGGCGGAGCGGGCTACCTGGGCGAGGTACTCGATGTCCGGCGGCCTCGACGCTGCGCGCGCGCCCGTGGCCAGGCTGCCCGGCCCGCCGTGCCCGCCCTCCAGCGGCACGCTGTGCCCGCGGCCGATGATGGCCCGCCCGTCACCGGAGGTGGGCAGGAACCAGTGGAACGTCAGGCTCATGCCATCATGCTTATCGACGGTTCCTATAATGTCAATCGAGAAGCTAGGTAATTGTCTGCAGTGTGTCCGCTGTCACAGCGGAGCGCGGCGGCCGGCCGTCTCGGCCCGGCCGTCTCGGCCCGGCCGCCGCCTCCCGTCGCCGCGGCCGCCGCAGTTGGCTGTCACCGTGGCGCGCGCCGGCGCCAGCTGCCGATCGCCGCGATGATCACCAGCAGCGCGCAGGCATCGAAGATGGTCGCGGCGCCGAATGCGCTGGCCATGCCGTGCACGATGGCCTGCTGGCCCTGGGCCAGCGCACTGCCATGGGACCGGCCACTGCGGGCCGCGTTCCTGCTTGCCGTGCCGTACACGGTGACCAGGATGGCCAGGCCCAGGGATCCGCCGACCTGCTGCGTCACGTTCACCATGCTGGACGCGGCCCCGGCGTCGCCGGGCTGGACCCCCGCGAGGGAGGCCATGGTCAGCGGCACGAACACGACCCCCATGCCAGCGCCGAGCAGCAGCATCGGCCCGAGGACGCCGGGCAGGAAACTGGTGGCGGGGGAAATCCGGGCGAGCCAGGCCATTCCGGCCACGACCGGGAGCAGGCCGGACACCATCAGGACCTTCGGCGGGAAACGGCTGATCAGCCTCGGCGCGGCGCGCGACACGGCGAAGAGCACGGCCGTCATCGGCACGAACGCGAGGCCGGCCTGCAGCGGGCTGAATCCGAGAATGTCCTGGACGAACTGGGTGAGGAAGAAGAACATGCCGAACATGCCGGCGACGAGCAGCAGCCGGGCGAGATAGGAGCCCGAGCGGCCGCGGTCGGCGAACAGGCGCAGCGGCGTGATCGGCTGCGCGGCGCGGGACTCGATGAGCAGGAAAAGGCCGAGCAGGACGACGGCAGCGCCGAAGGCGCCCAGGGAAAGCGGGTCGCGCCACCCGTCCGACGCGGCGCGGATGAAGGCATAGACCAGCGCGGTCATGCCCGCGGTCGAGGTGAGCGCGCCGGCCAGGTCGAACCTCCCGGGCCTGCGCTGCGACTCGGCGAGGAATCGCGGCGCGGTGAGCAGGACGGCAGCGCCGATTGGCACGTTGACGAACAGCACCCAGCGCCAGGACGCCCACTCGGTGATCATGCCGCCGAGGACCAGGCCAAGCGACGCGCCGCCCATCGCCACGGCGGTGTAGATGCCGAGCGCGCGGGTCCGCTCGCGGCCCTCCGGGAAGCTCCCCGTGATCAGTGCCAGCACGGCGGGCGATGCGATGGCGCCGCCAGCTCCCTGGACGGCGCGCGCGGCGAGCAGCAGCCCGGCCGAGGTCGCCAGCCCGCCGGCCAGCGAGGCGACGGTGAATATACCGATGCCGGCCATGAAGACCCGCCGCCTGCCGAGGATGTCCCCGGCCCGCCCGCCCAGCAGCAGCAGCCCGCCGAAGGTGAGGGTATAGGCGTTGAGCACCCAGGACAGGCTGGGCGCGGAGAAGTGCAGCCCGCGGGCGATGCTCGGCAGGGCGATGTTCACCACCGTCATGTCGAGGATGATCATCAGCTGGGCGCAGAGCACGATGGCGAGGGCCACGCCGCGCTGGTCCCGGCGGCCTGGATCGCGGGCCGGGCCGCGGGTTATGGTCTGTGGCATCGACGATGTCGACATGATTGCCTTCCTGAAGGGATGCCGAGAAGAGCCCCGGGCGGCCGGCTGGCCGCGCTGGCGGCTTGAGTGAGCGACGAGGGTGAGAGTGAGCTACTATGGAAAGCGGAGGCTTCCTCCGCTAACTATACGGAGGCCTCCTCCGTTTTGCAACTCCTGTCAGGTGAATGCTGATGAACAGCCCCGCTGAGCCGCTGACGTCCGGCGGTGCCCCGGCGTCCGGCGGTGCCCCGGCGTCCGGGCGGCCTCCGGCGCGGCCGATGCGCGCCGACGCCCAGCGGAACTACCGGCTGCTGGTGAGCGCGGCTATCGCGGCCTTTGCCGAGCACGGCGCTGACGACGCGTCGCTTGAGGAGATCGCGCGCCGGGCCGGCGTCGGGATCGGCACCCTGTACCGGCATTTCCCGACCCGGCAGGCGCTGCTGGAAGCCGTTTACCTCGACCAGGTGGAGGTGCTGAGCGCCAGGGCGGACGAGCTGCTCGGATCTGCGCCTCCCGGCGAGGCGCTGATGACCTGGCTGCGGGCGCTGGTCGATTTCGGCAGCACGAAGCGCAGCCTGACGTCGGCCCTGGTGGCCACCCTCGGCAAGGACTCGGAGGTCGTGTCGGCATGCGGCGCCATGATGCGCGGGTCAGCGGCTGCCCTGCTCGGCCGGGCGCAGCAGGCCGGCGAGGTGCGCGCTGACGCCAGCGCCACGGACCTGCTCAGGCTCGTGCACGCGATCAGCATGGTCGTCGACCGCCCGCCGGTCGAGGACGGCCAGGCAGACCGGATGATCGGGCTCATCGCGGATGGCCTGCGCTATCAGTCGGCCGGCTGACCGGGCGCTGAATGCCGCGCCGCGGCCCGTAATGTTGCCCCTGTGCCCGACAGCGATCACCTGCTCGTCAGCGATCCGCCGTACGTCCTGCCGGCCATTCCCGCCTCCGCCGGGGCGATGATCTTCGACCAGTCGGGGCGGCTGCTGATCCTGAAGCCGACCTACAAGTCGGGGTGGACGATCCCCGGCGGCGTGATGGAGGCCGACGGGGAGACGCCCTGGGATGCCTGCAGGCGCGAGGTCCGCGAGGAGTGCGGTATCGACGTGCAGGCCGGCCGGCTGGCCTGCGTCGACTTCCGGCGGCCCCGGCCCGCCCGTCCCGGCAAGCCCGGTAACCCGGGCGGAATCCGCTTCCTCTTCGACTGCGGCAAGCTGGATGACGCTAGCCTCGCCGCCATGGTGCTGCAGCCCGAGGAGATCTCCGGGCACCGGCTGGTCCGGCTGCCCGCCGCGCTGAAACTGCTCAGGAAGCCGATCCGGCGCCGGGTGGCCGCGGCGCAGCGCTCCGGAACGCCCAGATACCTGGAGAACGGCCGGCCGGTGCCGGGGATCGGCCGCTGACGGCAGGTCAGCCGAGGTCGCTGAGGCCGCGCACATAGGCGGCCTGCCCGGCGTGCTGGAGATCATCGGAGATGACGCTGACCAGCCGCACGCCGAGTGTCACCGGGGGATCCCAGCGCTCGTCCACGATCCGGTCCAGGTCCGCGTCGGCCAGGCCCCTGATGTACCGGGTCGTCTGCTCGAAGACCGCGTCGTGGTAGGCGATCAGTAGCTCCGCGGACTCCACCTGGACCGCGGCGACCTCCTTGTCGCCATGCCCGTATCCGGTCTCCGCCGGGTCGAGCGGCAGGCCGAATCGGGCCACCCAGCCGCCCGCCGTCCAGGCCTGCTCGATCCCCGCCGCGGCGGCGACGTGATCGTCCTGAACCCTGGTCAGGTGCCAGATCAGCCAGGCGATCGAATTGGCCTGGCCGTCGGGGCGGAATGCCAGCTGGCCGGGCGACAGCCCGTCGACCGTATGGTGGACCACCTCGTGAATCCGGCCGAAGGCATCGGCGAGCAGTTCAGCCGTTGTCATGGGTACTCCCCTCAGATGAGATACGCAGTCCTGCCCAGCCTGTCAGTAAGCTAGGCCAATCGGAGCCGCGGGAACTGCCCGGGCCGCCTGCACCGGCGGCCGGCTCGTCCCCGCGATTCTGCCACCGGGTGACCGCGGGGGCCGGGACGAGCGGCCGGTGCCGTGCGAGGGGAGCATCCTGCAGTGCCCAGGACTGATGATCGCGCGCCGCTGCGGGTGGCGCTGCTCGGCTGCGGGGTAGTGGGCTCGGAAGTCTTCCGGCTGCTCGTCGAGCAGGCCGCTGACCTCAGGGCGCGGGCGGGCGCGCCGCTTGAGGTGGCGGGCGTGGCGGTCCGTGACCCAGCACGCCGGCCCGGCCTGGCGGCAGGCAGCGCGCTGCTCACCACCGACGCGATGACCCTCGCGACCCGTCCCGACGTGGACATCGTGATCGAGCTGATGGGCGGCATCGAGCCGGCCAGGTCGCTGCTGCTCGCCGCGATGCGGGCAGGCAAGTCGGTCGTCACGGCCAATAAGGAGCTGCTGGGCCAGGACAGCGCCGCCATGCACCGGGTGGCCCGCGAGCACGGCACCGACCTGTACTACGAGGGCGCGGTCGCCGGGGCGATCCCGCTGCTGCGGCCGCTGCGCGAGTCCCTGGCCGGCGATGCGGTCCGCCGCGTGCTCGGCATCGTCAACGGCACCACGAATTACATACTCGACCAGATGGATACCCAGGGCGCGGACTTTGCCGACGCGCTCGGCGAGGCACAGGCGCTTGGCTACGCGGAAGCCGACCCGACCGCCGACGTCGAGGGCTTCGACGCGGCGGCGAAGACGGCGATCCTGGCCGGCCTTGCCTTCCACACCAGGGTAACCACCGCGGATGTGCACAGGGAGGGCATCTCGGCGGTAAGGGCAGCAGACATAGCGAGCGCCCGCGCGCTCGGCTGCGTGGTCAAGCTGCTCGCGATCTGCGAGCGATGCGACGGCGGCATCTCCGCGCGCGTGCACCCGGCGATGATCCCGCGGGTGCATCCGCTCGCCGCGGTCCGCGGGGCGTACAACGCGGTCTTCGTCGAGGCGGAGTCGGCGGGCCGCCTGATGTTCTACGGCGCGGGCGCGGGCGGCGGGCCGACGGCCAGCGCCGTGCTCGGCGACGTCGTCGCCGTCGCGCGCAACCGCATTGCCGGGATCCGCGGCCCCGATACGTCCACCTACGCCGAGCTGCCCGTGCTGCCGATGGGCGACGCGCTCACCCGGTACTACGTCGCGCTGGACGTGGCCGACCGGCCGGGCGTGCTCGCCCCGGTCGCCGAGGCGTTCGCCCGGCACAACGTGTCGATCAGGGCGGTGCGCCAGGAGGGCAGGGGAGAAGACGCCAACCTGGTTATCGTGACCCACACGGCACGCGAGTCGCAGCTGGCGGCGACCGTGGCCGAGCTGGGCGCGATGCCGGCCGTCCGCGCCGTCGGAAGCGTGCTGCGAGTCGAAGGCGAGGAGGGCGAATGAGCCTGGCCGGCCAGTGGCGCGGGGTGATCGGCGAGTACGGTGACCGGCTGCCGTCGCCCGGTACCGGGCTGGTGGTCACGCTCGGCGAGGGCGGCACCCCGCTGCTGCCGGCGCCGGTGCTCTCCGCGATGACCCGATGCGAGGTATATCTCAAGGTCGAGGGCGCTAACCCGACGGGCTCGTTCAAGGACCGGGGGATGACCGTCGCGGTGAGCATGGCGGCAGCGAGGGGTGCCACCATGGTCATCTGCGCCTCCACCGGGAACACCAGCGCGAGCGCGGCTGCCTACGCCGCCAGGGCGGGGCTGGGCTGCGCCGTGCTCGTGCCGCAGGGCAACATCGCGATCGGCAAGCTCGCCCAGGCGCTGGTGCACGGCGCGAAGCTGCTGCAGGTGGACGGTAACTTCGACGACTGCCT